>Ga0335078_10000099_pt1 | contig 154979 bp, 139 predicted proteins | sample Lox_Sample_32_FD_206711 | JGI IMG/M metagenome (GOLD analysis project Ga0335078, IMG submission 206711) | Soil microbial communities from Loxahatchee National Wildlife Refuge, Florida, United States - Lox_Sample_3.2 | ecosystem: Environmental > Terrestrial > Soil > Wetlands | place: USA... | reverse complement strand
CTGACGGTCCTACGAGTATTAAAAACTCCTTGTCCTCGCATACTATGTTTGCGCCTTTTACTGCCAGCACGCTTCCGTATTTCTTTATTACGTTTTTCAGCACCACTCTTGCCATTTTGTCCTCCGGTGTTTTACAAAATTTTTAAATATAATTCCCTGTCCCTCGGCCCGTCAAACTCGCAGAAGTAAATTCCCTGCCAGGTTCCAAGTACCAATTGCCCGTTTTCTATAAAAAAAAACAACTCATTCCCAAAAAGTGAAGATTTTATATGTGAAGCTGAGTTTCCCTCCGAATGGGAATATCCATCATCCTCAGGAATCATCTCATTCATTTTGCCGATTATGTCGCTTTTTACCGACGGGTCCGAGTTCTCGTTTATAGTCAAGCCCGCCGTTGTATGCGGTACAAACAAAAAAATCGTACCGTCCTTTGTCTTTTCCGCGGCAACTATCTTCTTAACTTCTTCAGTAATGTCAATTAACTCACTTTTCTTTCTTGTATGTATATTTATAACTGTCATTTAAAATTTATTGTAAGCCCTATTCTGTGCGTAGCTCCAAGAATCCCGTAATCCTGGAAAGCATAATCAAGCTCGTACATATCGAAAAATTTTAAACCCGCCCCTATTACGAATCCTGCCATTACAGCAGGCATCGCAATGCCCTCTGTCACGGCATTCATGTCAAGCATTCCTTGATATTGATAGCCGGTCCTTATAACCAGAAGGTCCCTGTACCAATATTCAAAACCAGCGGCCAGAATGCCCCTTGTCTCAATTGGCTGTATGTAATCCATGGTTAAATTCATGTTGTAAAACCCTTTATACGCCACACCAAGCTTGAACTGCACGGGCGGAAGGAAAGCTTCTCCGCCTCCACCAATGCCAAATTTAGGTCCAAGGTTCTGCAGAACAATTCCAAATTGAAGCCCTTTCACCGACTCAATTTTATATATCCCTCCTATATCAGCAACAAAACTAAATCCGCCGGAATTTGCTATTGTTTCATTAAAAAGTTTTATGGATATCCCGAGCGAAAGGTTTTTATCAATATTTGTTCCATAACCAAGGTCTATGCCCAGGTCTCCTGCGGAAAAAGGCGCTGTAGGATTCCCAAATTGATCATAACCGTTCATTGAACCGGAATCAAGGTAAACAATACTCAAACCAAATGAACCAATTTCACCGAAAGGATATGCAGCCGCAAGATAATCATAAAAAATACTTTGCAGCCACACGCTGTGAGCAAAAGTTGCTTCAAAACTCGGCAGTTGCGCAAGCCCGGAAGGGTTCCAAAGTGTAGCGTTAACGTCATCCGCAAGAGCTGTAAAAGCGCCGCCCATTGAAATCGGCCTGACTCCCTCTTCCAGCTTTAAAAATACAGCCGCTGTTGTTCCCTGGTCCGCAAATACAGTAGCTCCTGAAAGTAAAATCATAACCACTGTAAGAATTAAAAAAACCAGTTTTTTTAACATAAAAACACTTCCTCTCGCTAGTTTTTTAAATATTATCAATTTTTTTAAAAAGTGTCAAGTTTAAACTAATATTCATTAATTATTAGTATTATTTTCGTGCTTTTCGCTTAACTCCCTCACCTTTTTATTAGACAAAAAATATATCTAAAAGTTGCGAATTTTAATAATATTTCAACATATTTTGCATTATTTTTACGTTTATTCGCATAAAACATGAACTTTTTGCTATTTTATTGCAGCACCGCCTTTATTTATTATCTTGTTTCCCTGCTTGATAAAGTACAGATAAAGCCCGTCATTGGCTGCGCTTTTGCCCGATGCTGTCGTCCCGTCCCAGCATGCATTACATCCGTTTTCCGTGCAATCAAGCGGTATTCTTTTTATTAATTCCCCGGCAACATCATAAATATACATTGCCAGATTATCCTGGTTTAACCCTGTCACAGTAACGCAAAAACTTTCCCCCTTTCCGGGATAAAACACGTTGTTTTTTATTGTAACCTTTATACCGGTGGGGGTTGCAGACGGCAAAACAGATGGCGTAGCGGTCGGGGTATTTTTATAAAAACCAACATCTTCAATAGCTACGCATGCGTTACTGTATCCCAGATTTTGTGTCTGAAAAGATATTGCCTCTATATTTTGCCTGGTAAAAGGCGTACCGGTTATTCCCCATGAAGCCTGGGTCATATTCTCGAACGGGAACATGTAATAAGCCCAATAAGTGTTTGAATTAAAATCTATTCCGTAATAATCATAATTTGGAATATTGTTCTGATCTAAAAATACCCTATGCTGTGTTCCGTCTCCTTTATAATAAAAAATAATCCCGTCATAACTGCTTACATCTGTCGGTGCCCATGAAGAATTTAATGGTGCGGCCATACCAAATCCCCATGCTCCGGAATTGGAAGACACAGTCCCCGTAACCATTGAATAATAACATTGATATCCTAATACGTTTCCGTATGTCTTTGCATTAAAAAAATATGGCGACCATACGCTTCCCAATGTATCTCCGTAACTGTCCCATGCCCCTCCCCACAAATCCACAGTGCTCTCATTTCCGCAGTCATCCACCATGCTGCCTCCATATGCAATTGGTGTCGGCGTGAAAGTCATGGTTGGCCCCGGTGTGGGGGTATAAGACGGTGTAAAAGTCGGTTGTGTGGAATCATACATTGTCACTAAAACGATGTTGTATGGCGCAACTGAATAATTAAAGCCTGAAGATGTTACATTGTTTATCTGTGATGAGACCGGCTGAGTATCTGGATTTGCATACGATTGTGTCCCGTTTGCAACCCATGAATACTGCTGTGGAGAAAATGTTGTCACATCCGCCGCAGGATTGGGTGAAAAATTGCTTATTGTTACATTTGCCGTGGTTGTGTTTGTCGTACTCGTATTTATCAGTATTACTGACACTTTTCTGTCTCCTCTTTTATTCGCATATACAATCAGTCCAGGATTATCACAGGTCGTGCCGATAAGCGTATTCCCCAGCGCGTCAGCCGCAGAAAACTTATTGCTCAGCATCCACATGGACCAGTAGGAAGAACGCGGCTGGTACCTGTAAATATCCTCGCTGCCGCTCAACCCTCCTCCTTCAAGGCAGCCAAAATCAGAATATATATTTGGTGTGTATTGTCCCGGCCCGGGTGTGCCAAAATCATCAAACAGGCATCCATAATTCCCGCCGTTCTTTAAATAATCCAGGAAAAAGGATGATATGAATATTGAATCTGAATAGTGATTTGTTACTGCGCTGTCAATACCGTCGTTATATTCAGTGAGCCATATGGGAACACTTATACCATATTGGCTCATCCATGTTTTCAAAGGCGAAAGGCCTTGTGATGAATCCCAAAAATTTATGCTTGTGGGTGTTAATTCCTGTGCTTCAGTTGCTGTTTGATAACCCGGATATTCATGAACCGATATCCCCTGCAAATCCGAAAGTCTGCCTTTCCCCGATAAATAATTTAAAAAATCCTCAATATAATAACTATACTGGTCTACAGGACAGCTTGCGTCCAGAGTGACGTTTTCATATGCCGTTACGTTTACAAATTGAGGCAAAACCATAATGGTTGGATCCACTGCTGTCATTGCGTCATAAAAAGCGAGAAACCGCCTCGCGTACATCTGTGAATTCACCGGACCGCCGGCTTCCCAGTTTCCCCAGTTTTCATTGCCTATTTCCCAGTATTTTATACCATATCCCCTGGTTTTATTTGCGTAATAGACCCAGTCAGCGGCTTCCTGTGTAGTGCCTGTAAAAAAATTAATTGTAATCAGCGGCTCCGCAGGCGGTGTCATTGACCTGCATATGCTCATGAACTGCTCAAAATCCATATTGGCCGGATTATTTGCGCTGTTATTAACATCACCAAGTGCTACAGAGGATGAAACAGACGCTGTTTGTGTCACGCTGTTTACATTAACAGTGATTGTCGTTGACCCGTAATAAAGATATATTTCACCAATAGCGTATTGGTTTGTCGGAACAGATGATGACAGGCAGAGCACCCTTATATATTGCGCACTTACAGTGTTAAAATTGAGGTTAGCCTGTCCGCCGGTACCTGAAACTGTACCGAGCGAAGTGTCTGTCCATGCAGTATCATTATAAGCCCATTGCCCAGTACCATTCCAGCAGCCGCCGTTTGAGTATTGCACTTTATATTGAGTCGCATAGGTATTGCTGTCCCAATCAATGGTTATTCCGTTCACCGGTTGAGCTGTAATAGTCAGATATATCCACTGTGGAGTTGTTTCATTTGGATAACTCAGCCATTCAGTAGCCGGATTGCCGTCAGTTACCATTGCCGGATGCCCGTATCCTACAGATGTCGAACCCCTGTGTATGGAAAGATTTATAAATCCTGACGAAAATGATGTAGGATCAGGACTGCCCGTGACCGTCCATACAGAATTCGAATCGTACGAGCCATTGCCGTTCCAGTGGTATTCATTAGAATTGCTGCCTCCAGGGAAGCGTATCAGCTTAAAACCTGCAGCCTGGAACTGCCATACATTAGGATATAATAAATTACTATATGACTCCCATTCTCCTGTATTTACACCAAAAGCCTGGTATGGTGAGTAAGGATTTAAATTGTTATTATTGTTCACTGTAATGTTTGCTGTGTCCGAAAAGACGTTAATATAAAATAATATGGCAATTATGGAAAAAATTGCTTTCTTCATTAAAAGCCTCCTCGGAAGACTCAGTAAAAAAATAAACTTGTTTATATAATGCTTAATTTATTGGTTGGTTGCAATTTTTTTTGAATTAATTCTGTTGGCATGCCAGGTAAATCTATCCCCTGCGTTTTTTTTGAAATATTTCTATCGCTTTCATCCTTGCCATTTCTTTTAGCAGGCTCGCTTGTATCCTGTCGAAATCGATGTCTTTTACGCTCTTGCCTTTAAGCAGCCGTTCTTTTTCATCCAGCTTCCTTTTTGCCCTGTCTGCATCTATTTCCTCTGACTTTTCCGCTGTTTCAACCAGAAGTATCACCTTGCTGCTTTCAACTTCTACATAACCGCCGCTTATGGCTATTATCTCCTCTGCGCCTGAGTTGTTTATTATGGTCACAACACCTGCTCTTAGTACAGTTGCAAAAGGAGCATGCCCAGGTAAAACCCCAAACTCGCCTTCTATACCGGGAGCCATTATCTCTTTTATGTCGCCCTGAAAAGTAATTTTTTCAGGGGTCACTATGTCTATATGCATCGTTTTATCCATTTTTACCTCAACAAATTGTCTTGAATCTTAAAATTATACCATTGTTTTTGCTCTTTCAATAACCTCTTCTATATTGCCTGCCATATAAAAAGCCTGCTCAGGCAGTTCGTCAAGCTCTCCAGCTATCAGTTTTTTAAATCCTGCCACGGTTTCTTTTATTGGCACGTATTTGCCGTCCCTGCCGGTAAACTGCGACGCCACGAAGAAAGGCTGCGACAGGAATTTCTGTATCCTTCTTGCCCTGGCAACCACTAGCTTGTCTTCCTCTGCAAGCTCGTCAATGCCGAGTATCGCGATGATATCCTGCAAATCCTTGTACCTCTGCAAAATCCTTTGTACTTCGCGAGCTACCCTGTAATGGTCCTCACCGACTATATCCGGCGAAAGTATCCTTGACGTGGAGTCAAGCGGATCAACAGCAGGATATATTCCAAGCTCGGTCAGCGGCCTTGAAAGAACAGTTGTCGCGTCAAGGTGCGCGAATGCCGTAGCCGGCGCCGGGTCCGTCAGGTCATCGGCAGGCACGTATATTGCCTGCACTGATGTTATGGAACCTTTTTTAGTCGATGTTATCCTTTCCTGAAGTTCAGCAAGCTCGGTGGAAAGGTTTGGCTGGTATCCCACGGCAGAAGGCATCCTGCCCAAAAGTGCGGACACTTCAGAACCTGCCTGTGTAAAACGGAATATATTATCTATGAACAACAGCACGTCCTGTCCTTCAACGTCCCTGAAATATTCTGCTGCTGTCAGGGCGGTTAAGCCTACTCTAAGCCTCGCACCTGGCGGCTCGTTCATCTGCCCGTAAATAAGCGCTGTCTTTGCTATAACGCCAGACTCTTGCATCTCAAGCCATAAGTCGTTGCCTTCCCTTGTCCTTTCTCCTACTCCTCCGAATACCGATATACCGCCGTGCTCCTGGGCTATGTTCCTGATAAGCTCCATTATGACGACTGTTTTTCCCACTCCGGCTCCGCCAAAAAGCCCGACTTTGCCGCCTTTTGAATAAGGGCAAAGCAGATCTATAACTTTGATTCCTGTCTCGAACATTTCTGTTTTAGTTGACTGGTCCTGAAACGTTGGCGGATGCCTGTGTATAGGGCTGCTTGTGTCTGATTTGATGTCTCCTTTATAATCAACCGGCCTTCCAAGCACGTTAATAACTCTTCCAAGTGTTGCTTTTCCTGTAGGTACCATTATCGGGCTCCCTGTGTCGACAGCGGCCATACCTCTTGACACGCCGTCGGTTGAACTCATCGCCACGCAGCGCACAGTATTATCGCCGGTGTGCGAGGCAACTTCCGCGACAAGGTCTATCTTGTGCTCCTCGCCGGACATTATGTAAATGCCTTCCACCTTTACGGCGTTGTAAATAGCCGGCAGTTTCCCCACCGGAAACTCAACATCTATTATCGGTCCTATAATCTGAATTACTTTTCCTTCAGCCATATGCAAGCCTCCTGTTATTTAAGAGCTTCAGCTCCGCTTACTATCTCAAGTATTTCTTTTGTTATCGCAGCTTGTCTTGTTTTGTTTGCAAGCAGGGTTAATGAATCTATCATGTCTGACGCATTATTTGTCGCCATATCCATTGCAACCATCCTGACTCCATGTTCGGACGCCTGCGACTCAAACACTGCCCTGTATAAAATAGTTTTAATATACCGTGTCAAAAGGTTTGAAAGCACTATTTCTTCGCTTGGCTCGTATAAAAAATCCCTTACCATGGCTGCTTCGCTTTGTTTCGCCTCAAATACTATTGGCAACAGCTGCTTTTTTACTACTTTCTGCTGAAGCGATGTCTTAAACTCGCTGTAAATTATTTCAGCGCTTTTGTACTTACCTCCAGTGAAATTCTTAATCAGCAGTTCTGCCGCCTCGTCTATGTCTTCCCACTGTATCTTGTTGTCGTTGAATTTGAATATTTCCGCCTCCTTGCCGAATTTTTTCACCGCGTCAAGGCCTTTTTTCCCGATAACAAAAAAATTAATATCCTGGTTTACTTTCAGTTTGGTTACCGCTTCCTTTATCAGGTTCATGTTAAAGCTTCCGCATAGCCCCTTATCCGCCGTTACCAATATAATCGCTTCTTTTTTTACATCATGGCTCTTCTTTAACAGCAAATATTTTTTCTCGTCAGCCCTGCCTATCAAATCAGCTATGACTTCCTCTATCTTCGCCGAGTAGGGCCTGGCAGACAATATCCTGTCCTGAGCCTTTTTCAGCTTTGCAGCGGCAACCATTTTCATGGCTTTTGTAATCTGCTTTATATTCTGCGCGCTCTTTATTCTTTTCCTTACCGCCCTTAATGTGGCCATTTTTCTCCAGCTTTACTTTTTAAAATTTTTTTTGAATTCCTGTATCGCGGCGTCTATTTTTTTTCTCAAATCGTCGCTTAATGTCTTTTTCTCGGCTATTTCTTTTTTAATGTCCTTATAGTTTGTTTCTATATATTCTATCATTTCTTTCTCAAATTTTTTCACTGAAGCCACTTCAACATCATCCAGGTGCCTGTTTATACCGGCGTAAATTATCAGAATCTGATCCTCAACAGGCATCGGTTTGTACTGATCCTGCTTGAGGATTTCTTCCATCCTGCGGCCGAGTGAAAGCTGGTCCTGTGACGCCTTATCAAGCTCGGTGCCGAACTGCGCAAAAGCCGCCAGTTCCCTATACTGACCCATATCAAGTTTCATTTTTCCCGCAACCTGTTTCATTGCCTTTATCTGCGCGTTTCCGCCGACACGCGACACCGATATGCCTACGTTAATGCCGGGCCTTATTCCGGTGAAAAACAGGCTCGATTCAAGGTATATCTGTCCGTCGGTTATTGATATTACGTTTGTCGGTATATACGCGGAAACGTCGCCTGCCTGTGTTTCTATTATAGGAAGAGCCGTCAGAGAACCAGCTCCCCACTTTTCACTGAGCTTGGATGCCCTTTCCAGAAGACGCGAATGAAGGTAAAAAACATCTCCCGGGTATGCCTCGCGGCCAGGCGGCCTTCTGAGAAGCAATGACATCTGCCTGTACGCGACAGCGTGTTTTGAAAGGTCGTCGTAAATGATAAGTACATGCTTTTTATTGTACTGGAACTCTTCGCCCATCGCGCAGCCTGCATAAGGCGCTATATAAAGCAGCGGAGCCGGGTCGCTGGCGGTAGCTACAACCACGATGGTGTATTTCATGGCTCCGAATTCTTCAAGGGTCTTAACAACTTTTGCTACAGTTGACTGCTTCTGTCCTATCGCTACGTAAATGCATATTACATCGGTATTTTTCTGGTTTATTATGGTGTCTATAGCTATTGCTGTTTTTCCTGTCTGCCTGTCTCCTATAATTAACTCTCTTTGTCCGCGGCCTATTGGTATCATGGCGTCAATGGCTTTTATTCCTGTCTGTAAAGGCTCTTTTACAGGCATCCTGTCAACGACTCCGGGAGGCCTTGTCTCTATCGGCCTGAATTTTGAAGTAGCAATCGGGCCTTTTCCGTCTATTGGCTGGCCAAGCGGGTTAACAACTCTTCCTATTATCTGATCCCCTACAGGAACTGAAATAATCCTTCCTGTCCTTTTTACTGTATCGCCTTCTTTAATTCCTATATCCTCGCCGAGCAAAACTACGCCGACATTGTCCTTTTCAAGGTTTAGCGCTATTCCGAAAATCCCGTTAGAGAATTCAAGCAGCTCGGACGACATGACGTTTGAAAGACCGTAAACGCGCGCTATGCCGTCTCCGACCTGTATGACCTCACCGACTTCGGACAACTCGACTTTCGCCTCGTAGTTTTTAATCTGGCTTTTTATGATATTCGTAATCTCTTCAGGTCTTATCTGCATGCAAACCTCCTTTTAATTTACAGCAAAACGCGCCGTAGCGTGCCCTGCATATATTAAATTATTTTTTCTTTTTCTTTGTTGTTTTTTTTGCCGTTTTCTTTACAGCTTTTTTTACATTTAATGCTTTTGACTTTACCGATTTTACGGCTTTTGTTTCATATATTTTTGTCTTTAATGACTGGAGGAACTGCTTCAGGCTTCCGTCTATAAGTTTGAATCTGTCCCTTATTATAATTCCGCCGAGCATATCCGGGTTAACCTGTGTCTTGACTTTTAATGTACTTTTCATCTTTTTCTCAAGCTCTTTTATAAGCCTGTCCCTGTCACCCGTGCTTAAAGGATACGCAGTCTGCAGTGTAATCTTTTTAATGCCCGACTCTTCGTCCACCCTGTCTGCGAATATGTCGCAAATGTCATAAAATATTTGTTCGCGTTTTTTGTCCACGACAAGGCACAGAAAATCGAAGGAAAGCTTTGAGATTTCCTTTGCGAATATCTTTTCTAGAATCTGCTTTTTTTCCTCCTTGTTTATGCCGGGATGGTAAAAAATATTCTGAACCTCAGGATTGCCTTTCATAAAAATCTCTATCGCCTTCAGGTCTTCCTTGACTGTCTGAAGGTTATTCTGCTCTTTTGCCGCCTCGAAAAGCGCGTCGGCGTATTTTGAAGGCAATACCATATTTCCCATTTTATTAATTCACCCTTTTTTCAATGTCTTTCAGGTAGTTTTTGATTATACCCATCTGTTCCTTGCTCCCGACTTTTTTCTTTATCACTTTTTCAGCTGCCATTATGGAAATCTCTGCTATCTGATCCTTTACACTTTCAATTGCGCGTATCTTTTCAGCATCAATCTCCTGCTTTGCCTCGTTTATAAGCCTTGTCCCCTCTTTTTGTGCGTCTTCAGCCATCTGTGCCTTTATTTTGTCGCCTTCGGCAACAGCCTTTTCAACAGCGCTGGCTGTTTTTTGCTCCATTTCTTTTAGGCTTCTTTCATAGTCCATTTTCATCTTTTCTATGTCAGACTTGTCTTTTTCTATCTTGTCAATTGACTCCCTGATAAAATCATCCCTCTTTTTCAGAGTGTTTGAAAGCGCCTTGATAAAAAGCGTCCATACCAGCGGCAGGGCGATTAAAAACGTAATTATCTGTGTCAAAAATATGGGCCAGTTAATTTCTACCATGTCAAACCTCCACAATATTAAGATTAAATCAGCTTTATTATGAGTCCGGCGGAGCTTTCGCCCCGCGTTATATTAGCTTACAAAGAATGCTGAGAACGGGTTTGCAAATATCAATATCAGCCCTATAACAAGCGCGTAAATCGTAAGTGATTCGATGAACGCAAGCCCAAGTATAAGCATTGTCTGTATCTTTCCAGCTGCTTCAGGCTGCCTTGCAAGGCCTTCTGCTGCCTTTGCAGTTGCCATACCCTGCCCAAGCCCGCAGCCGAGCGCTGCCAGACCTACTCCAAGAGCCGCTGCGAGCACTGTAAACGCAAAAAAGTTTACGCTCTCGTTCGTCGCTTTTTTCACTGCCGGTGCGCCTGCTGCTGTTTCAGCTGCGAATGTGGTGCCGACAACTGCTAAAATAATCAGAACCGCCATCAAAAATGTCACTATCTTTTTCAAATCTGCCACCTCCTGTCTTTAATTTTAGTTTTATTTTTTCAACTTTTAGTGCGCGTGTTCCTCACCGTGCTCATCGCCGTGGTGAGCTGCAACTGCGCCGGCAAGGTATATTGATGTAAGCAGGGCAAAAACGCCTGCCTGAATAATACTTACGAGAGTCCCAAGTACAATAATAAGAGGCCTTAAAAGAAAAGCAAACCCGCCGATACCGCCTGCAATAATTTTTTTCAGCATTTCATGGCTGCTCAAATCAGGCCAGAACATTATCACAAGAAACACAAGAACTCCAAGAAGGATTTCTTTTGCTATAAGGTTCCCGAAAAGCCTGAATGAAAGCGACAAAGGCCTTGATATATCCGAAAGCATTTCAACAAAAAACATGAAAGGTTTTAAAGGACCCGGTATTCCCGGCCCGCCTGTAAAGTGCGCAAAAAATTTCAAGGGCCCCACTTCTATTAATCCTGCAATCCAATACCAAAAGAAAACCAATATGGCAAGGGCTGCTGTGACAGTCAGGCTTGATGTCGGCGATGTCAGCCCCGGCACAAGCCCGATGAAATTGCCGATCAAAATATAAAAAAACAGCATCACTATGAGTCCATAGTATTTCGGTGCCTGCTCGCCAATTATAGAATCAGCTGTATCAGTAATATATTTCACGGTCCACTCAACAAGGTTCTGGGCTTTTTTAGGTTTCATTGTGGGGTTTATTGAGCCTAATGCAAAAATAATAAATATAATAACATAATCCAAAAGCATCATTAAAAGAATGGTGAAATAATGGTCGTCAAGACCGGGTATAAATGATTTGAATTCTATCGCTTCCGGTATTCCTGTCATTAATTCTTCTCCATTTTTAGTTTTGATATCAAAACTTCAATCAAAATTAAGACAAGAGTCAAAGTAAATCCTATCAGAAATCCTTTAATGCTGTAATACTTCCTGAAAATTATAAACGCCGCTATCGCGCATCCTATCAAGATTACTTTAAGCAGGTATATCAGTACTGTAATGACCGCCGCGCCTGCCGATGGCGCGTCAGGCTTTATTATTGATTTTACCGTGAAAACTATTGCCGCCAGGTTTACTGCGCCTATCGCAAGCCCTGCCAGTAATCCGGATACAATTTCTCTTTTTATGATGAAGAACAGGCAGCATATTACCACAAATGCTGCCAAAAATAAAACAAAAATTCGCTTAATGTTTATCATTTGGTTTTGCTATGCCATATATTATATAGACAAAACCTGCAATTATTCCAAAAAGCAGGCATACTATTGTAAATAGCGGTTTTAAATGCGTTACATTGTCGATCCAAAGCCCAAGTCCTAGGCCCACGAATGTCGAAAGTACCAGCGTGAATCCCAGCGCCCCAAGGTTACCTACAGTATTTAAAAGATCTCTTTGGTCCTTATCCATAACTAATTCCTGTTCCATGTTTATTTTATAAAACAATGTTCCAGCATCAGAACAAAAAAATTATTCTTTATAATTTATAAAATCAGACGGTTTTATATCTTTTAAAAACTCCTTAAATTCCTTCATTTCCTTCTCATATTTCTGCTTGTCCATTATTGTGGCTTCCATGATTACTGTCTCTGATACAAAAATGCCTGCTTCTGTCCTTAATGCAAGCGCTATTGCGTCCGACGGCCTCGAGTCTATCTCAAATTCCTTGTCACCGCTTAAAAGATGTATTTTTGCAAAAAAAGTATTTTCCTTAATATCATGAATTACTACCCTGTCTACTTCCACCTGCAAAGTTTCAAGCATGAGTTTTATAAGGTCATGGGTCATGGGTCTCGGAACCTTGATATCCTCAAGTGCCACAAGTATGGCGTCAGCCTCATATACGCCTATCCATATCGGAAGGAATCTTTTTTCCTCGTTATCGGTCAAAATAACAACAGGCATTTTGGAAGTACTGTCTATCGCAAGCCCGTTGACTTTCATTTCTATCATAAAAACACCTCAAAATATTTCTGTGAGAAAAGTGATAAAAATACTACACTATATAAAAATATATTTCAAGTGTTTTTTGGATTTTCAAAAAAAATTTCTCAAAAAATTTGTAAATATTATTTTTTTAATTGTTATTTTCTATCCATTGCAGTAAAATTAGCCAGCAAAGAAACAAAATCTCAACCTTGAGGTAATAAAATGAATAAATTTGTAAACCAGCTCTTCAGGCTGAAAAGCCTTAATCAGACAATAGCCGAAACCCACGAACCTCATCACACCCTAAAAAAAGCCCTTGGCCCGCTCGAGCTTGTACTTTTCGGAGTGGGAGTAATAATAGGCGCAGGAATTTTTACAACAATTGGCACTGCGGCAGCCGGTGATGCAGTGCGACCCGGAGCTGGACCAGGCCTCATACTTTCTTTTATTATTACAGCCGTTGCCTGCGGTTTTGCCGCACTTTGCTATGCGGAGCTGGCTTCGTTGGTCCCTGTTTCAGGCAGCGCCTACACTTACTCGTACTCATCTTTTGGCGAACTTATTGCGTGGATAATAGGCTGGGACCTCATGCTTGAGTACTGCGTCGGTTCAATAGCCGTATCAATGAGCTGGTCAGGATATTTCAGGGGTTTTTTACTGAGCATAGGCATAAACCTGCCCGGTTGGACTGTAATAGATTTTCGTACGGCAATAGCAGGCTTTCAAAAAGCACACGCCTTAATGGGCACAGGCGTAAACCTTGGAGCCATGGCGCCAAACCTGCAGTTCGCTTATACCGCAGTCAATTCAGCCCCGCATATTTTCGGCATACCAATTTTATGCAATTTACCCGCAAGCATAATAGTCCTATTGCTGACTGTTTTACTTGTCATAGGAATAAAGGAAAGCTCGACTTTTAACAATATAATAGTAGGCATAAAGCTTCTGGTATTGGCATTTTTCGTTTTTATCGGCATAAAATATATTAAACCAGTCAACTGGCACCCTTTTGCACCAAATGGATTTGCAGGCATAAAAGCGGGTGCAGCCATAGTATTCTTTGCCTACATTGGCTTCGACTGTGTTTCCACAGTAGCGGAAGAAACACGCAACCCCAAGCGCGATATGCCCATAGGCATAATAGGCTCCCTTGTAATATCAACAATAATCTACATGCTTGTAGCCGCTGTATTTACCGGAATAATCCCGATCCAGGCGCTTAAAAACGCCATGTTAAATGAAAAAGCCGAGCCTCTTGCTTTCGCATTCCGCTATATTAACCAGGGCTGGGCTTCAGTTATAGTGGCTATCGGTGCCATATGCGCGCAGCTTGCGGTATTGCTGGTGCTTCTGATGGGCCAGTCCAGAATATTTTTCTCAATGTCCCGCGACGGCCTGCTGCCAAAAGTATTTTCCAAAGTGCATGAAAAATTTAAGACTCCTTACGTAACAACAATAGTTGTTGGATTGGTCGTTGCAGTGATAACCGCCTTTACCAATATAGAAGAAATGGTTGATTTGACAAATATAGGCACTCTTTTTGCCTTCTGTTTAGTATGCTTGGGAGTTATTATATTGAGGGTTAAAGAGCCGGCAAGACAGAGGGCTTTTAAGGTGCCGTTCAGCCCCCTTTTGCCCCTGCTCGGAGTGGTTTCATGCATATTCCTAATGTCAGGATTGCCCATGGTCACATGGATAAGGTTTGTGGTGTGGTTATTGGTAGGGCTTATTGTTTACTTTTTCTACAGTTACAGCCACAGCATGTTGCACCCGAAAAATCGTCAAACAGGTCACGAACACGAAATACTCAAATAGTATTTCATTAGTACAAATTAAGCGCTGTCAAATATATTACCACTGCCTATTTCCATTTGCGTCAAGCTTTATCATATAGGCATAATCATTTCCTTTGCTGTCATTTATATTTGCTCCACAGGCAATTATGTATCCGCCGTCTGATGTCTGCTGCGCCGAGTAAGCGCCTTCATCAAGTTTAGTTCCAAATGTCCTTGTCCAAACACAGTCTCCGTTTGCGTCTGTTTTTATAATGTATATATCCTTATTGCCTGCTCCGAATGAATTGGTGTTACCTGCAATTATATACCCCCCGTCTGTTGTTTGACGTATCGACCATCCCGCGTCGTCTTCTTTCCCGTAAAATGTTTTTGCCCATACACAGTCACCTTTGCTGTCTGTTTTTATAAAATATATATCATATTGGTCCCCGTCAAAGGAATTGCTCCACCCTGTTAAAGCATAACCACCGTCTTTTGTTTGTATCACCGAACTTGCAACATCAGTTCTTTTGCCGCCAAATGTCTTTGTCCAAACGCAATCGCCTTTTGAGTCTGTCTTGATAAGATACACATCGTTGTTACCGGTGCCAAAAGAAGCAGTGTATCCCGCTAAAATATATCCGCCATCAGATGTCTGTACAACTGAATTAGCCCTGCTTTCTTTTTTCCCGTCAAATGCCCTTGCCCATACGCAATCGCCTCTCGAATCTGTCTTTATAAGGTAAATATGCGTTTTATCTTTAATATCTTTACTAGAACATCCCGCGACAATAAAGCCATTATCTGTTGTCTGGCATACTGATCTTCCAACCGCCTGTCCAAGACCGTTGTAAGTTTTAGCCCAAACACAGTCCCCAGAACCATCTGTTTTTATAAGATAAATCCTGAAACCACTATTGTTTTTGTCTGAATATCTTTTGTATTCGGGCGCTGCTGACAATGCCCCTGCAATAATATATCCATTATCATTAGTTTGTTGGACCGAAAAAGCACTATCACTTCCATTGCCGTCAAATATTTTGTTCCATTTCATATTGCCTTTGCTGTCTGTTTTTACCAGGCATATGTCCGAAAACCCACAACCGAATGATCCATTGTCCCCTGCTAAAATATATCCTCCATCATTTGTCTGCATGACAGAATATGCATGTTGGAAGGCATTATTACATATCTTTTTTTTATTTTGCTCCCCGTTATCGCAGTAGCAATTTGATACTAAAATAGTTAGCAAGAAAAAAAATATAACATCTTTTTTCATACTTGCCCTCCCTTCTTTATATTATATTTTATGATAACATTATTGTTTATATTTTGTCAACTTTATGCTGATATTAAACAATGTTAGCAAATTGAAAATATTATATTATATTTCAGTTAAACTTTATAGATTAAAAAAGAGGTTAAAGATTATCTAAATAAAATAAAGTAAGTATATATAAAAGTTCAAATGCAGAATTTCAAATACTTCCAGTGATTTTTTTATAAGTATTTTATTGATATATAAATGGCAGTATAATTGCAATATTATTTTTTTTATATTCGTAAAATAATTTCTTGTATTTTTCCAGCATATTTTCATACCTTTCAACAATTTTCAAATGAAAATCCATGAATTTTTTATGCCGTTGTTCCTCAATCAGGCTTCTATAAAATTCCGAAGTATTCTTTTTTTTGGATTTAGCCATTTCTTCTGTCTCTCTCTTTTCCTGCTCGTTTACACGAATTAAAATAATTTTTCCCTTTCTCAACTTACCTTTTTCTTTTATTATATACACGTCCCTGTTAATTCAATCAGAGTATTTTATCTTTTTCATTAATTACTGGAATAATAAAGCTGAATGTATTACCGCCAAAAGCAATATTTGAATCATCTTCTATCCAAATTTTGCCGTTATGAGACTCGATAATACTTTTTGATAAAGTAAGCCCGATTCCCATACCGTGTATTTCTTTTTCGATAGTTGGGTCGTCTGTATTGTTTGCAAGTTCATAAAATTGATTAAAAATAATTCTTTTGTTTACCTTAAGGCGTTCACTATTATCTTTAATTGAAAATTTAATGTATGGCTGACCTTTATATTCATAGTTGCAAATTTCTATAAGAATTATGGATGTTACAGGGCTGAATTTAATTGCATTATCGATAAGGTGAAAAATTACTCTTTTCATTTTTTCAATATCACAATAAATAGTGTCAATTTCATCATAAATCTTTATTTCAACCCTTTGATTTTTTCTCTTAATTAAATCCTCTTTTTCTTTTAAGGTTTCTTCGACTAATTTAAGTATTTCGATATTTTTTAAAAAAGGTTTCTCTTTAAGATAATCTATATAGTAAATCATAATTAGGTCATCGATTATTCTTTTAAGTCTTATGCTGTTTTTATGTATATTTCTTATTACGTCTAGTTGGCTAGGGGGTATCTCCCCGAACTCTTTTTTTAACATAAGACTTATAAAACCGTACACCGGAGTAAGCGGAGTTTTTAATTCATTTGAAAATTTTGAAATAAAATCTAATTTTTCTTCTTCGTATTTTTTTGCAAGTCTTTCTTCCGAAGTATTTCTTGCTGTTTTTAAAGCACTATCTACTTTTTCAGCAATAGTTTCCATATTAAAAGGTTTTATTATATACTCAAAAGCACCGCCACGCAGTGCCTCAATTGCGCCATTTAAATCGGCAAAAGCCGTTATAAGAATGACCGGAATTTTTTTATTATATTCTTTTATTTTTTTAAGCAAAGATAGGCCATCTAATTTATCCATTCGTATATCTGACACTATTACATCAAAATCTTCTTTTTCAATATATTCAATGGCATCTCTACCATTTTTGGCAGTCTCAGCTTCAAATCCTTTATTATTGAAATAAATTTTCAATGCTTCTCTAATTGAGTTTTCATCATCAACAATCAGTATTTTGTTTACTGATACCATAAAAGTCACCATTTTTTATTTTATTTTGCATGTTTACTTCTAACAAATGTATTTACAAAAATCAAGCATTATTATTGCACTCTCGGGAAAAGCAAATAAAAAATACTTCCTTTTTCTTTTTGTGTTTCCAATTCTATTATCCCTCCGTGAGTTTCCATTATCTTCTTACTTATAGTCAAGCCAAGCCCCGAACCGTCCGATTTTGTAGTAAAAAACGGCTCAAAGATTTTTTCTTTTATATTTTCATCAATTCCTATTCCTGAATCCTTAATGCTTATTAATTCATAATCTTTACCGTTTCGTTTCTCTGCCTTATAGTCGAATTCTACACACCCGCCTTCGGGCATTGACTGTAATGCATTAATAACAAGATTAAGTATTACCTGCGCCACCTGTTCTTTGTCGGCAAAAACAAAAGGATGTTGACTATATCTTTTAATAATAGTTACACCGGTCATTTTATAAACGTGAGTTAAAAACAGGTTTATATTATCTATAAGTAAGTCAATGTCTATATTTTCTGGTTTTATTCTGGTTGTATGACTCAAGGCGAGTAAATTATCCGTTAGTTTTTCAAGTCTTTTAAACTCTGCCGGCGCTATTTCAAGAAATTTATTTAATAAAGTCCCATTATTTTTATGATCTTTTGCCATCATTTCAACAAATCCACCTAATCCAGTTATAGGATTTCTTATTTCATGGGCTACAGCCGCAGCCATTTTTCCCAACATAACAAGTCTCTCGGAATTAGCAAGCTGTTCATATAATATTATGTTTTCAATTCGCATTGCAAGATGGTAAATTAAATTATCAATGAATTTGATTTCTTCTCGTGAATATATATTTTTACTTTGCCTTTCGCCTAGCAACCAAACGCATTTTAAATTATTACCGATAAAAATAGGGAAACATATGGCCGCGCCAAACTGTCTCATAACAGTTATAATTTGCTCAATATCGTTTTTTGTTTCTTTTTCGCCTATTAAGTAATATAAACGATTGTTCATTTCTTCGAAATATACCTTTTGCCTTTTTTGATATAACAATTTTATTAATGGATGGCCTTGTGATAGTCTTATTCCACTTTCATCATCTATAAAATATTCATCATTAGCATAGTTAACCAAAAAAGCTGAACATTTCAAGTTGAGTGCTTCACAAGTGGATTGATTGATTTCAATTAATATTTCTTTAAGTGTAGTAATATATTTTATTTTTTCTATTAATATATACAACTTATGTTCTATGTCTTTATCGCTTAAAAGTATAATTCCGGCCCATTTATTGAATAATCCGTATAATCTATTAACAAAAAAAACAGCAATTACTGCTATAATAAAATTTATAATCAAGCGTAGATTATTATCCGCTATTTTACTTATACCAGGATAAAATATTATATAAAAAGCTGTAAGTACCAGCCCAATACCTAAATAAACTAAAACTTTTGCAAATAATTCTTTTATTCTGAGCAAGTCATAATTTAATACAGCATATGTTATTATAAAAGTATACAAAAGCCCGCCAAAACTGCCGACGGGATATATCTTAAATCCGAATATATTTAGAATATTAATTATCGCAAAAATTGTAAGTATTATAAATGCAAGCATAAGATATTGAATCTGCTTTTTCTCAATAACCCGTATATCGAGCGATAAGTATCTTCTTGTAAGTGTATAAATACCCGCAGTAAAGCCAATTAGAAGATTGAAAATAAAAATAAAATAAACAAGGTCAGGTTGGGCAACAAATCCATAACCGGATTTAAAAACAAAACTTTTAACTCCAATTCCAAATAAATTCATCAATGAAGCTGTTAATGTTGAAAACAAAAGATAAAAATATAAAAATCTGATCCATTTTTTTTCATATTTAGTAAACAGAATTACAAAGTACAGGAAAAGGAAAGGTATAAATAATATTGCAATTCTTGAAAATTTGGATAAAATATTTGCTTGTTCAGCGGTACTCATTATTCTTAACAGGAATAATGCCACCATCCAGCTCATAACCATAAAATTAAAAAGCGCAAGTACTATGTTCATTTTATTACGCGAATTTTTTAAAATAGATATTACACCGAGCATGAATGTCCCAAGTGCCGCGATTATAGTTTGTGCCCTATAAAAATCTATACCTTCAATAATGCCCATGGTTTAAACCCCATTTTTTATTCTTTTCAACTCTGCAATATGGCGTAATGTGTCAGAAATCTTTTCCAGCCGTTGTCTCTATCGCTTTCAAAGGTACTGCTTGCAGGATCTAAAACTGCAATTCTTTCATATGCCTTCACTGCTTCAATAAAAAATTCATCGTCCACAACTTGCGAAGCTACTATTTTAGCAGCTTTATTATAATCAAGAATGCTTGCAAAAACTATCTTTCCTTTTCCGGAAACCTCTCTTATCATGCCGTTAAACATCTTTTCGGCTTCCTGAAGTGTAATGGTGTCTGTAATCCAGTATTCCCCCCAGTTACCTTTATAATCGGCAGGTATGCTGTCGCATTCTTTTCCTATTTTAAGCCCATATTTTAATCTTTCTTTTTCTTCCAGGATAGGCATTCTTTTATCCCTGATTTGAAAAACGTTCCCGCTGTAGGCAAAAATCCTGCTTTTAATTAGAAATTCCGTTGTTTTTCTGACAGTTTCTTTGGTCTCTCCAGGAAAACCGACCATCACATTTGCTATTGTTATTATTCCCGAGGCCGTTAAATTGTCTGCTGCCTTTTCAATTTGTGCAATGGTTATTTTTTTGTCCATATTCCCCAGCATCTCTTCTGAAGCTGATTCAACTCCGAAAAATACCGTTTTGCATCCGGCTTTTGCCATCAAATCAGTAAGTTCCCTTTCCTGGCAGTCATTTGCCCTAACCCAGCATTCCCACACGACCGGAAGCTTTTCACTGACTATCATGCAGCATAATTCTTTCAGTCTTTCCTTCGGAGTGGAAAAGACGCTGTCAAAAATGGCAATATGATTTATCCTGCATTTGCTGTAAAAAAATTTCCATTCTTCAAATATTTTTTTTGCGCTTTTAAACCTGAATTTGTTGTTCAAATGGTACGTGCAATATTTGCATTTATACGGGCATCCCCTGCTCGCCTCATATAAAACATGAATTTCACTGCCTTTATGGTAAGTAGCCAACTTCCAGTCGATGGGTGGGATTTCATTTAAATCCACAATCGACGCCGGCTCCGTGATAACTACCCGCCCGTTTTTATTATATGCTACGCCTTTTATATTTTCAACATTGTCATTATTGATTATTGTTTTCAATAATAGAGGATATGTCTCTTCACCATCCCCTATAACGCTGTAATCTGCTTTGCCCGTTATTTCAGGATTTATCCCAACAAGCGCCCCGCCTAAAATAATTTTTTTCCCGTTTGCGTATCTTTTTATAAATGAAATGATCATATCCAAATCATCAGTGTTTAAAATAAAAGTGGTTGATAGCGAAACAGTAGGCGCATTACCTTTTAACGCTTTTATTACCTTTTTCCTTCCATCTTCAGTCATGAAAAGTGCTAAATTACACCACATATATTTTAAGTTGTTTCTCTCGAGAATGCTTGTCAGGGTAATTGTTGTGCATAAATCTGTCCGGGCATAACCGCGGTTTATTATATCTTCAGGCGAAACCATTGGAAATGGCGATGCAATTTCATCTGAATCCAGGCATTTTCGCAGAAATAATTTATCCGGTTTTATCTCTTTATTACGAAATGTATTGTTTTTCAGGGATCCCATTTCAATCTTTTTAAATCCGGCATAGACACCGGTTAGCAATACAGTATGAATATTAACCATTCTTTCTCCTGGCGCTCCAAAGATGTATTTGTTTTTTTACAGGCTTTTTCATCGCAATCAAGGTATCAGTGCCGTAATAAGCGTCTTTTTTAAAAATCAGCCTGTACTTTTTATTTTTATAAAATTTAATTATTTTATCGGCCGGAATTACACCATACACCCTTTTATGTATTTGGCGCAGGAACATATTAAAAAACGCTACTCTTAATAATCTAAAAATTGAAATCATGCCTTTAAATAGGCCTTCGTCTTTTATGATGGCGTTTGCGCTTGATATGAATTTAATTGGTTTGGGATGAGCTATTATGATAAGGCCTCCCGGCTTCAAGATATTGTCAAACTGCCTAAGAGTAAAAAAAATATCATTCATCATAAACAAAGAATGTACGTTAATTACACAGTCAAAAATATTTTTCCCAAATTTCAGTTTCCGGTTCAAATCAGCATTGCTGATATTAAAATTTTTATAATTTAATTTCCTTATTTTATGTCTGAAAATGTCTAGCATTGAATTAGAGATATCAACGGCAAAGATTTTATATCTTATTGCGGCCAAACCTATAGATAGTGCTCCGGTACCACAGCCCGCATCCAATATCTTACTTCCGGTCTTTATATTTTTTGCAATAAAACCAATTATCTCTCTCATAAGCAATTTATAGGCATTATAATATTTTGAGATATCGTCATATGCAGTTGCATACAGGTTCCAGAATATTTTATCAAAATATATTTTAATATAATTTTTTTTCACAAATTCTCCTGTAGTAACTTTTACCTTTTTTAAAATTGCATTATTGTATTATTGTTATTATATCAACTTATTATATTAAAACATCCTTAAAAGCAGGCTTGCGTTGTTGCCTCCCATGCCAAAAGAATTTATCATAGCTACATTTATTCTTTTTCTAATTGCTTCATTCGGAACATAATCAAGGTCGCAATTCGGATCCTCCTCTTCATAATTGATGGTAGGCGGAATATAACCGTATTTTGCTGCAAGTATTGTCGCTGCTGTTTGTAATCCTCCGGCTACACCCAACGCATGTCCCACCATTGACTTTATGGAGGAAACTGGAACTTTTACCGCATATTCTCCGAAAACTTTTTTTATTGCTACTGTTTCCCTGATATCAGAGACATAAGATGAACTGCCGTGTGCGTTTATATAATCAATTTCATGCAGCTTCACGCTGGCGTCTTTTATGCACATTGCCATTGCTTGCGCTGCCTGGTCTCCGCTCTTTTCCATTTCATAAAGGCTGTAAGCGTCCGATGTATTCCCATATCCTATTACCTCGGCATAAATTTCAGCGTCCCTTTTTACGGCTGATTCGAAACTTTCCAATACAAATATTGTCGCACCTTCGCCGAGTACATACCCATCACGGTTTTTGTCAAACGGCCTGCTTGCCTTTTCAGGCTCATCGTTTCTTTTAGACATGCTTTTTGCCGCACAAAAAGCTCCCAGCACTGATGGTGTAAGCGGCGATTCACTCCCCCCGCAGATAATCATGTCATTTTTCCCAAATTTAATCAGCTCGTATGCATAGCCTATTGCGTTCAGCGTAGACGAACAACCCGTGGATATTGTCGATACCTTACCTTTGATTCCGAACTTTACTGCTATGTGGCTCGCCGCGGCGTTTGGTAAGGCGCCGGCTACGCCAAAAGGATTCATCTTCTTTACTCCTTTTGTTCTGAGAGTTTCGGCTTCTCTCTCTATTATCTCAACGCCGTTCACACTTACTCCCAAAACCGCTCCTATTTTTTCCTGCAATTCTTCATCAATATAAATACCTGCATCAGCAGTAGCCATTTTTGCCGCAGCCAGCGCAAAACGAGAAAACCTGGCCATTCTTTTTGCTTCCTTTTTGTCTATTCCGTAATCTTCGGGATTGAAATCACTTATTTCTCCGCCTATTTTCGTGTCAAATTCAGATACATCAAAAAGGCTTATTTTTTTTACCCCAGACCTCCCATGCAGTATAGACTCCCAATACTCATCTTTGTTTCTCCCGTTTGGCGCCACTATGCCCAAGCCAGTTATAACTACACGTTTTTCCTTCAAATACATAAATATCACATCCTTTCTTTAATTAGATTTTGTAAAACGATTTGAATTTTTGAACACATAGATTAAAATAATTTCACCCGTTCTTTCTCTAACATTCTATAATATTGTATATCTGAAAAGCTATCGCGTCAAGACATAAAATTTTATCTACATGCAAACTGGATTTAGTTGTTTGGTTCGTTAATAATATTATTAACAAATAGGACAGCCTAAAATAATAAAAAGTTGTATTTTTTATATTTAATAGCTTATCTTCCTGATACTTTAGTAATTACCCACTTTATCATTTCAAAACTTCTTATAAAAATAGATTTTACAAACGGTAAAAATGAAATTTTATCTGACAGAACGGAAAGTATTAAAATAATAATTATTATGTTCATAAAAATAACAAATAAAATCGAAAAAACAACATTGCTTTCTTCTTGTAAATCCTTCTGGTTGATAGTCAAAGAATATAACGTAAGCGCAATGTGAAAAGCAAGACTTGCTCCTACAAAAAATGCGATGTATGGCAAAAATTTTTTATCCGCAATTATATAAATAACTACGAATATAAAAGCATAAAGTGGGAAAAAATATGGTGCAAGCGACACCAGAAAATTCGATTTGCTTATCATTACCCGCCCGCCTTCCCTGCTGACCCTTAACTCTTTTGTCTTTCCTCCAAAAAGCGCGGCCCAAAGCATATGAGTGAGTTCGTGGCTCATGACATGGATAAAAACCGGTTTATAAAAGACAATATGGATTACTAAATATGTTATAAATCCAATCAGAAAAAAAAGTTCGATTTTTGAGTTAATTGAATAATTTTTTATTAGTTTTATAAACTCAATTGAAGCCGCAATAGAAAGCAATAAAAGTACCGCTGTCAGCGCAGCAAATAGAATTTTTTTCATTTAAGGATTATTTTATATCCTGCACTTTAGCCAATCTTTCGTTTATTTCATCAAGACGTTTTTTGGCTGTGATGTGGTCAGGCGAGAGTTGCAGCACTATGTTTATTTTTTCCTTAGCTTCTTTCAACTTATTATCGTTATATAAATCCATTGCTTCTTTGTACTTGTTTTGGGCTTCTTCTTCTATCATAGGCCTTACATCCCTTAAAAACTTTAATGTGTATTCGTTTGCAGGGTCCAGTTTTAAAATAGTAATTGCATAATTGTTTATTTCGAATATATTCCTTGCTCTGTATGCCTCATCCATCTTCTGGATATATTCTTCAAGTCGTGCTTTAAAAATATTTTTTACCCTGTCAATATAATCTTTAAGTTTCTTGTCGAGAGGCCTTTTTTCAAGTGCTTTTTTCCATTCCTTAATAGTATCGAGATAATTTTCCTTCAAAAATTCATCTATTCCTTTTTTAAATGACTCAAGCGCAACCTCAGAATCTACAGATTTATCCGTGGGAATGCTTTCGTTTAAAAGTTTCCCGTATGTTTCTTCATAGCTTTTCTTTATTTCTTCCGAATCCGGCTTTAAGTAAAGCGCCCTTCTAAAATTCAATGTGGCCGACAGCAGGTCCCCGGCTTCCGCCTCTTCAATCCCTTTCTTATGCAGCTTTTCTATCTCTTTTTTCAATCTAAATTCCTTAAGCTTTTGCTCCGCGCTTTCTATGTATGCCTTTGCCTGTGCGTTTGCCTGATCCATTTTTATGACTTTCTTCCATGTTGATATCGCATCTTCGACTTTACCAGCTTTATATAATTCAACACCTTCGTTTATCATTTTTGGGATGGCGTTTGCGGTTTCAATTCTCTCTTCCGCACTTTTTATATACGATTTTGCCTGAACATTTTCAGGATCCATGTTCAGCACTTCCTGCCACTTAACTATAGCGCCTTTTATATTACCCTGCTTAAAAATATTCAAACCTTCATTTAGCATGGTTTTTAACAGCTGTTGGTTCTGCTCTTTGTTTAAAACATTTCTTGTTTTTTCCATCAACTCTTCTATTTCTTTATTTGCCGGGTCACGTGCAAGTATCTTTTCAAAAGCTGCATAAGCCTCACGCGGTTTATTTGCCGCGTATAGGGCCTTTGCCTGTTTTATCATTTCATCAAGCTCCTTACGGACCTGGTCTTTCAGCATTGTATCGAGTATTGACTGTGCCGAGGCTTTGCTGGAACTGATACCCTTGAGAGCGAGGTCTATCTCCTGCTGAGAAGTGGCATTATGCCTTGCTTCCTCTATCGTAATAAGTCCCTTTTTATAAAGGCTTATGAGTGACTGATCAAATGTTTGCATGCCGTATTGCGCACCGTCTTTTACCATATCTTTTATTGACCCTACTTTTCCTTCTTCAAGTAAAGACCTTACCGTAGGTGTCACGACCATTACTTCTACGCCCGGAACCCTGCCCTTTCCGTCCTGGCGGATAACCAGCCTTAGGGATACCACTGCCCTCAAAGCGCCTGCCAGTTGAATCCTCATTTGGTTCTGTTCTTCCTTATTAAAAAAATCAAGTATTCTGTTTATTGTCTGCACTGTATCAATAGTATGCAGCGTCGAGAATACCATATGCCCGGTTTCAGCCGCACTTATTGCAGCCCTGACAGTCTCCGCGTCTCTCATTTCACCTATAAGTATAACATCCGGGTCCTGCCTCAATACATACTTGAGGGCGCTGGCAAAGGTCTCTGTATCAAGCCCTACCTCTCTCTGGGATATGCTGCATTTTTTGTCTGTATGTACAAATTCAATAGGATCTTCCACTGTGACTATGTGATGATTGTAGTTTGAATTGACTTTATCGATCATTGCTGCCAGTGTGGTGGACTTACCGCTTCCTGTTGTACCTGTCACAAGTACCAGTCCTCTGGGATAAAGTGAAATCTCGCTGATGATTGACGGCAGATTTAAATCTTCAAGCGAAGGAATTTGTATTGGTATGGCCCTTAATACTATTTCTATTTTGCCTTTCTGCTTGAAAACATTCGCCCTGAAACGAGCGACACCTTCAAGGTTATAGGCGGAATCCATCTCATTTGTTTCTTCGAATTTTTTTCTTTGCCTTTCGTCGGCTATAACATGTATCATTTCAGTAAGGTCGTCAGCAGTGATCGTAGCCATGTCGAGCGGATGAAGTTTACCGTCGATTCTTAATAAAGGCGGCCTGTCTTCCTTTAAATGCATATCCGAAGCTTTTTTATCTATCATAATATGCAAGAGGTCTGATATGTTCATTGCCCGTTTTTCTCCCCTTGATTGCTAATTTTGAAAAAATAAACCATTTTTAAAACGACATCGTCACGCCGAAACGCTGTGTATTATCCAGGACAGACCTCATAAAATACTGATATGTATAGTCTATCGAAAAACCTTGCATTGTTATACTTGCGCCTCCGGCCAGTGAATAAGTATTTTCAATACTGTCTATTGACATGCCGGCCCTTATGCTTGCTTTCTCGATAGTGCTGTTCTTGCCGAAATTGAATGTATATTCCGTACCGCCGCAGTATGTCTCGACTTCAGGCGCGCCCTTGTCATCTTCGAGGCTTTTAACTTCTCCGCTGATAAGGAAAGAGTCTGTTATACCGTAATAAATCCCTGCGTTTATTTCATATGGTATTGTTTCAACCGTCCCCGACCCCCACGTGATGTCTGAAAATATATCTTTTCCCATTATTCCTATTCTAAGGTTATCTTTCAATGCAATCATAAGGCCTATATCGGCTGACGGCCCTGATGCGCCTGTACTTGATCCAAGCAAGGTATTAAGATCTGAATTTTCAATCAGGTATTTAATATTTACTCCTATCGCAACCTTCGGATAAAGATATTTGACAAGGCCAAAGGCATTATCAATCTGCATTGCCCACGAGCCTATAAGTGTATACTCATCCCATGAATATGCGCTGTCTCCGGGATAATCAGCGCCGATTTTTACCGACATATCGCTTATGCTTGCGCCGAGTGCTCCATAGCCGCTGGTATCACCCTGCGCATAGGAAACAAGCCACGTGGATGCCCCGCCTACAGTAAGGTTAAATAAGGATGGAACATATGTAAAAGTGGCGCTTTTCTTCTTATTAAGAAAAGCCATTCCTGCAGGGTTCCACCATGATGCGTTTGCGTCATCGGCTATTGCTGTATAAGCTCCTCCTAAACCAATTGGTCTTGCTGAAATACCGTCATCTTCAAAAGCTCCGCCGATAAAACTGGAATTTTGCGCCTGGACCTGCAACGCTGTAATAACCAATAAAACTGTAAAAACTGGCACTACTAATCTGCGCATTTTATCCTCTTATTTAATGACCGCTATGGTCCTTCCTATTTTCTGGCTTGACCCGTTTGTTAAATCAATTTCCATTTTCAGTACATATATGCCGTTCCTGACAAATGATCCATTATCGTTCTTGCCATCCCATGCAAAATAATAATTATTTGTGTTATTATTTGTGTTCACATCAAATCCTGAGAAAAGCGCCGGATTTGATTTATATTCAACTGTCCTCACAATTGTACCTGCCATATTGAATAAATAGCATTTTACATCCTGGATATTTGGGAGGCTTGAAACGCCAAGGTATATTTTAGCAGGGCTGCCCTTGGTAGGGTCAAACACCTTTGTGTTATGGAAATTAAATACCGGCTGTGCAGCAGCTGCCAGCGGAACGTACATAAAGGCATAAACATTCTTTGTTGCTATCTGGTTCAAAGGCTGCGTAAGTGCTGAAAGTACAACCTGCATATAATTATCCGTTCCTGTACTTATCAGGCTGCCAGCAGTAGTTAATTGATGCCATGCTGCGCCGTCATACATCCACAGGGTCAAGGCGGTTGTAGTGAGGCCTACTGCCTCAAGCTGGTTAATGTCACTGCTTGAAAAATGCATCTCAAGTGTGGCAGTGCACAGAGTTGGATTTAAAGTATACGGAAACTGCCCATCTCCTCCTCCAAATGTTACAGCCGTGCCTATTTGATCGTAGCCGGCAGGAGGCGCTGGAATGCTTGTAGTAGTTACTGCTGCAACTGTTATTAAGCTTGCCACTACTGAAGTGCCGATCGAGTCTATTATTCCAGAGTTGCTTGCACTGCCAGCGGATATTATCATATACGTGGTGTTGTTGCTTCCCGCGCCTGACAGGTCAACATATGTCATTGTGCTGCTTGACTGGGTGGAAACAAAAAACTTATATTGATAAGCTCCTGAATAGCCGTTCATTGACTGGGGTGTTATTATAGCTGTATAGTTCCCGTCAGGCAAAGGTGATGCCGGAATAAAACTAAGTATATTGGCTGTGTAAGTAAGGGTGCCAGCTACCGACTGGTTTGATGAATTATTCAGCACTATTGTTGAATTTGCCCAGTTAACCTGCGCTCCGGTCGTTTGATCCCCTGGAATAATTGTTGCGTTAATTTGTGATACTGTAAAATTCACCTGTGTAGTTGTCGAAGAAGACAGGTTCAGGGTCTGTCCCGCCGAAGATAAAGCAGAAACCGAATTTATAACCGGTATTGACTCGTCAACAATATTAAAGGTAAATGTAACAGGTGTTCCTATGTTTCTGCACGAGTCTACAGGCGTCACCATCCATGAATATTGCCCGCCAAGCGAAAGATTTGCTGACGGAGTGAAGTAAACATCCCATGTATTTGTGCCTGCGGTTCCGCCGTTCCATGATACCAGTCCAGGCACCTGCGTCCCATTCGGCCCTGTTAAAACAATGGTTGAATAATTTGTGCTGCCCGAACCTTCGTTGTCGGAGAGCTCTACAATAAGTGGTTTTGCTGGCCCTATTGTATTTGGTGCCAGGCTTGCGCTGTTTAATGGGTATTCCGAAAAAGCCACGATTGAAGGCGCTGCATTGCACGGCATAGGTACATTATTGCCTTGATTTATGATAAAAGAAGCCGTACTTTGGTTTGATGATAATCCGTATCCTTGCTCGCCCGCGTATATGCCGGTACTCGGATCCACGAAAAAACTCGGTTGCATGTGATAGGAAAGATAATTGTATGTTTGGCTGAGTGTAGTAACTCCGTTGGCGCAGCTTGCAGTTGCTGATTGGATCCCATTGATTGACGGTACCATTATTTTGCTTACCAGTATTACGTTGCTTGCCGCTACATAGGTTCCTGGATTTATGGTGGTCCAGCTGAAGCTAACATTGAAAGTCCCTGCAAAATTCCCCAGCGATGTATTCTGCACACTCATTACTGTATCCCAGTCATTTGATAAATTTCCGTCCCCTTCCACATAAAATTGATAAGCTGCAGGTACCCCGGGAGGGATTCCGCCTTCATTATATATTGTACATGGATCAATCGGCAATATTTGTGCAGGATAATAGTTTCCAGTGCCATATATAGTGCCTGGGGGGAAGTTCGGGTTTATTGTCGTCACGTTCAGGTTCCCTGTCGGGCCTATAAATGTTGATGGGTTGCTTTGAGGACTCAAGAACCATATGTCATCATCATAATTTGGTGTTAAGTCATTCGGCAGGGTTGCAAATAAATTTCCGCTGTTGTCATATAGTTTTAAGCTCACCAAAAGGAACGGATAGTTCCTGTAATCAAGATAGCCTACATAACCGCCTCCTGGTGATCCGGGGGGGTTTTGAATATTAAACCCAAGGTTCTGTAAATTTGCCTGTGTAGCGTTGCTTATCTGTGCCTGCATTGTAACTATTACGCCTATTTCGTTGTTGCCTGTGCCGGAGTAAATCGGGTTTATTGTCATAATTTGTAAGGATAATTTGACGGTGGTAATTATCAAAGTGCCTGAATAAGTGGTTCCTGTATTACCGTTCATGTCCTTATAATCTATTACATATTGGTATTGGCCGTCTGTCTGTAGCACGCCTGTAGTGCTTAACCCATCCCATTCAATAGGCGGGTTATTGCCCGCATTGCCGGTAGCATTTAATGTCCTCACAGTGGTTCCGTTTAGCAGTATATTCAGGGAAACCGTACAGTTAGTGCTCAGATAATAGCTTATGCTGCACAATCCCGAATTTGGGTTATATGGATTTGGATATGCGTTTACCAGCTGGATTGTTGGCCTGATTCCGTCAATAGATATCGTTCTGGGCGCAACAAAAGGGTCGTTGTTTGCCGCAACACCGTTTACGGATAAATGCCCTACTATTTGTCCGTTTGTAATATTGAATTGGTAATTTTCACTTACAAGAAATGAAGAAGTGTATGTGTCTGTGCCTATGCCGTTTATTGTAATTACGTTATCACTAAGTATATTATCTGTAATCGATGTTCCTATATCGAAGCTGGCCGCTATGGTCGCGTTATTGGTTGTACTGGCGTTCACAGGCTCGGCAAGCACGCTTGCAAAATTCGCAAATTGTATATTGTAATAATTCCCTACCGGTTGTCCGGCTACAAGGTTGCTGTCGCTGATTTCCAGTGTATTCTGTGATGCATTGTTTGGATTTGGCGTATATTGCGTCACCAGCCATGTATGTGTGCCGTCATAAACATACACATTATATCCGCCTCCGGAAGGAAAGCCTGCTGGCAAAGTTGAACCTACCAGACATATATAAGATGTGGTTGCTGTCGTTGTAACATAAGCGACTGTTGTCGCGTCTGTATAAGTCGTCTGCACATTAAGCGGCACCATTGTAACATTAATATAAGAACCTATGACGGCTACCTGTGCAGTTGGTGATACCTGGTAATCCAGGGAGGCTATTATATAGTTTGCTTTGCTATTGGATGTGAATGAAAGGAAACATAAAAGAACAAAAGCGGCTGTAATAAAAACTTTTGCCTTCAGGATTTTTCTCAAATTGTTCTCCTGCGTTATGTTTTTATTGTAATTCAATAAAATAATAACATATTTTTTTTAAATGTCAAGATAAAATAAATGTCAAGTTTTTTGTTTATTTATTAGTTTTCTATATTATATTTAATAGGGATTTTGCGCTTTCGTTGCTTTTTTGATTTAATTATCCTTTTTTCCCCTTTGTTTATAAATGCAAACAGGCCGGTTTTACCGGCCTGTTTGTTGCAATATTCTTTAGTTTGTTTTAATTAAAAGTAATACCTTACTACTAATGGCATGATTGAAAAGTCTGGTAAAGCTGCGCTAAAACCAATTGTCGTGGCTGAAGTACCTGCGTCGCTGGTTGAAGAAATTAGGAACCCCGCCCCAACACTGCTGCTCACGCTTAAATTTTTGCTTATTGCAGTCAGGAATTCTTCGCCTTCAAGCCAGCATCCAAGAATCACTTGAAATTTATTAATACTGTAGCTATCCAAATTTCCAACAGCAGGATAGGAAGTGTTATTAAATCCAATCCCGATGCCAGGTTTTAAATTTAAATAGAATGTGCCTGCGTTGTACATTGGGAATATCATATTCATGCCTGCATTGAATGTAAATGATGATGGAATATTAGCAGTAGAGCTTCCTGTTGCAAAACCGAGCCCTCCTGTGAACTCCATTCCAAATTTATTGTTTGGCCAAAATCTTAAATACACATTCCTATTTAATATATCATATCCAAGTGACAGTTTGTCCTTGAAATCGGCATCTTTCTGTACAACCACTTCCTTCTTTTCAGGTTCCTTTATTTCTTCGGTCTTTACCGGTTTCTTCTTGCCTAAAACAATTCCTGCGAAAAACAACAAGGCTAAAACTACTGCAATGCTTTTCTTGACCATGTGCGATTCCTCCTTCATAAGTTTTTTACAAATTGTACGAGAAGCCTGACACCTATCCCTGAAGCACCTTCGGGTATGTATGGTTTTTCCTTTACGCCGTAGGATGTCCCTGCAATATCCAGGTGTACCCAGGGTGTGTCTTTGGCAAACTCTTTTAAGAACATTCCTGCTGTTATCGTTCCTGCATCCCTCCCTCCTGTATTTTTAATGTCGGCAAAAGTACTCTTAATTTGCTTCCTGTATTCGTCAAAAAGAGGCAGCTGCCAAACGCGTTCTCCCGTCTTTTTACCTGCTTCTTCCATTTTCCGCATCAGTTCCTCGTTGTTGCCCATCATGCCGATAGCGTAATGTCCCAGCGCTATTACACACGCGCCGGTCAGCGTGGCCAGATCAATGATCGCCGCCGGTTTAAACTTCCGTGAATATGTAATTGCGTCCGCGAGTATCAGCCTGCCTTCAGCATCGGTAGATATGACTTCAATTGTTGTTCCGGATAAAGACTTCAGGATATCTCCGGGCTTGTACGCCTTGCCTGACGGAAGGTTTTCAGTAGCAGGTATAAAGCCTATTACATTTTTCTTTAACTTTAATTCAGCTATAGTTTTCAAAACAGCCAAAGTGATTGCAGCGCCCGACATGTCGTATTTCATATCTTCCATTTTTTCAGACGGTTTTATCGATATCCCGCCTGAGTCAAAAGTGATTCCTTTTCCTATTATTGCTATTGGTTTCTGATTTCTAGCTGCGCCTTTATACTCAAGTATTATGAATTTTGCCGGCTCGTCGGAGCCTTTTGCTACTCCGTAAAAGGCTCCCATTCCCAGCTTTTTTATGTCTTTTAATTCTAATATTTTCAGGCTTAAGTTTTTGCTTCTGTTGGCTATTTTTGATGCCATATCAGCAAGAAAAGACGGCGTAGCTTTGTTTCCCGGAGCGTTCATCATGTTTCTGGCAAGAAGCACGTTTTCAATTACTTTTTTTGTATCTGAAATGCTTTCAGCCAATCTCTTGCTTCCAGTTAAAAACAGAACAGTTTTCAGCATTTCAGATTTTTTTTCAGATTTAAATTCATCATATGAGTAATCTGCCAGCAGCATTGCCTCCAATTGCGCTATACCGCTTTCATCGTCTTTTTGCCATTGAGAAACAGCACAATTTACTGCGCCTGAATTTTTGATGTCATTTATTATATCCCCTGCAGCTTCTCTTATTTTTTCGTTATTAAGTTCTTTGGCTTTCCCGAGGCCGATAAATAAAGCCTTTTTGGCAACACCTTTATATGAAAAAACCTGGGTTGATTTCTTCCTAAAGTCTGCTTTTACAGCGCCGTTTTTTAGGATTTTCTCCAAATCAGTCACGGAACTTTCCATGATCACGGTTTCATTATTTTCCCCTTTAAAAACCGGAAGCACATAAATATCGGCATTTATATCAAACAATTTTTTATTGGTTGCCTGTATTTCCAATTGTTCACCTCAGATAAATTGAGTTAAAAAACTAATAGCGTTGTTATTAATAAATTCATCCGTTATGTTCAGGTTCTTGCTTATTGTGTCTGCGCCTGACTTTGGCTCAATTGGCTGCGGGAAATTCGACTTGGCTTCCACAAAAAGCGTTTTATAATCCTCCATAAAAGACTCGATTCTTAACTCATGGGATGTTGTGTTTTCCGCAATCGGTGGAAAGAAAATATGCCCGCCCATCATGTGTATGGGCCTGTTGAAAATCTTAAAATTCTCCTCATTTAACTTAAAAACTTTTTTGATTAAAAAATCCCTGGAATCATTTACCCCTTTTATGTTGATAAGCTTTCTTAATGTAACGCTGTTCATTAAAAACAGAGGCACCCCTGTTATTTTTATAAAAATTTCAATCAAATCCCTGATAAGTCCGTAATAGTACGCCAGGCTGCTTGTGCAGTTTTCATAAGAAATAAAAAGCCTGTCTTTCATTATCCTGTAAAGCACCTGATCCGAACGCTCTTCTTTTGCGCCTGACATTTGTATCGTCGAGTCCGGAAGCAGCATATAAGAACGGATAAAATGCCCTTCAGATACCTTGTCAAATATTTCTCTGAATTTTTTTTCTTCTATGTGGGCAGGTATAAAAACAAGTTCTGTTATAACAGATAGCAAACGTGTGGAAATATCCAAAACTGCCTCCTTAAGCATTAAATAAATATCTGTTTTTTGAAATATACCCAATGTCAGATTTCGGCCTATTTTAGATTTATTTTATTGTTTTTATAATAACAAAAATCTACTTTTTGTAAAGGTTTTTCATGATTAACATTTTGTTATTTAGGAAGGCATCATTTGATTTATTTTAAGTGTTTTAATGTGCTAAAATTGACTGGTATTCCTGACAATAAAATTTAATTAAAAGTAGCTTGTTTTATTTCAATTATGCTCCCCATATTATTGAATTTATGACCTTTTTTTACTCCGCCTTTATTTTTTGCAATATTTATTGCCTCAATTATATCTTTAGCATTTATAAAAATTCTTTTTTCATTATACTTTCCTGCACCTGTATGTCCTTGTTTCACTATACATTCAAAATTCATAATTTTCCTCCTAAATTACGATATTAAAATAAGCAAGTTACATACCATTGTTTCCCACTCTTATTTTATAATAATATTATGTTAAAATTAAAAGTTGTTGTGTTAACCCGGGTTAACACAACGTTAACCAGTTATCAAAATTGTTAAATAAACCCGCCTACTGATTTAACCCTAATTTGTTCATTTTCTTCCATAAAGCAACTCTGCTAATGCCTAAAGACTTAGCCGCCTTGGTCTTTGAATAATTAACGCTCTTTAAAACCTCAATTATTTTTTCTTTTTCGGATTCATTTGATGCAATCTTTTTTATGTCATTTTTTACTATTTCTTCCGGCAGATGTTCAAGTCTCACTTGTTCGTCATCATAAAGCGTCATAATCCTTTCAATCACGTTTTCAAGCTGCCTCACATTTCCCGGCCATGAATATTTATAAAAAGCTTCCAGCGCATCATCGGAAAAGCTATTGAAGTTTTTTTCATATTTTTCGTTGAATTTTTTTATAAAATATCTGGCAAGTATTAATACATCTTTTCCCCTTTCCCGCAGCGGAGGCATAAAAACAGGCAATACATAAAGCCTATAGTACAAATCCTCTCTGAATTGGCCACTCTCAACAAGCTTCTTAATGTCCTTGTTTGTAGCCGCAATAATTCTTATATCCACTTTTTTTGTTTCTGTCCCTCCGACACGTTCAAATTCCTTTTGCTGAACGAAGCGTAATAGTTTGACCTGCATGGCCTGGGTGATATCGCCTATCTCATCAAGAAAAATGGTTCCTTTATCTGCAAGCTCAAATCTTCCGGATTTGGCGTTCACTGCTCCTGTAAAAGCTCCTTTTTCATATCCAAATAGCTCAGATTCAAGGAGAGTTTCCGGAAGTGCGCCGCAGTTTACGACTATAAAAGGTTTTTCCGCGCGTTTGCTGAGTTGATGTATGGCGCGTGCGACAAGTTCTTTCCCGGTACCGTTTTCTCCTTGTATTAAAACCGTAGTATCGGCATTTGCCGCCTTGATTATTATTTCTTTTATCTTTTTCATTTTGTCAGACTCGCCTATAAAGTCCATGTTTATTTCACCAAGCATTTCCTTTTTTGCAACATTCATTATCGATCTCGATAGACTGAATACTATGTCTACTCCTCTTTCATTTTTTAAAAATTCCTTATAATCGTCTTTAACCTTGTCCTGCATGCCGCTTCGTACATATATCAATCCAAGGTTATGTATTGCATCCTGGTTGTCTGAGTTTAGTATTATTGCCTTCTTAAAAATATTTATTGCTTCTTCAATCAGCCCCTTGCGAAAAAAACAAAGGCCCAGGTCATTATACAGGTATGATTTCCTGAAATCGTCCTTGCTGCTGTTTATTGCTTTTTGGTAGTGTTTTATCGCTTCATCGTAATTATCTTCTTTGAAAAATATATCACCCATATTGGCGTTCGCAAGCTCGTTCTCAGGGTCATTTACTGTGATATTTTTAAAATATTTTATTGAATTTTCGATTTTCCCCGAGCTTTTATAAAGTACTCCAAGGTACATATAAATATCCTTAAAAAAAGAATTTTTATCGCTGTATCTGTCATTATATATCATGCTTTTTTTGAAATTAATATCCTGCTTTAATATAGGCTCCAAGTATTTTATTGCCTCATTCAGTTCGTTTGCGTTGAGGTGTATCAGCGCAAGGTTAAAATTTGCGTCCCATTCTCTTTTATCCTTATTTATTTCAAGGTAAGCTTTCCTTGCCTCGTTGAAATTGCCGGTTACAAAAAAGGCATCTCCTTTTATTTTATTTATCAGGTTTTTATCAGATATTCCTTCCGGAAGGTCCTTTATTTTATTCAAAACAAGCGTGTATTTTTTTGTTCTAAAATCATTTGCAATTTCAGCAGCCAAATCCTTATCCCTCTCGACCTTGGCGCCGCAATCCTTGCAATACTTTGTTCCTTCGCCTATCTTTTTTCCGCAGTTTTCACAGTACATTTATTCTTCCTTCTTTAATTTCTCTTCTTTTATCCACAGTATCCGCTGTTCTGCAATTCCTGCGATTTTGGGGTTTTGTTTGTATTTTGGTACAAGCTGCTCGTAAATATCCGAAGCTTCCTGCCACTTGTCCTCTTTTTCTTTTTCATAACCGAGCCTGAATTCTTTTTCAAACTCTACAAGTTTTTTCCTCTCCTCCTCGGCAACATGAGTTGTAAAAAGGTGTCCCAGTTCGGTAAAAAAAGAAATCAAGAGTATGTTTACAAAATATATTGGAAAAATCCCGGCTAAAAGCAGGCTCAGTATTGTTAAAAGGCCCCATTCTTCCTTTTTAAGCAGGGTTTTCGGCACATTGATAAACTGGTCATTGTTTTTCAGATTGCTTATGATGTGTTCAATATCGGAATATTTCAGGTCCTGGCTTTGCGGTTTTTCTTCTCTCTTCGGCATTAATTATACACCTCTAAATTAACTTGCTGAAAATATTATACATTAAATCGTCTTTGATAGGTATATGAATTTTTTCTTTGTCCCTTATCTTTATATAAAATCCGAATATATCTTTAAGTTGGTTCTTTTTTATCCTGAAGCTTTGCCATCTTTTTGGCAAATCAATTATTTCAAAAAAGGTCTCAATTTCCCACAGATTTTTTTCATTTTTGACGGCTGTTTCCTCAATCATAAGGCCCATAGCTACATGCTCTCCATGAAGAAATTCTCTGGTTTCCGGTATAATTGTCATTGCATATGAAATCGCGTGCGCTATGGATGAAGTGACCGAATATTTGCCCATGGTAGATACAATCCCGGAATATATAATATTAATATCCGTCAGTTCCCTTTTTAGCGGTCCGTCAAGCTTTGCCCATTTTTTTATAATTATTTCTTTCAGCCTTTTATAAATAGATTTCGCCGTTTCAAATACCATATTATCATCCAGTGTCTGAACTTTCGTGTATTTCCTGTATGCAGCGGTTTCATAATATTTTGCCAGTGTGTCTGCAATTCCCGCGGCATAAAAACCTGATGGAAGCCTGCCAAATATCTCATAATCTATAAAAAGATTGTCGGCTGTTGGTACATCCACAGTATCCATATAGGAATGGTCTTCATTATATATTACGCTCACCGCAGTATAAGCCGCGCATGTAGCGCATGACGTCGGTATCAGTGTTAGCTTTATCCCGCCAATATCCCTTTTTGCGAGTTTGGCAATATCCATGGCCTTGCCTCCTCCCATGGATATTACTTCTTTTATACCGTTCTCTGAAATGATTTTCTTTATCCTGTAGATTTCAGACGGGCATACCTCGCCCTTAAAAATTACGCTTTTGACCTGCCGTGATGAGATTAGATTCCCGTATTGCTTCATTATATAACGGTCGGCAATTAAAATGGATTTTGAAGGGTCAGTGATAGCATTGTTTGCTTCCTGAATCACACCACTGCCTTTGATTATCTTGCCCGGGGAAATATTATAGTTTTCTATATTATGAGTTAATGAAATATTTTTCAAATGAAAATATTTCATTTTTATTTATCTTTGCCCTGCTCCCTTAGCGCTTCCTTGCGCGAAAGCTGTATGCGGTTGTTTTTTTCATCAACGCCGAGCACTTTTACCATAACTTCATCGCCTTCTTTTAGGTAATCGGAAACTTCTTTCACGCGCTCTTCCGCTATTTGAGATATGTGGACCATCCCGTCGACGCCCGGCATTATTTCCACGATAGCGCCGAAATTTAATATGCGTGTTACTTTACCAAGGTATATCTTGCCGATTTCAGCTGTTGCTGTGGCTTCTTTTATCAGGTTTATAGTTTGCTCCATAATTTTTCCGTCGGCTGCAAATATCCGTACCGTGCCGTCCTGCTCGATATCGATTTTTGCACCTGTCTGTTCCACTATCCTTTTAATATTCTTCCCGCCTGGACCGATTAGGTCTTTTATTCTTTCCTTGTTTATAGGGATCGTGGTCATTTTTGGAGCATAAGGAGAAAGCTCTTTTCTTGGCTCTGCTATCGCTGTTTTCATCTTATCCAGTATGAAAAGCCTTGCATTTTTTGCCTTTTCAAGAGCCTGCTTCATCACGTCTATTGACAATCCTTTTATTTTAATATCCATCTGGATTGCAGTTATTCCGTCTCTTGTCCCTGCAATTTTAAAATCCATATCTCCGAAATGGTCCTCTAAACCCTGGATATCGGTTAGTATAATAAAATTATTCTCTTCCTTAATAAGCCCCATCGCAATCCCTGCCACCGGCTTTGATATTGGTACGCCCGCGTCCATCAGTGACATTGTCGCTCCACAAACCGACGCCATTGAAGACGAACCGTTTGATTCAAGTATGTCTGATACTACCTGTATCGTATACGGGAAAGTTTCCTTTGATGGTATGACAGCTTTCAGCGCACGTTCTGCCAGTGCTCCGTGCCCGACTTCGCGCCTCCCGGGCCCACGCAGTGGTTTTACCTCTCCAACCGAAAAAGGAGGAAAGTTGTATTGCAGCATATAATTTTTTAAAGACTCACCTTCGAGCTCATCAAGTATCTGTGCGTCTTCCTCTGAGCCCAGCGTCGTAGCAACTAGCGCCTGGGTCTGTCCCCTGGTAAACACTGCTGATCCGTGTGCCCTGGGCAAAATTTTTACCTCGCATGTTATGGGTCTTATCTCGTCAAAATTCCTTCCGTCAGGTCTTATGTGCTCTTTGTTTATTTTGCCCCTTACCAGTTTTACCTCAATTTCTTCGAGCACCATATTGATGTCTTTTTCTTTTTCTTCAAAGGCATCCTCGCCCAGTTCCAGAAGCATTTTTTCTTTTGTTTCCTTTTTTATTGTTTCTATCTGCTCCTGTCTCTTGATCTTATCCGATATGTCATAAGCAGCTTCAAACTTGCCTTTTGTCGATGTTTCAACCTTGTTTTTTATTTCTTCATCGATTTGGCAGAGTTCTACCTTTATTTTTGGTTTCCCGCATTTCTCGCGGAACTTCTCAACAAAAGCGGCTATTTTTTTTATTTCATCATGGGCGAGGTTTATAATATCCGCCATTTCGCCTTCTGATATTTCCCTGGACTCGCCCTCTATCATTGCAAGCGCATCTTTTGTCCCTGCTACCACTATGTTTAAATCTCCGTTGTCAATTTCTTCGTTTGTGGGGTTTACAATAAGTTTTCCGCCGCATTTGCCTATTCTTACCGCTGCAAGCGGACCATCAAATGGGATGGAAGATATATCAAGTGCTGCGGCCGAACCGATAATGCCCAGGATATCCGGACAGTTTTCCATATCGGCCGAAAGTACGGTAGTTATTACCTGTACTTCGTTTAAAAATCCTTCGGGGAATAACGGCCTTATCGGCCTGTCGATTAGTCGCGAGGTAAGAGTTTCTTTTTCCCTTGGTTTCCCCTCTCTTTTAAAAAATCCGCCGGGTATTCTGCCGGATGCGTAAAATTTCTCCCTGTATTCCACCGTCAGCGGGAAAAAATCAGTTCCTTCTTTAGGTTCTTTCGCTGCACATGCCGTAGCAAGTATCATTGTTTCGCCGCAGCTTACGACTACTGCGCCGTCTGCCTGTTTCGCCAGTCTTCCAGTTTCAAATACTATCTTTTTTCCTGCTACTGTGAGTTCTTCTTTTATATAATTTTCCATATTTACTTTCTGATTTTTAGTTTATCTATCAGTTTTTGATACCTGTCGTAATCATGCTTCTTAACATATTCAAGCAGGCGCCTTCTCCTGCTGACCATCCTGAAAAGCCCCTGGCGTGAGCTTGCGTCCTTTTTATGTTTTTTCAGGTGTTCGGTAAGGTAGTTTATCCTCTCCGTAAGAAGTGCGACCTGCACCTCCGGTGATCCCGTGTCTTTCTCGTGTGTCTTAAAATTTACGATAAGTTCCGTCTTTTTTTCCTTTACTAAAGCCATTTTCTTGCTCCTTTCGCCATTTAAATAAATTTGCCGGGGCAACGTCGGCTATTCTGAAAACCCCAGCATCCTGCCCTGCTGCGTCAGCCACGGGCAAATGTTCTTAAAAAGCAGGGATAACAATAGCATATTAAAATTTATTTGTAAAGCTGTTTTCATTATTTCATCCATGCTTTCACTTTCTCAAATACCATATCAGGCGTGATGTATTGCATGCATCCTCCCTTTTCACATTCAGGTTCATGGCATGGCCTGCAGTCAATGCTTGGCGCCAGCACTATATTATTTTCATCTGCAAATGCCCAGCCTTTTTCATTGCTTGGCCCGAAAATTCCGATTGTTTTCACGCCAAGGGCCACTGCCATGTGCCTCACGGCACCGTCGTTCGAAATTAAAAAATCGCCGTATGATAATATAGCCGCCAGGGCTCTCAGCCCTTCTCCCGGAATCACGCAAACATTGCCGAGTTCCTCAAGCTCTTTCAGTAATTCCGGCCTGTCGTCCGGGCTTTTAAGTATAATCATCTTTGCCTCAGGATAATTTTTGCGTATCAGTTTTACCAGGTTTTTCCAGTGCCCGTCAGGCCATCTTTTTATTTCCCATTTGCTTGCTACGCACAGCATTATTTTTTTATCTTTTTGTCCTATATTATTTGCCTCCAGATATTTTTTTCCATATTCTTTTTCATCTTGAGTCAGGTTCAAATAAGTCCTGTTGTCAGTTTGATCAAAACTCCCAAGCGGTTTTATTAGCGCCATGTGTCTTTTTATTACATACCAGTCGCCGTCTGTATAATTCACCCTTATATTATATAATTTATTGTACAATTGCCTTCTTTTGTCTTTTATCCGGTGCCCGATTTTAGTTTTAGCCTTTATCATAAAAGAAAAATAGGCAGAATAATAACTGCTTTCAAAATCAATAAAATAATCATAGGCAGTACTTCTGAAATTTTGTTTAAAAAATTTTTTCATTAAAAGCGGCCTTAAAAATTTCGGTGCACGGCTGTTTTCCTCAGGCAGAACAAATACTTTATCCACATGAGGATTATTCAACAGTACCGGTGCAGCTGCCCGTCCTGCCAAATAGTGAATTACAGCGTCAGGGAACAATTCCCTTGTCTTTTTAACAGCGGCTGTTGTGAGTATCACATCTCCTATTGCGCCAATCCTGAAAAAAAGTATTTTTGTCAAATATTTGTCTCCATAATGTATTGCTTTAATTTTCCAACAATGTTCTCCCAATAAAAATCGCCTGCTTGCAGCTCATCCGCCTTTTTCCCGGCCACATCGTGATTTTCATAAACATATTTAATTTTTTCAGCCAGGTCATTTACGTCAGGTTCTGCCATCAAAGCTTCATCCGAGTTATTATCATACTGCACGCCTTTTGCGCTAACAAGCTTATATTTTACCAGTTCTGCGTTTTTTTCGTTCAAAAAATCCATATGCCCTCCCCATCCTGTAGCTATCACAGGCAGGCCGCATGCAAGCGCCTCAAGATAGGTCATTCCAAATCCTTCCGCCCTGCTTGCCTGCACATAGCAGTCACTTGACCTGTATAAGTCTCCCATTTGTTCTTCCGAATATTCTTTAGAAACAAATTTTATATTTTTTGCATCCGTATATTCTTTAATGCCGGTAAAATCATATATGCTTTTCCCCGGTAAATACGGCATCTTCACTGTAAGTTCAATATCTGATCTCCCCGCAAAGGTCTCCATAAAAACCGGCAGAAGGATATCCAGAGCCTTCCTCTTTTGCGGCATTGAGACAGTAAGGAACCTAAAAACATCCTTTTTAACCTTTTTTTTATTTTTAAAATAATATTTGGGATTTATTCCGTGCGGCAGTACTCTGATAATATCCGGTTTTACTCCTGACCCGTTAAAAATCTCCTTGTTAAAAAAACTCGGAACAAAAAGCAGGTTAAGATGCTTGTTTATCTCGGCAACCCACTTTTCCGGCAATTTTGTCGTTTCGTAAACAAGCATGCCGAATATCTTTTTTGTTTTGATAAGCCTGTAATTCATGGGGTATTCAAATGTCAGGGTGTTGTCAAAAATAAATTTTTTTGTGATTGTTTTTTCCAGTCCCCTGCCAAGCTCGAAATCTTTTTTGTATCCAAAACCCCTGCGTTCATAAATATTTATATCATCACCCTGCTTTGCAAGCTCAAGCAGGATTTCCCTGGCAACTTTAGCCCAGCTTGCAAAAGACCGTAAAAGCCCGAAATAATTCAATCCCGCTGCGTTGCCCATCTTACGGTCTGTTACATATGCAGCAAATGGCCGAGTTTTACTTTTTTGGTTTCAAGGTATTTCTTGTTTATTTCGTTTGGCGCTATTTCTATTGGCACTCTCTCAATAATTTCAAGGCCATAGCCTTTTAATCCTATAACTTTTTTCGGGTTATTCGTTAAAAGCTTTATCTTTGTTACGCCAAGGTCTGCCAGTATCTGCGCCCCTATCCCGTAGTCGCGCAGGTCTGCCGGGAACCCCAGCGCCTCGTTTGCCTCTACAGTATCAAGCCCTTCTTCTGTCTGCAGTTTGTATGCCTTTATTTTGTTTGCCAGGCCTATACCCCTGCCTTCCTGTCTCATATAAACAAGTACGCCTTTGCCTTCTTTTGATATCATTTCCATTGCCGCATGGAGTTGTGAGCCGCAGTCGCACTTAAGCGAAGCAAATATGTCACCTGTAAGGCACTCTGAATGTACCCGCACAAGTGTTGGCTCGCTTTTTTTTATTTCGCCTTTTACAAAAGCCAGGTGCAGTTTCTTGTCTATCTTATCCTCGTATAAATGCAGCATAAAATCTCCGTAAATGGTCGGAAGGGTAGTATTGACCACGTGGTCTATTAATATTTCCGTCCTTCTCCTGTATCTTATTATCTCTTCAATTGTCAGTATTTTCAGGTTGTTTTTCTTAGCAAATTCGATAAGCTGCGGCATCCTTGCCATTGTGCCGTCGTCATTCATGATTTCGCATATAACACCCGCACCGACTTTGGCTCCGGCAAATTTTGCCATGTCTACCGCAGCCTCTGTATGTCCCGCCCTTTCCAGTACTCCCCCCGGCTTTGCCTCAAGCGGGAAAATATGCCCAGGTCTGATAAAATCCGAAGGTTTCGCGTTCTCGCTGACAGCCTTTAAGATTGTGATGACTCTGTCCCCCGCTGATATGCCTGTTGTGACGCCTTGCCTTGCATCTATCGACAGTGTAAATGCTGTCCTGTACTTGTCTGAATTCTTGTCTACTATCGGCTCAAGTTCCAGTTTTTCTGTCTGGGTTGCATCCAGCGCAAGGCATATAAGCCCGCCGCCCTGCTTTGCCATAAAAGCAATATGTTCCGAGTTTACCTTTTCAGCAAGGCATACGAGGTCTCCCTCGTTTTCCCTGCCTTCGTCGTCTACAATTATAAGCATCTTGCCTGCTTTGAAGTCTGTCAATGCCTCATCTACTGTCGATAGTGTGAATTCCGTCATATTTTAGTTCTCCCTTATTTTTTATTTAAATTCAAATTGCCAATTCCATTTTCCCCATTCCCTATCCCCTTCTTAACTATACATATCGACCAGCAAACCCCTTATTTTATCAAGCGCAGACAATATATCGATTGAATCGGCGTGCTGGTATAAAATTTTTTGTGTTAATTTTTCAAGCTCGGCGTCCACCATTTCTACCATTACATAGACCTTTTTCCGTTTTATCATCAGTTTCGAGCTGTCTGATACCTTGACATTGTATATTTTTTGTATGGCCTGTTCCATAAAGCTCTTCACAAGCCCTTTGTATTTATTGAGTTCTTCAAACGTCCTGTGGTCTGCCAGTACCTTTGCCTGCTCGGAAAGCTCCTCTATAAGCTGGTCGAGTGATTTTTTTACCTGCTCCTCTGTTGCGTCATCCAGTTCCTTCATAAAATTCATGGAGTTCACCTTGTCCCTGCCTATTTCGTGAGGCGCCCTTTTCGCGCTGGACCTCTTCGTTTTACCGAGATTCAATTTATTATCTTCATATTGGCCGGATGTTTCATATATTTTCATGTTTGCTACCTGCCTCCTATTTAAATACTTTTTCTACATACTTCCCGATAACGTCAAACTCTAGATTAACTGTTGTTCCCGCCTTATAATATCGCATGGTTGTCATTTTAAATGTCTCGGGTATTATTGATGACTGGAAAGTGCTGTTTTTTACGTTGAAAGCCGTGAGGCTTGTTCCGTCTACGGTTATCGAACCCTTTTCGACAATGTATTTTCCGAATTGCTTCGGGAAACTCACTTCAATCACGATATTTGCGCCTTTTCTTGTAATTCTTGCCACTTTTCCCGTGCAGTCGATATGTCCCTGAACCATATGTCCGCTTAAAAATTTATCTGCGGTCAGCGGGAATTCAATATTAACGCTGATGCCCGACCGCAAAGCCGTTAAATTCGTCTTTTTCAGTGTTTCCTGAGTCGCATCCGCAGAAAATTCCTTTGCATTTTTTATTTCAGACGCGGTCAGACAGGCGCCATTTACTGCGATGCTCATGCCCTTTTCCGCATTCGGTATTTCTTTATTCAGGATTATGTTTATTCTTTTTTGGCCGTTGCTTTTCCTGACGTTCTTTATCTTTCCCACATCAAAGATTATCCCGCTAAACATATTTGAATTTCCCGTGTATCAGTATATCGCAGCCTATTTTTAGCGTCTCACAATCTTCTATTTTGATGGTCCTATTGAGGCTTTTTGTTGCCATCGGTCCTACAAACGGTATTCCGTCATTTCCTATTATTTTGTTTGCTATGTATATATATGCTTCGTCAGCGTACCTCGCTTTTAAAAAAGATGTATGAACTTTGCTTCCGCCTTCTATAAGTATGCTTCTTATGCCTTTTTCCCATAAAGAATTTACGATAAAATCCTCGTTTATCCTTTTAGTCCCGGACAAAATAATATTTACCCCTTTTTTTTCAAGCATTTTAGCTTTTGTTTTGTGCATGGATGATGTGATTATGTAAATATCGGACGGCACAGAATACCTGAAAATGTTCGCGTCAGGGCTTATCCTTCCATGCGTATCCAGCACGATCTTTTTGATTTTTTTCTCGCTGTCTATCCTGCAATCCAAAAAAGGGTTGTCTTTTTTTATTGTATTGATGCCTACCAGTATGGCATCGGCCTGCTTGCGAAGCAGCTGATCGTGCAGCCTTGATTGCTCGCCTGTTATCCATTTTGATGAGCCGTCTGCTAAGGCGATTTTTCCGTCAATTGAAATGCCTGCTTTCAATATTATATATGGTTCTCTTTTCACCTGGTTTTTTATAAATATCTTGTTTAGGTCCTGCGCTTCTTTTTGCATCAGGCCCACATCGACTTTTATCCCGTGTTTGCGCAGTTTGGCTATGCCCTTGCCGTTGACAATGGGATTCGGGTCTTTCATCGCCGCTATGACTCTTTTTATGCCGTACTTTATTATCTTATCCGTACACGGCGGCGTCTTGCCGAAATGGTCGCATGGCTCAATGTTTACATAAAGCGTCGCGCCTTTTGCTTCGTACCTTATTTTTTTCAAAGCTTCTGCCTCGGCATGCAGCCACCCGGCCCTCTTGTGAAAGCCCATGCTTATTATTTGTCCGTCTTTTACTATTACACAGCCCACAAGCGGGTTCGGGGATGTATGGCCCGTGGCTTTTTTGGCAAGCTCTACTGCCTTTTGCATATAAAACATATCGTTTTCCTGCATATTTTCCTCATTTTTATTGAAGGGCTCTCCAATCGGATTTGGGCTTAAATTATATCATAAAATTAATGTGTTCATCCACCAAAAAGGTGTTTTTTAAGTTCTCGGGCAGCTGATATATGGCTTGTATTTGGATAATTGGCTGTAAAAACCGTTGAAATTATGCAGGTTATCTTTTCTTGGCCTGGCCTGATTTTTTCCACTGTTCATAATTCTTTTTGACTTTCTGCTTCTGCTGAGGGGTCATATTGTTCCATTTCTGGTAATTTTGCCTGATTTTTTCTTTTTGCTCAGGCGAGAGTTTCTTCCAGTTTTCATTGGCCTTGATTATTTTTTGCTTCTGTTCGGGCGTCATGTTTTTAAATCTTTTGTACTTGTCGATTATCTCTTTTCTCTTTTCAGGCGGTATCTTTTTCCATTTTTTGTGTATTTCCCTCACATGTTGTTTTTCCTGCGGCGACATTTTTTTCCATTTTTCAAGCGCTTGCTTGTATTCTTCCTTGTCGTCTACCCCGTAAGCCGTAGTTTCCTGGGCCTTTACCAGGCCGAATCCGGCAATGAACAAAAATGCTGTTAAAAATATAACTGATTTTTTATTTATTATTTTCATTCGCTTCCTGCCTTTGAACCGGTTTTATCATCGGCGTAAGAACTGTAATTTTCAAAAAAATCAAGCTGGTTGATAATGTCGTAATTTTCCAGCAGGTCAAGGTTGCCTATTATTTCCTGCTCATCCTGCTGTGTCATGGTTGATTGCGAGGCTGTGCCTGTTGATGAGTCCGGTCCCTGGGAAACATCGTCTGCGCGAAGTACAAATCCGGATAAAAATAAAACTGCGATTAAAAACGTAAATGTTTTTATTCTGTTCAAGAGTTGTCACCGTTATCGGCAATATGCTCGAGTATGTCAAGCTGTTCTATTACATCCATGTTCTGGTACATATCAAGATTTTTTACTATTTCCTTCTCAATGAGCATATGCCTTACATAGGCAAATGTGCTTATGCCGATAAAAATCATCACTATCATCGCATAGCTAAGCCTGCGGACAAGCATGTTTGAAAAAATTGTTTGCAGTATCCCTTTTTTCCCGGCTTCCAGCTTTTTTATTATATTCTGCCTCTGTACGAGCCAGACATCCTCAGAAAAATCGACTTTCATCGACTGGTATGCCGACAATATCTGCTTTTGTTGCTCGGCTTCCTGACGGCATTCAGGGCATGAGTTTAAATGTGCTTCAAACTCGGATTTTAATTCTCCCTGCAGCTCGTTATAGACATACTCTGTGATACTTTCCTTTATTTTCCTGCATTTTTCATCCATTGGTTCTTCCTTTTAGCTTCGCCTTAATTTTTTCTATTGCCCTGTTCAGGTGCGATTTCACGGTGCCGTCTGCCAGGTGGAAAAATTCGGCGATTTCCTTTATCGCCAGGCCTTCCATATTTTTCATGACAAAAACCTGCCTCTGAATGTCTGTCAGTTCTGTCATGGCCTTTTTTATGTCGTCTTTTAAGAACTTTTTCTCGCTGTCTTCCTCAATATTTATGACGTCTTTGATTTCAAACTTGACATTGTCGTTTTCCCCCGTTGTCTCGGACAGGAGGATAGACCTGTCATAGTGCTTGTCCCTTCTTTTAAAATCATAAAAGGCGTTCATCACCACCCTGTAAAGGTACGTTGTAAAAGAACTTTCTTCGCGGAACTGGCCTATATTCCGTACAAGCTTCACGAAAACTTCCTGGGATATATCCCATGCTTTGTCATAATCCATCACAAGGCCGTAAGCAATATTGTAAACCCGTTTCTGATGCTTCTTTATAATCTCATCGATTGCTTCCTTTTTGCCCTGTTTTATGTCATTTATTAAATCTTTATCTTCTCTTTCCATTTACCTGTCCTTTTAGACGCAAGCAGTCTTATTTTGGTTTACAATCAAAAAGCCCTGAAAAAGCCTTATCTTTTCCACATTAAGACGGCATTTTCAGTGTTTTCATAGAATTTTTCGCGTAATCCTTCAGCTGTAAAACCGGCATTTTTATAAAGCGTGATTGCAGCTTCGTTGCTTTGCCTTACTTCAAGCGTGAACATATGAATGCCGGTTTTATGCGCCATAAAAATAAGTTCCTTTAAAAGTGCTTTCCCTATGCCGTGTTTTCTGTATTTTTCGCTTACAGCCAGGTTTGATATATGAACAAAATCGGTTATTATATCGGCTGTAATATATCCCAGTACAGCAGATGTATCTTCGTCTTTTGATACCAGGAATATTCCCGCGTCTTCCTTTGACTTTGAAATTTCAACTTTAAAAGCTTCATGGTTCCATGGTTTTGGATACGATATCTTTTCAATTTCAAGAATTTCAGGTAAATCCTTGTCCTGGGCTTTTTTTATTAGAAACAATGATTGTCCTTTAATATTTTCATGTGTAACCCCACGGCTTCGCAGCCGTGACACCTTAAGACATCACGGCGCGACTGCATCTCGCCGTGTTTATCTTACAATCAACACTTTTTACAAGTTATATAATATGCTCCCTCCCCGGAGCGGTAAGATATCCCACTGGGATATCTTCCTATCCCCGCCTCTATAGGCGGGTATTTTCGCGGAGTGGGATTGAATCGCTGTTATACGGTATAGATTTTTCCTTCCTGCATAACAGTTATATTGTAGCCTTTTATGGCTTTAAGTTCTTTTTTGATACGGCCAAGGTACTCGGGCTTGATGTGCATTATGAATATTCGGGGTCTTGCTTTATTGCCGAGCTTTTTGAGTTCCAGTTCCATGGTTTTCGGGACAAGGTGCCCGCTGTTTTCAGCGAGCTTGGCAAGCCCGTCCGGGTACGCGACCTCAATCATAATACTTTTTAGTCTGGTCCCGAGCTTTTTCGCTTCCTTCCATATTGCGTTTGTCTGCTTTGTATCACCGGTGTAAAGCAGATACCGGTTATTTTTACCGATTATAAACCCGTTTGCGGGTACTGTATGGTTCACAGGCACGGGCTTTACAGTGTATCTGCTGACTTTGTTCCATTTGCTTATTTTGATTTTCGAGTAGGCAAATACGTTGTGCCCGCCAAAATTATTTATTTTTGTAAAATCCGGCCATATTATCCCGTTCATAAGATATTTCTTCATGGCATTTATCGTAAAGTCGCCGCCGGTTATCTGCACAGGTTTTGATATATTGCTTACGATGTTCACCCCGTAAAAAGGCAGCGCCCCTATGTGGTCAAGGTGCGGATGCGAGATAAGTATTGTTTTTATTTTCTGCTGGTCTTTTATCGGGAGTTTCAGGGCTATTGTGCCCGCGTCTATAAGTGTATCATTGTCAAGCAGGTAAGCGCTGTTGTTGCATCCTGGTAGTTGCCCCCCGAAACAGCCAAGTACTTTTATTTTCATTTGCCGCCTCCTTATCTGGTGCCCGTTATATTAAAAAACACGGATTTGAATCCCGGCTCGGTTATCTTCTGGAATTTTGTGGAGTTTATGTATCCCTGCAGGTCCTTTTCCGGTACCATCAGGTATTTTTTTCTTTCCATATTTCCTATTTCTTCTTTCATGCTGAAGTTTTTGTCTGTGACCATTATTTCCCTGTTCACCTCGTATGTGTAAACTTCCGTGTCGTTCAGCAGTATATTGAAATTATATTCGGAGTTCGCGTTTTTAATCTCAAAAAGCGTTTCCAGAAGCGCCTTTAATTCCGTGTTTTCCGCAAAAAAAATAACATCCAGTTCGCCGCTTCCCGCGATCTTTATGAGAGCATCCTTGAAATTATTGTATATTATTTCCTTTGTTTTTTCAAAAACTTTTTTTATATTTTGCGGGTCCTGGGCAAAAACCGGGTCAAACATTATGTACGCCGTGTATGCCCTTGTCCATGTATTTTTTATTTTTACATCCCTGTTTTTTTGTATGAAACTGCTCAGGGCGTTTTTAGACATGTACTTTGCAAAAGTTTCCTTTCTCTGCCGCATCCTGTTTGATTCGTCTATTACTTTAAAGAAATACGCCGTGAAAAAAGCCGCCGCGTTTGCCGCTGACACCTGTGTGACATCCAGGTAATAATTATTCGCCAGAAGCTGCAGCGCCGCGATTATGCCGGCTGCCCCGGTCAAAATCAGGACTGCTGTCCCTAAAGCAGGCGTAAGGTTCCTGTAAAGCAGGTAAAAAATAACCAGGCATAAAGCGGCTATTATATAATTCATGCTCTCGCTGTATTTTATGTACTGTTGTTTCAGTATGCTCTGCACTGCCACGCCGAGACCAAGCATGGCATCTGTTTTTTCTTTGTTGTCGTTTACAAGTATTATCTTGTCCGAAAGGCTGTCCTTTGGAAGCGCGAGAAACTGCTTCAGGCCGTATATCCCGGAAGAGTCAAACAGCCTGTGTATCATTATTTCGCCGTTTTTCGTGAGCGGCACCGTGATAATACTTCCTATTCTCAGGTTCCCTTTTTCAATTTTTATCTGGGTTTTGGGAAATCTGTAGTATTTTCTTATTGCCTCTACGGCCGGGTTTACGAGCACTGCGTTCCTGTACATATACAGCAAAGGCATCTTGTAGGCGTATTTTTCTCCGTCGTTATAAAATGCAAGGTTTTGCATTGTCATGAATATCCTTGCATCTTTTGCATTTGCCGAGTCGTATGCGTATTTGGAAAGGTCCAGCCCCGTATCCTTGCCCTCAAAATATCCGAAAGATTCTATATCCTTTGTCTGAGTCCCCTGTCCCCCGTTTGCCAGGTAGACAAGCGGTATCACGTTTTGGCTCTCGATCAGTTTGAGTGTCAGCTGCTTGTATGCTTCCTTTTGCGCCCTGAGGTCGTCAGGGCTCATGTCATCGAGGAAGCTTTCGCATCTCTCGTAAAATATCTGCGGCATGAGCAGGACTATGGAATTATCGCTTTGTCTTATTTTTTCGATTATGTCGGCATAATCCGTAAAGGAAAGTTTGTCGTTTAAAAAGATTATATCGCTTGTTTTTATATTTTGTCGGGAGGCCTTCTCAAGCTGCGAATAAGCAAAAAACTTTATCTGCCATCCGTACTTGAGGTATGCGCACGCGAATGCCGCAAGGATTATTAAGTATGCCGCTGCGACCCGGGCCTTGAATTTGCTCAATCTTCACCGAAAGCTTTTTTCATCTCAAGGAATTGCCTGTATTTTTCAAGGTTGTCAAGGCTTGAAAGGGTTATTGTTGTGCCGTCGGATTTTATTACCCTTGCTTTTTCCATGGAGGACAGTATCTGCATCAGCTTTTCCTTGCTTTCCTCCATGCTCGCCATCTGTATCAGGTCGCTTATTTTAAAAGGTATGTTTTCCCCGTTTTTATGCGCGTGCATCGCAAGGGTATTTACCACTCTCATGTTGTTGTCTTTTATTGTGAGGTTTTTTATGGTCTCGTTTGCCACGCGCAGCCTTGCGCTCATGTTCTTGAGTATTTTCTTGACTATTTTTGCGTTCCTCTGCATCTGTTGGTCAAACAGGTCCTCGTTCAGCACTATGCAGGTTGTGTCGTCCTCGGCTATTGCCGAAGCAGACCTCGGCTCCTTGTCTATTACGGCCATTTCTCCGAAAAAGTCACCCGGTGAAAGCACAACGAGTATTTTTTCCCCCTCGTCTGTCTTTTTGGTTATTCTTACCTTTCCCTTGTGGATTATATACATTTCTTCGCCCGGGTCGCCTTCCCTGAAAATAGACTGCCCTGCCGAATATCTTTTACCATATTGGTTTATGACATCATCTTCTGTGACCATGCGAAACCTCCTCAACTGCAACGTTTTTTCTTTTGTCTTTTAATAATACCACAATTAAAACAGCGTGTAAATATATTAATAATAAAGCGAAAAACGGCATTTCAATGGCAGGGCAGGATTCGGCTGCTTTGCTCGCTACCAGCTCGCTGCGCAGGCCTCCCTCTCTCGCTTTCGTTTCGGCTCCGCCTCCACTTTTCCTCGCTGTTCGCTCGGCGCTCGCTCGCTTCGAATCCTTCTTATTTTAAATTAAATGGCGGAGAGAGCAGGATTCGGCTGCTTTGCTCGCTACCAGCTCGCTGCGCAGGCCTCCCTCTCTCGCTTTCGTTTGGGCTCCGCCTCACTTTTCCTCGCTGTTCGCTCGGCGCTCGCTCGCTTCGAATCCTTCTTATTTTAAATTAAATGGCGGAGAGAGCAGGATTCGAACCTGCGGTCCCCAGTGGGGACAACTGATTTCGAGTCAGCCGCTTTCGACCGCTCAGCCATCTCTCCGCATTTTATGTTCAGATAATTCTTACCTGTAAAAAATAATATATCATTATATATTCATTTTTTAAAGGAAAATTTATATGGCAGGCGGACAAAAGGCTTGCTTATGCCAGCAGGTCCGGCGTTATTATAAAATCAACTCCCCATGCGCCGTCAGGCGACTTTCGCAGGCATACGATGCCGGCGTTCGCGAAATTGATCACTTTTTTTGCAGGGTCATGCACAAGCAGCGTCGAGGCAAGTTTTTCCAGGTGCGGCAGGTGCCCTACAAGCATGACGTTGTCGTTTGTATCGCGCAGGTTGTTCACCCATATCTGCGGGTCTGCGTCAGGCGCCAGTCCGTCGGCTGACCAGCAGCCGTCTGCAGGCTTCAGTTCCACCGCAAGTATGTCTGCTGTCTGCTGGCTGCGCAGCTTCCCGCTGTGCATTATTGAGTCAAGCTCAAACCCCTTCTTTTTAGCCAGGAATTCCCCGGCCTTTTTTGTGTCCATTGCGCCTTTTTCTGTTATAGGCCTGTTTTTGTCTTCCTCTTCGTTTTCGGCCTCAGCGTGCTGCACAAGATATAGGTTCATAACATGCTCCTCTTAAAATCTTCTTTTTTTCATTTCCCTTAAAGCGTCAGCTGCTATCCATTTCGCGGATCTTGAATCCATCCTGCATATTTCCTCGCCACACCTGATGGCTCTGGCGTTCAGCGCACTGTTCCTTTTGCCGATGTTGCGCAAAGCCCAGTTTACGGCTTTTTTCACGAAATTCCTTTCATCTTTTGCTTCCCTTTTGATAATATCCAACAGCTTGATAAATTTTCTGTCTTCCGCCTTTTTATCGTGCACCGCTAGTATTGCAGCCAGTGAAAACGCCGCCCTTTTGACAAATTCCTGCGGACGCCTGCTGTACTGGTTTATCTTCTTCCAGGCGTAGCGCGTATGCGAGATAAAATTGTCGCACACCTGGTCGCACACACCCCATGAATCAAACCCGTTTGTCCACGCGTCGATCTGCGCATCAGTTGCTTTCACAGGGTCCGCGATTATGCTTGCCAGTATCCTGGCCTCGAGTATCCCGGACCTGTATAGTTTAAGCGCCAGTTTGTGGTCAGTGCCTATATCCTTCGCAAACCGCCTTATTTCAGGCATAGGCACCCCAAATGCGTTTTTTGTCGGGAGCTGGAACCTTTCCATGCCTGCTTTATACTTTTCAGATCCCAGTTTTTTCAGGTTTTTTATTGCTTCGTCGTAATTCATGCGTTTTATTGTTTTTCCATGAGTTCGTCATTACCCACCCACACAGCGAAATACGGGTTATCCGAGTTCTTTTGCTTAAGGTAAATCAAGAACGGCTTGTCAAAAATAAAATTCCTCGCCTTTGCCTCCTGCAGCGCGGTTTCCAGTATCAGTATTTTCGCGGATGATTTCAGTTCCGCGCCTTTCTCGTTCAGCCTGAATTTTATCGCCTGCACAGCGTCGCCTATTATCATGCCGTCGTATTTCGGGTTTTTTAATTTCAGTTTTTTGCCTATTAGCTCCTTGTAAACGTGCTGTATGTCGAAACTTAACTTCGGTATCTGCAGGCTGTCGCCATTTGCAAGTACTCCCGGCTTGGCCGAAGCGATCCTTGCCTGCACGCTCCCTATTGTGTTAAAAAAAGTCCTGCCCGGCTTTATTTTTGCCAGCACTATCTGGTCCCCGTTTGATTTGAGCTTTACGCCTATTATAAAATCGCCGTCATTCTTGTAATCCAGCACCTGCACCTGCTCGGCAATTGCTTTTTCCTTGGCTGAATACTTTTTTATCCCGAATGCCTTTGCTGCCGCGGCAGCGCCGTTGAAATTTATGCCGTTTTCAATGTTATCGAATTTCTTTTCAAATTCCAGGTTTTTATACATGTACGCGTACGCAAGTATGCTGCCGGGCAGTATATTTTCAGTCAAAACAGGAGCGTTCTTTTTGAATTTTTCCTTCAGGGTCTTGTTTATCTTTGCCACTATGTTATCCCTGCCGAACCCTGCCATTGCGATATAACTTGATTCGTCCAGGTCCTTTTTAGACGCCAGGCTTTTATTCAGGAACCTGACCATGTATGGCTCGTCTTCCATCCGTACGTCTTCCTTTATTATATCGTTCTTCAGAGCATCCCACGCCAGCTGGAAAGACAGGCAGTAAACTATGTTTTTCCCCGCCATAATACTGTCGCCCAGGTGCGGTGTCACTATTGTGTTCACCGGGCTTTCTGTCATCGCATCCTTTTTATCCGCGGTAAAAACAAGCGTCCAGGAAAATAAAATAACAGAAACCAAAAAGATTGTTTTCAGGTTTTTTTTCATTATGCGCCTCCTTATTTTTGCCAAACTCAACTTACGTTATAACTTATCACAAATATTAAATTTTGTTAAGCTAATTAACCGGCGTATGCTTCCTCATATTTTTTCAGCATCTGCTTAAGGTCAAACTCCCCTTTTATTGCGGCAAACGCGGCTTTTGTGAATTTCAAAGCCTGCTTTTTGTTTGCCTTGAGCCATATTATTTTTTCAGCCGCTTCCCTGGAGTCAAACGGGCTGAACAAAAAACCGGTTTTCCCGTTTTGTATTATTTCCCTGTTTCCTGGTATGTCGCTAACCAGGCACGGCTTTCCTGCCGCTATTGCCTGAGGTATCGTGCACGCCAGCCCTTCCCAGAGCGACGTGAGCATGAAAAGGTCAATGGCTTTTAAAAACTTTTCCGGCTCGTTTATCCATCCGATAAACTTTACTTTGTCCTCAATCCCGCATTTTTTTAAGAGCTCGGATATTTTGTTTCTCATCGGCCCGTCTCCAGCGAAAACAAACTGAAGGCTGCTGTCTGCAGCGAGCGCCTCTGCCGCTATTTTCACGAACGAGACCGGGTTTTTCTGCTTTTTAAGGTTGCCTATCATCCCGACTGTGTACACGCCCGGCTTCAGTCCCGCGGCCTTCAGATACTTTTTCGCGTCAACCTTTGTCCTGCGCGTCATGTTTATGTCAATGCCTGCCCTGATTATCGTATATTTGTCTTTTGTCCCTACGCCATTTTTCAGCCCGTATTCTGCCGTGTCTTTGCCCACAGCCACGAGCCTGTCTGTCATATCCGCGGCCATTTTTTCAAGCACAACATACAGGCCGTGCGCCAGAAAATTCTGGTGCTCATGGAATGAAAACCCGTGTACTGTGTGTATTATCTTTTTTACGCCTGCCATTTTCGCCGCAAACCTGCCGAGTATGCCTGCCTTTGAGGAATGCGTGTGGACTATGTCCATTTTATTTTTAATAAAATAATCCTTCAGTTTGAAAATTGCGGTTATGTCTTTTATTGGGCTTATTGGGTGCCTGAGCTCCTTCATGAATAAAAGGTCAAGCCCTGTTATTTCTTTCGCCTCGCTGTCAAGGTAGCCGTTGCAGCCTGTGATTAAAAAAACATTGTATTTTTTCTTGTCCAGTTTCTCAGCAAGGTAAAGCGCTGTTTTCTGCGCCCCGCCCAAATCAAGCCTTGTGATGACTATTGCAATATTCTTTTTCATCTGCCTCCGCCTTGCTTTTGTTCACAATCAACATCCTGCACTCAAAACTCAACAATCTTCTTTTTTCATTCTTCATTTTTTCATTCAACACTCTACATTCAACAATCTACACTCTTCCTGCCGCTTCCAGCCCCTCTATGATAGCGTCTTCCATGCTCGAGTACTCCCAGTTGCCCCAGCGGCCGGCTGTCAGTACCCCGCAGGCTTTCAGTTTTTCCGTTATTTCAGGCAAAATTTTCTCCCTGTCGTTGTCGTAGATTACATACGCGTCCGGCAGCATCATGGGGTATTTTATGATAATGCCGTTTTTGTTTTTTATTATGCCCATGTCAATTAATCCTGATATTATTTTATCGTCCGTGCCCGCAGGTACGTTCCCGTGAAATGAAACCTCGGTAAAAACCGACTGCATCCCGTCCGGCGCGTTTGCAGGGCACACCGACGACGGGAAACCTATCCTGTAAAAGACGTATTTTTCCTCAGGCACGTAAACCCAGTGCCTTGCTGTTTTTTCATCCTGCTTAAATCCTATGTTCAGGCAGTACACCGACGTTGCCTTGAGTTTTGCAGCGTATTTAGCCGGCCCGCCCTTTGCGATACCGAGGAATAAATTCAGCGGCATCGTGGTTATTAGAGTGTCGTACTTTATGGTTTCATTGTTATAGGTTATTGTTTTGTCCGGCAGGTCTATTGCTTTTACTTCTGCGTTAAGCACAACCCTGTCCTTTAATTTTTCATAAAAACCCTTTGCGAGCGTTTCAATGCCGCCCTGCTCCGGATAATAAAAATAAGCGTTATAGCCCACGTCAGCCTTTCCCTTTTTCAGTATCCCGTCCATTACCTCGTCTATTGTAGGCGACGGCACAAACCGTCCCATCCATTTTGTTGTCAGCTTTTGCAGGGGGTGACGCCAGAGCTTTTTGTTGTACGGGAAAAGGAAATTTTTTGCTATGCCCTCCCCGAAGGTCGCAAGCGCCCAGTCCCTGAAATTTGCCTGCCCCGTCCTGCCGGCGAACCTGGCGCGCAGAAAGCCAGTGATGTTTTCCTCTATTACTTCGGACGGCAGTCCGTAATTGTTCACCTGGTAAGGGTATTCGGTGTAGACCCCGTTGCTGAATATGTATGAAGCCCTGCTGATTTTTTTCAGTTTTACGCCCGGCAGCGAGAGCACGAGCTTTTCTATTTCAGGCTTTCTTATATGGAGGAAATGCCCCGTGTAGTCGAACACAAACCCGTTTATGTTTTCTGATTTTGCGAGCCCGCCCGGCCTTGCGGCTTTCTCGAGGATTACAAAGTCCGCCCCTTTTTCTTTGAGCTTAATGCCCGCGGCCATGCCGCTGAGCCCTGCCCCTATTATTACGGTTTTCATCGGTTATTTCTTTTCCCGGGAAGTCCCGCTTTTCGGCCTGTGCCCGTGTTTCACTACGTTATGGTAGTCGCTCATGTCCACGCCTGCGACCGTCAATCCCGCAAACACCGCTATAAAACCTATGCCGAGGTATAAAAGCAGTGCGACTGAGAAATTAAGGAAAGTGCTCCATACCGCGGCCCCGGCTAAAAGCAGGGATACAACGAGCAGTATCAGCACTGCCTGCGGCTTTGTAAACCCGAGCATCACGACCCTCTGCGCCAAATGGTCGTTTGACCCGTAAAGCGGCATTATTCCTTTTCTCATCCTTATGAAAGTTACCAGGGTCGTGTCGAATATAGGCACGCCGAGTATGAGTATCGGCGACAGCACCGCAATATAGTTCACCCTTGAGTAGCTCTCGTTTAGGGCAAGCGCGGCCAGCATGAACCCCAAAAAAAGCGAGCCCGCGTCACCCATGTATATTTTCGCGGGCGGCCTGTTGTATATCAGGTAGCCTGCCGTGGCGCCGAATAGCGCGATGGCAGGTATCATGTCGTTTACCCTTCCGGCAAATGTCGCGACCGCAAAAAACGCGAGAGCAGCTATGGCCGCCACTCCTCCGGCAAGCCCGTCCATGATGTCTATTATGTTCATGGCGTTTGTTACGCCCACGACCCATATGACGGTCAGGATTATGTTCAGGATGCTGTTATCCATAAACCTTATCCTCATGTTCACGCATATCAATATGACGGCTGTGATGAGCTGGACCGCGAGCTTTGGGTAAGGCGACAGGTTTTTGGCGTCGTCTATGATGCCCATTATCACTATTATCGTCGCCGCAAATATGATGCCGATGATGCCGTGAAATGTCTGGTGCATTATGAGCTTGCCGACAATGACAGGGATCAGGAAGGCGAGATATATCGCGACCCCGCCGAGGTACGGCGTGGGCCTGTCGTGTTTTTTCAGGTGGGTTATCGGCCTGTCAAGTATGCCGAAATGATGCGCAACTTTCATGGCAACCGGCACAAAAATTATGGAAAGTACAAAAGCGCCTGCCGCTATCAGTATATACTGCAATCTCCACCTCGGCTTTTAATAATTCTCAATTGAGAATTTTCAATTATCAATTTAAAATTCACCTTCATTGAAAATTGACAATTGTTAATTGATAATTGCCTTTACTTTAGTTCAAAAACGTCGCAATTTCCATCAGTGTATAATTTTGTAAAGTAATTGTCCATAAAATTTTTGAATTTCTGCGAGTAAACAAGCGCGTAAACGTCCTCAAACCCGCCTGTTTTCAGCCGCTCGAGCTCGGCATAGTTGACCATCACGTATTTTATGTTTTTTTCCTTCAGCTCGTTTATGGCAGCGCCGTAGTCCTCCTGCGCCAGTCCCGACAGCACCGGCATCCTGTCGAAAACCGTATTTGTATACACCCTTCTCTCGCAGTAGTACGACCTTGCCTCCCCCAGGAAAAGAACCGCGGCTTCGGCCCTGGTCTTTGCGTTTATAAACTGCGAGGCCCTGTAGTACGTCACATTGTCTGCGGTCAGGTGCTCCGCGGCTGTCGCCACAAATATCCCAAAAGGCTGGATGTATTTTTCCACAAAAAACACCGTCGCCCTCATCTGCGCCAGTATTAGTATTGCAAAAAATGCGTATTTTAGTTTACCCTCTGTCTTTTTTATCGCATACCCGGCCGCCACAATCATGAGCATAAGCGGCCCAAGGAAATACCTGGCAACCTGTCCTGTCAAAAACCACACTATATAATAGAAAAGGCAGAACCACAGCAGCATGCCTATGTTTTTTTTCTTTACAAAAAGCACGAGCAAAATTGATATTATGAATATTGGCGATATCACGTCCCCGCCGAACTTCACAGGGTCAAAGGTCATGCTGTACGGCCCTATGAGAAAATCAAAGAACCCCTGTCCTTCGCCGAACCCGTGTACGTGTTTCAGGTAGTTTACAGCCTCGCCGGCCATCTGCGGGCTCACGCGGAAAATCCCGGTAAAAAACGGGTACACAGGATTCCCGGTGAAAATAATATTTCTTACCAGGTACGGCAAGAGTAATAAAAAAGGTATTATGCATATTGCCAGGAATTCAGCCGTCTTTATTCTCTTTGCCCGTAGCAGGAACACGCAGTACACTGCCGTGAAAAGGATAACCGCGGCGCCAGTGTATTTTGTCGCGATTATCGCGCCAAGGCTGAGCCCCAGGAAAACGGAAAACCCGCGCGGCATTGTGTTCTTTGCCGCGGCCAGCCAGGGCTTTTTCATCAGGATATAAACGGCAAGTATTGTAAAAAAAGCCACGGGCACGTCCACGACGCACCTGAGCGAGTTCAGCACAAAAAGCGGGAACGTTGCCGCGAGTATCAGGGTGAAATTCGCGTCACCCTGCACGAGCTTCGCGAACTTATATATGAGCGTTAATGCCGCGAGGTAAAACGCCACCTGGAAAAAATTCACTCCGATGTCGCCTGCAAGCTGCATAAAAACAAGGTAGTCCATCTGCACCAGCCCCGGCAAATACGAGTAAATATTGCCCTTCAGGTCCACAATACTTCCCGCGGCTATATACTGCTGCGGCACAGCGAGGTGGTACACGAGGCTGTCGTAAAAAAGCGGCGGCACAAGCGCGGTAATAAATATATACAGGAAAGTCAATCCTGTTACAAATATTGTTATTCCCGAATAAAAATCAAACTTTCTTTTATACATAAAATCCCATGTTTTTTTCAGATCAGAGCCCATTTCCCTGATCTCGTCCAGCGTAAAAAGCCCGGCAAGGAATATGAAGATATATATAATATAGAACTTGTATATTGGTATGGAAAACCCGCCTATGATAAACACAAAAGTTGAGACCAGTATGGAAGACATGGCGAAAGCATAGGGGTATTTTTCAATGTCGTCGTATTTTATTTTGAAAACATTCAGCAGCTTTATTCCAAGCGACAAATAAACCATGATTCCGGTCAAAAAAGCCAGCATATTGAGCGAGCTCACAGCCAGCTCCATGCGGAACGCGTATATTTTTTCGAACATGAATATGAGGACAAGCATCAGCACCATTATTATGTAGATGAAAGCTTTTTTCATTTCCCGAATTTCTCCTTCCTTATTTTATCCCATTTTTCCGCGTCAGCGTTGTCTCCGGTCTTTTCCATGCACAGCTCCAGGTTGTCGTACGCCTGCTGCATTGTGGGGTCAAGCTTTATCGCCATCTGGAAATAGTCCTGGGCATTGTTATAGTCCTTTGAGTGCATATAGGACACGCCTGTATTGTAGTTTATCTGCGGGTCGTACCTGTTGAACTTCAGCGCCTGCTGGTAGGAGGCTATTGCCGGCTTGTACCTGCCTGTCTCGTCGTACACCACTCCCATGTTGTAGTATGCCGAGACGTAATCAGGCTTTGCCGCTATTGCCTTGTTGTACATTGCTATTGCGTCATCGTGCAGGCTCATGTCCTCGTAGCAGTTGCCCAGTATATTGTAACCTCCGGCATATCCCGGGTTTATATTTATGGCTTTTTTCACCGTGGCTATTGCGTCGCTCACCCTGCCGTTGTCCCTGTAACACATGGCAAGCGCGCCGTACGCCTCGGTATAGTCGGGCGACAGCTCTATGCACTTGTTCAGGTATTCCACGCATTTTTTGAACGATTGCTTGTAATAGTACGCAAGGCCTATGTTGTAGTATATGTCCACCATTTTTGGTGAGAGCTTCAGGGCCTTTTTATAGTACTTTATCGCCCCGTCATAGTCCCCCGTCTGCCTGCTGCAGATGCCGTGGTCTATGTAGATGCCCATCAAATTGTTTTGCTTGGCGTTTCTTTCCGCCTCGTTTAAAAGTATGATTGCTTCCTTGTAGTTGTCCTTGTCCATCTCGTTTTTTGCCTGCGCCATGAGCCCGTCAACATCAGCGTAAACCGGCAGGCAAAAAAAGATAAACAATGCGAATAATATCTTTGCCCTCAATTCTTCCTCCCCCTATTTCTTATTGTCGTTGTTTGCTCCGTTGTCTGTCTTTGCCGGCTGGGTGTTGCCGGTGTCGGTCGTGCCTGTTTGTGTCGGCGTTTCCTCAGGCATGCCCATTTTCTCCGCAGCAGGCGGCGCCACTGTTTCCGACTCTTCCGTTGGCTGGGGCGTCGGTTCTTCTGCCTCAGGCGTTTCCTTTGGCTGTTTTTTCTTTTTATCCTTCGCGTTTTCCGGTTTTGCTGTCGTTGTGGCAGACACAGTCTGGTCATCTTCATATACTATGCCGGCTTTCAGCCTCGCCAGCCTCTTTTTTATCTCATCCTTGCGCTTGTTCACAGGCAAAAGCCTGTCGTACTTCTGCCAGTATTTTATTGCTTTGTCCTTTTGCCCCAGCTGCTCGGCCACTATTGCCGCACTCACATAGCACGCCATGTCCCACGGCTCTATCCTGAGCGCTTCCTCAAAAGCCTTCAGGGAATCTTCCTTTTTATCCATGCGTATGTAGGCGACCCCGAGGTTATAGTACGCGTTTTCCAGTGTAATGTCGCTGTCCGGGTTTGACTCTATTACCATATTTAAATAGTCTACCGCGTCCTTGTAGTTTTCCTTTATTATATATATGGCAGCCAGGTTTTCTTTTGCCTCGCTGTCGTCAGGCTTTAAGGCAAGGTCGTCCTTGTAGTTTTTTTCTGCGGCGTCAAGGTTTCTTTCCTTGTAGTTTATGACTCCCAGGTTGAAGTGCCCGATGTCAAAGTCAGGCTTTGCCTTTACCAGCCGCTCATATACAACCTTTGCTTTCGCGTCCTCGTTTTTGTCTATTAATATGTTGCCCAGGCTCGCCTGCAAGAGCGGGTTTTTCGGGTTAAGTTTCAAGGCCTTGTTTACCTGCTTTAATGCCTGATTCTCGTCTCCCCTTTCAGAGTACACGATGCTGAGGTTGTACATGGCCTTTACGTTTCTCGGGTCGAATTTCAGGCTTTTTTTCAGCGCGTATTCGGCGTACTCAAACTCGTTTATCTGCGCGTACACGCTTCCCAGCTCTCCCCAGTAAACAGGGTTTTTCGGGTCCTTTTCAAGCAGGTCCTTTAGTTTTGTGATGGCATCGACATATTTGCCGTCGTTGTAAAGGTTTTCGGCGTCCTTTTCCTCTTCTTTTGTCACGTCATTTGTGACAGGCGTCTTCTTCTCGCCCTTATAGACCACGCAGGATGTAAAAAGCATAAGTCCCAGGCATCCGCTTATTAAGTATGTCTTTACTTTCATTATCGTCTCCTAAGCAAAAGTTTATTTTACAAACCCGCAGGGTGCAGCAAAATATTACTTTTGCTTACACCCGGTCCAGTCCCAAGCTTGCGAGGGACGAGCGGTGTTAATCTTATTTATCCCCTTTAACAAAGGGGACATAGGGGTTTTATCGCCTATTTGTAATATTGAAAATTGCTTCGGGAAGTATGTTAAAACAGGAGGGAAAAAAAGGCAAGTGGATTTCGATATAATGTTATTGCAAAGGATTATCTTGCGGTTCTATTGTACAGCACAAAATTCAGTATGGATTTTTCAGTCGGATCAAGGTTTGAAAATTTTATTTTTTCCACAAAAAATTGCTTTCCTTTTTCAAGTAAAAATTTTCCAAAGCACTCATCAGCGAACGAATTTGTTATTCCATGCACATCTGAAAAATTAACAATCAAGGGGTCTCCCAAAAGCAAATCTTTTTCCATTGCCTCTTTCACCTTTTTACCGAGTTCTCTTGTCCCTAAAAAGGTTCCATATTCGGATAATTTCATCTCATTAATTATCATTTTCGACCTCCTGTATAAACTCAAAATCATTTTCAGGCGGATAATATTTGTCCATAAGTTCCTTTATTGACATTTTTATCTTGCCGGGCAGTTCAAAAACAATCGCTGTTCCCTGCCAAAAAGGAGCATCCTTTTTCCTTGTTCCGAACCTGCCTAACGTAATACTACCATTTAAAGAATGAATTGTAAAGGTTCCTCCGTTTTTAGCCGTTATCTGCGACGAAAAGAAAAGCCCCAATCCGCTGTTTCTTTCAGGGGTGCTGGTTACTCTTAATTCAATGGCTTTTTCAAGGGCGTTTTTATCATCATAGCTCTCGCATCCCTTTATGGTCCTTATATTTTGTGGAATGCCTTTGCCCGCGTCTATTATGCATATCTGCACCTTATTGCCGTAAGACTGCGCGCATACAACTCCGCCGATAACAGATGAGGCATGGTGAAATATATTCTCGGCTATTTCCGTGACGGAATACTCCATAATACTCAAAAAGGAATCATCGATCTGGGTTTGAGTCTTTAATATTCTTGTCAAATCCTCCGCGACATTGTTGCATTCTTCTTCCGAATTTATTATCAAAACTTCTTTAAATTGCCCTTTGCCGTTATGCCTTATAAAAGATTCATCCATCGCAATACCGACATTGTCATAAAAATTCATTCTTTGAAGGTATCGATTGACACTTGGATTTTTAGGAGGTATGGTAAAAAATTTTATGTCAATTTGTTTACTCACTGCCAAGGAATGTATGTAATTCAGGTAAGCCGTCAAAAGGCCCAGCCCTGCCGGCTCCATAAAAGTAACATCGCTTAGGTCCATCCTTATTGTTTCTACAGAAAGGTCGTATGTCAGTTGTTTTAATACTTTATCTATATTTATCAGCTCTATATTGCCGCTAAGTACTATTTTATGCTCCATTATCGCTCCCGTATATTTTGTATCCGCATTGACCGCCCTTTTATATTCTTAATAATCAATAAGTTTAATCTTATCTTTCAATCGAAAATTGAAAATTCTTAATTGGAAATTGTTTCGTCAAGTATGTTAAAACAGGAGAGAAAAAAAGGCAACAGGATTTTAACATCCCTAGCGTTAGATTGGGGTCTTAGATATTTGTTAAAAAATAAGGGACAAAGTGCGTATATTATATGAATGTTAGATTTTAGCATTTATACCAGTGAGGAACAAGACAAGGTTTGACAGAATCCTTTATTCTAAAAAAATTATCTTTTAAAAAATTTCATATCTGGGGTATCATCCAAAAGCGAAGGCGGTTTTACTTTCGATAATGACGGCAGTTTTGCTTTCGGCCCCTTTGCGTGTTTTATTTTCCTGCATTCATGCTCCCATTTAGCGTTCCAAGTATACAGGTCCGCAGTATAAAGCTGCTCAAGCAACATGGAAAGGCTCCATGCGAAAGCTAAATATATAAGTATAGTAACCCAAACCCAGTCAGGATATTGTACATGAAGCCTACTGTGTATCTCATACAATATTGCGGCGGGAAGGTATACTAGCGCTGCTGCAACTTCAGTAAGTATATATCCGCCTACAAACTTTTTTAGGTGACCTTTGAGTATCTGCATCCCTCTTTTTATAGCATCAAAACTATTCCTTCCTTCCCAAGCAATCGCCGGATAAATAAGAAAGACAATCATCCTAACAGCCTTTTCAACAGCACTAAAAAAAGCTCCACTGAAAGATATATTATTCGTACCCATAAGTGTTTCGGCCGCTGATTCAGCAGTCAACGATTGATTATTATCATCGTCATTGTGTTTCTTACTGAAAATTACGGACAAAACAAAAAGTATAAACCATATAAAAGCCCACAAAATCATTATAGGTAAAGCTCTTATTACATCTCTGACTAATAAGTTGAAAAACGCTTCAAATAGATTAACCCTGCCTTTTATTTCTATCTGTCTCATCAGTTCCAATACCCAAAGGCAGGAAATAGAAAGGATAAATGATAATATACAAATAATAATGAAGCTTATACCAAGCTGCGTCATCACAGGCATGCCTTTTGTCTTTAAACCGAATTTTATATATAGTACAAGTGGTGCATAAAGCGCCCAGCAAAAAAGTAGCGGAGTAATGAGTACAGGCCATTTTATTATGGCAGTAAAGCAATACTTGATTATAGCGAACGAATCCCTGAACCTGTCTACCATTTTCACCTCCATGATTATCCTGTCTAATATAAAGTTACAGTTTTATATTCCTTACAATTAGGTTTATTGCCATACCAATTCCAGCAAGAAAAATCACCCAACCTATAATTTTAGATATTAATTTTTGTGTTTTACTAATCTTTTTTATTTTTTTACCTTTTTTGTTCCATAAAAACATTTTCGGGTCAATTTTATTATACAGCCACATTAATATAGGTAGATAAATCATAAATGTCATTATTTCATTGTATCCCCTTCCGTAAAGCCCTCCATAATTAAGATTAAATCGCGGAAGCAAGATTAAAACAGCAATAATAATGAGTGTTGAAAAAATATTTAAAAAATTGATAAGTCTTCTTTTCCTTTGTGGAACCTTATTTTTTTCCATTCTCTTGTTAAAACGGCTAAAACCCGATGTAAAAGATAGTGTATTGAAAATAATTAGAGCAATAAGGAATAGTATTAATAATATACCGATCACAACACCCATATATAAATCATCCTCCTTAAAAAACGTTGTCAAACTTTATTTCTTGTTCTTGCATAATTATACCTATTCTTCTCTTGCTGCCAATTCTCATTACTTTTCAGCAAAGAGATATTCCAGTGCTTGACCTTGCTTTGTGCGTTTTAAACCAGAAACAGAAATTTGAAATCTTTTCATTGCCGCCTCTGCTTTCAATTCAACAATTTAGGATTTGGAATTTGGAATTCAAAAACATTAAAACAAATGCTGGATGCCAAACCCTGAATACAAGGTAAATATACTCTTACATGTGGGGTTTTTCAAGAAATTTTAAATCCATTTAACAATTTGGAATTTGGCATTTTCAGAGTTCAAAACTCCTGCCCCTTTCTTTGCCAACCCTCCAGCTTTTTGACTTTCCATCTCTCCGTTTTCCAGTCTTTGCCATTCCTCCGAGCTTCCAACCCTCAAACCCTCCGATTTTTGACCCTCCGACCCTCTTCCTTATCATTTCCCTGCTTCCATCCCGTCCGGCGGCGGTACGGTTGACTTTAATTCTTCAATCTTTGCTTTTATCTTTTCGTCGTCAGGGTTCATTTTCGAATACTCTTCAAAATACTCTACCGCTTCTTTAATGTTTCCCAGGTTATATTCACAGAATCCCATATACCAGTAGATTTCCGCTTGGGGGCCGTATTTTTCCATTGCTTTACTAAACCACAAAAACGCACTTGAATAATCCTTTTCATTGCAATATTTAATTGCCTGTTCCCGCTCGCTGCTCTTGGCATATTGGTCAACCGAACCAAACGTTGTGTCACTGGATTTGCCGGCGTTATTGTCTGCTACGGGAACTATGTTATCCTGCTTCTGCGCTGTCACGGAATGCGCGTTATTAGGGTGCACGGCGGGCGTTATCAGTTTCATCAGTCCAAGCCCCACTACAAAAACCCCTGCCGCAACAGCAACGGCGATTACTACTGTGCTGCGTGCTTTGGCATTTTTCAATTTGGGATTTTCAGAGTTTGGGATTCCGCTAAAGCCATTTGGAATTTGTGATTTGGAATTTGGCATTTCAGATTCTTTTTGAACTCCGTTCGAACTCTTTTCGAACTCATTTCGAACATCCTTTTGACCCTCAACCTTTGAACTATTGAACTTATCTGCTATCCACATCGCTATCCATTTCAGTATTTTTCCTGAAATGCTCTTTGGCGTACTGGCTGAGGCAGCGTTCTTTAGTAGGGATAGCACTCCCGTGCTGTCCGAATCTCCAGCGTCCGCCGATTGTTGTTGTTCTACCTTCCCACTTACCCCTTCCTTGCAAACCTTCTGCTCCTCCGCCCCTCCAAGTCCTGCCCCTGCCATATCTCCCTCGCCCCTTGCTTGAGATGGTCGGGGTGATGGGTGGCTTGGCTGAAACGATTCCGGTGTATTGCCAGCTTTCACCCATTCTACCAACGCCTTCACCTGCTTTTCGGTCATTTTCCTGTCCAAAACCACCTTTAAGGCCTGTTCCACTCGGATTTGGTCGTCCGGCTGCCCTGTTGCCAGGTCAGTTAGGGCAAAAACCGCCCTTTCTGGTACATCCAAAAATGTGGATAATATGGCTTGTCTATATATTTTTTGCCTAGAACCCTGATTTAGCACCGCCAGGAGCTTCATGGCCCGGCTTACATAGGGCTGGTTAAGCCCCAGTCTGGCAGCTGCCTGCTTCTGGGTCATGTCCGGCGAGCCCGCCAACAGGTCCTCTATGCCAATGTACCTGTCCAGCCAGAACATGGGCTGAGCCATGTTCTCCAGCATGGCCAGTATCCTGGCCTTCTCCGGGCTAATATCCAGGACTTCAGCTTCTATTTCAGCCAATCCCAGCTTCTGGTGTGCGGCCAGCCTCAAATGCCCGCTTATCAGCTCATACTCGTGTTCAGGGGCTGCCGCCTTCTCAGCCGTGGTCAGTTCCCGTACCTTGATGGTTCATTAGCCCTACAGTCTTTATGGACTCTGCCAGGTTATTTATCATCTCAGGCGTTATGATTTTCCTCGGATTGTTCGGATTTGGCCGGATCTTTGAGATTTGAATTTTCATAATTGAGCCCCTTTTTTTAATTTGTATTATTTATCAGCCATTATGAAGAATTATATATTTTCCCCCGGATTATTGTCAAGAAAAATGTATTTTATACCTTTGTAGGGGTGATTCACGAATTGCTTTGAATTTCCTTAATTATTTCTGAAAGTATGTTTTCATTATATCCCAATTTCCCCGCCATGTTTAAATCCTCAATTGCACTTTGTTTGTAGCCCAAATTACTCTTAGCAAGTCCACGGTTGTAATAAGCTTTTGCATATTCCGGATTAAGCGCAATTGCTTTGTTACAATCTTCAATCGCTCCTTTATGATCGCCTAAGTCATCTTTAGCACTTCCACGCATAACAAAATAATATGAGTTATCCGGTTCAAGTTCAATTGCCATATCAAAATCTTTCAAGGCGCCTAAAGAGTCCTTCATCCACATTTTACAACCACCTCGGTTTAAAAACAAAAATGAATTTTGCGGATCCATTATTATTGATTTATCATAGTCCTTGACTGCTTCTGTATAATTACCCATGTGTTCTTTTGTCTGACCGCGCCTGTGATACAAAAATGCTTCTTCGGGGTTTAACTCTATTGCGATATTAAAATTCTCGAGCGCGCCGGGATAATCCTTCATCTCGTATTTACAGGCGCCGTACAAAGCATAAATATTATAATAGTCTTTATCTATGTTCATTGCTTTTTTAATATCCTCAATTACACCATTAAAATCTTTTAATAATAACTTTGCTTCCCCTCTTTCCAAATAAAGATGCGCATCATTTTTTTTAAAATTAATTAATTTGTCGTAATCTTTTATTGATTCCTTATAATCGCAGCTTTCCTTTTTTGCTTTTGCGCGATTGGCATAAGCGGGGGTATATTTAGGATCCATTTTAATTGACATATCGTACTCCAAAATCGCTTCTTTTAATTCCCCGGATAAAGCCAGGCAATTGCCGCAGTTATAATATGCCAATGCATTAGATTTTATTTTAATTGAATTCCTGTAATCTTCAAGCGCGCCGGAATAATCTTCCAGATCAAATTTTGCGTTTCCTCTGTTAAAATACGCTCGTTCAACACATCCTTTCATATCAATTCCGCCGCCAAAGCCCGTAAGCAAAGATAAATTACCATCAGGAGCGGAGTCAATAACATTGCTTAAATCAGCTATTGCTCCGGTTTTATCATTAAATTCCCCGCTTTTTAGGTTTCCACGGAAAAAATAGGCAAGAGTAAAATGTGTATTAATCTCCAGTAACTTATTTAAATCTTCAAGAGCGCCTTTTTTATCATTTATTCTGTCTTTTGCTTCAGCACGTCTATACCACGACCAGGTATCTTTCGGGTTTTCTTCTATAGCTTTAGAGAAATCAATTATGGCGCCGGTAAAATCCTTTTTTGCCATCTTATCACAGCCGTTTTTAAAATTATTATTCATATATCAATATCCAGCTTTTTATTTGAATTAATTATTTTTTTCATATTTTTCTTCCGGGGCCAGATGCCGGATTTTCCTGCTGTATAATATCCTTCATTCCATTATTCCATATATCAGTAATCTCATTTATTTCATTGTTATTATTTTTTTGATAATCAAAATTCATCACCAGAATCGAGTCATTAAAAAACTTAAAGAAAAAGTCATAATTAAAATAATCATCACAGATGTTAAATTCCCCTCCCAATTTGTTTTCGTCAATATTAACCCGGCAGTTTTTTGTGTTTTTAAACATGCCTTTAACCTGCGAATTCAAAGCTTTGCAGTTGTCATTAGACCAGTTTACATGAATCAATAAATAAATGCGCAAAAGCAATTTTCTCAGCGAATCATTGTTTTTTAATAATTCGTTTCTATCAGCATCCAGCAGGTTTAATGGTATATTATAAATATTAACAACGTTGATTTCCGAAGAAATATTTTTGTTTATCAATGAATAATGTTTTATGGATTCATTCTTTTTTATCCCGGGGGATGCAATGAAATTTTCTGCAGGTATGTTATCTGTACCCAAAGTCCAATTAACAGGAGAAAAATTAAAATTTAACTGTTGATTTTGAATTTCAAAATTAATTTTATCGCATTTCGGCATGTTTAGAGTAAAATCATATAAAATTTTATATCTGCCCAGCCGGGTATTTCCTTTAATCCAGTCTAAACAATACTGGGCATCCCCTGCTGAAATATCATTAAATCTCAAAGTCAAGCTATTGTTGTCCCATTTTTTAACATCAAATTCGATCGCTCCAAAAACGCATGTTCCTTCCCTTAAATTATATTTATTATACAATCGCAATATCCAATTTCCCGAGCTAAAACTCATAGGCCCTTCATCAAAATTTATATATAACTTTTCCTTTTTATCAGGAGATGGAATTATTTCTTTTGTATTTTTAAAAACATCTACAGTTTCAGATATGTATTTTGCCGTCCAGATTATAAATACACTCAGTATTAAAAAAACACATATAATTATTCTCACTTTAACATTCATGCCGGACAGCCAGTTTATCAGCTTTCCAATCAATACTGCTGCCAGCGCGACCAACAGGCTGGCAATTATTGAAAAAACAGCCGTAAACAATAAAATCCAAATAATACCTCCTATATCCCATACTAGATGCAAAAAAGGAACAATATTGAAAAGTTCCAGAAAAATTATAATGAATAGGGATAAAGCGGCAAAAAGTGTAACAAAAAATTTTTTTATTTGAATATAATTGTTGTATTTTATAATAATATTTCCAATAACAATAAATCCTGCTAAAAAAAGCAATAGAAAAAATAATGAAATAAGTATCTTATTACTAACATTTACAACCACATATATAGTCATTATCAGCATTATAAATATTATAAATTCTAATATTGCCCACATAATAAATACAGTATCTTTATAATTTCTGCTATTATTTTCTTTTTCTACATCGTGATTCATCTTTTACTCCTCTTAAATTGTTAAATACTATTTTTATGCTGTTTTTCCCGGCACTGCCAGAAGATAAAGATAGGCCGGTGTCGGCGAAAAAAGGATAGAGCATATTATTACGCCTATCATACTGCGCCCTTTTTCCCTGGCGACCAGCGCATTTACCACGCAGCCGATTACCCAGTAACTAAATCCAAAAAGGCCAATATACGTGCTGTTCATATCACACCTCCGTTTTATATAATTTTCAATTGTCAATTGCCAATTAAAACCCTTCGTGCTATCAGGGGAAACATAAATCCCCCTTTGTCCCCCTTTATTAAAGGGGACTAAAATGGCAAGTGCTAAATCTCTAATTCTTTGTCACAGTAACATGTCACAGTATGTCACAGTATGTCACAGTAACATGTCACAGCAACATGTCACAGCAACATGTCACAGCAACATGTCACAGCAACATGTCACAGCAACATGTCACAGCAAGACATAGTGTTTTGTCGGGTCGGTTTTACTTTTACCCACCGCTTTGATAACATTTTTTTTCGCCAGTTCCTCCAGGTCTCTCTGCGCAGTACGTCTTATGCAGGAAGCCGCTTTTTGATATTCTACAACTGTAATTTTTCCATTTAGCAGAAGGTATTTAACGGCTTTTTCCTGACGGCTGTTCAAGCCTGTTTTCTTTAATTTTTGGAGTGTTGCATCCTGTTTGATTATCTGAGAGCCTTTTTCCTGTATCTCTTTCATCTGCGTTTCGAGCCCGCCGGTAAAGTATTCAAGCCAGCCTGTCATATCCATATTATTTTCCCTTACCGATTGTATGGCTCCATAATAAGCAGGCCTGTCTTTGTCATAAAATTCCGAAATCGAAAAAAGTTTTTTGAAATCGTATCCGGTCTTATACAATATCAGCGTTGAAAGCAGCCTGGCGGTCCTGCCGTTTCCGTCTATAAAAGGATGTATATGCACAAACTGGAACTGCGCGATTCCCGCCGTCAAAACCGGAGAAAATTCTTTTTCATTATTTAACCACTCTGTAAACTGCCGCATCAGGAAAGGCACATCAAGCGGCGGAGGCGGGGTATATACTTTCTCTCCTGTTTTCGAATTTACGATATAATTCTGGATTTTCCTGTAGTTCCCGGGGTCTGCCCTGTCACCCCTTACGGCTTTTACCGTAATTTTATGCATTTCCCTGATAAGGCCTTCGGTAACCGGGTCGTCCTTGCCGAGATATTTTGATATAAAATCCATGGCTTTCTTATAATTTAAAAGTTATTTTTCATCATCTTTATTTATACCCTCTATCTTTTTGCCTTCTAAAATGCTTTCCGCCTGTTCGAGATTTAAATCAGTCCCTTCAATATGGGTAGAGTGGTGAGTTTCAAGAATAAGGGCTTTTTTTTGCATGCCGGAAATCCAGTCGTCTTTCAGTTTCAAAGCGTCAAGAAACCCGCGCACACGCTCGATTTCCACAAGGGTTTTATTCATCTTTGGTGTTATTTTAAATTTTGGCTTAAACACAAACTTACCTCCGTATTATTGGCAAACCTATTATCCGGCAGAGGCTGTAAAAATTCAAGTATCGTTTTGCTAATGCCTGTTTCGGACAGCGCCGGAGCGCTGTCCCTATAGCTACTTTTTACTTCACCTATGCCTTTGACGGCACTGCCAAAAGATAAAGATAAGCCGGTGTCGGCGAAAAAAGGATCGAACATATTATTACGCCTATCATACTGCGCCCTTTTTCCCTGGCGACCAGCGCATTTACTATACAGCCGATTACCCAATAACCAAATCCGAAAAGGCCAATATACGTACCGTTCATATCACACCTCCGTTTTAAATAATTTTCAATTCTAAGTTTTCAATTATCAATTAACTGCCTTGCTTGTTACTTTTTTTACATTTTTTAATTGAAAATTGACAATTCTTAATTGGTAATTGTTTTACGGATGCGGGGTTATTGCAACAATGACAATCTCCCCTTTTGTCCTGCCGTAATAAAAAAATATCCTGTATGCCGCCGGGGTATCCTGCTCTGCGTATGCTTCGAATACTTTTTCGCCCCCGGGGCCTTTTAATGATGTATATTCATGGGTCTGCAAACCCGGATGGCGCGGATTTTCCTGCAGGAACACCAGGGCTTTTAAAACAGCTTTTGCCCTTTTCTCCAGGTGCGGTGTGTTCTTGACCTCCTGAAGCTGCTCAACGGCGGTCCTGGTGAAACTGAAAAAGTAACTCATAGTTTCTTAAAAAGGTCTTCCACTTTACCGGCGCGCACAAGCCTGCCGCCGCACGCGTCTTCCATGCCTTTGCGTATCGCGCCTATAACCTTTGGATTCCTGTATATCCATGCTTCCATGGCCGGGATCGCGACAGTCGGCCTCAGCAGTATATCGCCGTCGCTGCCCACAAATACCTGGAACCCTTCCACTGCCATTTTATCGCTGATCATTTTTTTTAGCTTGCCGCCAAGGGCAATCCTGTCTTTTGAATCAAGCTGTTTCATGCCGTAAGGCACAAACTCTTCCTTGACTTCTATAGCCCCTTCTGATGCTTTTTCAGGTTTTTTATATGTTTTCATTTTTCACCATCCTTGGTTAAAGCATAGCAAAAAGTGGGTAAAGTATCAAGTGGGAAAGTGGGTAAAATTTTGCAGGCGTCCGGATATATTTCATTCCTATTTTCGGACAGCGCCGGAGCGCTGGTCCCTACAAATGCTTTTTACTTCGCAAAACCTACCGTCTGACCGAAGACCACCCTGTACCTGCCTGACGACAGCCCGAGCTTTGCGGAAAGCCCCTGCCTGTCGCAATTATGGAACCACGCAGCCAGGCCCTGCGACGCGGCGCATATGTACACGTTCTGCGCGGCCATGCCTGTATCGGTAAAATAATATGACTTTTGCACTTCATGGTCGTGCAGGCCGGGCTCGTCAAAGCCTGCTGTATGCTCCAGCTTGTCCATGTCAACAACATATATGAGCCGCAGAGGCGCGTCAGCGCCCATGTTTCCCTGGCCCCTGCCTATGCCCATTTTCCTGTAATCGCCCGCAAGCGCCGGGATAAGCTCATGTTTTTTCGGCTCATACCTGTATATGCCCTCCTGCATTGCGGCATATATAAGTATCTCCTGTGAATTGCTGGCAGACGCGGCAGTTATGCCCGGCGTGTTAAAGGGCCCCTTTGTCCTGTTCACTCCGCCTGCCGACCAGAGTATATTTGAAAGCTCCTGCACTGGCAATTTTTTAGAACTTATCTCCCTTGTTGTCTTCCTGTTTTTCATGGCCTTAAACACATCGCATCCTTTTTTAAACACCGGCTTTGGCAGTTTTATTGCGCCAAAGCAATTTTGTTTTTGTTTTGTTTTCATGTTCTTTCCTCCTTGTTTTGTTTTTAGTTGATCCCCATGCCTTTGTCGGGGTCTTCAAAAAGTTTTTGTAGCCGCACCCTTTACGGGTGCGCGCCTTTCTCTGTTTCCTTTAAAACCGCAGGCATAAAGCCTGCGGCTACAATTCATCCATGCCTCTTCAGTCGGGGATTTTCGCATATCGGGATCAAAATTCAGGGCTAAGGGTTGTTGTTTTCGGGATTTCCCACTTAAAAATCAGAATTCCCTGCTTGTTTTCCTGCTTTGCGTCAGGCGCAAGCGGCTCAAAAAACATTTTATTCACTTTCGTAAGCACTGTTTTATCGAGCGCAGGGTTGCCGGATGACTTCAATACTTTCGCGCTTTTTATACTGCCGTCCGGTTTAACCACGACCCTGATTTTGATTTCCGTGTTCCTGAATATCTTTTTCCTGAATTTATCGTCCAGCTTGTCGATCTTTCTGCTGTAAAACTGTTTGCTGACCGAAATATAAAGCTTGGCCTGCTTTTTGCCTTCTGCTGACGCAAAAGCCATCCCGCCAAAAACAAACATGACTGCAGCTGCGATTATGAGCCTTTTTTTGCTTTGCAAGTCAATTTTCATGTTTTATCCCTATTCCCCGACTTTGCCGGGACTTCAAAAGCTTTTGTAGCCGCACCCTTTACGGGTGCGCGCCTTTATCTGCGTCCTTTAAAACCGCAGGCATAAAGCCTGCGGCTACAACTGCCTGCCTGCTAAAGTGCTTTTCTCAAATATTTCTCAATTATCCCTGCTGACTTCTTCCAGTCAAAATTCTTTTTTAATGTCTTTGTTGCGCTTGACGCCAGTTTTTTTGCCAGCGCAGGTTTGCCTTTTATCAAAGTAATCTTCTTAATAAAATCATTTTCGTTTTCAGCTATCAGAATATTCTGCATGTCTTTGCCGTAAACACCTGCTGCTGCAAACGGCGTTGCAAGCACAGGCACGCCTGCAAGCCAGCTCAGCATTATCTTGTTCTGCCTGCCCGCGCCGTAGCGCACCGGCACCAGGCTCAGGTCCCACGAGCTTATTTCAGGAACCATATCATCGACATAGCCTTTTATCACGACATTATTCCCCGCAAGGTTTTTAAGTCTTTCGCTTCCCTTGCCCGCTATTACAAGTTTTATATTGTTATCCATGGCCGAAAGCTTTTTCCATGCATTCCTGTAAAAATACAGTATCGCGTCCATGTTTGGCGGATAAGCCATGTTTCCGAAAAATCCCATGGTAAATACGGCGTTTTTCTTTCCTGTTTTTTTTGCCTTTACCCGGTCCACGCCGTTTGGCACGGTTATAATGTTTTTCGCGCCTAAAAACTCCCTGTCCTGTTCCGAATTTATGAAGATGTAATCGAATATTTCAGCAAGCGCCCTTTCGCAACTCTCTATCCTCGGAGCGTCTATTGCCATATAAAGCCTGGTAAAAATATTTTTTTCAAACTCTTTCCTGCGCCTGTTATAAAGCGCGAGCGAGTCCACGATGTCAATCACTTTTGGCTTGTCTGTGTCCCTGGCGTACTGCGCCATCCTGAGCCTGTACGCGAAAACAAGGTCTATCTTCTGCACCGACATGATGGATGAAACCAGCTTTTTCATTTTCCTGTTTTTATACGCGGCAGCGTTTATCGGCATCTTTGAAAAAACCGCCCTCGCGGCGTTTGCCGTGATCTGCGCCTTTGTTATCGGGATGCAGCTGACTGATCTGCAGTATTTCTTTACAGCGTCAATGTGCTTTTCTTCGCCTTTTGCCGCAAAGCAGGCAAGGAATATGCCGTGCTTTTTCGACAGCTCCCTGATAAAGTTAAAAACGCGCAGCCTGTCCCCGTCATCCGGCGGAAACGGAAAAACAGGCGATATTAAAAGTATGTTCATTTTTTCTGCCCCTTTATTATCATAAGGTTGTTCGTCGCCATCTGGTTTCCCGGGTCTATGGATATTGCCTTTTCCAGCGCGTCTATTGCGGCCTGCTTGTCTCCCTTGTAAAAATAAGCTATTGCCAGGTTGTTATACGCCTCTGAAAAATCCGGTTTTATATCGATGGCGGCTTTTGACTCCTGTATGGATTTGTCGTAATCTTTCAGGATATTGTAGATGCCCGCCAGGTTTGAGTGCGCCTCTATGAGCTTGGGCTTTATGGCAAGCGCGGTCCGGTACGCCTTTATGGCGCTGTCATAGTCTTTCAGTGTGGAATACTCTATCCCCAGGTGCGTGTAAGCCTCGGCCAGGTTCTGCTCGGGCGCCAGCGCAATGGCCCTCTGGAAAAACCATATTGCCTTTTGATCCATTGCCATGTTCCTGTACGCGCTGCCTGCCTCCATGTACGCGCTCGCGTAGTTTGAGATGCAGAACTTTGTCGACGAGTCCATGTCCGGGTTCTTCGGGACCAGCCCCCTGTAGCATATCTTCCTGAAGTTCACTTCTGCATGCTTCAGCGTGACGAGCCTGTCCGTGGACAGCTTCATCAGGACGCCGTTTGGCACCATGAAGTTGTCGCCTGCCTTATAGAAATCCTGGAACGCCTGCCTGAAAATGGACGTGTAGATGTCCCTGTCCTTGTAGTTCATTGCAATCAAATCCTGTATTTTTTGCGTAAAATTTGCCTGGGGCTCGTTTATTGTTGCTATGTACGGGCACTCTCTTTTCAGGTTCACCTGTCCCCAGTCTGTCGACAGGAAAAGCGTGGTCACCGGGCAGAAATTCAGCCTCTTGTCCACGTACTTAAAATACATCTGCGGCATCACGGCGTAATCGCCCTCGAGCAGGGCCATGCCTCCGTCCCTGTCCACGCTTTTTATTATGTTCATGCCGAAATCATACGCGTAATAGTACTTGTCCTGCCTGCACTTTCCGAAATTCACCATCACGTTCCACAAAGGCAGCAGGAAAGCGGCTCCCGCCACAGCGTATACCATTACCTTTGAGCTGTAATATTTTTTTACAAGGATTATTACGCCGTAAATCCCTGCTCCGAGTATGAATGCCATGGCCAGGTAAGCCGGTATTATAAATACGTCCATGACCCATATCATCTCGTCCTTTAAGTTCAGGTAAAATGAAAGGCTCAGTATGACGGTCGCAAAAAGCGTCCCGATAAGCACGAGCCTTTTTATCTTTCCGGATTTAAAAAAGCTGTAAATTCCGTATAAGAAAACTATAAAACCAGCTATTGAAAACTCGTATATTAAGAGTTTCAGTATCCTGAAGCACTGCTTCAGTATCACGGTCATGTCGGCGGCTTTTTCCAGGTGCGTGTATTCCGCCCTGGTGATCACCCACAAAAGCTGCTTCAGGTTCACAGGGTTTCCCCAGTCAAGGTCTGCGCCTGAGTTTGCGCGTATCACAAGGTAAGCGTACAGTAATATCCCAGGTATAAAAAATAGCGCCGCGTAAACCGCGCTCACGGGCTTTACTTTCAGGAAATATTTGTTCTCGGCAAGGACGAGCAGGATAAAAAAGCAGAACGCGGGCACTGCCACTATCATGCTTTCCCAGTGGTTTGCCGCGGACAGCCCGAGCGTAAAGGAAAACAAATAAAAATATCTGTTCTCGCGCTTTCTCTCCCATAAAAACATCAGGTACATAAGCAAAGCCATCAGGAACGCGTTGAAAGTGTAGATCCCGCCCTTGGCCGAGAGCGCCTGGCTCCAGAAAGTGGCGGAAAACGCAAAGCATATAGACGCGCTGGCAGAAGCCGCGAAAGCAGCTATGATGTCGTATTCTTTTTTCCTGAGTATGTCGAGTATCGCGAGGAATATAAAGACAGCGGCCAGGCCGCCGAAAAAAGCTGCCTGCAGATTTACCCTGAAGCCTATGTTGCCGGCAGGTATAAACGTGAATATCTTGCCTATCAAAGTCGGCAAAGGGTATCCCGGCGGGTGCTGTATGCCCAGCGTATATGAGCAGGATATTGTCTCAGGCGAGTCGTCCGCGTGGAACACCGGGTCCAGCGTGCGCACATACACGCCAAAAACAAGCAGGAACAATACAGCGGATGTGAAAACTATTTTTTTGTCAAATGTCAACTCACACCTCCTGCCATAAAACATAACCCCTTTCCCCTCGATGCAGATGAAATATCTTTGCGATACTCATAACCCCTTCCCCCTCGATGGGGGAAGGTTGGGATGGGGGTGATGTAGCGGCAAGCAACTTTATTAACCACGGCATTCCGCCTTATCTTCAGATTTCTTTTTTAAAAACCTGTAGGTATCGATCCTGTTTTCAAGCTGTATTTTTATAAATTCCATTACTCCCTCTATATTTGTCGTTATTTCGTTATTCCATACTCTTATCACTTTTATCCCCTGACTGCCCATGAATAAATCCCTTACTTTATCATGATTGCCTTCTGCATGCTGGCCACCGTCAAGTTCTATAACAATCTTTTTCTCAGCGCAATAAAAATCAGCAATATAACTGCCAATCTGCTGCTGGCGCCTGAATTTTATCCCGCTGAATTGTTTTGCCCTTATGTGCCTCCATAATTTCTTTTCAGCGTCTGTCGGTTCTTTCCTCAACTTGCGTGCAAAACCTTTTAAATTCAATTTTATTCTCCGTAACATCATACATTTAATACATGGTTCCTGCTGCTACTTCACCCTCACCCTGGCCCTCTCCCCTCGAGGGAGAGGGAAAAAATTCGCTATACTTATAACTCCTTCCCCTTCGATGGGGGAAGGTTGGGATGGGGGTGAAATATCCCGTAGGGATATTAAACTCATCAAGAGAGAGGGAAATATCTTCGTGATACTTAAAATCCTCTCCCCCTCGACGGGGGAGAGATAGAGAGAGGGTGTCTCTTCTGAAATAATTCCTTTATTATTTCCCATGTTTTATCGCCTCAAGCAAGGACTTGCCTTTTTCGCTTGCCGGGTCGAGCGAAAGCATCTTTTCAACCATTATCCTGGCGTCCTTTAAATTTCCCATCTTATAATACGAAAGGCCCGCGTTGTAATAAGGGTTTGCAAATCCGGGCTCTGCCTGCATTGCCTTTTGCGCGTAAAAAAGCGCCTTGTCGTAGTTGCCAATGCTGCCGTACGTGCCTGAAACCTGGTCCAGCAAGCTCGAGTCATCCGGGTAATAGGCAAGCCCTGTCTCGCAAACTTTCAGGGCGTCGTCTGTCCTGCCGTTTATAAAGCACGCGTAGGCGTATGACAATATCGCCTTTCTCGAGTACGGCGATATTTTATACATTTTTTCGCCGAGTTCAAGCGCCTTTTCCCTCATGCCCTGTTCTATATAATACTGGAACACCATGGGCATTGCCTCCCAGTAAGTATTGTTTATCTTCAGTGTCTGCTCGTACGCCCTGTACGCCTCGGGCATTTTGCCCTGTTTTTCCAGCATCTGGCCGTAATAATACTGCTCGTCCTCGTTCCACGGCGATATCTGCACTGCCCTTGCTGCGTATGATTCGGCGTTTTGCGGCTGCTTGAAATAATCGGCTTCTTTTGCGCTGCGCAAATACGAGTCTGACGCGAGCGAGTCAAGCGATATCACGGCCGCGGCAACAAATACTATTGCAATCGCTGGCATAGCTGCCCCCGCAGGCCCGTTTACACGCGCCTCTCTCGATGAAAATTCCTTTTCCCTGAACGTGAGCATGACAATAAAAAGGTAGAATATTATTGTGGTCGGGATTATCTGGAACGGGAAATTAAAAAACGCGTGCACTAAAAGCGCGGATATTCCCGAAAGCATTCCCATAACAACGAACTTGTCCTGCCCCTGTTTCGCCAGGTACTTAAAACCTGTGATGAATATAAGTACAAATATAAAATATAATATGCCTGCCGCGGGTATGCCGTACTCTGCCGCGAACTGGATAAAGTCGTTGTGGCTGTGGCCCGAGCGGTAAAAGTCATTTCCCTTAAAATATGAAGGGTCAAGAGCCCGTGACTGGTAGTACGGGTACCTGGTGTAGAAATTGCCGGCGCCTGAGCCGAGCATCGGGTTTTCGGAAACAAGGTAAAGGCTGTTTTTCCAGAGCAGGGCCCTGATGCGCGTTGATTCGTCCTTTAAGGTCACTATTTCTTTTATCCTCATAAAGGCATTCTGGTTTTTCACAAGGTAAATGCCTGCAAGGCACGCTGCCGCTACGCAGAACCCGATGATCCACAGCCTGTATTTTTTCACTTCATCCTCGGCGTAAACCAGCAGCAGCGCAAGGAAAAACAACATCGATACAATAAAACCGATATACGCTCCCCTTGTCTGCGTGAAAAGCAGGGCCGTTGAAAGCACCACAAAGGACAAAAGCAGGATGAATTTCAGCATCCTGTTCCTTACGGCAAATATCATGGCGCAGCAAAGCGGTATTACCAGCACCATGTGGCCCGCCAGAAAATTCGGGTTGCCGAGCGTGGATGCGGCGCGCTTTGCAAAGTCGCTCTGCCATGATAAAAAATCCACGCCAAAGCTCTGGCTTATGCCGTAGCATGCCATGAAAACAGCAGAAAGGACGATTAGCATGATTATCTTGTTTGTCTTGTCCTGTGTCCCGGCAGATAAAAGGAAGCAAAACGCGATATATGCGGTTATGAGATAGCAAATGTTCTCAAATACCCTGTCTATAAAAGCATAGTCGTTTGACGCCTTGAACACGCCGAGCAGGCACAGCGCTATGAACCCCAGGAACAGATAGTTGTACGGGGTTTTTATAAGCAGTATTTTTTTCGACGTGAACACGTGGGCCAGATATATGCAGGCGAGGATCGACGAGCTGAACCGCAGAAAAAACTTTTCCACTATCCAGAAAGGGTCGTTTGCGTGGTTAAAAAATACGAGGGGTATGAAAGCAAGGAAAAACAGAAGGAATATCTCAACAGCCTTTTTTAAGTATTTTTCAGCCATTTCTCACCGTTTTAGATTTATCTTTTGTAGGGACCAGCGCTCCTGCGCTGTCCTTTGATGATTTTAATGCGCATTAGTTGATAAAAATATTATCATTATTTACAGGTTTTATCAAGGCAGGTTTGGACTGAAACCGAATTACAGGAACACCTGAATCAAAATTTTATTGTAACTGCAACGTTGCCGGCAAGTCCCCTGATGTATGTAATGTCGCTGTCAAAGTTAAGCCCGGCTATATTGATTGAGATACCTGATACTATACTCGGGTTTAAATTTATATTCACGCCGGAGGGGTCATTGCTATTATAACTGACCGGAAAATACGCATAATAATCCTGGTCTGCAAAGGAAGCCCCGTATAAAAACGTGCTCAACCCCGCGCGCCACGTCAAAAATTCGTTTATCTTATCCTCTATCGCTGCGCAAAGCAATATTGTGCTTTGTATCGTGTTGGTCCAAAAGCCATCGGGCATGGGATTGCCTGTCGTGGCGCAGAAATAATTAATGCCGGGAATGACGGTTATGGAACTGTTGATTTTCAGTTCCATGGCTATGCCGCCGCTGAAAGAAATGTTTCCGTATCTGTTTAAATTTGTCCGTGATAAATCCTCAGGGCCCATATAGTTTCCGTCGCCGTTTGTGTCCTGATGCAGATCATCTTCGGTACCCTCACCGGCAAGCTCTATACCGGCGCCGAATATAAAAGGCAGTATCATGGCCCTGGCGTTCAGATTAGTATAAAAACCATTGGCCATCATCTGCTCATTTAAATACGGCTGGCTTGGCGATGTGTATAGTGAAACATTTTCGTTTTTTGTATTGTTTGCAACCGATATTCCCACATTTAACCCCAAATCACAGCAGTCTTTCACGCTGTATCCTAAACCAAGGCTGTAATCGTATGTGGAATACACAACTTCATTTGTGTAAAATAAAGAATTATTGTAAAAGGATGTGCTCCTATACTGCTCGTTTGCTCCGGCAAATGATAGCACGAGCCCGAAAGAGCTGTCGTTCCCTGTTTTCATTCCAAACAGTAAATTGACAGACTTCGAAGGCACATCTATTTCAGACGCGCTCGTTAATTCGTTTGACACCGCACCTGGCTGGATAAGCAAAAGCGCTCCTGAATAGTTTGTATATTGCAGCCCGAACACGCTGTTGCCTGCCGCGTAATTCGCAAAGCCCGTGCCGGAAACCGTGCTTATCTCAGCCTGGTTTTTATAGCTTGTAATCTGCGCAGGGTAAATCTGCATGAGTGTGTCGTCGTCATGCACCATGTAGTTCACCAATCCGAGCCCGGCCATCCTGACATCGGTCGCATAAAGGCAAATATAGGATGCAAAAACTATAATTGCTGTCAGTACGGCCTTTTTCATTCCTCAACTCCGGTTTTTTATTTTTGTTTCCTGGTTTAGTCACAATCTGTGATTTGAAACCTGGGATTTATTTATCCTGCTTCCAACTATCCATCCTTCCATTCCTCAAACCTTACGCCTTACTGGAATTCCATAACCATTGCCTTATTAAAATTTACTTCATCCTGGTATGCCAGGTAAGGTATGCCGTTTGATACAAACAGCGAAGGGAAATAAATGTCGCCTGCAGAAAATCTTGAATTTCCCACCACGACCCATGCGCTGCCGTTGTATTTGATTACGGTCGCGCTTCCAAAGCCATATGCCATATATGGCGTCCCTTTGTAAACAAACAGCGACAGGCTATCGCTTGAAACCCCGGTATTCCCGACCTGCATCCAGTTATTTCCCACAAGTTCCATTACTGTGATTTGATCGTTGTTCCCGCCGTCCTCAAAAGCGATATACGGTATACCTGTCCCATTGGAGTTATCTATATTCATGGAAAGGCTGTCAACATATCCCTGCGAAATCCACTGGTTTCCGGAGGGCACCCAGCTGCTGCCGTTAAATTCCATTACTGAGGCTTTTTCGCCGTTTGCCCCGTCTGCATAAGCCACGAAAGTTGTCCCGTTTGCCGCTATCTGCAGGTTTACATTATAAGCCGCGCCGGGAGACAGCCCAGGTGACCCTACTGCCGTCCAGCTCACGCCTGTGTACTCCATGACCGTGGCTTTGTTATTGTTCCCGAAATCCTCGTACGCCAGGTACGGTATCCCGCCGGAAACATACAGCGATGTAAAATTTGCCTGTCCCGCTGAAAATCCTGGTTTGCCGAGAACTGTCCAGCTCACGCCGTTATATTCCGAAACTGTAGCATTGCCGTTGTTCGCCAAATCAGAATACGCCAGGTAAGGCATGCCGTTATATACGAAAAGCGACTCATTGGTGGCCCCGCCCGCTGTGAAATCCGCATTTCCAACGGCTGTCCAGCTCACGCCTGTGTATTCCATGACCGTGGCCGGCCCTGAATATCCGTTGTCCTCATATGCCAGGTAAGGTATGCCGTTATATATAAAAAGCGATGTATAATTTACGCTGTCCTGCGATACAGCCGCACCCCCTACGGCCTTCCACACGGGCGGCGCGGATCCTGTAGGCGCAGTGTGAATGCGCTGGCCGCATGACGCCGTGAAAAGCGCTGAAAGCAATAATAGAACAAATAAAAATTTATTTTTCATGGGTTTCGCTCCTTATAAATTAAAATTTCAGCGTTGCCGCTGCGTTTCCTGTAAATCCGCTGCCATATGTTATGTTGCTGTCGACTGACAGCCCTCCTATATATACGGAAATGCCCGACATCACGGACGGTGCCGTCGCCGGCTGGCTGATAAAACCGAAGGCTTCGCCCGGGTAGTACACGTAATTATAAAAATTTCCATACGAATAATTGCACAGGTACGTCTTTATGCCCCCGCGCCATGTCACATACTCGTTTATTTTGTCTTCAGCCGCTATATATACCGGCACCATCCACTGGCCTGTGTCTGTTTCGGTGTCTGTCCCGTACGGAATGCTTTCATAGTTTGTATTTATCATTTCGTTCATTGTGTAAGAATAGCTGATATTTATGCCCGGTATCAGCGTGATCGTCTGGGTTATCTGCAGGTTCAACGACGCGCCAAGGCTGAAAGTGTAGTTCCTGTAAATATCCGTATACTTTGTATTTGTGTCGCTGTAATCCGTGAAATTACCGTCGTAATTGTTGTCCTGCAGCTGGAAATCATTAATCTCTTCGCTCACCATTGATGAGCTTGCTCCTATGATCAAAGGCAGGAACAATATCCTCGCGTTTGCCTTGCCGTAAATACCGTAAGTCATTTTCATGGTTTCATCAATATACGGCTGGCCATCAAGCAGGTTTTCATAGCCGGAATTATTTATAGTTGGGATTCCCGCCTGCAAACCTATGTCCAGCAGATTTTTCACGCTGTACCCCAGGCCCAGGCTGACATCGCTTGAATTGCGTTTTGTGTCGAAAACATAACTCGATGACTGCGGGTTTATCGAGCTGTTTTTGCCCTCATCACCGCCGGCTGAAAAGCCTATTGTCATTGCAGCCGAGGAAAGCTCGCTCAGCTTCATCCCGATTTCCAGGCTCAGTGTTTTTGTCAGTGGGTATATCATAGCCGGGTTTGGCAATGCAATAGTGTAAGAATTAAAAACCGAATTGCCGTTGGTGGTAGGCATTGAAACTGTGCCTGTATATCCCATATACTGCAAACCGCAGGCTATGTTGCCGATGGTATAATCCAAAAACCCGGTTGTGGAAACCGTGCTCAGTTCAAGGGTGTTCTGGTAATTGGCGATCTGCGCAGGGAAAATCTGCATTAGCGTGTCGTCGTCTGCAACCATATAGTTCATAACCCCGAGCCCGTTTATCCTGACATCGGTAGCTTGCAGAAAAGCACAAAACGAAAAAACAATAATTAATGTTAAAATTATTTTTTTCACATTCCGCCTCCGAATTTATTGTTTTATATTTATTTATAATTATATTATTTTTTTGGTGCGGATGGTGGGAGTTGACTACTTTGCCGCTACTTCGCGGCTGCTTAGTCTCCCCTCGCTCACTTACGCTCAGCTCCGCTTCGCTTTTCCTCGCTAATCGCTCGGCGTTCGCTCGCTTCAACACCCACATTCAATAATAATTTTGGTGCGGATGGTGGGAGTTGAACCCACACACCCTTGCAGGTACTAGAACCTGAATCTAGCGCGTCTGCCATTCCGCCACATCCGCACGTTCAATATTTTTAACATATTATTGAAATTTTTCAAACTAAAATATCATTTTTTTATCATTATATTTGGCGATCGATAACCGGCATTTGACAATCAGCGGTCATCCTTCAATATTCAGTCTTTTTCTTGTCCTCGCATCTGCGATGTCTGCTTGTTCCCTGTATTTGGCTATGGTCCTTCTCGCTATATTTATCCCCTGCTTTTGCAGCTCATTTGCTATTTTCTCGTCCGTCATAGGATGCTTTCTGTCTTCCGCCTCTATCATTGCTGTTATTTTATCCTTTACAGCGGAGCTTGATACGTCTTCCCCTCCGTCTGTCTCAAGGCTCCCGGAAAAAAATTTTTTCAGCGGATACACGCCCGATGGCAGCTGTATGTACCTCTTCGAGACTATCCTGCTTATTGTTGACTCGTCATGCCCGACTATCTCGGCTATTTCCTTTAGCTTAAGCGGTTTTAATTCCCCTGTACCGCGCAAAAAATCCTGCTGTATCTCAAGTATCTTGTCCACAACTTTTGTTATGGTCTTGTTCCTCGCGTCTATTGAATTAAACATATTCTGTATCCTGAGCAGGTAGTTCTTTATAAATTTCCTTGTTTCCTTTTTTTCCTCGTACATTTTCAAATATTTCTTGTTCAGCTTTATCTCAGGCAGATCCCCGCCTATGCTCATTTTATATTTGCCGTCTTCCTCGTTGACAATAATATCAGGTACGATATATGTGTTTTCGTTTTTTACCAGGTTCCTGCCCGGGTATGGCGACAGCTCCTTGAGTATCCTTTCAGCTTTTTTTATGTCTTCCTCAGTTACCTTAAAGGCTCGCGAAAGCTTTTTGTATTCTTTTCTTGTAAGAAGGTTGAAATATTTTTCAGCGATTTTATAGGCAAGCGAGTCTTTCTCATTCTTTTGTCTCAGCTGGATGGCCAGGCTTTCGCTCACGTTCCTCGCGCCTACGCCGGCCGGCTCAAATGTCTTGATTACTCCGAGCATTTTGTTAAGCGTCTCTTCCTTGAGACCGCTTGCAAAGGAAATAGTGCTGATGTCCTCGGTCAAAAAGCCGTCGCTGTTTATATATGATATCAGGGCTCCCCCCGCCTTGCGGTCCTCTGCTGTCAGGTCAAGCGCGTCAAGCTGCCTGATAAGCTCGGAATTAATGTCCTTTTTTTCCTCGTTTGGCGTGTTGTTGTACTTACGGTCCCTTATCTTGGCAAACTCAGGGTTGTATTCCTCTTCGTATCCGCTTTTATTTTCAAAATCATCCTTCTGGAAGATATTCTCATATTCACCGCTTTCTATTTCATCCAGCCGCGCGGTCTTTTCGCTTATATGTATCTCATCCGTGTCTTCCTTCTGGTTTACTTTTTCCTCTTCAACGTCCACGTCGTCGTCTTCGGAAAAAATAATATCCTCTATGGCAGGGTTTTCTTCGAGTTCTTTGTTCAGGATTTCTTTGAGTTCCAGATTGGTTGCTTGAAGGACCTGAAGGTTCAGCCGCATTTCAGGTGTTAATTTTAAATACTGTTTGAGTTCCTGCTGTAGGCTTAATTTATTGGACAAATCCATGGTTTAATAAAACCCCGTGTTGCAGCGCATTTCGAGTTTCACGCCTTGCGCTAATCCGTCTACTTTGCGTCTGTACTTTTACGTAAAACTAGAATTATCTTTTAATTCCGTACAATCCTGCTGCTAAAATGATTTTTGCGGCTTCGCTCGCGCTAAAAGGCAGGAATCCGGCACAAAAAGCCGCTGAAAGGGTCATCCTGTATCCCAGTACAAGGTGCAGCATACCCAATGTCAGTATTATCAGGCTGCCCAATGCAAAAATAAGTGTTGCCTTAAAATAATTCATTCTGCCGGCTTTCCTTATAATAAAGGAAATTAAAATGCCGGATATAACGAAACCTGCCAGGTATCCTGCCGTCGGGCCAACAAGCGCCAGCGCTCCTGTCAGTCCCGCGGCAAAAACAGGTGCGCCCAGCATCCCTGCAACTACGTAAATAATCTGCGAAATTCCGTTTTCTTTTGCGCTCAAATAATATGCCGCAATAAACAGCACAAATGTCTGCATCGTGAAAGGCACCGGTGTGCCCGGTATGTAAATCTTTATAAGGCCTGCTGTGAAAGTCAGGTACGAAAACAGCCCCACCATTAATATTCTTTCAAAAGCCTTTGGCATTGTTATTTCTTTCTTCAGGATGACTGCTATAATCTGCGCCATTTCTTCACCTCATTTTCAAGTTTTAAAAATTTTATATTACATCAGCGTTAAAGTCAATGATTTTTGTTCGCGCAAAAAAATATTTACTTTTCTTAATCCATGACGTAATATAAACGATATCAAAAATCAGAGGTGCAAAAATGAAAGGAACAATGTTTGAAAAAATAATAAAAGCGCATCTTGTGTCAGGCAGTCCGGTTGCAGGCACTGAGATTGCCGTAAAAATAGACCAGACCCTCACCCAGGACGCCACAGGCACCATGGCTTATCTTGAGTTTTTAAGTTTTAAGGTTCCAAAAATAGCCACTAAGCTTTCTGTCAGCTATGTTGACCACAATACCCTGCAAAACGGCTCTGAAAACGCCGACGACCATGCGTTCCTGCAGTCGGTCGCCGAAAAATACGGGCTTTATTTTTCAAAACCCGGCAACGGCATATGCCATCAGGTGCATCTGGAGAGGTTTGCGGCTCCCGGCGGCACGCTTATAGGATCAGACAGCCACACTCCCACTGCAGGCGGCATGGGCATGCTGGCCATAGGCGTAGGCGGGCTCGAAGTGGCCTCTGCCATGATAGGTTATCCTTATTCTTTCACCTGCCCTGAGGTCACAGGGATAAAACTTTCAGGCAGCCTTCCTGCGTGGTCAGCGGCAAAAGATGTGATACTTTTTCTTTTAAGAAAACTCAGTGTAAAAGGCGGCGTCAACAAAGTATTCGAGTATTTCGGTGACGGAGTAAGGTCTCTTTCTGTGCCTGAGCGCGCCACCATAACGAATATGGGGGCAGAGCTCGGCGCCACCTCGTCCATATTCCCGTCTGACGAAAACACCCTGAAATTTTTAAGGGCATTCGGCCGCGCAAAAAGCTTCAAAAAACTCGCGCCTGAAAAAGACGCCCAATACGCTTCTGTAATTGAAATAAACCTTTCAAAAATCGAGCCTATGGTTGCCATGCCGCATTCCCCGGATAACGTGCAGCCAGTAAGCGAAATAAAAGATTATAAAATAAACCAGGTTATAATAGGCAGCTGCACCAACTCTTCATACAAGGACCTGATGACAGCCGCTGAGATTCTTAAAACAAGGAAGGTCAACAAGGACGTGTCTTTAATCATAGCTCCCGGGTCAAAAACAATACTGAACGCGCTTATCCGGAACAAAAGGCTTTCTTACTTTATCGAAGCAGGCGCCAGGATAATTGAGACTGCCTGTGGCCCGTGCATAGGTATGGGACATGCGCCGGCATCTGGCGCCGCATCAATCAGGACTTTTAACAGGAATTTCAAGGGCCGTTCAGGCACGGCTGATGCAGGCGTGCTTCTGGCCAGTGTGGAAGTTGCGGTGGCCTCTGCAATATTCGGCGAGCTCACAAGCCCGAGAAAGCTCGGCAAATACCCGAAAATAAACCCGCTTATTAAATTCCCTGTTGATGACTCCCTTCTTTTAAAACCGCTTTCACCCGCGAAAAGGAAAAAAGTTGAAATAATAATGGGGCCCAATATCAAGCCGCTTCCTGACGCAAATCCGCTTGAAAAAAATATCTCGGGAAAAATCCTCATCAAGGTCGGCGACAACATCACAACAGACGATATCATGCCTGCCGGGGCAAAGATACTCCCGCTGCGCTCAAATATCCCGGAAATATCAAAACATGTTTTTTCAAAGGTTGATTCAGGATTTTACGGCAGGGCCATTCTTGAAAAAGGCGGATTTATTGTAGGCGGCGACAATTACGGACAGGGCTCGAGCCGTGAGCATGCGGCGCTTGCGCCGCTGTACCTTGGGGTAAAAGCCGTAATAGTAAAAACATTCGCACGCATTCACAAGGCAAATTTGATCAATTTCGGTATTCTGCCTGTTATTTTCGCGAAATTCTCGGATTATGACAGGATCCAGCAGGCCGATTCGCTTGAAATGTTTGATGTGGTCAAATCACTTGAAAATTGCATGAAAATAAAAGCAGTAATAAACGGCAAAACTGAAATTATGCTCGAATATGACCTGAGCGAACGGGAGCGGGAAATTATAATTGCAGGCGGAAAAATAAATTACATTAAAAATGAGCTGAAAAAATAGCGGTTATTTGTTTTTTTGCTTTTAAGCTAAACAGCTGATCAGCTTATGCCGTATTTGATGTTATTCTTCCCCATTGACTTCACATTATACATCATCTCGTCAGCTATTCTTATCATTTCATCCGCGTTCTTTGGTATATTTGTGAAAGTCACAACCCCGATGCTGAAGGTCACAGGGAAAGACTGGCTTTTCATAAACTCGACAAGCAGCATATAAATCTTGTCTACAGCATGCTTTGCTTCTTCTGCGTTTGTCTCCGGCAGGAGTATGGCAAACTCGTCCCCTCCAAGCCTTACAGCTGTATCCATTTTCCTTATATTTTTCTTTATGCAAAGCGCGATAACTTTAAGCACATTATCGCCCGTCTCATGCCCGAAATTGTCGTTAATGCTTTTAAAATTATCAGCATCAAGATACGCAATTGTAAAAGGCTTATTATTACGGCTGCTGCGGTTTATTTCAGCATTTACCGTTTCAAAAAAACTTCTTCTGTTTTCCAGGTCCGTAAGATAGTCGGTCCTCGCCATTGCTTTCTCCCGGGCTAATGCCTTTTTCAGTCCGTCCAGTAAAACAGCCGTGACAATAAGAGACCCGAATATCATAAAACTGTTCCAATAAGCTATAAGTATGTTGGAATATCTTCCCCCGCTTGCCCTGTCGCTTATGCCCCATATCACGGCAGACAGTATTGAGAGTGAGACAGAAAACGGCAATTCAGAAAACCATGCCGATATTGCGACTGGTATCAGGTAAAAAAACGACCATGCTATTTCCCTGCCTGTAATATAATCGACATAACCGATTATAATTGCAAGTACCAGGCTCAAAATTGTTATTGATAAATCTATGACTATGGTTTTCTTTTTCATTTATGTATCCGCGACCTCAGCCCTTCCTTAAAATCTGGTTTCTCTCAGGCCCGACAGAAATTAACGATATGTTTACTCCCGTATAATTTTCGATGAATTTAATATAGTTCTTTGTTTCTTCAGGCAGGTCTTTATACCGCCTTGCCTCGCACAGGTTCTTTTCCCAGCCTTTGATCTCCTTATATACCGGCCTGCATTTATAAAGCTCTTCACCGTCGGCTATAAACCTGGTGGTTTTTTTGCCTTTATATAAATAATGTGTAGCGACCTTTATATTCTTGAATATGGAGAGCACGTCTATTTTTGTGAGCAGTATGTCGGTGAGCCCGTTCAGCTCGCACACGTACTTAAGCGCCACCAGGTCGAGCCATCCGCACCTTCTGGGCCTGCCCGTAGTTGCGCCGTATTCTGACCCTTTTTCCCTGGTTATATTTCCCGTATGCTCGTCCATCTCTGTCGGCATAGGGCCGTTTCCAACCCTTGTCTGGTAGGCTTTTGTTATGCCCCATACGTTCTTGATCTTGTTGTGGGCAATGCCGGCGCCCGTTATTACGCCGCCTATTGTCGGGTTTGATGACGTTACGTACGGGTATGTGCCGAAATCAATATCAAGCAAAGCACCCTGTGCGCCCTCAAAAAGTACTTTTTTATTCTTCGCAAGCAGGCCGTTTATTTCATAAACCGTATCCTTCACAAAAGGTTTCAGTTTTGCCCTGTATTTTTTTATTTCCTTTATTACGCTTTCCGCGCTGATTGTTTTCTCGCCGTAAAATTTTGACAGGAGAAAATTTTTCTCGTCTAAATTCTCATCTATTTTTGCCTTGAGTACCGCGTCGTTAAAAACGTCCCTCATCCTGACGCCTATCCTCACGTATTTGTCCGTGTATGCCGGGCCTATACCCCTGCCCGTGGTGCCTATTTTTTTGTCTTTTTTTCGGTTTTCCTTGCCTTTGTCAATGGCCTTGTGGTACGGCAGCACAAGACTTGCGTTGTCGCTTATTATAAGGTTTCGGGAAGTAATCTTTACGCCCCTGTTCTCAAGGTCGGTTATTTCCGATACAAGGGCAGCCAGGTCTACAACAACGCCGTGTCCTATTATATTTATCTTATCCTTGTGTAAAATGCCTGAAGGTAAAAGGTGCATTATATATTTCTGGTCGCCGACTATCACGGTATGCCCGGCATTGCTCCCGCCCTGGTAACGTACTATGACGTCGTACTTCTCCGAAAAAAGGTCTACTATCTTTCCTTTTCCTTCATCGCCCCACTGGGTCCCGAGTATTACGTCTGCAGGCATGGTTTAACTTCTCCTTTTTATGCATAATTTTTTCGCTTTTATCAGCCAAAACCCGAATAATAATATATTATTTTCTATTAAATATCAACACAAAACAAGACCGGCGGTCGGAGCGCTATGCGTATAGCGCAGCCAAACCGCCGGGATGGTTCTAATAAATTTGGATTGGATTTAGTTCTCCAATCCAAAATCTTCATTTTAAAATTCAAAATTAGTTTACAGGGTTATATACTTTGCTTCTATTATATCCCCTGTATTTTTCAGGCTATCAATCACAGCTTTTGGCGCTTCTGTGTCTATCGTTAATACTCCCAGCGCAACTTTTTCCTCTTTGTGCCTGCCGAGCGCGAAGGAAGCGATATTGATGTTGTTTGTTCCAAGCACCGTACCGACCCTGCCGATAATACCCGGCTTGTCGTTGTTCTTGTAAACTATCATGTTCTTTTCAGGCGCTATCTCAAGCTCAAACTTGTCAATGCCTACTATCCTCGCATCTTTTGTTATCGCAAGGCTTCCGAAAACCATTCTCTTTTCCTTGTCGGTCTCTATCGATACGCTGATAACGTTTGGATAATTGGTTTTTACCGTTGTTGTCTTTTCAATTACGGCAAATCCTTTTTCCTTTGCTAGCGGAAGCGCATTTACGTAGTTTACCGCGTCGCCCACGGCCGGCATCAGCAGGCCCTTTACTGCGGCTATAGTCAAAAACTTCATGTCGTATTTTGTAACATCACCGCTGTATTCAATTGTTACATTTTTTATGTTGCCATCTATAAGCTGAGCAGCGAACTTGCCGAGCTTCTCATTCAGCGTCAGGTAAGGCTGCATTTCCTTAAGCATATCCGGCGGAACCGCCGGGATATTCAGGGCGTTCCTGATCATACCGCCGCGCAGTGCTTCGATTACCTGCTCAACTATAACCTTCCCGACATTTTCCTGTGCTTCGACTGTGGATGCGCCGAGATGCGGTGCCATGACTATCTTGTCCGGGTCCACGGTAAAAAGCTCGCTGTCAAACGGAGGCTCCTTGTCGTACACGTCAAATGCCGCCTTTTTAATCTTGCCGGCTTTCAACGCGTCCGCGACATCTTTTTCATTATATATTCCGCCACGCGCGCAGTTGACAAGCATGACCCCGTTTTTCATCATGGCTATTTCTTTCGCGCTTATTAGGTTTGCAGTTTCTTTGTTCTTCGGTACGTGCACCGTAATGATATCGGCCTTTTTCACTATGTCTTCCACTGTACCTATATCGATGCCAAGCGCTTCAGCCTTTTCCTTTGTGACAAACGGGTCATAACCTATAACCTTCATGCCGAAAGCCAGCATTCTCTTTACAACTTCCGTCCCTATTCTGCCGAGCCCTATTACGCCGAGTGTCTTGCCGTAAAGCTCGGTGCCGGTGAATTTCGGTCTGTCCCATTTTTTCGCCTTTAACGAAGCGTCTGCCTGCGGCAAATTCCTTGCCATGCCAAGTATTAGGGTTATGGTCTGCTCAGCAGTGGACAGTGTGTTTGCGTCAGGCGTGTTCATTACAATTACGCCCTTTGCTGTGGCAGTCGGCATGTCAACGTTGTCAACACCTACACCGGCCCTGCCGATGACTTTTAAATTTTTCACTTTCTCAAGTACCTTGGCCGTTACTTTCGACGCGCTCCTTATTATAAGGGCGTCGTATTTCACAATTTCCTCAGCCAACTGGTCTTCTGCCATGCCTGTTTTCACCGTGCATTCGACGTCCTTTTCTCCTTTCAGCATATTTATCGCGTCTTCAGACAGCTTGTCGCTTACTAAAATTTTAAACATGTTAACCTCCGTTTTATTTAAATTGTTTCGCGTATTGCGTGCCGGGTGCTATGCGAAAGGTTTTTACGCAGCACGTCGCACATCGCACGGAACACTTTTAATATTTTTCTTCCATCAGGACTTCCATTGTCCTTTTTACGCCTTTTCCTATCTCAATGTTACCGCCAAGCTCTTTGATCGCCATTTCAGCCGCCGCAACGCCCATGATCGCGTCAAACCTGTCTGTATATCCGAGGGTCCCTATCCTGAAAATCAAGCCTTCAAGCTTTGCCTGTCCGCCTGCCATAGAGATTCCGTAGTCGTCCCTTATTTTTTTCACAAGCACCTTGCCGTCGACTCCCTGCGGCACGACTACTGCGGTCAAAACAACAGCCGGGTTTTCCTTTGCGAAAAGCTGAAGTCCGAGCGCCTTAATACCTTCACGTACTGCCTTTGACAGCTTTGCGTGCCTTTCCCATATTTTCTCATTTGTTTCTTCTTTAATAAGCCTCAACGCGACAACTTGCTGTGTAATAAGCGATACTGCCGATGTGAATGGTGTATCCGGCATTTTTTCCTTTGTCAATGCCTTCTCATACCTCTTCAGGTCAAAATAAAATTTCGGCGTCTTGTTTGCCTCTATTACCTTCATTGCTTTCTCGCTGCAGGAAACATATGCGAGTCCCGGAGGTATCATGAGGCCCTTCTGCGAACCGATTACTGTAATATCGACGCCCCACTTGTCCTGGAAATAGGGCTGAGCGCCTATGCCTGAAATCCCGTCTACCACAAGCAGCGCCTTGTGCCCGGCAGTAAGCTTCCCGATTGCCTCAACATCGTTGTAAACTCCTGTGGATGTCTCGTTGAGCTGGATGAACAGCGCCACTGCATCCGGGTTTGCGTCGAGTGTCTTCTTTACCTCGTTTGGATTTAACGCGGTTCCCCACTCAGGAGCGATCTTGACAATATTGCCTGCTCCATAAGCCTTGCACAAATTTTCCCATCTGTCACCGAAGGAACCGATGGTTCCCACGATTACCTTGTCTCCCGGGCTTACTACATTCGCCACTGCAGCTTCCATAGCGCCTGTACCCGATGCTGCCATGATGTAAACATTTCTTGTCGTTCCGATAACATACTTGATGCCGTCAAGGACTTCAGTAAGGATTTTCCTGAACTGCGGCGTCCTGTGGTGCATTACCGGTTTTGCTGCTTCCGCCAGTACATCCGGCGGTACTTCTGTAGGTCCTGGTGCCATAATGTATTTCTTCTTCATTTTAAAACACCTCCTGATAAGTTTGTGATAAATTTAACTATCTTTTGATTAAAGTATAATTAAATTTGCATTTTTTGTCAAGTACTTTTTTAAAATATTTTTATCTTACTTTGTGCTATATTTCACTAATAATATTAAAAGAATAGCTGCTTTTCAGCAGCTATTCTTTATTATATGGGCTCTAGTCTTTTTTCTTATCCTGTATCTTTCTTCTCATTTCCACTTTTTCAAAAATTTCCTCAACTTTTTCAATCAGCCTTGCCGGCGAAAAAGGTTTTACTATATATGCGTCTGCGCCTGATTTAAAACCTTTCTCAATATCGGTTATCTGCCCTTTTGCCGTTAATATTATAATAGGTATATTGCCTGTCGCTGCATTCCTCTTAAGCACCTTGCAGGCTTCTAGCCCGTCCATCTCGGGCATCATGACGTCAAGTATGATAAGGTCCGGCATGACCTTTTCCACCATTTTAATGGCTTCTTTGCCATTTGTCGCTGTATAAACCTTGTAGTCCTCGGATAAAGTGTCCTGCAAAGCAGACAATATAAAAGGCTCGTCGTCCGCAACCACAACTTTCTTTTCTTCAGCCATGTTATCCTCCTGATTAAATTGGTTTTACCTTCGGCAAGTAGAAAACAAAAGTGCTTCCCTTGCCCTCCTCGCTTTCTACCGCTATTCCTCCATTATGAAGTTCAAGTATATATTTTACTATTGTTAATCCTATTCCTGTGCCGCTTATCTTTTTTATCGCATCGCTCGGCACCCTGTAAAATTTGTCAAATACCTTGTCCAGATGTTCTTTTGCTATGCCTATTCCCTCGTCTTTTACGCTTATATATACTCTGTTTCCTTTATCTTCAAAATGAATTGTTATGTTTCCGCCATCCGGCGAATACTTAACTGCATTTGATAATAAGTTAGTCATAACCTGGATTATTTTGTTCCTATCAATCATTATTTTCTCACTTTTTTCAGGTATTGTCAAAATAAATTTGTGTTTTGATGATGAGTTCCTGAAAGTGTCATAAACCGCTCTTATTATTTCCACTGGGTCCACTTCCTCCAACTCTAGGCTCAGGCCCTTGCCTGCCTCAACCCTTGAAAGGTCAAGCAGGTCGCCGATAAGCGCTCCAAGCCGCTGGGTCTCCTTGTTTATTATTCCAGCATAGTCCTTTATTTTTTCTTCCTCCATTTTTCTTGTCATCATGAGCTCCGAATACGCCTGTATCGGCGTAAGAGGCGTCCTGAGCTCGTGTGATACCATGTTTAAAAACTCGCTTTTCATTTTATCCAGTTCCTTGATGTCGGTCACATCCCTGAGCACTGCCACTGACCCTGCCGCCTCCTTCCCCTCTGATATTATCGGTGCGAATACCGCGGCAAAAATGTGTTCCTTGTTGCCCAGCATAAATTTTACCTCGCCCACGGCCGAGCTTTTCTCCACAAGCACCATATTGAATTTATCCACGATTTCCTTGTTCTTTATATACTCGCTCACCGGTTTCCCCGTTGAATCACCCGCATATATATTGAATATTTTCTCGGCTATCCTGTTAAGCATTGTGATTTTCTTGTCCTTGTCTATGGCAAGCACCGCGTCCTGCATGCTCTGCACCATGGACTCTATCCTTCTTTTTTCAATAGCCAGGTTTATATTGACTTCTTTTAATTCTTTGTTCAGCTGCTCTGCCCTTTCCTCCAGGTGCTCGTACAGGTTTGTGTTTTCTATTGCTATTGCCGCCTGGGATGCAAGTGCTTCCAGGAATTTTATTTCCGTCTTTGAAAAGCTCGTCCCCCCTATTTTATTCAATACCTGAACAACGCCTATTATCTGGTTCCTTACCTTAAGCGGCACGCATATGACCGATTTTGTTATATAGTGGGTCTGCGCGTCTACCCTGCGGGCAAATCTAGGGTCCTTTGATACGTCCGGCACCAGAAGTGACTCGCCGGTATATGCCACCCATCCGGCTATTCCCTCGCCCATTTTCAACCTTATCTCCCTCACTTCCCTTTCCTTTGGCCCTGTCGCGATCTCGAAATAAAGTTCGTTCCTCTCCGAGTCTATCAAAAACACCGAGCTTGCCTCTGCCTGCATGACGCGCTCGGCAGACTGCATTATAATCCTTAAAAGCTGCTGCAGGTTCCTGGTCGAGTTTATGACTATGCTGGCCTCCATCAGGGCGCTCATCTTGCTGATTTCTTCCTCTTTTTCCTTGTTAGCCAGGTGCGTTGTAAATTCCTGGACGGATAGCTCTACCACGATGTTGAAAAGGTCCAGTATCAGATCAGCCAGGTTGATCAGTTTTTCTTCAGATACCTGGCTTAAGCTTTTGTACGCTTTTTCAAGCTTTTCCCTGTCAACCTTGAAGTCGCGGCTTATTTGCTGTATCGCGGATTTATCATAATCAGGATCGTCCTTGATGCCTATGAGTATATTGAATTTCTTGCCGTAGAAGTATGTGGAAGCGCAGTAATGCGTAAGTCCTGCTGACTTGCATTTAATGAACTGTGCCCCTGTCTGCCCCTCAACCACCCGCAGTTCTTTGCATGACGCCGCGCCTTTTTCGGTTCCTCTTATCAGGCTGCAGAACTCATGGAAATTGCTCTCGTCCGTTTCTATCTTGTTGTCTTCGCTTATTACTTTTATGGTTACGCCGAGGACCTTGGCGAGCTTGTACTGAATGCCCTCCCATACCTTTATGTTAAAGACTTTTGTGTAGTCAATTTCCTCTTTTTTTAATGGCTTGGTTTCTTCCGCCATTTTTTCTCCTTTATCCACCTGTCGAGCAGCGCTTCCCAGTTTTCCATGTAAGTACCGTGGCTAGCGGACAGCCTGATGAGCGACAGTTTGCTGTTTATCTTTTTGATGTTCTTGAAAAGCTCTTCCTGGTTGAAATCAAGGTGAGGTACTAGGTCTATCTTGTTTAAAAGCATGGCGTCTGCTATCTGGAACATGAGCGGGTATTTGAGCGGCTTGTCCTCGCCCTCGGTCACCGACAGCACCACCACTTTTCTGTCCTCGCCGAGCGAAAAATCAGCCGGGCATATGAGATTCCCGACGTTTTCTATTATTATAATGTCGTATTTCTTTCTGTGCGCATTTATTTTTTTCAGCGCAGTATTTACCATGTCTGCGTCCAGATGGCACCCGCCGCCGTAATTCTCGGTCTTTATCTGGTAAACTGGTACTTTGAATTTTTTTATCCTGTTTGCGTCGTTTGAAGTGGCGATGTCCCCCTCAATTACAGCTATTTTATATTTTTTCTTAAGCCTTTCTACTGTGCGCTCGAGTATTGTTGTCTTGCCTGCTCCCGGAGAGCTCATTATATTTATGCAGAGCGCCCTGCCTATTATCTTTTTGTTCTTTTCTGCCTGCTCTTCGTTGCGCTTCATTATGTTTTCAAATACGTCGACTTCGGCCATTTTCTCACTCCATTTCAATCGTTTGTATTATCATTTCCCTGCCTGCGGTTACCTTCACATCCTGGTTCCTGCATTTCGGGCACGTATAGTTAAAATCCGCGACCTCAAATTCCTTTTTGCATTTTGCGCATTTTGCCTTTGTCTTTATTGTCTTAATGTGTATTTTCGCGCCTTTCATCGGCGTTTTCTCGGAAACCACCTCAAGGGCAAACAACAGCGCGTCCGGCACTATTGTCGTCAGCTCGCCTATGACCAGTTTAATGCCGCATACCTTTTTCGCCTTATGCTTGTCCAGCTTTTTGAGTACTATGTCCCTGATTTCCTCGGCTATTGCGACCTCGTGCATCTTTCACTCCAAAATATTGCCCTGCGGCAAAAATAGGTTACTTCCCCTTTTTCGCCTTTTTCTTTTTTGCTTTTTTCGGCATCCCGCATCCGCATGTCTCGCACATAAAAAACCTCCTTGAATTTAAAGATTTAAGCTTAAAAATCGTCCGGATTTTTCCTCCAGAAAAATCTGGTGGGCTGGACTGGATTCGAACCAGCGACTTCCATCCTGTGAAGATGGCACTCTAACCAAACTGAGTTACCAGCCCGTTTTGCAGCGGTTTATTGTATAACACCCCATTTTTTATGTCAACCAAAAGTGAAACCCGCTCATGCGTGCCGGAAACACCCCTCCCAAAAACCTGTTGAAATCACGTTTGTTTCTGATATACTGGGTAAAAATCAACGGACTTTACGGAGGCAAAAATGAAAAAAATACTCGTCATACACGGCCCAAACCTGAACCTTTTGGGCCAGAGGGAACCTGAAATATACGGCAACACAAACCTCGCGGACATAAATGTAAAGCTTGAAGCAAAAGCAAAGGACCTCGGCATGGAGATAAAGGTCGTCCAGTCAAACCATGAGGGCGAGATAGTCGATGCCATACAGCAGGGCCTGAACTGGGCAGACTGTATCATAATAAACCCGGGCGCGTACACCCACACGTCCGTGGCCATAAGGGACGCACTTTCCTCCGTAAAAATACCCACAATTGAGGTCCACCTCTCCAATATATATAAAAGGGAAGATTTCAGGCAGAAGTCGTTTATCGCGCCTGTTGTAGTCGGCCAGATAAGCGGCTTTGGCGAAGACAGCTACTACCTTGCTCTCGAGGCCGCCGCAAAAATAATAAAATGACGGATAAAATATTAAAAATAACAGACGGCGCCACCCTCCTTATCCTGGCCCTTACCGTCACACTGTCGCTTTTCCTGCCTTCTTTTTTACACCCCGACCTGTTTATACTTTATGAGTCCCTTATCATCACAGCCGGCTTTATATTCATAATGAGCAGCAAGCTTTTAAAAGAGGAGAACCTGATTTCAACCCCGCTTGACACATGGCTTTTCCTCCTGTTCTGCTTTTATATACTCTCCTTTTTTTTCGCATCGAATAAATTCATCTCGCTGAATGCCATAGTTGTTTTTTGCATATTCCTGCTTTTATACTACCTTATTTACAACTACTCCAGGCTTTACAGCGCACATTTCCTTTATTTTATTTTCGGGCTGGCCGCCCTGCTCGCGCTGTACGGGCTGTACCAGTATTTCATCGGCTTCAACGACACTCTGAACTTGATCTCCTCACATCCCATGGAACATTTCGAGGACATCAAATTCAGGCTCGAGAGCAAGCGCGTCTTCTCCTCATTTATCTACCCGAACGCTTTTGCCGGCTTCCTTATTTTAATCATACCTGTAGCGATTGCTTTTTTTAAAAACGAGAAGAAATTCAGGGTCTCTTTCGGGTTGTTCCTGGCCCTGCTTGTGGCAAACCTTTTCTTGACAAAATCGATAGGCGCGGTAATATCGCTTTTTCTTGCTTATTTCATTGTCCTGTTTTTCATATCCGACCCTGAAATCAAGACCTTCAAAAAAATCGTGCTGTACAGCGCCCTGTTTTTCCTCGCGGTGCTTGCCGCCGTCCTTTATTTCCGCGGCATATCCTCAATAATCCCCGACCTGCGCGGCCGTATCGCCGATTATATCCTCATGCTGGGCATCATAAAAAAGCATTTGTTTTTCGGCTGGGGCCCCGGCAGCTTCGAAGAGGCGTACAATTCCATGCTCGCGCCGCCTGCGTCATACCTGAAATACGCGCACAACGTCGTGCTTCAGATAGCCGTGGAAAGCGGCATCACGGGCCTTGCGCTTTTTACAGCCGCGGTCGTTTATTTTTATAAGACAATTCTCGAGAATTTTTATTTTTTAAGGGAACCCGGCAAAAAGGTGCTGGTCATCTCGCTTGTCGCCGCTATGACCGCCTTTTTAATCCACAACCTCATTGATTTTGACGTATACAATTTCGAAATTACCGTGGTTTTTGTCGTGCTCCTTGCCGTGCTCATAAGCCAGGTGAAAATAGGCCTGATAGAGACCAAAAAAATAAAGCTCACCTATATGCTCGGCATAAACCCCGGGAAAAGGCGTGAGATGATACTCTGGATCGTATGCGCCATACTTGCGCTGTCCGCCGTGACCGGCGGCAAGCAGGTCTATGTGCTGTCTTTGATAAACATTCTTGTTGTGGCGGGCTTTGCCTTGTGGTCCGTAAGCAAGGAAAACATAAGGCGTACGGAGGTAGACGTGTCCCTGCTTCTTTTCGTACTGTGGCTTGTACTATCGCTTTATTTCACCATATATCTTTACCAGGGCCTTGTTTACCTGAACCTTGTCGTCTGCGGCGTCACGGTCTTTTACCTTTGTTCGCAGTTTTTGACCAAACATGTTTACAAAATAATTTTTTCGAATTTCATCGTGTCAATCGGCGTCATACTGTCGGCCGTTGCCGCGGGCCAGTTTATTTACAGGCATTTTGCCGGCGGCAACATGCCCATAGACGCCTTTTTCCCGAACGCGAACCTTTTTGCCGGCTATATGGTTTTCCCTTTCGCCTTCATACTGTCCAAAATTTTATTCGAGAAAAAGCTGGCGCGGCTCTGGCTCAAGACTTCCGGCGCCGTGCTTTTCATGCTGGCAAACGCCTTTACCGGCTCCAGGGGCGGCATGTTCGCGTTTTTCATTGTCCTGATTTCCATTTCCCTTTATTACAGGTCAAAATCAGCCCAGTCAAAGGACACCCTTTTTGCCGCGAGGGTCAAGGCAGGCATTACAGCCGGCCTTTTGATGCTGATGCTTGTTTTCTCATTCACAAAGCTCCTTCCATCGGGTGAAAAAATCACAAACGTATCCGAGAATCCGTTTTATTTCAACAGGCTCCTTATTTACAGGTCCGCTCTTGAAATGATCAGGGACAGGCCCTTTACGGGTTTTGGAATAGGCAGTTTTGAGCGCATTTTCCCTTCTTATAATTTCCCGGTCAAATCCCTTTACAGGTACCAGATGACCACGCCTTTCGCGCATAACGAGCTTCTGCAGATAGGAGCCACTACAGGCATTATCGGCTTCGTACTTGCCGTAATCATTATTTTCAGCCTCCTCAGCAGGCCACCGGTGTACGAGGGCCACAAAAAATTATGGTCAGCGGCTGTGGGCGCGTATTTTGCCGTCATCGGCGTGCTGTTCCACTCTTTGTTTGACTTTAACCTGCACGACCCCGGCATATTTTTCACGCTTGCCGTGGTTTCAGCCATGGTCGTAAAGGAAAAATATTTCATCAGGACCGTCAGCAGGGAGCTCCTGCTTTTTACCCGCATTTCTTACTTTCCGCCGCTCATTCTTGCTTTCCTGTTCTTCACAATCATGATAAGGCCCGGGATTTCAGCCTGGCTTTTCAGCCAGTACGAAAAGTCCGGCAATTACGCCGATTTGTACAACGCGCATCTGGCAGAGCCGTCAAACGACAAGTACCTTCTCGAGATTTCCAGATACTGCGCAAAGGCAAACAACTCCAAGGCGGCGATATTTTACCTGGAGCGGGCCATGAGGTACGACTCCCATAATAATGTCTACAGCCTGGAAATGGCGCGCATTTACACCAGGCTGCACATGTATGAAAAGGCCGCGCCTTATTATGAGGACGCCGTAAAATACGGCCCGTACAACGCCGTAATACGGGACGAGGCCGCCGGGTTTTATTTCACCCGTCTTGGCGACGCGGATAAGGCGCAGAAATACCTGGAGCAGGCCATATATCTGGAGCCTTATTATTTCCAGGCTAAAAACGACCTGGCCGTGCTTTTCACTGTGAGGAAATACTATAACGCCGCCCTTGCCCAGTATAATGATTTGGAAAGCTCGATGGCTTCCGTCACGCCCGCCACGCCGGCTGAAAAGTCTTTTATGTCATACAGCATGGGCACGCTTTGCTTCAACAAGGCAGGGCTTCTCAAAGAAATGGGAAATTATTCCGAATCATGTTATTATTACGGCCGTTATTTTGATTTGACAAATGACAAAAATGTGCTGGCCGAAATGAAGTCGGTATGCGCAATGGAGAAAAAATAATGCAAGACAGCCCTTACCGCCGCAGACCCGCGGCAGACATCCTGGCGTGCGTCTTTATAGCGGCCGCCGTGCTGGCGTACTTTTCCAGGGTAATATTTTTCAAATATAATTTTTTTATAGGTGACTTATACACCCAGTTTTTCCCCTGGAAAAACTTCCTCCGGGTTTCGGTGCAGAACAGGGTCCTGCCGCTTTGGAACCCGTTTGTCTTTTCAGGCGTGCCTTTCTTGGCCGACGTGCAAAAAGGCGCCTTTTATCCTTTCGGCATTGTCTTTTACCTTTTTGATTTCCCGCTGGCGCTCAAAATATACGTACTGTTCCACTTCCTGATTATGGCCGTATCCGCTTACCTGCTGCTGCGCTCCTTTAATTTCTCCGTCCTGCCGTCCGTGGCGGGCGCGTTTGCCTTTGTATTCAACTCCTTTATCGTGGCAAAAGTGAATTTTATCAGCGCGCTCGGCTGCCTTGCGTTTTCGCCCGCCGCCATGCTTGTGTGTAAGAATCTTTTCGAGACAAAAAAGCTGGTTTACTGGCCCATACTTGTATGCCTTGTGTCTCTTTGTTTCCTTTCGGGGCATCCGCCTGTTTTTATATACACCATGCTTCTTCTGGCGTGTTTCTGGCTTTACTACTCGGCCTCAAGGAGCAAAAAAATTACGTCCGGCTACCTGCTCCGCCTCGCTGTTTTTGCGGCTTTTTCCGCGATAGCGTTTGTCATGCTTACCATGCCGCAGCTCGGGCTTTTCATCGAGCTTGTAGCCAATTCCTCCAGGATGACGGGCATAGACTACGCGGCCGTCTCGTCAAACTCAGTGTCGTTTCAAAACCTGCTGTCTTTCCTCATGCCCGCCGGCATAAAAGGCATGGATATAAACTATTTGTCGGACTGGATGCCGTACGCCATGGGAACCATGAATTATTTTACGGTCACGGTCATATTCCTTGTCATCGTGTCGTTTTTTTACCCCAAGAACAGGCTTTACATATGGAGCGCGCTCGTACTTTTTGCCGGCCTGCTCATGTCCATGGGCCAAAACACGCCTGTTTATTCCTGGTTTTTCGCCCTGTTCCCCGGCTTTTCCATGCTGAGGCACCCTGCTTTTGCCATGACCATGGTTGTCCTGCCGTTCTCGGTTCTCGCGGCCTTTTCCCTCGAGAACATAAATTTCATAAACGAGGTCCAGCTCTCGCTTTTTGACAAGCTTACGCCTTTTTCCAGGGTCAGCAGCTATTTCAGGCACAAATTTTCGAGCAGGCTCCTGAACATAATGGCATTTTTTGTTTTTATACTGGCAATTATTTTATTGAACAGGCGCCATGTTATGGGAGTTTATCATATGGACACGGCCGCGTTCGGCAATTTCATGCGCGGCTGCCTGCTTTTTTTGTGCATATTCGGCTTCAACTCCATTTTGTTTTTCTTTAAGGAAAAAGGCAGCATCTCCACCGGGTTTTATTCCGTTATCCTGATATTTTTCATATTCACAGAGTCATTTTATTTCATCTCCCGCATGAACCCGGTCTGCGAGGAAAGGATTTACGACACTGCTTCCCTCCAGGTGCAGGCCGCGTCCATGATAAAAACAGGCAATTATAAGATCATGCACACCGAAGCCAGCGACAGGTACAGGTTCCTGTCCGGCATCAGCGTCTATGAAGCAGACAGAAATTTCCTCCAGCAGGTTCCGTCGAACACAAACATGCTTTATGAGATTTACAACGCCGGCGGATACGACGCCATCGAGCTCAAAAGCTACCACGACTTCATATCAGGTATTTTCAACGGCGACAGCATAGCGTCCGTGGATAAGCTGGACCTCTTGAACGTGAAGTACCTCATATCGCTTTCAGATTTTACCGCTGAAAATTTCGATAAACTTTACGACGGACCATATTTCAAGGTATACAAAAACGCCAGGGCCCTGCCGCTCTTTTTTGCGTCAGGCGCCAAGGATGCGCTCGACCTCAGAATTTCCCAGTCGTCCTGGTCCAGAAAGCAGTACGACTTTACCAATTACAGCGTGAATGCCACTGTGGACGGCGATTGTTATTTTGTATTCTCGAATAATTACTACCCCGGCTGGAAGGTGTACGTGGACAACAAGACATCGGAAATCGAGAAGTGCTTCGGGATATACATGGGCGTGAAACTTAACGAAGGAATGCACGACATCATCTTCAAGTACCAGCCCGGGAATTTCGAGTGGTATGAGGTTTTGTTTTATATGATAGTTTTTTTGTTTGTGTTTTTCGGCGTGATTTATCTTTTCTTTTACCATCCCCAGCGGAGCAGCATGTAAATTTCCGGCCTTTGGTTTTATGCCTTTGCCGACCCTCCAACCTTCTGATCATCCAACCCTCAGAACTGCTCCATCGCTGTCCGAATTTCCGGCATTGCCGTAAATTACTCCCCTCTCCCCTTGCTGAGTTCGATATCCCAGTGGGATATTGAACGGGAGAATTCATCTTTGAATCTTCATAATATGCTTCTCTCCCCAAGGGCTCTTCCGACCCTCTGTCTTTCTTCCCCTTGACCTTTTGAGCATTGAACTTTTGAACTTTGCTTTTACCTCATTTTTTCTTATTGTAGCTCTGTATCCCGGCATAATATTTCGGCGTGTCGTTTATTATGTTCCCAATATCCTTCCCATACCAGTATTTTGACGCCTTTGCCCCGCTGCTGTTGCCCTCATCTGTGGTGCATACCACGCAAAACGACTCAACGGCTCCCGCCGGCGTGTCGATCGTCCGGCTTTCCACAACCTCAAATTCCGCCTTAATATTCCTGGTTATTTTAAATATGCCCAGGATATATGCATACGCCTGTCCCGAGTATTCCCATTTGTCGCCAACTTTAAGCGGGAACCTTATCGTCTGCAGTTCAGGCTCCAGGTATACGTCAATTGTGAAGCCCATGTAAGGATAGCTCATTATTTTCGCGTAAACGCCTGTATCGTCTTTCCTGAACGAGTATGAAACATCGGCATCCTGCGCCTGGAACAGGTAGTAAAACTTCCCGCTTATTTTTTTTGCCGGGCAGACCCGCACATTAATATTGAATTTTTTTGACGGGTTATCCTTCAGGTATGTGCTGTAGGTCCATGTATCGCCTTCGTTTATCGGGAAATAATCGTCCGAAAACGCGGGGTAACACAGAATCAATAAAACAAATACGAACATGGAAACATGCTTTTTCATGGTCATCGGCCTTTTCTTTGGTTTTTGCCGGGAAAGATTTCTTTCGCCATGCCCGGCGGTTTCGCATGCTTATATATCATGATATATCCCGGTTGTCAAATTCTTAATTCACCCCGGCTCTTCAGTCAACAATCTTCACTCTACAATGCTTCTACTTACATTGCCGGAAAGCCTTAATCCATTAATTCACATAAAGGCCGAACGACAGCTCATGATCTTATCTCTCGAGCCTTTTTCTTAGTTCGTCTATGACAGCTTTCTGCCAGTATTTCATGGAAAACCAGCCGATCAATGGTTGTGCAACTATACGGAGCCAGCGTTTATGGATGGCAACTTTATAAGTGTAATCGATTACGGTTCCTTCGGGACGTTCAGAGAGTAATAATTCTTCGTGGCCAGAAGTTCCAAATTTAGGGCTTTCATTATCCGAAATGAACCCCTTTCCCGGGAGGATCAGGGTTTTCATTTTTACCGGAAACTTTTGGCCAAACGATTTGATGGCCGCGTCTATTTCCAAATTATTTCCTACATGTCTTATTACTTGAATAGATTCAGCAACTTTCGGAAAATACTCAGGCCATTTTTCAAAGTCAGTTATTATGTTAAACACCTCTGTTATAGGAGCCTTGACAATCCACTTGGCACGGAGAGTGATTTCTTCTTTCATTCGCTATCCTCCTTAAGCGGTAGCGGAGCTGGATTAAATGCCGCAACCTAAAGTTTTCGCCTACATAAACTTGCCTTATTCTATACTCAACAATCATTTTAATATTTTGCTTTTCATTCAACAATCTACAATCAACATTTTCCTTCCCCTATTTTCTATTCTCCATTCCCTATTTCCCCATCTTTCATTCAACACTCTACACTTTGCAATTTATTTCCCCTGCTTTATCGCAGGCAGGACGAAACAAAAGCACGCGCCTTTGCCCTCCCCGGACTCCACCCATATCCTGCCGCCGTGGTCCTCCACTATTTTTTTGCATATGGCCAGCCCTACCCCGCTGCCGTCATACTCCTGCTTGCTGTGCAGGGTTTGGAAAAGCACAAAAATCTTATCGAAATATTTCGGGTTTATTCCTATGCCTTTGTCCCTCACGCAAAATTCCCATTCTTCGCCTTTTAATGCGGCTGATATTTCAATCACCGGCGCCTGCCCTTTTTTGGTAAACTTCAGCGCATTACCTATAAGGTTTGAAAAAAGCTGGACAAGCTCAGCCATGTCTCCCATGACCTGGGGGAGTTTCCCGCATGAAACAGACGCGTTCAGTTCCCTTATCCTCATCTGGAATATTTTCATTGCCTCGGCCGCGGCTTCGTTCATGTCCACCTGCTTGAATTCCTTTTCCGCTTTCCCGAGTTTTGAATAATCGATGATATCCTTTATCAGGGCGCTCATCCTGAGCGAACCCTGTATTATGATTTCTATGTATTCAAGCGCCTCGCTCCCGAGCGCCTCGCTGTATCTCTTTTTTAAAAGCTGCGTGTACAGCGACAGGACCCGCAAGGGCTCCTGCAGGTCGTGAAAGGTGGCGTACGCGAATTGTTCAAGCTCCGCGTTGCTGCGCTTGAGCGCCTCGACCGTCCATGCCAGCTTCTCCTCTGCTTGTGTGCGTTCGGTTATTTCGTTCTGAAGGTCAGCCATTTTCTTCTCGAGTTTGTTAAAAAGCACGCTATTATACTGGCGCAGGGCCTCCATTTCATCGCCAAGCGGCTTTGCCGCTGTATGGGAAGTGCCGACTTTTTCCAGCACATCGAATATTACTTCCATAATCGCTTCCGGTTTCTGCGGCTTTACCATAAACCTGTCGGCGCCTAGGTCAAGCATGAGCTTTTCGTCTTTCAGGTCCGTATAAGTCGCCGTGTAAACCACAAAAGGTATGTTTTTCAGGGATTTGTCGTTTTTCCACTGCCTGCACAGCTCAAATCCGTCCATTACCGGCATAAGGATGTCCGTAACAATCAGGTCCGGCCTGTGTTTGCGTGCTGTCTCCAGCGCCTCTGCCCCGTTTTTGGCAAGCAATGCCTTAAATCCATAACCTGTCAGGAGTTTGTCCAGCAAATAACGGTTGTTTTCGTTGTCGTCTGTTACAAGTATGGTTTTCATCTTACGCCTCCGTATTGATTATTTGTCCGTGATAAACTCTTTTATTTCCTGTAAAAAAGTGTCGGGATTTATGGGCTTCTCTATGTATCCCAAGCATCCCGACTCCAGCGCCTTTTCACGGTCGCCTACCATGGCGTATGATGTCACTGCCACAATCGGGGTTTTGGAAAGCTCCGGGTTTTTCCTTATTGCCTCAGCCACCTGGTAGCCGTCCATGCCCGGCAGCAAAATGTCCAGCAGTATCAGGTCCGGCTTTATGCGCGCCGCTGTCTCAACGCCCTTTTTCCCGTCGCGCTCTTCTATGATTTCGTAACCGTTTTTTTCCAGGATAAACCTGACCAGGTAAAGGTTTTGTTCGTTATCCTCTATGTGAAGCACTTTCTTTTTCATTGCTTTTCTCCCCCTGCCGGTATTGTAAAACTGAAAATACTGCCCTTTCCCGGCGTGCTTTTTACGCTGATTTTCCCGCCCATAAGCTCCACGATCTTTTTGCATATCGAAAGGCCGAGTCCCGTGCCTTCGTTCTGCCTGTCAAGGCCCGAGTCGATCTGCTTGAAGGGCCTAAACAGGCTGCCCATGTCCTGCTCCCTTATTCCGATGCCCGAATCAATTACATTTATTCGGATAAACCCGTCATCGGGCAGGCACTCGATTGTTACGCCGCCTGATTTTGTGAATTTTACCGCGTTTCCCAGCAGGTTTAATATGACCTGCTCCACGCGCCGCTGGTCCCCTGCTATTCGGCCCGCTCCGGGCCCTATGCGGGTATCTATCGTAAGCCCCTTTTTTTCGGCTAAAGGCGCGACTGAACGCGCGGCCTTTTCTATGAGGGCAGGCAGGTCAAAATCCGATATTGAAAGCTGCAGCTGGCCCGCCTCTATTTTTGAGATGTCAAGCACGTCGTTTATCATGGAGAGCAGGTGCTCAGAGCTGTTTTTCACCATCTCGAGCTGTTTTTTCTGCTCATCGTTCAGCGGGCCCGCGAGCCCCTGGAGCAGTATGCCCGTAAACCCTATTATCGAGTTCAGCGGCGTGCGCAGCTCGTGCGACATGGTGGCAAGAAACGCGGATTTGAGCCGGTCCGCGGACTCGGCCTGTTCCTTTGCCACTGCCAGCTCCGCTGTCCTGTCCTTTACCAGCTCCTCGAGGTGTTCCCTGTATTTCGCGAGCTCCGCTTCCGCTTTCTTGCGCGAGGAAATATCCTCGACAAAACCTTCCAGAAACACAACCTCCCCGGCGTCGTTGCGCACAGCCCGCATGTAAAGGTCCGCGGTAAAAGGCGCGCCGTCCCTGCGCTTGTAAAGGACCTCAATATGCGCGTATGATTTTGTGCGCAGCGCGCTTTCAACCACCGCCTTACGCTGCTCAGGAACAACAAATAACTGCTTTTTGATATCCAGCACTTCTTCCAGCATCTGCCCGGGGCTGCCGTAGCCGAAAATATCCGCGAGTTTTGAGTTTACGCTTATGAACCTTCCCGCCACCGTGGACTGGAATATCCCCACAGGCGCGTCCTCGAATATGTTCCTGAATTTCTGCTCGGATATCCGCAGAGCCTCCTCTGCCTGCTTTACTTTCGTGATGTCCACGACATTTATGAAATCCGCAGTCCGGCCTTCGTATGTGATTGTATTTCCGCTTAAATGCGCCCATCTTATCCCGCCGTCCTTTGATACGGCCCTTACCATGTAACTGCCGGTTATATTATCCCTTTCGCCCACCTGCTTTTTAACAGCCTGTTCCGCGGTAAAAATCCGGTCATCCGGATGGATGAGATTTATAAACCCGCCGGGTTCCATGCCGTACAACTCGCCCCTGCTGTAGCCCGACATGGCGACGAACCCGTTGTTCGCGTATTTGATTATGTTGTCCTGGATTATTATCGCGCCTACAACGGACTGCTCGGACAACGACCTGAATTTTTCCTCGCTTTCCTTCAGCTCTTTTTCCGTGTTTTTGCGGTTTTCGATGTCTTTCTGCATGTCCTTGTTCATCCGGGCCAGTTCAGACGTGCGCGCCCTTACCATTTCTTCAAGGCGCTCCCTGTACTCAGCCAGCTCTTTCTCAGATTGTTTCTGCCTTGTCCTGTCAATGCCGAAGCTGTGGACGCCCGCCAGCCTGCCGCTGCCGCCGTAAAAGCCCTTGTTTGTCCAGGAAACCCAGACACGGCTGCCGTCCCTGCGCATATTCTCGTTTTCGCTGCTGAAATATTTGTCCGGGTTTTTGTAAATATCCTGCATCATTGCCCTGAGGTTTTTGCCCGTAGTGTCGGTCTCGGGCACTATAGTGCCCATGATGTTGCGCCCTATAAGCTCTTTCCATCCGAATCCGAAAAACTTCAGGCCGAAACTGTTTATAAATGTCACGTTGCCTGATGTATCCATGTCGAGTATTATGCAATTTGAGTTTTCCACCATTTCGCGGTACCTGTTTTCGTTTGCGCGTGCGTACTTTTTCATTTTATCGCCGCCGGTGGAAAAGTTTTGCAGCAGTGTTTTAGGGGATTTTTTTCCTGTGGAAAAATTTGCGGTTTTTTTATGCGTCGGTTTGCGCCGGGCTGTTTTTGCCGGGATGGTCATTGCCTTTTTCGCCCTTATTTTCATATTCTGCCCTCACAACTATAATAATCTTCACTCTTATATGTATATTATACTATCATAAAATGAAATAATCAATGAATCAAAGATTAGTCAAGATATTGATGTTTTTCACTTATCTATCAGTTTGGGCATGGACCCCCGCCTTAGTAAAATCCGTCCAAGAAAGTTTATTGCCCTGCCTGAAGCATAAACAGTTCGAATACCTGCCGAGCCCGGAGTCCAGCAAAACTATATTAAGGTTAAAATAGTACAGTCAACCAATTAATACAACTTTCAAATATAAATCTTGCTGATTTTTTTGTTTTTGGCATCCTTGTCTTAGATAATCTTTTTTGTTTTTCATCTTACAAGGATTTTAAATGATAGATGACGCAATAATCAAACAGTGAAATAACAGATATTTAAACATAATCCAAAGATCGGAGGTTTAAATCCTTCCTCCTCAACCATAATAAAAAAGGCCAGCAAAGCCGGCCTTTTTTATTATGGTGTTTTATTTCTTATCGTCTGTAATAATATACACTGTTTCACCGTCTTTCACAAGTCCCAGTTGTTCGCGTGCAACTTTTTCTATATATTCTTGATCGCCATAAATCTTAGTCATGCGCTCTTCCATTTTAGCGTTATTTTCTTTCATTAGTTCATTTTCTTCCTTTAATTTATCTCTGTATGCTTTCATACTGGCGAAACTTATTACGCCCTTTATAAAAATCGTCCCCAGGATCAAAGCAAAAATTAAAAAAAATATGTTCTTTCCGCTCTTTAATGACAACTTTTTGGAGTGCCATCTCCTTATCATCGCTGGTCCCAAGGTTTAAATATGCTAATTAAGTCTCTCTGCTCCCAAGCTTCTTTCAAAGAAGGCATTATTCCATGTTTTTCATACACAAGCATTGCGCAATTCAATTGTAAAAAAATGATAAAACTGTAATTCAAAAATGGTAATCCGAAAATTGGTAAAAGAGCTGCTAAAGCGATGCCTTTAATGTTAGAAGTAAAAAAGTATATAAGTCCATTTAAATAAGCTATTAAAACAGCTGCAATTATTGTTGAGAATGGTACTCCGATTATCATAAGAAAAGATTTCTTATATGATACAAAAAGTCTCCTTTTTTCATCAAGAACCATAACGGGAATGATATAAAGCTGCATAAACAAAAACATTATAATTCCCCACAATGCTATTCCACCTACGATAATGCCAAACCCCTTGATATTTTTATAGAATTCAATTGCTTCAAATACAACAATCGCAACAATCAGATTTATTAAAAAAATTGCCATGCCTTTAAGTGCAAAATATCTCAGCCCTGTAAAAACATCCCTGAATATATGGCTCTCTTCCCTCTTCATGAGTTTCGTAAAATAAAACAGGTAAGCAGGAGAAATTATATGCCATATAAATAGCATGATGCAGACTGATAAGTACATATTGATTTTTATCTTGTTGCTTATAAAAAATACGGTCAGCAACATGATAAATAGAATTACATTAAGAAGCATGCTTTTGAAGAGGTTATCGTAGAAACACCAGAAAGCCCTTTTGAACGCCCTAATAATCATCTGGGTTAGGCTAGCATTTTTTCCAGTTCAGGAATAATTTTTTTCAGTTCTAGTCTTCCCCTGCCTAGGTTGCCATCCAGGCTCAAAGCCAAGTTTACAAAGTAATTGTCCCCCACCATCATCATTATCATAGTCGCAACTTCAGTGGATATTAAAACTTCAGCAGTTTTTCCAAGTCCAAAGCTTTCAGAAGCTTTTTTTGCGTTTTTTATTATTGTTGAATATTCTGCGCCTGCGGCAGTAATATCAAATGATGTTTTTACCGAATACTGATCAATAGCTATGCCGTCTACTCCTATGACTCCAGCTCCTATTGCTCCATCTACATTGCTTACAACTTTTTGCAAAGCTGCTTTAAAATCCATTTATTAAATTAGCCTCCTGGCTTATTATGCCGCTACTTTTTTGATTTTTTCTATTACATCTTTTAATACAAGCCTCATCTTGCCAACGTTAATATTCTCATCTCCTAGCATAAAAAGAACTCCTACTGATATTTCATTAAACAGCAACTGCCCTTTTTGAGATGCAACAACCACCTGATTAAGTTTCCCTTGCTTTGTATCTTTTACAACCTGTTCTGTCTTTTCAACAATAGTTGCAATCATCTTGCTAGCTTCATCGGTATTTATATTTTTAGGAAGCATGTTCGCAATTAAACTGCCGTCCCTTGACATTAACAGGCTTCCGATCAATCCATCAACATTATGTAATTCTTTTAGAATAGCTTCTATATCCTTAAATTTTGCCGGGTCAAGCACTGTCTTTTTACTCGGTTCTGCTTTGGTTGAAGGCTTTGTCTCTTTCTTCTCTTCTTTCTTGGCTTCTTTTATCGGTTCATTCTTCTTTTCCGGTGGAGGTTCTACATCTTCATCTTCAACCGCATGCTTCATAACATCAAGTATATCTTCTGCTGTTATTTTATCAGAAACCGGTGCCTCTCCGGATCTTTGTGACTCTTTATCTCTTTCTTTTTCTTTTGACAACTTTTTTTCCTGCAGGCTGTATACTTCACGCAATCTTTGCTGGACCATAATATTTTCCGAGTCATCGTCCAGTATTTCCTTATAAATTTCTACCGCCTTGTCAAATTCTTCTTTTTTTGTATATAATTCAGCTGCTTTTAAACTTTTCGAAATATCTATTTTGGTCTTTTTGTCTTTTGGTGGCTCTTTTTTAGGTTCAGGCTCCGATTTTTTTTCTTCCACCTTTTTTGGTGGAGGTGGTGAAGGTTGAACCTGTGCTGCCGGCTCCTGCTTAAAAGTAAGAGCCTCTTTCAATTTTTCCTGTGTATCAACATCTTCAGGATTTAAAGAAAGTACCCTTTGAAATTGATCTATGGCCTCGGCGTACATTTTTTTTTTGAGATATATATTACCGAGCATTGAATGAACCATTATATTATCAGAATCTACTGATTCTACTTTTTTCAGTTCCTCGCTTGCCTCATTAAGCATGTCTTTTTCTAAATATATTCTGCCTAAAACAACCCTGGCGGACGTATATGAAGGGTGCTTTTCCAATCCTTTTGAGCATACTTCTACAGCATCATCCAGCATGCCACTCCGGCGGTATGCATCTGCAAGAGGAACAAAAATCAGCGAATCAGGGTTTTGAGACAATTTTTTCTTAAGTTCCTCTATTTCTGCCGTAATGGCATCTCCTGCCATAAAAAAAATCCTCCCAGTAAATCGGAATCAATAAAATTGCCTCTGTAATGCTTTTTTTATTGCACTGATTTTTATACTTTGTATAAAATTAGCATAGCCTATTTTCTTTGTCAATACAAATCTTATTTTGTCGTTTATAACCTTTTTATCGCTTAATAATCTTTTTAAAATATTGGTTTTTTTTATATTTCTTAAAGGTTTGATTAAATTAAACGAATTAAATATTTGTATTTGTTCTGAAAGAGTGCTTTTATCACAAAAACCCAAATCATACGCGATATAAGCAGCAAGTATCATCCCTATCGTTATTGCCTGCCCGTGTTTATAAGACTTATAACCGCTAGCTGCCTCTATTGCATGACCCAGAGTGTGTCCATAATTAAGAATTTCCCTTATCCCCTTATTTTCTCTCTCATCTGCTGCAACTATTTTCGCCTTATTTTGAACTGATTTTTTTACTATATATATAAGTGATTTTTTGTTTTTCTTCAAAATTTCATTCCTATTTTTCTTTAGAAAATCAAAAAAGTGTTTATCCATAATAATTCCATACTTTATAACTTCAGCTAATCCATTTTTAAACTCTATTTCCGGTAAAGACTTTAATGTATTTACATCAATAAGAATTAATATCGGCTGATAAAATGCTCCGACAAGGTTTTTACCGTATTTCAGGTCAAATCCTGTTTTGCCGCCTATAGAACTGTCACTTTGAGCAATAAGTGTAGTTGGTACATGTACAAGGTTAATTCCCCTCATATAAGTGGCTGCTACAAAACCAGCCATATCTCCTACCACTCCTCCTCCTAGGCTTATTATGGTGGACCATCTGTCAAGCCTTGCTGTTGCCACTGCATTATAAATTTTATTAATAATTTCAATATTTTTCGATTTTTCTCCTTTAGGGATACAATAATAACTGCATCTAAAATTTTGTTTTTTAAGGCTATCAATTAAAGTTTTCCCGTAATATTTGAAAACCTTGTTGTTGCTGATTATAAATACTTTTTTGCCTTTAACTTTAAGTTTTAGCAACGATCCTATATTTGGCATTATATTATATCCGATATATGCAGTATGAAATCTGCTCGGGGTTTTTATTTTAATGATTTCCAATCTTTTCTCCTTTTCAATGATTTAATTATCAAATCTACAATTTTATTTATGTTTCTGTTGCCAGTTATAATTGTAATGTCGGCAGATTTTTTGTATAAGTTTTTTCGGCTGTTGTAAAGCTTTATAGTTTCATTTAAATTAGCTTCATTAAATAAAGGCCTATTTTTGCAGCCGGCAATCCTTTTTAAGACATTTGACAAATCAGTTTTTAAATATATAACAATTCCGTTCTTCTTTAAATTCTTTATATTAATTGTTTTTTTTATTATCCCGCCCCCAGTTGATATTACACTTGATTCCTTTTTACTTATTTCAGATGTTATGCTACCTTCAATAAATCTAAAATAGTCTTCGCCGTATTTACTGAATATCTTTTTAATTTTCATACCTGCTTTTTTCTCAATAATCGAATCCATATCATAAAATTTCATATTTAATTTCTCAGAAAGAATTCTTCCAATTGTTGTTTTTCCACTGCCCATGAAACCTATTAAGGCTATATTGCTCTTTTTCATATTTATTAATATTTTTTCAGGTATTGAAGATAATTCTTATAATTTGCCTTCATCTCGGATATCTCATCAGTGCCGAATTTTGCCTGCAAAGCCTTTAAGAGTTCTATGGCTACCACAGATTCTGCTATTACCGATGCTGCAGGGACTGCGCATGTGTCTGAACGTTCGTATGTAGTTTTAGTTTTCTTTTTAGTTTTTACATTAACAGACATTAGACCTCTTTTTAAAGTTGATATTGGTTTAACTACTGCTTTTACAACAACAGGCTCTCCGTTTGTCATCCCGCCTTCAATGCCACCGGCGTTATTTGTAATTCTGTAGAAGCCTTTTGCTTGATTATATGATATCTCATCATGCACTTCACTTCCGTACTGTTCTGCGTATGAAAAACCAGCACCAAATTCTACCCCTTTGAAAGCTTGAACACTCATGAGTGCTCTGGCTATTTGCCCGTCAAGTTTTTTATCCCATTGAGTAAAATCTCCAAGGCCTGGAATTAATCTAGAAGTGACGACTTTTACTATTCCTCCAAGCGTATCGCCATATTTCATAGCCCTATCTATTTTTTTTATTATTGTGATCGCTTTTTGTTTATCAGGATATCTTAAATCTACTCCTAATTTATTATCTAATTCATTGATTTTATTTTTAATTTTTTCAACTGTCAGAATTTCGTCAGCGAATGTCCTCACGCCACCGATATCTATAACATAGCCTATAAGTTCGATATTAAATTCTTTTAATATTCTACTTGCTATTGCCCCTGCAATCACCCTAGCTACCGTTTCTCGTGCACTTGCCCTTTCAAGTATATTCCTCAAATCATGATGATGATATTTAATTCCTCCAGCCAGATCTGCGTGGCCCGGTCTTGGTACATTAAACTCTTTGATATCTTTTGATGTTGAAGAAATGCTGAGTATATCTTTCCAATTTTCATAATCGATATTTTTTACTATCACAGTGACTGGCGATCCTATGGTCTTCCCAAATCTTACACCTGATACTATATCAACCTTGTCTTTTTCTATTCTCTGGCGAGACCCTCTGCCGTATCCTTTTTGCCTTATTTCGATATAATAATTGATATCCTGTTCAGACAGATTGAGATTTGCAGGTATTCCATCAATAATGACATATACACCTTTACCATGAGATTCTCCAGCAGTAAGATATCTGAACATTAAATGAGTTCCTTGTTAGATATATATGATCTGATTGGATTATTCTTCGTCATTAACTGAAGGCGTCAAGAAAACAATCAGTTCTGTCTTGACATTTTCATGACTTGTGGATCTAAATAATGCACCTATCAGCGGAAGATCGCCTAAAATAGGGACTTTACTATCAATATCAGTCACTTTATCTGTCATTAATCCGCCAATTACAACCGTATCATTACTTTTTGCTCTTACATATGTTGTCGCAGATTGGGTATTCTGGTCTGGAGGAGCAGTCGTGCCTCCTGTTGCGCTTATTGAAGTGGTTAAAATTCGAGTTACTGTTATTCCAACTCTTAGTTCAATATTATCGCCCACATCGGATATATGTGGAATTACTGAAAGTGTAATCGGCAAAGTTAAAGGCACATAAGTAGTGGTTATTGTCGAACCATTGACGCCCTGAACCACATTTGATTGTGTATAGTATGTAGTTTCTGAAGTTGATATTGTCGCAGGCTTATTTGAAGCAACTGTAACTTTTGGCGCAGACAAAAGCGTTGCCTCATTTTTTGTTTGAAGTGCCTGAAGCGCACCTTGAATATTAAAACCATTTTGAATTGTCCCAAATGCAAGCGATCCGATGCTTGATATAAGCGCAGCATTTACAGCAGGCTGAATATATGGCTCTCCGCTTGTACTTGAGTTTCCACCGTTCGACGGGGCCGTCCAATTAACTCCTAGTTGTTTTAATGCATCTACATCTACTTCATATATTTTTGTTTCTATTGTTACCTGAGGGACTTTTACATCAAGCTGCTCTACGACTTTTTGTATTTTCTTCAGCACCCTTATATTGTCTGTCACTATAATGCTTGATGTCCTCCTGTCAATATCAAGTTTTCCATCCGTGCTTAATAAATCCGTTATTGTCTTTATTATTTCCTGCTCAAAATCCATCTCGTATGAATCACCTACTACCTGTTGCAATCTTATGTTTTTAAGTTTAAATACTTTTGTTTTCAGCGCTCCGCCTTCTTCTGCGTTGCCCTCGCCGCCTATATCGATTCCGGCGATCATATTCATTACTTTTGCAATATCATCTGATGTTCCGACAATCATTATTCTATCTTGACCAGCCCCATTATCAACTTGTGCCGTAGCCCCAAGCAATGGATCCCCTGTCATTTCCACTTTCAAGAGGTTGTAAAGGTCTGTAGCTTTCATATTTTTCGATGCATAAAATCTTGTGAGTTGCGGCATAAGTGCTTTTTCAGCTTTTAACTCAGTCACAGTCCCTACTTTTACAATGCCATTTCTTACATCGTAATAAAAATTTAACGGTACTAAAATATCGCGTAATACAGTAATAACTGGTTGATCTTCTTCTTTAATTGTCACACCCGATGCGACTCCTGCAACGCTGGGTGATGTAGAGAATTCAAAACCTGTTTGTGCAGCTATTAATCTCAGCACAGCAGGCAGCGAGGCATTTTGAACATTTATTGATATTTTTTGATATAAATCCAATTCCTTCTTTGCTTTTTTACCAACTATGGCAGGATGATCAATATCAACAATTATCTGATTTTGATCTCGCATAACAGTATAAGGCGTATTTGTTTTTAAATTCAAATTTACGTCTACAGTTTTGTAATTTGTATTTTCTTTCAATAAAATCGAGTCTAGTGCACCTTCATTGACTTCAATTTTGTTTTCCTTGCATACGGACACCGAATCTATCACGTTAACCTTAATAAGATTGTTGGCCGAATCCTTCATCACCCTATATTTAACTGGTCCGTCTATTGTTATTATTACCCTTGTGGTTTTATCAAGATCCTTGGAAGAAACATCTACAATTCTATTAATTCTTTTCCCGATTTTAGGCTGAGCAACTGCTGGCTCAGGTTCGGAAACTTCTCCCCCTTTGCCCTTTGCGATATCAATGACTATTTTATTGCCATCATTACTTGCTTGCCATTTTTGTTTTGAATCCATATCTACAACAACCCATGCTGTAGAGTTGTGCTGTGCTGTTCTTATTTTCCGGACACTACCTTTTTTTACTTCGATTGTCTCTCCTGTTACCTCGCAGCCTGGTAATTTAAGCAGTATTCTGATGTTTGGAGGCGGGGACAACTCCGAAATGTCATATTTTACTTTTTCCGAAGTAACTACAATCACCTTTATTTTGTCTTTCAGGTCTGATGCTGAAATTTTTTCTATAGTTATTTTACCTTTTTCAGCTATTTTTGAGACTTCTGTTGGTACAGGTGTAGGCTTTTGAACCTTCTCTACAGTACCGTTTTCAAGTGTGCTTTCATTATTTTGTTTTTCAACAGGAGCCACACTAATAAAATCTTCATCCTTTGCAAATAAAAATGAAATAAGAAAAAACCCTGCGAGTATTATCAAAAACGCAATAGCTTTTCTTGTGAATATTCTCATTTTGCCTCCTGCTCTTGTCCTTGATCTTTTAACTTAAATAAAATTTCTTTATCGCCTTGAATAAGCAGCACTTCATTGTCGTTCTTGATTTCCCCTTTTACATCAGGAACCACATTATTGTTTTCTTCGTAAAATTCTCCATCTTTTAAAATATACCCGAAATTATTGCCGCTTTTGTTTCCGAATAATGCACTTTTACTTCCGTCGCTCTCTGTAATGCCATAAAGCGCCAGCGCGGATATGTCCAACAATTTCATCTGCGGGAAAACCTGTTGGTTTACCCTTGATACAAAAGGATCTCTGTTGCCTTTATTAGAAAATATATATAACGGCTTAATTACAAAATCACTTTCGTTTGTTGCCAAAGAAGAATTATTATCATCCGCCGCGAGAATAAACCGGCACATAACAAAAATTATTGCCGTTAATATTAAAATTATTATATATCTTTTCAAACTAATTTTCAACATAAAACCCTCTATTTACCGTGTAATCACCACCATACAATACGATCAAGCTTGTCACAGGCACTGTGCTAAATGCATAATTATAAACATCTATAAATTTCAATGAAATAATATATCCTTTATGAATTTCTGCCCCAATTAAAGAACTATTATTTTTGATTATCATTTATGTCCTGATCCTCCGCAGAATATATTAAAATCTTCATGGTAACATTTATTTGATTTGTTCCTGGGTTTGCAGCTATTAAATTTACTTCTGATGGAACTGTAATTTTTTCTATATACCCAAGCCCAGTTAGAAAATTCCCCAAATCAATATAATTTGTCGCAAAGGAAATATTAATGCTGTGTTCTTTATATTTAAACTTGTCCATCTCTTTTTCTTTTTCGTTTGCACTAGGGACAAAATCAATAAGTTTTATATTATTTTCAGCCCCAACTTTGGTAATTTCAGTGATTGTATCGCCTAAGCTAATAGTCCTGGGAAGCCTTTTTGTAACCCAGTCAAACTTTTTGCTCATTTCAGTATTTTCCTGCTCAAACACATTATATCTCATATTTATTTCATTTGATTTATCTAAAGTTGTTTGCACTTCTTTAAGTTGGGCGGTTTTTTTATTTACCTCTTCCAATGCAGGTTTAAAAAGATATTGCCAATATAACCATCCTCCACCCACAACAAATAAAACAACAGCAATAAGGGCCTGCTGCTGCTGCTGTGTTAACTTAATGTTTAAATTCATTGCCATAATTCAAAATCTCCTTAAAAAATATTTTGGTATTAAACCATTTTATAAAAAATAAATATGCTACTGCGTTTTTGTTTCATTTGTTTGCAATGGTTGCGATGATGTGCTCGATTCTTCAAAATCAATATCATAAACAACGCTAATCTCAAACGCCAACCCCAAAGTTGAATTATTTGTATCTTTCATCGAAGTAGTTGTAACGTCAGTCATATATCTACTCTGTTCGAGTCTTTTTATAAAATCTGCTATGATTACTTCTGATAAAGCATTGCCGGATATATTTAAAACAATTCCATTTTCTTTGTCTCTTATGTATTTTAAGGCAGTTAACCACATATCAGGAAGTACTAATGTCCCAACTCTATCGAGTAATTTTGGCCATATTGACTGTTTTTTCAAAAGATCATCTACTATCTTTTTCTTATTGTCGTAACCTCTTTCCATCTTCTTAAAACCATTGTACTTGTCGACTTTATCTTGTATTTTTGATATGAGATCGTTTTTTTGTTTTATTTCTTCATCCAGCCTTGCAGATTCCTGTTTTTTCATTATTACAAGGGTAGCCAATAAAGCAACAACTACTACGCCGCCTAAAATTGCATAAGTGTAAACAACCTGAACTTTTTTTTCCTTTTTAACTTTTTCAGGAAGCAGATTAAGTTCAATCGCCATTACTTTTCTTCCTTTCTTAATGCAAGTCCCAAAGCTACATTAAAATGCACAGCGTTTGCCCTTAAGTAATCCAGGTCGAAATTTTTTGCATCTATATTTATATTTTTAAAAGGATAATTTATCTCTACTGGGATTCCTAATCTTTCGGATAAAAATCTGTCAATGTTCTTTATTTTCGAACTTCCACCCGAAAGTAATATCTTCTGCACTGGTTTTCTTTTTACCGTACTTTCATAATAATCAAATGATCGTTTAATATCATTTAGCAATTTATTTAAAACAGGGGTAATAGCTTCAAATATTCTGGATGATTTATCATCGTTTGATGAATGCATTGTAGAAAGGAGCATTTCTTCGCTTTCGACCATAATCACTGCATTTTGTTTTTTTAATTCTTCGGCTTGTGAAAAATTCAAATTAAACTCTCGTTGAATTTCCTTTGTGAAATTATTCCCCCCAATATTTACATCTCTAGTTAAATGTGGTACATTTTTTTCAACAATTGTTATTGTAGTTAATTTTGCTCCCATGTTTATTAGCGCTACTGTACCTGCCTTTGTTTCCCCTTCTGATTCTCCTTCAGAATTCAAAGCGAAAGCATTACATAAAGCAAATGAATCAACATCAATTATAATAGGTGAAACTCCTGCATCCTTAAAAATCCCAAGTTGCTGCGTCATTGTCTCATTTTTTATGGCTACTAGAAGCACTTCCATTTTCTTCTGGTTTTCTTCCTCAATTTCTTCTAGCACCTGATAGTCAAAAACTACCTGGTCCATACTTAAAGGTATATATTGTTCTGCGTCATATTGTATATTCTTTTTCAATACGTCATCTGTCATATAAGGGACCTTAATATACCTTATTATTGCCGAATCTCCAGAAATTGATGTGATTATTTTCGAAGGTCCAATGCTCTTTAATTTAAGAATTTTCTTTATTGAATTTACATAAAGAGAATGTCTTACATCCGGATCCAATTCATCCACAGAATCCGAACCAATACTTATTATTTCTGCACTAATAAGTTCAAAACTTTCTTTCTGCTTTTTTAATTTAATAGCCTTGATAGTGGAACTGCCTATATCAAGTCCTACGATCCCTTTTGAAAAGAGTTCAAAGTCCATGTCATCTCCCAGTCAGCTTATTAAACCCATTATTAAAAAAGCAAGGAAAATATATGGCACAAAAGCTATTTTGCTTTTTATTTTGAGTGTTTTGATAATTCTGAGAATCATTGGAAGAAACCCGCCAAGCAAGCAGGAAAAAAACAATAAAATTACAATGTCTTTTGGTCCCATGCATAAACCAAGCGCCATAAGCAATTTTATGTCTCCTTCGCCAAAATTTTCATTACTAAAATAATATATAAAATATGATAAAAGCCCTGCGGTAATAGCTCCTACAATTCCATCAAAAATATTTACAAATCCATTTATTTCAATTATATTAAAGAACAATCCTGTAATTAAAATATAAATAACAATAATATCCGGAATAACTTTTTTTCGTATATCAATAATCGTTAAAATAATTAAATATCCTGTTATTATTATATAAAAAAAATAGATTTTTACAAGTCCAAATTTAAGGAAAAAAAGCATGAAAATTAAACCAGTAATTAACTCAATTATCGGGTAGACGATTGATATCTTTTTATGACAATACCTGCATTTTCCAGTAAGAAGAAAATAACTTAAAACAGGTATATTATCGTACCATTTCAAAACTTTCGTGCATTTAGGGCAATGTGAAGGCGGGAAAATAATTGATTCATTATTTGGGATACGAAATATGCAAACATTAAAAAAACTTCCTAATACTAATCCACATACAAATACAACAATTGTTAATAAAATATGGATTTCAAACCTCCTGCTATTATAAGAACATCAATATCCATACATAGTATATGACAATCCACTCGAATCTGTTTGATCATTATTAATAAAAACATTGCCTGTTGAAGCATTGTACAGCCAACCATCTCCATTTATTGGTTCAGCTTCATTTCCGTTAGGAGAATTTATTATCATGACTGATGTAGATGTCCCCGACAACTGTGCCCCGCCTATAAACATATTATTTGGATGTTTTATTTTTACAGGTGGTACAGAGGCTAAATAATTTTGAAAAAATTGATCTGTAAGTCCTCCGGGCCATTGCCCTTGATTATCTCCATAATACAGGTAAATTGCCGATTTCATCGCTCCAATATTACCTTTAGTTGCTCCTTCACGTGACTTTTCCATAAGCTGAACAAAATTAATTAGAATTACGCCGGAAAGTATTCCTATAATTCCAACAACAACTAACAACTCAATAAGGGTAAAAGCCTTTAAATTCCTGATAATTTTCATTTATCTATACCTTTTATCTCTTTGTTTGAATTTATCATAAATATATTTTATTATCTTACTCCTGACTTACCTTCAATATCAATTTAAATATCGCCGACCCAGCCATGATAGTGAAGCTCCCCCGACTGAAGTCGTGGGTTTCTCAACTACTTACATGACCTCGGCACGAAAAATATTGTGCTTCGGTCATGAAGCCCTTCGGGCGGCCGATACATCCCCAGGCTGAAGCCTGGGGGGTTTGCGGGCCAAATTCTGTTCGTAAAAACTATTTTATATAAAAATTTTTATTTTCTCAACGTTTAACTCAGTTAATATGTCAAACCCCGGGGTTATCCGGGGTAATAATTCCAATCTTGTTGTACATTTAAAATCAATATCCGTAAAGTGTATAGGTATATCCTGCTATCTTTTGTGAATCTGTCTGGTCGTTATTCACGAACACGTTGCCTGTCTGTGAATTATACAGCCAGCCGTCTGTATTTGTATTAAACGTCTCGCCGCTTGCTGTTGCTACTGATGCTGCAGTAGCGACTGAACCTGCCAGCTGATATCCACCGCTGCCAAACATACTTGCCGGATGTGTGAGCTTTACCGGCGGAATAGTTGCAAGGTAATTCTGAAACAAAACATCCGTAAGATTTCCCTGCGGATATGAACCCTGATTGTCTCCGTAATAAATACCCACCGCTGACTTTATTGAACCTACATTGCCTTTTGTTGCTCCTTCTTTTGCTTTTTCCATCATCTGCGCAAATTTAGGTATTGCGACTGCTGCAAGAATACCGATGATTGCAACAACTATCATCAGCTCAATAAGTGTAAAACCTCTTTTCGCTCCGAATATTTTCATACTATCACCTCCTTTCATTTTTTATTTCTGTCTAAATTGTAACATTTTATAACCTTTTTGTCAAGTTTTTTGAAATTTTTATGTTACTATTTTTATTACCCGCCAACCAGCCCACCCATGTTAAACATAGGCAAATACATGCCAATTACTAATGCTCCGGCTACAACTCCAAGTACTGCCATTATTAGCGGCTCTATCATTGACATAAGAGCATCCACTGCAACATCAACTTCTTCATCATAAAAGTCAGCCATTCTTAATAGCATATCGTCAAGTTTTCCTGTTTCTTCTCCTACTGAAACCATTTGGATAACCATGGTTGGGAACAATTTTGTGCTTTTTAACGGTTCCATTAAACTCTGTCCTTCTCTCACTGCGCTTCTTGTGTCAAGAAGAGCTTTTTCAATTACCCTGTTGCCGGCTGAACGCGCCACTGTTTCAAGTCCATCCAGTATCTGGACACCGCTTTTGAGCAGGGTCCCAAGCGTCCTTGCAAATCTTGCAACGGTTTGTTTTTTTATTAACGGTCCAAAAATGGGAAGCATTAGCATATACTTATCAATAATAAATCCTGCTTTATCTGTCCTGCGTAATATGTTGAATACTATTACTACACCTACTACTGCGACTACCTGAAAAACAAGGTATTTTGTTTCAAACGCGCTTATATCAACAAGTGCCTGGGTAAGTGCAGGTAATTTCGCTCCAAAACCTTCGAATGTTGCCTTAAATGATGGTATAACTTTTACAAACAGTAGTGCAACAATTGCGCCCATGAAAATTAGTATGGTTACAGGATATGTCATTGCTCCTTTTACTTTACTTTTTAAAGCTTCAGACTTTTCAAGGTAAGTTGAAAGCCTGTCCAGTATCTGGTCTAAGGCTCCTGATAATTCTCCTGCCTTTATCATATTGCAATAAAGCGGGTTGAAAATCGAAGGGAATTTTGCCATGGAATCTGAAAGATTGCCTCCGCTTCCTATATCATCTCTCACTTTTGCGAGGACTTGCTTGAATACTTTATTTTCTGTCTGTTCCACCTGTATGTTAAGTGCCTGCAATACCGGCAATCCAGCCGCAATCATTGTGGAGAACTGCCTTGAAAAAATAGATACCTCGACGGTTTTTACTTTAGGCCCGGTTTGAAAGATATATTTTAACCCGCCCTGTTTAGTTGAGGACACCAGTGTTAGTTTTTGTGACCTTAATTTATTTGCAAGACCGGATTCATTATCAGCATCTATTTGCCCGTCTATCACCCTTCCGTCCGGTGTCCTTGCTTTATATGAATACAGAGCCATTTAATTAATACCTCCGGTATCAAATCATTTTGTTAATAAAACCTTTATATTCATCCGGCTGTTTGAACAATCCTTTGCAGGTCTTTTGGATCGGTCGTTCTTGAAAATACTTCATTATATGTACACAGCTGTTTCTGATAAAGTTCAGCAAGCGACTGATTCATTGTTTTCATTCCAAATTCCTGCCCTGTTTGCATTATGGAATATATTTGATGCACTTTTTCTTCTCTTATTAGGTTTTTCACTGCCGGATTAGACATAAGAACCTCGACGCAAATCGCCCTTCCTGAAGAATAAGCTTTTGGTAAAAGTTGCTGGGCAAGTACTGCCTGAAGAACAAATGATATTTGTGCCCTTACCTGTTGCTGCTGATGCGCCGGGAACACGTCTATTATTCTGTTTATGGCCTGAACTGCATCAGGTGTATGTAAAGTTGCAAAAACCAAGTGCCCTGTTTCTGCGATTGTTAGTGCAGCGCCGATTGTCTCAAGGTCTCTCATTTCTCCTACCAGTATTACATCCGGGTCCTCTCTCAATACATATTTTAATGCATCGGCAAAAGTTTTTGTATCGGTACCGACTTCTCTTTGGTTTACAATGCAGTTCTTATGAGAGTGAATATATTCGATTGGGTCTTCTATTGTTATTATATGTCCCGATGTATGAGAATTAATCCAGTCAATCATCGCTGCGAGTGTTGTTGATTTACCGGATCCTGTTGGTCCTGTTACAAGTATTAATCCCTTTGGAAGTTTTACTATATCGTTAACTATCTGTGGCAGGCCAAGCTCTTCAAAACTCAGTATATGCATCGGTATGTTTCTGAGTGCGGCAGCGACTGCTCCCCTTTGTTTGAATACATTCATTCTTACCCTTCCGATGCCTTCTACTCCAAACGATAGATCCAGTTCGTTTTCTCTTTCAAATTTTTCCTTCTGTTCATCGGTTAATATACTGTAAATTATCTGCTGGCACTCATCTGGTCTTAATTTCTCAAATTCTGTCGGTGCAATTTCTCCATCTACCCTTAACATCGGAGGGGCTCCTACCGTAAGGTGCAGGTCAGAAGCTCCTTTTTCAAACATTATCCTTAACAGTGTATCTATATTTACCATGAAAACCTCCTGTATGCCATTAAGTCATCTAAAATTTTAAACAGCAAACTAATCTAATCTTTTATAATTATATTCAATATTTTAGTTAATGTCAAATTAATTCTTACAAAAAACATGACAAAATATAAATAACTATTTATGTATGTATTTTTTCACACCTAAATCAAGTTAATAAGGCTTATTTTTATCAGTCATTAACCATTATTTATAATACCTTGTATAATGCTTTTATCTTCATCCTGAAGGGCAAGGAATTCAAGCCCAAATCTTGTATTGCCTTTTTCCCTTATTACCCATTTTACTTCAGCGAATGCAACAATAGGCATTGTTTTTTCAGGAACACTGAATTCTATTCTTGCTACATCGCCAATATCGCCGTGAAGCTCGCCTTCTATCATTACTCCGCCTGCACTTATATCCCGGCTGCTTCCTTCTTTTCTTATCGCCTCAATATTATTATCTTTGGGCATTATTTTATATTTTATGCTGAAATTTTTTGCTACTCGTTTATGCCTTCTTTTTTCTATAAACATTTTGCCTTCGCTCATTTAACTCCTCCATTATTTTATTAAAAAAATTATATCATATCAACTTATATAAGCAACAGTATTTTAAATAAATTATATTTAATCAAAATTTTTTATCCTTTTATAACTGCTACAGGTTTAAATTTTGCAACTCTCCTCGCCAGTCCTGCCGCCTCTACAATATTTGTAATATCCTCCGCGTCTTTGTAGGCAAAAGGCGCTTCTTCTGACAGTAGTTTCCTGCTTTTTACTTTCACTATTATTCCTTGTTTTGCGAGTTCGTCAAGTATATCCCTCCCTTTTCCCTGCTTTAAAGCCGCATGCCTGCTTAAAAGCCTTCCGGCTCCATGCGCGGAGGAATAAAATGTTTCCTTGGATTCTTTATCCCCTACAAGGATGAAAGAGGCCCTGCCCATATCTCCAGGCAGCAAAACCGGCTGTCCTGTTTCTTTTAATTCTTCGCACAGCAGCTTATGCCCCTGCGGCAATGACCTCGTAGCGCCTTTCCTGTGTACACATAATAATTTATTCTGACCGTCAACCTCATGCTCTTCCATCCTCGCGATGTTATGGGATATATCATAAATAACTTTCATGCCAAGTTTTCTTGATCCTGCTTTAAAAACATGTTCAAACGCGCCCCTGATTTTATCTGTAATTATTTCCCTGTTTGCCCAGGCAAAATTGGCAGCACCGCTCATCGCATTAAAATACCTTTTACCTTCCCCTGACTTTATCGGTGCGCATACGAGTTGCGGGTCTTTTATCTCTATATTATATCTCCCGGTAGAATTCCTTAATTCATGCAGGTGGTCGTCACATACCTGGTATCCAAGTCCGCGTGATCCGGTATGGAACATTATCACAATACAGTCCCTTATTATTCCGAATTTCTCAGCGATTTCAGGCATAAAGAGCTTATCAACCCTCTGGACTTCCAGGAAATGGTTCCCGGCACCTAGCGTCCCAAGCTGGTCCATACCCCTTTCAAATGCCCGGTCTGAAATATCATCTGCACCTCCGTAAAACTTCATTCTTCCCCTGTCTTCTATTCTTTCCAGGTCTTCCGGCCATCCCATTCCGTGCTGCAACGCCCATTCCGCGCCCTGTTCCAAAACCTTTTTTACCTCATTTTTTTTCAGCACTATTTCTCCGCTTGCCCCTACCCCGGAAGGCACGGCCTTATATAATGCAACAGCTATATCGTCAATTTTATCCTTGATTTCCTCCTGGGTTAAATTGGTCGCTATCATTCTCACGCCGCAATTGATATCATAACCAACGCCGCCCGGTGAAATAACACCATTTTCACAGTCAAATGCAGCCACGCCGCCTATCGGAAAGCCATACCCCCAGTGAATATCCGGCATTGCAAAGGAGTATTTTTGGATTCCCGGCAAACATGCCACATTTTTTACCTGGTTTAAAGGTTCTTCCCCTGTATCTTTTAGGATTTTATGGTTGGCGTAAATCATTCCAGGCACTTTCATGCCGTTTTCCTGGTCTAATTGGTATTTGAATTCAGAGATTTGTTTGAGCATGTCTTACCCCGGTTTGAGTCTTTCGTCATTATCATTTTTCCAGTAAAAAAATGGCGTCCCCAGGGAGAATTGAACTCCCGATACCGCCTTGAAAGGGCGATGTCTTAACCACTTGACCATGGGGACGCATATTCATTTACAGCTTATTTACTTTTATATTATACCTTTCTTGCCTTCTGTATTGCAACATTATATATTTCTATATATTTTTGGGCTGAAAGCTCCCACGAGAAATTTTCTTTCATGCCGTTTGCCTGCAGCCTTCTCCAGACAGTCTTATTTTTATAGGTATCTGCAGCTATCCGTATTGCCTGAAGCAGCTGGAAAGCGTTGTTGCCTGAAAAAACAAATCCGTTTCCATGCTTTGTCTTGAAGTTAAACTGCTTTATTGTGTCTGCCAGCCCGCCTGTCTCGCGCACTATAGGCACGGTGCCGTATTTAAGGCTTATCAGCTGCCCCAGCCCGCAGGGTTCAAAATGCGACGGCATAAGGAACATGTCGGAGCCTGCGTATATATTGTGCGCCAGCTTGTTGTCAAATTTAATATTGATTCCCATTTTTTCAGGGTATTTATTTTTCATTGCCTTGAACATGTGTTCGTACTTTTCTTCGCCTGTTCCAAGCACAACAAACTGTATATTCATTTTCATTATCTCGTCTATTATAGCGGCTATATAATCGAGGCCCTTTTGCGTGTCAAGCCTGGAAACAAGCCCTATCAGGGGAACATTTTCCATATATTTCAGGCCATTTGCTTCAACCAGCGCTTTTTTTACTTCGTCTTTTTTTTCAACTGTATCGGCGCTGTAATTGGGTGATATTAGTTTGTCCGTTGCCGGGTCCCACAGGGAATAATCTATGCCGTTTACGATACCGTAAAGTACCTCTTTTTTTGTCTGTAGCACGCCTTCAAGCCCGTAACTAAATTCCGGTGTCTGTATTTCATCTTTATACCTGTCGCTTACGGTATTAATGACGTCGGAAAATATTATTCCGCCTTTCATGAAACTCATTTTCCCGTAAAACTCAAGCTCGTTCATGTTAAAAAGGCTCATCGGCAGGCCGGCATTGTTTATTTTTTCTTTATCAAACCCTCCCTGGTACTCAATGTTGTGTATTGAGTATACTGTTGCTATATCGCCGTACACATTCCTGTCCCATGCATAAATGGTCTTCAGGTATACAGGCACGAGTCCCGTATGCCAGTCATTGCAATTGATAACATCCGGCCTGAAATCTATTACTTTCAGCATTTCCACTATGGCGCGCGAAAAGAACATGAAACGCTCCGCATTATCCCAGTAATCGCCCTGTTTTGTCCTGTAAAGCTCGGCCCTGTCAAAAAACTCGTGATTTTCAATAAAATATACCGGCACGTCGGTCTCCGGGATTACTGACTCTAGTATCTTGCCTGTATGTTTGACAAGAGCTATGTCTATTATGACTTCCTTGCCTGAATCTTTTATCTTGAATTTATTGTTGTCAATGCACATGTATTTTGGCAAAACTACCCTTACATCATGCCCGGCTTCACGCAAAGCCTTTGGCAGGGCTCCAGCCACGTCAGCCAGTCCTCCGGTTTTTGCGAAAGGAACACATTCAGATGCGGCAATAAGGATTTTCAGCTTTTTTTGCTCGGATTTAGCCAAGTTTTCTCCTATTAATAATTTTAATGAATTAATAGAAAATATCAAATAGAGTTAGTAAAGTCAAGGGGTTTTTAGATGAACACGACATGTGCTAAGTAGCGGATGATATATGAAAAACCGCATATCACTTGCCGCTTGAAATTTGCTCAGTAATATTTCCTGACCATTTTCTTTATTGCATTTACTGCAACCGGCATAAAGGCATCCTCGTTTGCAGCCTTTTGCTTTTTATCGCCTTTAAGAAACTCCTGTCCCTCGTATTCTATAGCAAGGAAACCCCTGTAGTTATTTTTGCTTAGTATCTTAAAGATTTTATCCATGTCAAACTGGTCTATTTTGCCTGATTTTGATATTTTATGCACTTTTATATGCGAATAAACAGCGTATTCCACAGTACGTTCAATAGCGGCATACATGTCTTTGTCCATATAGTTGCCGGTATCGATGTTCAGTTTTACGAATGGAGATTTTACGTCCTTTAACATTTTTAATGTAGCCGCCGAGTCCGGAAGGAACCCTCCATGGTTATGTGGTTCCACAGCCAGCGTAATGCCCTTGTTCCCGGCATATTCGCCTGCTTCTTTCATTGCGTCGATCATTTTACTCCAGAGTGTCTGCTTTTTTTCCTGCGGCGGCCAGCCTGCAAATACCCTGACGATTGCTGTCCCGAGTATCTCAGCCGTATCTATTGATTTTTTTACATAATCAAGCTGTTTTTTCCTGTCAGCGTCTTTTTCCGCGCCGAAATTATTTCCCGGTGAAACTGCTGATATTACAAGCCCCTTGTCCGTTGCATGCTTTTTCAATTTTAAGAGGTGCTCTTTTTCAAGGCTTTTCATATGCTCAATTATAAATTCAATTGCCCCAAGTTTGAGCTTATCGCTGAATAAATCTATCAAATCCATGTCATTGTATTTTCCTAATTCAACCGAAAAATGATACGAGTATGTTATCGCGCCAAGTTTGTATGACATTTATTGTCCTCCTTGATTCCGTTAATTTTGCCGAGCGTCAACAGAGATGGCAAAATTTTACGGAATCAAGCACCCGTTCAAGTTCGAGGCCTACTGGCCGAGAACAAGTGGTGCCTTTGTATTTTGTTTCAATTTTTATTTTTTAAACCAACCTTCAATATTTATACCCTTACTTTTACCAGCTTTTTTGTCCTCGCCGATTCCAGCGCAGCCAGTATCACAGCCATTGATTTCATGCCCTGCACGCCGTCAATAAGCGGCTTCCTGCCTGTCGCCACGCATGTAAGAAAGTAATCGCACGGGCTGACATTTTTACTCTTTTTAGGTATTGCCGGCTTAATTATTTTTGGAGTTGCGTACGGGTTTTTCGGGTTTGAGACGCTTATTACAACCCTGTCCTTTGCCTGCTGTACCATTGCCTTGCCCTTGGTGCCGTATAAAAACACAACCACTTCGTACGGTTTGGTCGTCCATGACGCCTCAAAAACGCCGAGCGCATTGTCCTCGAATTTAATGGTAGAAACTATATTGTCTTCCACAGGCACCTTTTTATCGAGGGTCCCTGTCTGGCCTGAAACTTCTATTATATCCTTGCCAACTATAAATCTTATCAGGTCCAGTATATGTATGCCTACATCCACTGAAACTCCGCCGCCTGATTTCTGTTTCTGGAAAAACCACGGCGAGTCAGTGCTCCAGTACTCTGGGCCGGCGTGTCCTAGCTTTCCCCTGACGTTCAGTATCCTGCCTATTGTGCCCTTTGCGACGTAATCCCTCAGTACCTCATGCGCAGGGTCAAACCTGTGCGACTGCTCCACCATAAGCGTTACTTTATTATCCTTGCATGCCTTTATCATTGCTTTCATGTCTTTTACGGTAATGGACATGGGCTTCTCGCACAGCACGTGCTTTTTATTTTTCGCCGCAAATATTGTCATTGGCGCGTGCAGATAGTTTGGCGTGCATACCGAAACGGCATCGATGCCTGCTTCTTTTATCATCTTCTTATAGTCGGTGTAAACTTTCGGCACCTTGTACATTCCAGCGAGCCTGTCAGCCTTTTTCTTTATGACATCACAAATTGCCACGACTTCTGCCTGCCTGGAATCTGCATACTGCGGCAAATGTGTCCTTTCAGCTATTTTTCCGGCCCCTATGATTCCAATGCGTATTTTTTTCATGTCTTGCCTCCTAAATGCTTTATTTTATAAGCCTTTTTTTAATTTCAAATTGTGAAATTCCAAATTCCAAATTTATTTTTAACGCGCCAATAATATCAACGAAAGCGGTTTTAGTCAATAATAAAATAAAAAGGGACAGGCTTTATACCTGTCCCTTTTTCTAAAGCTGATATCTGATTAGTATGTGATATCGTCTAAATAGAATGTAACCGGACACAAATCATTTCCAACTACGATTGGATTGTCATTCCTCATAATCTGTATGCCCATCGTCGCTATTGGGCAAGATATGCTACAGGTTCCATTGCCGCTGCAAAGAGCGCCAGCTGTTATTGGCCCTATTTCTATCCAGCCTGCTGTGCTGAGTGGTGTCCATGCGCCTTGTGAATAATCATACGCTGGCCCATTACCACATTTAGGAGCACCATTTGATAAGAAAATCGCTGCCTGATAAGCAGTACCAAGTGCTGCAACATTTGCAGGAACATAAATCCAGGCTGATAAAGATTCTGTCGACAACATTGTAATAGGGGTTGAAAAAGTAACCTCTACGTCGCCTTTAGTCTCTGCTGAATCTGTGCTTGCAGCATAACATCCTGTTACTGCCAGGGATCCGATTGAACCTTGTGCAGTATCAACGATTGCGTTGCTCCATACTACCCCGCCTCCAGTGGCGCCGCCGATGGCATAGTCACCGCTGTATTGTCCGCCCGGCGAACTCCATCCCTGTACTGTTGTATCAAAGGTAAAGTTTGAAATTACAACTGTCGTTGCTGTTGCTGTAGGTACTACTACAGTAACCGCCGTGTTTGTTGCTGACGGTGATGTTGAGCTTTTCTTCTTGCACGATACCGCGAATAATAAAGCTAACACCGCTACTACTACTACCATTACTGTTAAAGTTTTTTTCATTGTTTCACCTCCTTCCTCTATTGGATTTCTAAATTTCGTATTCAAATTGCCTTTTTTATTTACCAGCTTATATCGTCAAACAATATTGTCTGGGGTGTTGTAATATCAGGCGAACCTGAGCCTTTTGATATTTCACACCCGATTTGGACTACTTTTGTCGGATCACCGTTAAATGTAGTTGTATTTGCAAGGTTCCAGCTGAATGTCTGCCATCCTGTCGTAGTCAGGTTAAACCATGTATTATTGTTGTTGTCAAAAACATAATTGGTTGTTGATTTTATCCATACTGTTAAAATATAGCTCGGAGATTGAATAAGTCCCGGCGGTATATTAACTTTAAATGTTATTGTTTTACCGGTCATATCCAGGTTTGGAGCCGGATAAAATATATCTCCCTTTCCGTCGAAAGTATTCGTTGCCGCGTCAAAAATTGCGCTAACCTGCAGGCACCCAGTGCCTCCGTCAGCGTCTGTTGATGTGTCGTTCCATGTAAGTCCCTGTATTGAATCCTCACAGCAAATATAGTCTGAAGGTTTCCATGATGATACCTGTGTGCTTGTGCTGAAATCAAATAACGTGCTGATAACATAAGGCGTACTTGTTGCAGATACTGTAAATGTCGGCGTAGGTGACACAATAGGCGAAGTAGTGCTGGTAGGCGTAATTGTCGTTGTATTTATAATTGGCGTGTTTGTCGCCGCAGGTTCTGTGGGAGGCCCTTGTTTTCTCGCGCATGATATGCAAATAACAGCGGCTAATACTATGACAAAACATACTGATATTATTAAATATCTTTTCACTATTTTTGCCTCCGCATATTTACCTGCTGTTTGAAACTTAAAATTCTCCCTGCAAAATTATTTTGTGTAGTAATAATATCAGCGAAACCGTTTTAAGTCAAGATAAAAAATTTCTACAACAGAATTTTTCTGATTTAATTTATTTAAACCTGTGTTTTCAAATCAACAATCAACATTCAACAATCTAAAATCTATATTCGCCTTATTTTTATAGCCTTTTCCGGGCAGAGCGCCACGCACATGGCGCATCCGGTGCACAATGCAGGGTCTATTTTATGCTGTCCTTCTTCTTTCAGTATCGCCGGGCATCCCAGTTCCATGCACTTGCCGCAGTCATTACATATTTGCCTGTCTATATAGAAATCCGTCTGTTTTCTTTTTGTTATAAGCACGCACTCACGCCTGGCTATTATCACTTTTGGCCCTTTTTTTATCAGAAAATCCTTAATTACATTTTCCGTAAGCTTAAGGTTGTACGGGTCTATAACAGCAATTTCAGCCACGCCGATTGCTGCTACAAGCTTTTCAATATCTACATTTGTTGTTTCAGCGCCTGAAATAGTGGGCCCTGCGCCCGGATGCGGCTGTGTACCTGTCATTGCAGTGGTCCTGTTATCAAGTATTATCACAAGCGTGTTGCCTTTATTGTAGACCAGGTTAATTACGCCTGTAATTCCCGAGTGGATAAATGTGGAGTCTCCTATTACAGCAGCCGTTTTATCGTATTGCCCGCCTGCCTTTTCAATGCCGTATGCGTGGTTTATCGCTGCGCCCATATCAATACATGTGCTCATGGCCGACAGCGGCGGCAGGGCTCCCAGCGTATAGCAGCCTATATCGCCTGTCACTGTTATGCCGAGTTTTGAAAGCACGTAAAAAACTCCCCTGTGAGGGCAGCCCGGGCACAGCACAGGCGGCCTGGACGGGACATCTATTTTTTCTTTTTCCTTTTCCTTGCCCTTTATTTTGAATGCCGCGCTTATGATATCCGGGTTCAGCTCCCCGTATATGGGTATAATTTCCTTGCCCGTTACTTTGATTCCGGCAGCTTTCATCTGTTCCTCTATGAAAGGCTCAAGCTCCTCAACCACATATAGTTTTTTTACTTTTTTTGCGAACGCTTTTATTTTTTCCACCGGCAGAGGGTTCAGTAGCCCGAGTTTAAATATTGACTTTTCGGGGAAAACCTCCTTCACGTGCTGGTATGCGATGCCTGATGTTATAAACCCTATATCCTTTGATTTTATTTTTATGGTGTTGAGCCCTGTCTTCTCCGCAAAGCCCTGCAGCAAAGCCTGCTTTTTTATGAGCTCCTGCCTTCTTTTTATCGCATTCATCGGCATCATCACATATTTCTGCCACGGTATGTCCATGGGTTTCTTTATCCTGTTTGGCTTGAATTCCTTTTCAGCCTCAACAACGCTTTTTGAATGCGCCGTCCTTGTCGTAATCCTGAAAAGCACCGGCAGATCGAATTTTTCGCTTATATTAAAGGCATCTGCGATAAAATCCTTTGCCTCCTGCGAAGACGACGGCTCTATGACAGGCACTCCGGCGAATCTTCCCAAAATCCTGTTGTCCTGCTCGTTTTGCGAGCTGTGCATCGACGGGTCGTCTGCGGAAATCACTACGAGCCCTGCGTTTATGCCTGTGTATGCCAGAGTCATGAAAGCGTCAAGCGCCACGTTTAATCCTACGTGTTTCATGGTGACGAGCGCCCGCGCGCCTCCCAGCGAAACTCCAGTGGCAGTCTCGAGCGCCACTTTTTCGTTTGTTGACCATTCAGCGTAGACATCCGGATACTTTACGAAATTCTCTAAAATTTCTGTCGAAGGCGTGCCCGGATACCCCATGCCGCAGGACACTCCCGCCTCATATGCTCCCAGCGCTATTGCCTCATTTCCTGACATTAAAATCCTTTCTTTCATTCACCAGCTCCTTAAAACAAAACCCCCTTAACAAGGGAGTTAAATATCCCAGTGGGATATTTAACGGGTAGATTTCCTATTGAAACTCCAAAAGATGCCTTTTCTACCCAATTCAGAGGGGGTTTATTCTATTACCTCTTTATATATTATATACCTCTTCAGCCTTCAATATCTTCAAGCCTTTTTTTGTGAGTGTCTTTATTGCCTCGTCGGTGTTTTCCACCCTGAACACAAGCACGGCGTTTTCATTGTTTTTCTCCACAAAAGCATACATATATTCGATATTGATGTCTGTATCTTTGAAAATTTTGAGCACGTTATTGAGCCCGCCCGGTTTGTCTTCCACTTCAACCGCAATAACATCGGTAGTTTTTACCACCATTCCCTGGTCCTTCATGGCCTTTGCCGCCTTATCCGGGCTGTCGACGATAACTCGCAGCACGCCGAAATCAGCCGTATCCGCGAGGGAAAGCGCCCTTATGTTGATTTTTGCCTTTGCCATTGCTTCTACTGCCTCTGCCAGCCTGCCTTTTTTGTTCTCAACAAAAACCGAAAGCTGCGTTACTTTCATATCTATCACCTCATTTTATTTTTCTTGTCTTTTCCATCTTTAAAGAACTCTTCTTGAACATTTTTTATTATATCTTTCTCTTGTCTATTATCCTTTTTGCCTTGCCCTCGCTCCTTGCTATTGTCTTTGGTTCCACGAGCGTCACTTTCACGTTTATGCCCAGCACGCTGTATATTTCATGCGCTATTTTTTTCTCAAGCGATTCCATTGCCTTTATTTCGTCTGAAAACATCTGCTCGTTCACTTCCACCTGCACCTCGAGCTCGTCCATCCCGTGCTCCGGCCTTGTTACTATTATCTGGTAGTGCGGCTCTACTCCCTCCACCCTCATTATGACCATTTCTATTTCCGACGGGAACACGTTCACTCCCCTTATTATAAGCATATCGTCGGTCCTGCCGCTCAGGCGCTCAATCTTCTTCAGTGTCCTGCCGCACGCGCAGTCCCCCGGTATTATCCTGGTAATGTCTTTTGTCCTGTACCTTATCAGCGGTATGCCTTCTTTTGTTATGGTTGTAAATACCAGCTCGCCCTTCTCCCCGTCAGGAACAGCCTTGCCTGTCTTCGTGTCTATTATCTCCGGTATAAAATGGTCCTCAAAAATATGCAGCCCGTTCTTTTCCAGGCATTCGCATGCCACGCCCGGCCCCATTATTTCGCTCAGTCCGTAGATATCCACCGCGTCTATGCCATACAGCTTTTCGATGTCGCGCCTCATATTGTCGGACCACGGCTCTGCGCCGAAAATGCCGGCTTTCAGCTTCATTTTTTTCAGGTCTACCCCCATTTCCTTTGCTGTTTCAGCCAGGTTCAGGGCATAGGACGGAGTGCATGTCAGTATGGTCGCGCCGAAATCCTGCATTATCTTTATCTGGCGCTGTGAATTTCCGCCTGACACCGGTATTACGGTCGCTCCGAGCTTTTCAGCGCCGAAATGAATGCCCAGCCCGCCGGTAAAAAGCCCGTAGCCATAGGCATTGTGAATAATGTCTTCCCTTGTGCCTCCCACCATTGTTATCGAGCGCGCGATGAGGTCTGCCCATGTTTCTATATCCGGCCTGGTATAACCAACCACCGTCATTTTACCGGTGGTACCCGATGATGCGTGTATCCTTATTATTTCCTTCATAGGCACGGCGAAAAGCCCGTAAGGGTAGTTGTCGCGTAAATCGTCCTTTGTTGTAAAAGGCAGTTTGCTTATATCTTCCAAACTCTTGATGTCCTCAGGCTTTACCCCTGCCTGATCGAACTTTTTTTTATAAAAAGGCACCCTGTCGTAAACGTACTTAACGAGCTTTTTCAGCCTTTCTTCCTGGAGTTTTTCCAGGTCTTCCCTTTTCATTCCCTCTTCCTTGGAGTAATACATCGTTTTTCACCAGATCCTTTCCTCTGTCAAATGCCTGCAAATTTTTTTCGAGATTTTTATTTACGTGCTTTATAAATGCGTCCTTAAACTGCGCCTGTGTGTATCCCGTGAAATATGACAGTGCCCCTATCATCAGGCTGTTTAAAACCCTGGCGTCGCCTATCTGCTCAGCCTCCTCAATGCCGTTTATATAATAGGTTTTATCGTGTTTAAGCTTGTTTTTTACGTCCGGATATGTCTGGTTTGTGTAGTAAATGGATAAAGGCGTGATTTTTTGCGTATTTACTATGACAGCGGTATTGTCGTTGATATGGTCCCTCCAGCGCAGCGCCTCCATCTGTTCCATTGCCACGAAAAGGTCTATGTCATCCTTTGGCGGCAGCGGCGAATATACCTTTTCGCCGGCCCTTATGAAGCTGTGCACCACGCCGCCTCTCTGCGACATGCCGTGTATCTCCGACTTTTTCACGTCCAGGCCCTGTGCCATGGCTATCTCGGCTATTATGTCCGACGCGCTCACTATGCCCTGCCCGCCGACCCCGGCGAAAAGGATGTTGATGATTTTATTCATGAATACTCCTTGCGATAATCAGAAGAAACCGTTGGTATTTGCTCTTCTCTCCCCCTTAACAAGGGGGAGTTAGAGGGGGTTTCTTGCCGTCTGCTATAAAACCCCCTATTTCCCCCTTTATTAAAGGGGGATGTAAAACCTTCTCCCTTAACAAGGGAGTTCAATATCCCAAAGGGATGTTGAACGGGTAGTGTCATCATTGAAATAATATAATATGCCATTTCTACCCAATCCGGAGGGGGTTTACTCTAGCCCGCAAAGCCATTCAATACCTCCCATACTCCCTCAATATTATCAGCGTTGGTAAACCTTATTTCTCTCAATCCTATTTTTTTAAAATATTCTTTTCTACTCATATCTTTCTCCATGCCTTCCGGCATAAAATGGCTGTCGCCGTCTATTTCAATCACAAGTCTTAATTTTGCACAATAAGAATCAACTATATGTTTTCCTAAAGGCTTTTGTCTTATAACCCTTTGCTTGAAATCCCTTAAAATCTCAAGCCATATTTTCTTTTCCGCAGGAGGTGAGTTTTTTCTGTTTGCCCTTGAAAACTGTTTTAACTTTCTATCATATAAACGGTTTCTATATTTTATATTAACTGCCATAAAACCCCCTGTTTTCCCCCTTTATTAAAGGGGGATATAAATTCCATTTTATGAAGATTGTTGTTTTGCTGTATGGTTTTCACGGAATTAAATGCGGAAAATCCTGTTTATTTAAACTTAAAGCTCATCTGTATCTTTAATGTGTTCGCGAGGTTTTCGAAAAGGTACGCCACGTCGAAATCCGTCGAGAACTCCTTGTTCCTTCCGAACTGGAAGTGCCCTATTCCAATGCCTGTCATGTACTGCTTTGTCGAGGCCATGTCAAGCGTTTGCGTATAACCTGCGCGCAGGTCTATATATGTAAAAATATTTTTTTCAACTCCTATGTGCAGGGTGTCCAGGTCCGTGATGTCGGACGCGATGGTAAAAAACGGTATGGTGTATGAAAGCCCCATGTCCGATGTGAGGGGCACTCCCTCGCCGTAGCTGTTAAACTGGGTGTTCCACTGAAGATATGAAAACGCGTTTTTTATCATGAAGCCTGCCTGCACCTGCTCGTTTATGTGCCAAAGCATGCCCAGGTCAAAGCCCATGCCGAAAGCATTGCCCTGCATCCTGTCTGCCCCGCCGTTTGTGTTGTTCCCGAACCCGGCCGCCTCCAATTTCAGGTTAGCGCCGATATACACATTTTTTACCAGGTTAAAGAAAAGCCAGTCGAGTTTTTCGCTGTATGCTCCTATAAACGTCTTTTCGTCCTCCAGCGCGTCGCCGGACACTATGAGCCCGAACCCGACGGCTCTCTGGTAGTTAAAGTTGTATATGCCCGCAATGTAGTTATAAGGCACCAGGCTCTTGTCGTTGCCGTACATGAATGCTACGTCATTGTATTTGGCCGTGGCCATGCCCGCGGGATTGTAAAACACGTCGTTCGCGTCGTCTGCCACTGCCACAAACGCGTCTCCCATTGACGACGGCCTTGCGCCGCCTCCTATGTCGGTGAAAGCGCCGGTTTCCAGTCCGTACGCCGCCCCTGCCGTGATAAGGATTATTATCGCTATTGCCATTGTTTTCTTCATTTAAATCCTCCTGAATATTATTTTATATAATTTCTCCTAAGCTTCCGAGCTTCCAACCCTCTATTTTATGACCGCTATCGAGTACAGCCCCTGCTTTGTGCCTGAGGCGTCCTTGATTTCAATCTGCAGTATATACCTGCCGTTTACCGCCCACTTGCCGTCCTTGTCCTTGCCGTCCCATACCTGCGTGTTTATCACGCCCGTGCCTTTTTCCTGCCTGTCGACAAGGGTTTTTATCAGTTTTCCTGCTACGTTATAAACGGCTATTGTGGTTATTACCTGGCTTGACTCGTCGGAATCAAGCACATATGTTATGTTCATGCCTCCTCGCAGCGGCGAAAACGGGTTTGGAAGAATGGTCACGTTTTCAAAACCAAGCGGCTTGAGCGGTATTATTACCGCAAATTCGGCAAGGTTTGAAATGCTTCCTGACACATTGCCTCCGGACATACTGCTGCCGCTCACAAAATCCCATTTCAGGTTCGTGCTGTCCCACGCGCCGATCTGCGCCGAGCTGGCGCTGTAGTTTGATGGCACAGGCAAAGTAATGGTTGCCGGCATGGAGAAAGCAAATCCGTTTGTCAGGTCATATATTGAGCCTGCCACCATGCCGTCTTTTGTCATTGCCCTTTCGCTTGATGCCTGCTCTTTTGTCAGGGTTATCATCCCCACTGTATTATTTGCAGACGCGCACCCGTAAGGCAGGAAAAGCGAGAATCCATTGTAATCCTGCACTGCCGTGCCTGTTATTGTTACGGGCCATACAGGCGAGGCAGTGAGCTTCTGCCATACCGGGACCGTGGTGTTATTTGCCTGTCCCAGCGCTGATGCCGCTATGGTAGCCTGGCCAATATAGTTGGTTGTCGGCACAAAAGTCACGCTTGAGCCGGTGCCCACTATTGTGCCTGCGGAAGACGGCACCACGCTCCATGAGAAATTCACGGAAACGGGAGCGCCGCTGCCGTCAGTATAATTGGCATTGAATACGTATGGGCCTCCGATGTTCTCGTTAAATATAATTGAAGACGGCGCGGTCACCGATACCTTGCCGCCCTGGGTGGAAGTCAGTGTGAAATTCGCAGTTGCCGTGCCGCCCGGCGACAGGCTCACATACGCCTGAGCCGGCGATATTACGTAGTTGTCTATGACCGGCTGTACGATATAGTTGCCCTCAATTATTCCCGGTACCGAGTATGTGCCGTTTGCCGCCGTGTATGTCACAGGCACACTCGTAAATGTCGAGCCCTGCGGATAAATAATTATCATAACCCCGGCTATGGGGTTTGTTCCGTTTAGAACCGTGCCCGATATTGTGCCAGGCGCAGTTGGGTCTATGAGCATGCCGAAATCGGCTGTGTTTGCCCCGCTTGTTATAGTAACCCCGGTGGCTATGCTCAGGTATCCTGCCTCGGTCAGCGATATTGCGAAAACTCCCGTAGGCATTGCCGTGAATGTTGCGCCTCCGTACGAGTCCGTTACTGCGTTTGCCGGCGGGTATCCCGGCCCTGATATGTTTATGCTCACTCCAGCCAGGCCGTTTGGCGCTCCTGTGCCGGTCACCTGTACATATAAGGATGAATTATTTAAAACCCCTGATGTGTTCATTGTAAAATTCACTCCGTTTATCTGCTGTCCGCCGGATGTATATGTCGTGGTGTCCACGTTTTGCGAGCTTGTCTCGGTATATCCGGATTCATACGCGTTCAGGGCGTAGACAAACCCGTTTGCGACGCTCAGGGTATAGTTTCCGTAGGCGTCTGTAGTGGTATTTACCGTGCCGCTTACCGACGTCGCGCTCACAACCACTCCCGACAGAGGGTTGCTGCTGCTGTCGGTCACCTTGCCGTTTATCTGGTCGGCGGCAAGCTGCATAGTGAAATTAAGCGTTCCTGTGCTGCCGCCTGCCAGCGTTATGTCCGAAGACGGCGGTGAAACAAATCCAGTCTTTGCCACGCTGACTATCCACGTCCCGTCAGGCAGGCTAAAGGTGTAGTTGCCGTTCGTGTCCGTATTAAGCTGGTATGAGTCTGCCGGGTTGCCGCTTAAATATATGCTGACAACAGCGTCGTATATGCCCTTGCCGGACGGGTTTGTTACAGTGCCGGACAGGGTATTCAGGTTTTTCTTCAATATTATAGGTGACGGCGATGCGGCTGCCGTATTGGCGGGCCCGGATATGGTCGCGCTTGCCGGAGCAGAAGCGTATCCCTGCTTTGATGCCTGCATAGTCCATGTGCCGCCCGCGCTTACGTACAGCACAAAACTTCCGTCGCTCAATGAGTATGTCTGGTATGTGATTCCCGACTGCGTGGCTGTTATCAGCGCTCCCTGCACAGGCTGGGACGGCGATGAATTGTCCTCAACAATGCCTGTTATTGTATCCGCGCTCGGCGTAAGCCAGACCGGTATGTTGAATGTACCTGACATGCTCGGTACTGCAACCGTCACTGTGGTCGAGTCATACCCCTGCCTCTGCACGTAGAACGAATATGTATCCGGCGGCAGGTCATAAGTCAGATTGCCTGAATTGTCGGTAATTATAGGGTAAATATTCACGTTCCCGCCTGACATTGTATGCATAAATACGACTGCCTCGGGTATCTGTGCCCCGCTGTTCGGTATCGCCGCTATTGACGACACCTGTATGTCCACCCCTGTAGTTGTTATATTATAGTAGAAGCTGTTTGTCTGGCTTTTCGCGCCCATGCCTGTTGAATCCTCTGCTATCACGTACCATGAATACCACCTGTCGTTCAGCCCCACATCGGCCGGTATAGTTACGTTGTTGCACGAGCCCGACACTATGGTGTTCCACCTCGGCACCCTGCTGAGCCCGCCTACTTCCTGGCTGTTTGTCTCGTCGCTTGTCAAAAATACCATGTAGCTGTTCGCGTTGGGCACCGTGTCCCATACCAGGTCTATTGTGGCGACCGCGTTTATCGTGTTTCCGTCAACAGGCGTTTCCAGGTTTGGCGCAGTGCATGCCGCTGTGCCTGTGATGCTGAACTGGAAAGTGCCCGCGAACGCGTCGGAAATCATGGAAGGCGTGCCTGTATAATTATTCAGGACAACCCATGAGTATGTAAGCCCCGGTATGAGGGGCGGCGGCTGCATCAGGTTATAGTAACCGGACGGGTCCGCTGTCGGGTATGTTATATTTTGCTGGTTTGTCGTCACCAGCCATATAGGGTCTGACGTGATTGTTATATTGCTGCCGCTGCCCGATGACGGCACCTGTATCTGTATCGGCTCGTCTGAAAGCATGAGCGTATAAGCAGGCACTCCGCTTACCGCGCCCCACATAAAAGGCGGTAAGGAGCTGTACTGCGTGCCTGCCAATGAACCAGGCTGTATCATGTTTGGCGCCGTCGTGCTCTCGACATAAAGCTGGAACTGCGCCGAGACAATCGGTGTATTGCCTGTTTCGTCTATGACGCAGTAATATACCCCGCCTGTCATTCCCGGTATGTTTTCAGGGAAAAATGACAGGGTTCCGTTTGATGACTGCGGTATTGGCGCCGAAGTATAATTCAGGGGCGACGTCCCGTAGCGCATTTCGCACTGGTTAGCGTCTGTCCATGTGACAGTAACCGTGTTTGACACGGACTCCAGCGCCAGCGGGTACGAGACCAGCGCCGGCTGCGCGTATGAAACGCCGGCGAGCGCGAGTATTGATATTGCAGTTATTAAGATAATCTTTTTCATATTGCCTCCTGGGTCAATTTGGCATCTGGCATCCGGTATTTTGTATTTGAATACCGGATCCCAAATTCCGAATTCCAAATATATTTATTAGAACAAAAAGCTTATCGTTGATTTTAAGTACGGGAAAGGCAGTCCCGCGAGCTCGACCTCGGTGTTTATATACCGCATTATCTGCACGTCAAAGCCTGTCGAGAGAAGCGGTATCGGCACCCACACGTGGCTCTCGTCATAGCCCGTGGTCGAGTCGTCGTTTGTGTTCCTCATTATGGTCTGCGCTTCGGCGAGTATCACGCCGAACCCGATCTGGAACTTGTCGAAATTAAACCCGAGCCTTATGGAGTCGTGCATAAAAAGGTTTACATTATAGTCGTTTGTCCTGAGCAGCTTGTTGTAGCTTGTCATTACAGGGAAATTTGAGTTCCCCAGCGACGGCGACTGGAAAGACATCGAATACCCGTCGAAATAGTGTATGTAGTTTATGTCAAGCGCCAGCGACGGCCTCCACGCGAAAGTAAACCTTATGTATGAAGGCAGCTTCATCGAAAGCTGCCCGGACGTGTCCGGCGTGTTTGTTTGCGTGGCCGTAAAATCAGCCAGGTTTATTGTGCTTGGCAAAAAGTGCCCCTGCACATTTATAACTCCGTTGTACTTTATATCCGGCTCTATTGCCACGTCGCCCGCAAGCTCCAGCAGGTCGTTTAAGAAGTGAAATGACGTGCCAAGCCTCACTCCCCACGCCTCGCTGTACAGGTTTGCCGCAGCCTGCTGCGCGAGGCTGTTATGGCTGTCTGTGTTGAATTCCTCTGTATTGCCGGCCACCGTGCCCATCGCGTCTATAATGCCGTTGCCGTTCATGTTTACGGACGACTCGATATGCTCTATTACAGCGCCCACTCCCCACTCAGGAGTGATGCGCCTTCCTATGCCTACTGATGTGACAATATTTTTTATCTCCAGGTCAAGCATCCCGTTTACCTGTCCCCTGAGGCTAAGGTCAAAAAGAGGGTTCGACTGGTTTGCCTCGGTTGCCAGTATTTCCGCGCCTGATAAAAGCAGGTTCAGGTCCATATTGAACTTTTCCTCCCTGGACACGCCTATGGCAATATTATCCTTCGCGAAAGGGTGCACGAGCTCGAAATCAGTGATGCCCGACGCCTGCCCCGCGTTAAGCTGCGACAGGTTTGAGGGCACGCTTATGGCGCCGTTTGACAGATTGTTCTTGAGCGCGCTGTTCTCGCCGCTTGTTATAGCGTTGTTTATCTGCGGCCCGAAAAACGCCGACACGGGTATAGCCGCCGGAATCAGCGACATTGCCGCGTACGCGTTGTACTGGTAAGCGAGCGTCGCCGGGTTGTATGACGAAAAACTGGGGTGGAAATCCAGGGTGGACGTAGCGCCCGCCATGCGCAGGCCGTCCCCGCGCGAGCCGTAAAACGCGTCTGTGTAAAACCACAGGTTCGCGCTCAAATAGCCGCCGTAAAATTCCTGGAGCGAAATGTTGTTATTATTATCAGAAAGGATGAAAGAAGCGGATAAAACAGTAAAAATTATGGCAAGACTAAGAGTTTTTCTCATAAAGCCTCCATAAAAAACTTGTTTTTGTAATCTCTCACTATTATAAAATTATACCCGATAATCGCTTAATGTCAACGGGGATTTGCCGCAAGTTATACTGTATCTTTTATTTACCGTAAAAAAACGGATTGCTGCCTATCGCATTTACGGTATTTGCAGGGACAGGGCTCCCGTCCTGTCCGAAACCAAACTTCAATGGCGGTCAGGCCCGCAGCTACAGGTGTATTTTCTTGCATAAACAAAAAAAGCCCGGGCGAAAGCCCGGGCCTTTTGTTAATTAAAAATTATTTTTATTGGTAAATTTTCGTCCATGTGTTTTCATTGGTAATATTTCCCGTGCCAAGCTCGCCATAACCATTATACCCGGTTGCATACAGTATTCCGCTGATTAAGGCCAAACTATGATAACCGCCCGCAGACATGTTATTCACTCCCGACACTGCCGTTATCGCCTCAAATGTTGTCTGGTTGTTGACGGTGCCGTCGCCAAGCTGCCCATTGCCGTTGTTCCCGGCCGCGTACAATACCCCGCTGCTCAAAGCCAGAGTATGTTCAAATCCTGCTGATATGGCGGTCACTCCTGTCAATATCATCTCATACGTGTCTCTGCTGTTGGTTGTTCCGTCACCGAGCTGCCCGGCATTATTATAACCTGTAAGCCACAAATCCCCGTAACTATCCAGGGCTAAACTATGGGCATATCCCGCTGATATGGCAGTAATTGAGGCCGTGGTTGTTACATATACAAATGATGTCGCACTGGCTGTCGTACTTATGCCAAGCTGTCCGTAAGTATTATCCCCTGCCGCCCACAAAGACCCGTCACTCTTCAGGGCCAAGCTGAAATAATATCCTGCTGCTATGGCGATCACTCCGGTCATGCCAGGCACCTTCACAAATGATGTCTGTGCTGTGTTGTTCCCTATGCCAAGCTGGCCGTCATTATTCAGCCCCGCTGCCCATATATTTCCGCTGCCGTCCAGGGCCAGAGAATGCTGCCCCCCTGCTGAAATGACAGTCACCCCTGTCATTACCTGCACAAATGAATTTTCCTGGGCGGTGCCGCCGTTGCCAAGCTGGCCGAATTGATTCTGGCCTGTTGCCCACAATGACCCGTTGCTCTTTAAGGCTAAACTAAAATATGATCCTGCTGATATGGAGGTCACGCCTGACAAAACCTCGGTAAATGCTGTCCTTGTATTGGTATCCCCGGTTCCAAGCTGGCCATAATTATTTTCCCCTGCTGCCCACACATTTCCTCCGCCGTCCAGGATTAAGCTGTGATAGTATCCCGCCGATATTTCTGCCGGCTGCCATGGAAGCGGCGTATTGGTAGGCGTTGTTGTGCAGGTTGCAGACGCAGTAGCTGTTGACGTCCGTGTTATCGTCGCTGATATTGATGATGTACCTGTTGCGGTTACCGTAGATGTTTTAGTGCTTGACTGTACTGCAGAAGACGTTGCGGTAATTGTAAATATAAGTGTGCTTGTTGGTGTTCCTGTGCTTACGGTTGTAGATGACGGAGTAGGCGTAATTGTGGCTGTAAGTGATGTCATTGTATTGGTTGCGGTTTGCTGCGCCTGCATGGTTGATGATGCTGTCGTACCTGCAGTACCCGCAGGTGCTGTTGTTGATGTCGCTGCAGGAGAAGAAGACGTTGGTGAGGACTTTTTAGAACATGTGGCCAAAGTAAAAACTAAAACCAGAACTGAAACCGTAATCAGGATTTTTTTCATTTGAAGCCTCCATTTGAATTTTTAAACCTTGTTTCAATTATACCTGTTATAAATCGCTTTTCAAGTTAATTTTGTGCATAAGGGCGGCTTGCTGTCTCTCGTTCCTGTGGTATTTGTAGGGACAAGACTCCCGTCCTGTCCGTTCGAACTGTCTTTTGGACAGTGCAGGAGCGCTGTCCCTACCCCTGCAAACAAAAAAGCCTGGAATTCTTCGGGCTTTTCATTAATTGAAAACTGATAATTTTTAAGTGAAGCTCCCCCGACTTTGTCGGGGGCTTCAAAAACTTCCCCTTCCCCCTCGATGGGGGAAGGTCGGGATGGGGGTGAAGCAGCAGCTGATACTGTGTCACTTCACCGACGCCAGATTACAAAAAATTTATTATTCCTTATTTCGTATCTATATTTCAACTTAAAGTATAGTTGTTGCCGCTACTTCACCCTCTCCTTTGTCCTCTCCCGTCGAGGGAGAGGAGACCACCAACTTTGTTGGTGGTCAACAAGGTGTGGGGTTTGCAACCCCACGCCCACCACCGACTAAAGTCGGTGGATTCGCGGACATTAATAATTTATTTAAAACTTACGGGTGGAAAACCTCAATCCTGCCGTTCCCGCCGTCAGCGACATACACGTTCCCGCTGCTGTCCACTGCAATGCCTAAAGGATTATTGAACTGCCCGGTGCCGCTGCCTTTGCTGCCCCATTGCATTAAATATGTTCCTGTATTGCTGAATTTTTCGACCCTGTTGTTGTCCCTGTCCGTAACATACACGTTTCCGTTGCTGTCCAGCGCTATGCCCATGGGCGTGCTGAACTGCCCGTTGCCGCTTCCCTCGCTGCCCCACTGCGCCATATACGACTCTGAAGTGTTAAATACTTCCACCCTGTTATTGTATGTATCTGCCACATATATGTTGCCGCCTGTGTCCACTGCCACTCCCCATGGATAAGAAACTTCTCCGGCGCTGTTTCCTGCTCCGGACCACTGGGTTACAGTCGCGCCTGTATTGCTGAATTGCCCCATGATACTGCCGTCGGTTTCCGAGAAATACACGTTACCGCTGCTGTTTATTGCCACGCCGGTCGGGGCATCGCCGCAGCCGTCCCATTGGTTTATATAAGTTCCTGCGCTGCTGAATTCCTCGATTCTGTCATTGCCCGAGTCTGATACATACACGTTACCGCTGCTGTCAAACGCTATTCCCCACGGGCCCTCAAACTGGCCGTTGCCTGTCCCTGCACTGCCCCACTGTGTTATATATGCGCCTGTATTGCTGAATACCTGGACTCTTTCGTTATTTTGGTCCGCGACATACACATTACCGCTGCTGCTTACAGCCACTCCCTGGGGATCCGCAAACTGCCCGTTGCCGGTCCCTGCACTGCCCCACTTTGTCACAAACATCGTGGTCATGGTCGCTGTTATCTGCGCCTGCGCCGTGGCTGTTGCCTGCACCTGCGCTGTCGCTGTTGCCTGCGCTGACGGCCCTGCTGTCTGCAAATAAGCCGCCGTTTGTGTTGCCGCCGCTGCCTGCGCTGTTGCCGTTGCCTGTTCCGCCGCAGTGGCTGTCTGCACGATGGCTGTCTTCATTGCCTGCTCGGTCGCTGTTTCCTGAACCTGCGCCGTCGATGTTGCTATAGCCTGGGCAGTTGCCGTTGCCTGCGCCGATGGACCTGCTGTCTGCAGGTAAGCTGCTGTGGATGTCGCCGCCGCCGACTGCGCCGTCGCAGTTGCCTGCGCCTGTACCGTGGCTGTCATATTAGGCGTGTTTGTCGCCGCAGGTGACGAAGGTGAGGATTGTTTGGAGCATGTAATTGCAATTAAAATTGCGGATAAAATGAGTGCTGTGATCAAAAACTTTTTCATTTAAGCCTCCCGGAATAAATTTTGTTTAACTTTATTTTTATGTTAACGGATTATATCTTTCCCCTGATATCCGGTCAAGTTAATTTATGGTTAATTGCCATTTGGCATTTGGCATTCATCCAGCCCTCCAACCTCCCATTCCTCCGAACTTCCGCTTTTACCGCCCCTACCCCTGCAAACAAAAAAGCCCGGAATTCTCCGGGCCTTTTTCCTTAATTGAAAATTGACAATTCTTAATTGATAATTCCTTCAAATCCCAAATTGTTAAACCAAATTTACGGCCGGAACATTTCTATCCTGCTGTTGCTGGAATCCGCTACATACACATACCCGCTGTTGTTGCACGCTATGCCAAACATGCCGTAATTACCGCCGTTAGCCGCGCCAAACTGCCCGTTGCCTTTTCCGGCGCTGCCCCATTGCGCCAGGTACGCGCCTGTATTGTTGAATTCCTGTACCCTGCAATTTCCCGAGTCCGTGACATACACGTTTCCGCTGTTGTCCACCGCTATTCCGACAGGAGCGTTAAACTGGCCGTTGCCGCTTCCTGCGCTCCCCCATTGCGTTATATATGTCCCTGTGCTGTTGAAAACCTGTATCCTGTTATTCCCGCTGTCTGCGACATAAACATTTCCATTGCTGTCCAATGCCACCCCGACAGGCGCATTAAACTGGCCGTTGCCGCTTCCGGGATTTAACGCGGAACCCGGCCATTCTGTTACAGCCCCGCCTGAGCTGTTTAATTCAACCATGACTTCATAACCGGGGTCTGAAAAATAAACTCCATTACTGTTTACCGCTATTCCGACAATGCCCTGTGTCCCCTCCCATTGCGTTTTATATGCGCCTGTACTGCTGAATATCTGGATGCGCTGGTTGGACTCTTCTGCAACATATATATTTCCGCTGCTGTCTATTGCCATCCCCGCAGGCATCTGAAACTGGCCGTTGCCTGTCCCCTCACTGCCCAATAGCTTTATAAATGTGCCGGTGCTGTTGAATTCCTGCACTTTGCTGAGATTGTTGTCCGCGACATACACGTTTCCGCTGCTGTCCACTGCCACCCCGTAAGGGATGGAAAGCTGCCCGTTGCCTGTCCCGTTGCCGCCCCACGCGGTTATAAACATTTCGGTCTCAGTGGCTGTCTCCTGTGCCTGGACCAGCGCTGTCGCGGTCTCCTGCTGTGCCTGCGCCAGCGCTGTCGATGTTTCCTGCGCCGTGAGCCCGGCTGTCTGCAGGACCACCGCTGTCTGCGTTGCCTGCACTGACTGCGCCGTGGCCGTGGCCTGCGCAGACGGCCCCGCTGTCTGCAGGTAAGCAACGGTTTGTGTCGCCATTACCTGCGCCGTAGCCGTAACATTAGGCGTGTTTGCAGCCGTCGCTGCGGGAGAAACAGGCGTGGATTTCTTTTTGCAGGTAATTGCAAATAAAACCGTGATGAGAACAAGTGCAGAAATTAAGGCTTTTTTCATTTCTTACCTCCCTTATATTTATCTTTATTGTTCATTATATGTAATTATATTAATATTTTTATGCTTGTCAATACAATTAGGCGCATTGCAGTAAATCCCCCTTAAAACAAAAAAGCCCGGAGGTTATCCGGGCCTGTTTTATTTGATAATTCCTTCAAATCTTTTTTATATTACTCATGCTGATTCATATAGCATGGTCAGTACAGCTCTACGTCCCCGATATACAACTCTATGTTAAACGACCCCGGAGGGGTTCCTTGTGTCGGGTTTGGATAGTTAAGCGGCTGCCATACTATCTGTTTCGCGTTCTTCAATACCGGCCGTATTGTTGGAGGCGGCACAGGGTTCGTTAACGCGGCCCAGCTCGGTACTGTCCACTGTGCGAACGGCGCTGTTACCAGCACCCATGTCTGTGTTAGTGCCGGAAGTGCATAATAATAATCACCGTTGCTGTCAAGTGACGCGCACTGGCACGCTCCCGGTGAGTCATCCGTGCATGACGGCGGGTTTTCAATTCCTCTTCCGTTATTCGATATCACGCCGGGCGTCGGGCATATCACAGCGCCTGCCCCGTTCATCGTGTAGGCTATTACCACTTCATACGGATTTCCGGAATCATACGGCCCTGCCTTCGCATAGAACGATAAGCCCGTATACATGGATATGTCGGTCTGCGAACATCCTGTCGTCAGCGTTGTCGCTCCTGCAAATGCGCTTAACAGCGTGCCAAGGCCCGCGAATCCGTATTCATATCCGGCTTTTGTCGTAGTGTTGTAGCCTGTCACCGTGCCTGTTATGTGAGCTGCATAAGCCTCGCCGTTTGCTCCTCCAGCTGTCTTAAAAAATGTGCCGCCCTCTGAGGCTGCCATCGGCGATATTATCGAATCTCCGCCGTATGCGCAGTCGTCTATTGTGAACCAATACCCGCCCATGTTGTTCGTGCTTGACGCGCTCGAGAAGTTATCGATTACTTTTGGCGTCGGTGTAGCGGTCGGCGTGACGGTTGCAGAAGCTGTTGACGTGACGGTTGCAGTGGCTGTTGGCGTGACGGTTGATGTGGCTGTTGGCGTGGCTGACGTACCTGCTGTCTGCAGGTACACAGCGGTTTGCGTCGCATGCTCCTGCGCCGTTGCTGTCGCCTGCGCCGTCGGCCCTTGCGTCTGCAAATAGCCGGCGGTTTGCGTTGCGCGCGACTGCGCCGTGGCTGTCGCCTGCGCAGACGGCCCTGCTGTCTGCAGGTAAATTACCGTCTGTGTGTCCAACACCTGCGCGGTTGAAGTCATATTTGGAGTCATTGTAGCAGCCGGCGAAGAAGGGCCGGGCAGTTTTCTGCAGTTTGATATGATTATCATCGCTAAAATAAGCGCCGTTATTAAGATTTTTTTCATGGCCGCCTCCGGTTTAAATTCGGCATTATTCCATTTGGTATTTTGCATTCAAATCCCAAATCCCAAATCCAAAATTCCAAATTGTTAAATTGTATTTACTGGTGGTACACTTCCGTCCATGTAGTTACGCTGGTGGTGTTTCCTGTGCCAAGCTGGCCATTAGCATTATTCCCCGTTACCCAGACTGTCCCGTCGCTTTTTATTGCCAAACTATGTTCATATCCTGCTGATATGGCGCTTACTCCTGTCAATACTTCCACAAATGAATCCGCATTGTTGGTGGTCCCATTGCCAAGCTGCCCTTGCGCATTATTCCCCGTTGCCCACAATGACCCGTCGCTCTTTAAGGCTAAACTATGCTGGTATCCTGCCGATATGGCGCTCACTCCTGTCAATACCTGCACAAATGAATCTGTATTGGTGGTGGTCCCGTTGCCAAGCTGGCCTGAAGTATTAAACCCCGATGCCAACAGCGTCCCGTCAGTCTTTAATGCCAGAGTGTGCGCAAATCCTGCCGATATTGCGCCCACTCCTGTTATTGCGGTTATCTGGGTAAATGAATGCCTGTCTGTACTATCTCCGGTTCCAAGCTCGCCATAACCGTTATACCCGGCTGACCACAGGTTCCCATTGCCATCCAGGGCCAGACTATGATATCCTCCTGCTGATATGGCGCTCACTCCTGTCATTACCTGCACAAATGAATTCTCCTCAGTGGTTGTCCCATTGCCAAGCTGGCCGTAAGTATTATACCCGGCTGACCACAGGTTCCCATTGCCATCCAGGGCCAGACTATGTGCCCCTCCTGCCGATATTGCGCTCACTCCTGTCATTACCTGCACAAATGAATTTTCCTGGGTGGTGGTCCCGTTGCCAAGCTGGCCATACATATTATTCCCGGCTGCCCACAGGTTCCCGCTGCCATCCAGGGCCAGACTATGATACCATCCCGCTGATATTGCGCTCGCTCCTGTCATTACCTGCACAAATGAATTCTCCTGCGTAGTGGTCCCATTGCCAAGCTGTCCATCAGCATTATTCCCTGCTGCCCACAATGCCCCTGTGCTACTTAAGACTAAACTATGATATGATCCCGCTGATATTCCTGTCGCATGAAATGCAATTGGTGTATTGGTAGGTGTTGCTGTGTATGTTGAAGTTATTGTAGGTGTAGATGTTGAAGTAAACAAAGACGCTATATAGGTCTGCGTTGCCGCAGCTATCTGTGTGTTTGTAGCGTTTGCTCCTGCCACGGCTGTTTCCAATGCCGCCATTGTCTGCGTCTGGTCAGGCGTATTTATATTGGTGGGTGTTGCTGTTATCGTAGGCGTAATCGTTGTTGTGCCTGTCGCCGTGTAACCGCCTGCCGCTGCCGTCTGCTGCTGCGCCACTATTGTCGCTATTGCCGCCGCTGTCTGTGTCTGGTCCGGCGTATTTATATTGGTGGGTGTTGCTGTAAATGAAGGCGTTATTGTAAAAGTGCCTGTCGCAGTATACGCGCCTGCCCCTGCTGTCTGCTGCTGCGCCACCAGTGTCAGGATTGCCGCCGCTGTCTGTGTCTCGTTCGGCGTCTGGGTATTTGTATATGTCGGTGTGACAGTAAGCGTGCCTGTCGGGCTATACCCTGCCGCTGCAACCGTCTGCTGCGCAGCAATGCTCGTGGCTATCGCGGCCGCTGTCTGAGTCGCGTTTGGCGTCATTGTATTTGTATAAGTGCCTGTCGCGGTAAACCCCGACGCCCCTGCTGTCTGCTGCGCAGCTATCACTGTCTCTATGGCCGCTATTGTCTGGCTTGCATTCGGGGTTGCAGTTATTGTCGGCGTGCTTGTCGGCGAATAAAGTTTGATGATTTCAGTCTGCGTGGAATTCGCATTTGCCTGCGTGGTCAAAACAGCGCCTACCGTGCCCTGCACGTTTGGGGTAGATGGATTGTTTGTTTTTGAGCAGGAACTGGAAATAACGGCAAAAAGCATGATAGTGAATATTATTGCCGGCACTTTTCTCATATCGGCCCTCCCTGGTTATATTGTTTCGAACATCCTATCTCAACACAGATATTTTAACATTTGGGTGTTCCCTGTCAAACAAAAAAGCCCGGAGTTCTCCGGGCTTTTTTTATTTGATAATTTCTTCAAATCCCAAATTCCAAATCCAAAATTACTAAATCGAATTCATTGAAAACTGAAAATTTTTAATTGACAATTTCTTTAAAAATCACGGGTGAAACTTCTGTATCCTGCTGTTCACGGTGTCGGCGACATACACGTTTCCGCTGCTGTCCACCGCCACTCCCTCCGGGGTTTTAAACTGCCCTAAGCCGGTCCCATAACTGCCCCATTGCATTATATATGTACCTGTACCGCTTAATTCCTGTATCCTGTCGTTCCCGCTGTCGGCTACGTACAGGTTGCCGCTGCTGTCTGTCGCCAGTAAATCAGCGTTGTCAAACTGCCCGTTGCCGCTGCCATAACCGCACCATTGCACACTGTTGTTGCCGGCATCATCAGTTTTATAAATATAGTTGCAGGATGAAACATAAACATTTTCACTGCTGTCTACTGCTATTCCCATGCCGCCGCACGAGGAAAAGCCCGAAGCCAACCAGTGACTTTGCCATTGTGTTATATATGTTCCTGTGCTGTCGAACTTCTGGGTGTTCTCAAAGCTTGAAACATACACGTCATTCCCGCTGTCAACCGCGATTCCAAAAGGTCCGTCAAACTGCCCGTTTCCGGCTCCCAGTCCGCCCCATTGCGTTATATATGTCCCTGTGCCGTCAAATTTCTGCACCCTCTGATTGTTCCCGTCCACTACATACACGTTCCCGCTGCCGTCCACTGCCAGTCCCTGCGGCCCTTCAAACTGCCCGTTGCCGGTTCCTGCGCTGCCCCACTGTGTTATATATGTGCCCGTGCTGCTGAATTCTACTACTTTATCATTGCTGAAGTCCGCCACATAGACGCTGTTCCCGTCGCCTGTAACCGCGATGCCGACCGGCCCTTTTAACTGCCCGGTTCCTGTCCCTGCAGTTCCCCACGAGCCTACAAAAATTGCGGTCATGGTCGCTGTTGCCTGCGCCGACTGCGCCGTTGCTGTCGCCTGCGCCGATGGCCCTGCCGTCTGCAGATAAACAGCGGTTTGTGTTATTACCGCCTGCGTGGCTGCCATATTAGGCGTTGCTGTTGCTGTCGCCGCCGGCGTAACGGGTGAACTTCTCCGGCAGCTTGCGATCATTG
>Ga0335078_10000098_pt1 | contig 155453 bp, 126 predicted proteins | sample Lox_Sample_32_FD_206711 | JGI IMG/M metagenome (GOLD analysis project Ga0335078, IMG submission 206711) | Soil microbial communities from Loxahatchee National Wildlife Refuge, Florida, United States - Lox_Sample_3.2 | ecosystem: Environmental > Terrestrial > Soil > Wetlands | place: USA... | reverse complement strand
ACACTGCTCAGCGCCGGGCCCTCTCCCTGCTGGAGGCCATCACGCCGTAGTCAGAAGACCCCACGCGAAATCAACATAAGCGATCGACTCGACGGGGGGTTCTGCTCGCGCAGCCTTCTAACTTCAGCCTAGACTCGAGCGCATCCGTGAGCCGAAGGCGAGGCCCGAGCGAACCGCTCCTCGAGTCCTTCGAAACCCAGGGGTAGCGAAGGCACGAGGGGAGCGGTGAGCATCCTGCCGAGGCCCCGCGAGCGACGCGCCACGCTATCCGACCGCTTACCGCGAGGAGCGATGGGGTGGGCAGAATTGGTACGCCCCGTGCTCCGCGGAAAGGGCCGGGGACCTGGTGAGGGAATCATGCAAGGCATGTCCATCGCACAGCGGGCCGTGGCCGGAGTCTGCATCGTGATGGTCGGAAGCGCGGTGATAGCCTTGGCAGGCTTGGTGGGGGTGGGCCGCGTCTCGAGTTCCACGGCCGAGATCATCGGGGTGGAGCGGACCCTCGCCGTCATCGGGGACGTGCGGGTGGCGAGCCTCGGGGCGCGCCGCTACGAGAAGGACTTCATCATCAACGCCGGCGACGGAAGGGCCCAGGCGGACTACCTGGAAAAGTGGCGGCAGGAGATGAAGACGCTCGAGCAGGGCCTCTCGACGCTCGCTTCCATCGCCGACGAGGCGGCCACCCGCGAGGCCATGGATCGGGGCCGAGCGGCGGTGGCTCGCTACGCGGCCGGCTTCGAGGTGGTCCGGGGGGCGAGCGAGGCCGATCCCACGATTACTGCTTTTGAACTCAACCGGCGCATCGCTCCGGTGAAGGACGAGATCCGAGAGGTGATCGGGGCCCTCGATGCCCTTTCCGCCGAGCGCGAGCGCATGCTCGCAGCGCAAGCGCAGTCGGCCGGACAGGCGGCCGGCCAGGCGAGGCGCCTCGTTCTCGCCTTCTTCGGCCTCGCCCTCGCGGCCGCCGGGGCGACCCTGTGGATCGTGGCGCGGAGCGTGGCGCGAAGGGTGCGAGCTCTCACCGGAGAGACGGCGCGGATCACGGCGGCGGTGGTGCGGGGCGAGCTCTCGGCGCGCGCCGAGCCCGCCGTGGTGAACGGAGAGTTCGCCCCGGTGCTGCACGGGCTCAACGAGACGGTAGAGGCCTTCGTGAGGCCCATTGAGGTCACCCGGCAGTACGTGGACCGCATCTCGCGCGGCGACATCCCACCCAAGATCGCCGAGGCCTACCAGGGCGACTTCGACACCATCAAGCAGGCCCTGAACCGCTGCGTGGACGCGGTCGGTCTCCTCGTCGAGGACGCCAAAGTCCTGTCCTCGGCCGCCGTGGAGGGGCGCCTCGCGACGCGCGCTCAAGCCTCCCGGCACGCCGGGGATTTCCGCCGCGTGGTGGAGGGCGTGAACGAAACGCTGGAGGCGCTGACGAGGCCCGTCCTCAAGACCGGGGAGGTGCTCGAGCGGCTCGCGGATAAGGACCTCACCGCTCGCGTCGAGGGGAGCTACCGGGGCGACCACGCCCGGCTCACCCGCGCCGTCAACCGGACGGCCGATGCACTGCACGCGGCTCTGCGCCAGGTGGCCGAGGCCGTGGGCCAGGTGTCCGGTGCGGCCGCCCAGATCGCGGAGGGGAGCCAGAAGGTGGCTTCGGGAGCCTCGGAGCAGGCGGCCTCCCTCGAGCAGACCCAGGCCTCGCTCGTTTCGGTGGCGGCGGGGACGCGCCAGGCGTCGAGCCAGGCCGAGCAGGCGAATGCGCTCACCGAGGGCACGAGGCGATCGGCAAAGGAGGGCGAGGGCGCCATGAGCCAGATGGCGGCGGCCATGGAGAGGATCCGCCGCTCGTCCGAGGGGACGAGCGCCATCATCAAGGACATCTCGGATATCGCCTTCCAGACGAACCTCCTCGCCTTGAACGCGGCGGTCGAGGCGGCCCGGGCCGGCGAGGCGGGCCGGGGCTTTAGCGTGGTGGCCGAGGAGGTGCGTGTCCTCGCCCTGCGCGCCAAGGAGGCGGCCAAGAGGACCGAGGAGCTCATCGAGCAGTCGGTGCACGAGGCCGCGGAGGGCGACGAGCTGGCGCGCCGCGCCCGCGAGGAGCTCACCCATGTCGTGGGCGAGCTCGAGAAGACAGGCGATGCCGTGGCCAGGATCGCCGCGTCGGCCCGCGAACAGAGTGAAAGCATCGAAGAGGTGAAGAAGGCGCTCGGCGCGATGGACGAGGTGACCCAGCAGAACGCCGCCTCGAGCGAGGAGTCCTCCTCGGCGGCCCAGGAGCTGTCGAGCCAGGCCCAGGAGCTCTTCGCCATGGTTTCGACCTTCCGCCTGAAGGGGGTCCTCGCCTCCTCTCCGAGGTATCGGCCGGCCTAACGGCGGGCCGCACGCACGAGGAGCCCGAGATGGAGGACGACCACGAAGAGGGCGAGGCTCGCCCGCACGAGCTCGACGCCCTTCGGAAGCCGGCGCGCGCGCAGCGCGAAGGACAGCGTGCCGAACAGGAAGGCGAGCGCGAGGGCGAGAGCCCCGAGGAGCGCATAGGCGAGGATGGCCCCGACCGGCGCGGCGGGAAAGAGCTCCTTCAACCGGGGCGAGGCGAGGGAGCCGAGGTCGAAGAGGGCGAAGGCGAGCACGCTCGCGAGAAAGAGGCGAGCCCCCTTCTTCGCTTCGCCCGGCATCACGGGGCACTCTCGGCGGCCGGCCGGGGACGGCGGAAGAGCTCGCTCAACACCTCCTCGAGCGGGGGGTCCTCGACGGTGAGGTCGACGACGGGCAGGGCGGCCAGGATGCGCCCCACCGCTCCCGAGACCTCCGGGGCGGAGACCTGGATGACCGCGCCGGCTTCCGTCGCCGCGACGACCGTGCCAAAGCGCGACAGCTCGGGTTGTGAAATGGGCCGCGCGAGCCGCACCACCACGCGCTTGTCGGGACGGACCTTGAGCGACAGCTGGCGCAGGTCGCCGTCGTAGATGAGGTGGCCGTGGTCGATGACGATGACGCGCGGGCAGAGCGCCACCACGTCGTCCATGTCGTGGCTGGTGAGGAGCACGCTCGCCCCGAAGCGCTCGTTGTAGGCCCGGATGAAGCCGCGCACGGTGGCCTGCATGGACACGTCGAGGCCGATGGTGGGCTCGTCGAGGAAGAGCACCCGCGGCCGGTGGAGCAGCGCGGCGGCGAGCTCGCACTTCATCCGCTCGCCGAGGGAGAGCTGGCGGGATGGCTTGCCGACGAGGTCCCCGATCTCGAGGAGCTCGACGAGCTCCCCGAGCATCTCCTGGTACTGCCGGTGGGGCACGTCGTAGATGGCGCGGTTCAGGGCGAACGTCTCGGAAGGCGGCAGGTCCCAGAGGAGCTGCTGCTTCTGCCCCATGACGAGGGTGATGCGCTTCAGGAACTCGGTCTCGCGGCGCCGGGGGACGAACCCGGCCACCAGGACCTCGCCCGAGGTGGGGTGGAGGAGCCCCGACAGCATCTTCAAGGTGGTGGTCTTTCCCGCGCCGTTCGGCCCGAGGAAGCCCACCCGCTCGCCCGGCGCCACCTTGAAGTCGATGCCGTCGACCGCCCTCACCGTCTCGTAGGTCCGGTGGACGAGCGAGCGAAGCGCTGAGCCGATGCCCGGGGGCCGCTTGTGCACGCGGTAGTGCTTGGTTAGGCCGCGGACGTCGATCACGTGAGGAGCCGACCTTAAGCGGCCGCCGCCCTGGAGGCAACCTCGAGGAGGCTTCCGCGCTCGCCCCCCCAAGGTGCCCCGCCATCTCGGCGAGTGCCAGCGAGGCGAGAGTGGCTATGATTTACCCATGCCCGCCCGCAAACGCCCGGTCACGAAGAGTGGACGTCCCCGCAAGCGCAAGGGGGTGAAGCTCGAGCCGACCGAGCTCGGTCCGGGCGAGCTCGCGCTGAAGGAGGTGCCGGAAGACCTCGCCGGGCTCGTGAAGGAGGTCGAGTCCGACGGGGGAGCGGTCCTCGCCGCCTACCGCGAGCCCTTGGGCGGCCACCCCCTGCTCTTCACCGCGCTGCCGCTCGACAAGGTGGAGCGCACCGCGTTCCAGCGCGACGTCTCCGACGCGCACGTGCGCAAGCTCACCCTCGCCATGGACAAGACCCGGCGCTACCTCGACCCCATCATCGCCGTGCGCGAGGACGGCCACTACCTCTCCCCGAACGGCGGCCACCGCCTGACCGCCTTGAAGGAGCTCGGCGCGAAGACGGTCCTCGCCTTGCTCGTCCCCGAGAAGAAGGTGGCCTACCAGATCCTGGCCCTCAACATCGAGAAGGCCCACAACCTCCGCGAGAAGGCCTTGGAAGTGGCGCGCATGTACCGGGACCTCGCTCGCCTCGAGGGGGCCAAGGAATCGGAGCTGGCGCTCGAGTTCGAGGAGGCGGGCCTCGCCACCTTGGGCTTCGCCTACGAGAAGCGCGGGCGGCTCTCGGGCGGCGCCTACCAGCCCATCCTGAAGAGGGTGGACGCCTTCCTGGACGAGCCGCTCGCGAGCGCACTGAAAGAGCGCGAACGCAGGGCCGAGGTGGTGCTCGCCTTCGACGATGCGGTCTCGGAGGCGGTCGGCCGGCTGAAGGAGCGCGGCTTCGACTCGCCCTACCTCAAGCCCTTCGTGGTGGCCCGGGTGAACCCGCTCCGCTTCATGAAGGGGACTGCCCCTCCCTTCGACTCGATCTTCGAGCAGATGACCAAGCGGGCGCGGGCCCTCGACCCGGCCAAGGTGAAGGGGGCGGACGTGGCGCGCTCGGGCGGTCCGCCCGTCGAGGCCGAGGCGTCCTAGCGGCCCGGGCGGGCCTTTTCCTCTTTCAGGTCCGCTTCGCCGGCCGCGCCTCGTGGCGGGAGAGGACGAGGCGCTTCTCGAGCTCGTGGCCCACCTGTCTCAGCGCCTCTTCCCCTAGGGCCGCCTCGCAGGCCGGGAAGAGCTCGCGCTCCTCCCATCGCGTGTGCCGCTCGAGCAGATCGGCGAAGGCGGTGAGGGCATACCGGGCCTCGCCATCCTTCGCCTCACGCGCACTCTTGAGCAGGCGGGCCATCTCGCCGTGCTCGAACTTTAGCCTGCGCATGTCGGAGGCGGACAGGTAGCGTCCGAGAACTTCCTCCTCGGCCCGGGTGTGCATGGAGTAAAGCCCGTCCTCGAAGCGCCTCGCGAGACTCACGAGCCCAGGCAAGTCGCGGGGGGCGCCGGCCGAGTCGCCGTGTCCGGCGAGGCCCTTCTTGAGCTGGAAGGCGAGGAGCAGGGCCTGGTGATGCTCGCTCGAAAGAGGCTTGAGCTCACGCCGGCGTCGAATGGCCATGGAGTCTAAGGACGCATGCTCGCCCAAGCGCGGCGGACGCGCAAGCGCGCCCCGGCGGCACGGGCTCCGGCCCTTCGAGGTCGGAGGCGGCCCTCCTTGCGTAAGCTGGGCACGGTCTCGCCGAGGGGCCGCCCTGCTTCTTGGGCAGGCCCCGGCCGTGACCGTTGACGCCCTGCGTTGCCGCCGCTACATCCCGCCCTGATTCCAGAGTCAACGAGGGGGAACCATGACGACGAACGGAAGCCGAAGTCTGCGCCGCGCCGCCATCGTGGCGGGTCTTCGTACACCTTTTGTGAAATCGGGTGGTGACTTCGGTGAGCTGTCGGCCGTCGATCTCGGCGCGGCCCTCGTGAACGAGCTCGTGGCCCGCAGCCGCATCCCCCCCTCCGAGTACGACGCGGTCGTCTTCGGCCAGGTCATTCCCTCTCCGCTCGTCTCGCTCATCGCCCGCGAGGTGGCTCTGCGCTCCCAGCTGCCCAAGGAGGTCGAAGCCCATACCGTCTCGCGCGCCTGCGCCACGTCCATCCAGGCCGCGACCGCCGCGGCCGACCAGATCGCCCTCGGCCACGCCGAGGTGGTGGTGGCCGGTGGAGCCGAGTCCCTCTCCGACGCGCCCATCTTTGCCTCGCGCGCCCTCGCCCGGGCCATCGTGGGAGCCTCCAAGAAAAAGACGATCCTGGCCCGGATGAAGTCCTTCTCCTCGCTCTCGGCGAAGGACCTGCGGCCGGTGCCCCCGGCGCTGAAGGAGCCGACGACCGGGCTCACCATGGGCGAGAGCGCCGAGAAGATGGCCCAGAAGAACGCCATCTCCCGCGAGGCCCAGGACGCCTTTGCCCTCGAGAGCCACCGGAAGGCCGCGGAGGCCTGGAAGGCCGGCTACTTCGAGGAGGAGGTCATGCACGTGCCGGTGCCACCCCGCTACGAGCACATCGCCGCGAAGGACAACATCGTCCGGGAGGACACGAGCCTCGAGGCGCTCGCCGCGCTCGGGCCCGTCTTCGACCGGCGCTACGGCACCATCACCGCCGGCAACTCCTCCCCCCTCACCGACGGGGCGGCCGCGGTGGTCCTCACCTCGGAGGAGAAGGCACGCGCGCTCGGGCTCGAGCCGCTCGGGTACCTGCGCGCCTATGCCTACGCAGCCCTCGATCCGGCCGACGAGCTCTTGCAGGGACCGGCCTTCGCCGCGCCCGTCGCCCTCGACCGGGCCGGCCTCGCCCTCGCCGACATGGACCTCGTCGACATGCACGAGGCGTTCGCGGCCCAGGTGCTCTCGAACCTCAAGGCCTTCTCGAGCCGCAAGTTCGCCGAGGAGAGGCTGGGGCGCAAGGCGCCGCTCGGCGAGGTGGACCCGAATAAACTCAACGTGAATGGGGGATCCATCGCGCTCGGACACCCCTTCGCTGCCACCGGCGCCCGCATGATCCAGATGACCCTGCGCGAGCTCAAGAGGCGCAAGGGTGCCCATGCCCTGCTCACCGTCTGTGCCGCCGGGGCGCTCGGTGCCGCCCTCGTCCTCGACGGCCCGGAGGCGCGCTAGCCCGTGAACCCGACCGTGCAAACGAGGACCGCCGCCATGAACCCAGCCCCCAATCTGGCAGAGAGCCTGAAGGTCGTGGTCGAGGAGGGCGTCGCCCTGTGCCTGCTCGACGTGCCGGGCGAGCCGGTCAACACCCTCTCCCGGGAGCTCGGCTCCGAGCTCGGCGAGCTCCTCTCCTCCCTCGGAAAGGACAAGGCGGTGAGCGCGCTCGTCCTCGCGAGCGGCAAGAAGGACGGCTTCATCGCCGGCGCGAAGTTCGAGATGATCGAGCGCGTGAAGGCCGCCGAGGAGGGCGAGGCGCTCGCGCGCAGCGCCCAGCGCTGGTTTGACGCGCTCGCCCGCTCGGAGAAGCCGGTGCTGGTCGCCATCCACGGCCCCTGCCTGGGCGGGGGCCTCGAGCTCGCCCTCGCCTGCCACTACCGGCTGGCGAGCGACCACGTGAAGACGCAGCTCGGCCTCCCCGAGGTGCAGGCCGGGCTCATCCCCGGGGCCGGGGGAACGCAGCGGCTGCCGAGGCTCGTCGGTCTCGCCCCCGCCCTCGACCTCATCCTGTCCGGGCGGCGTCTCGGCGCGAAGAGGGCCCTCAGGATGGGCCTCGTCGACGAGGTCGTGCCCGCCCCCATCCTCCTCGAGGTGGCGAAGGACCGGGCGCGCGAGTTCGTGAGCGGCGGCCTCAGGGCCCGGGGCAAGGAGAGCGCGCGGGCGGCCCTCGCCCGGCTCGCCCTGGAGAGAAACCCGCTCGGGCGCGCCTTCGTGTTCCGCGAGGCGCGGCGCAAGCTCGAGAAGAAGACCGGCGGACACTATCCGGCGCCGGGGAAGGCCCTCGAGGCCGTGAAGTACGGCCTCGACCACGGCTTCCAGCGCGGACTCGAGAAGGAGGCAGAGCTCTTCGGAGAGCTCGCCGTCTCCGAGGTGTCGCGCCGGCTCGTCGGCCTCTTCTTCGCCACGACCGCGCTCAAGAAGGACAGCGGCGTCGACGACCCGGCGGTCCGCCCGCGCAAGGTGGAGGAGGTGGGTGTTCTCGGCGGAGGGCTCATGGGCTCCGGGATCGCCTTCGTGACGGTGGGGGCGGGACTGCCGGTGCGCCTGCGCGAGCGGGACGACCGCCAGGTCGGGCGCGCCTTCTCGAGCGTGCGCGGGCTGCTCGACGAGCGCGTGAAGCGACACTCCATCGGCCGGCTCGAGCGCGACTCGACCCTGCGGCTGCTCACCGCCACCACCGACTGGTCGGGCTTCGAGCGGGTCTCGCTGCTCATCGAGGCGGTCTTCGAGGACCTCGCGCTGAAGAAGGAGATGGTGCGGGCCTTCGAGCGCGTGAACCCGGGCGGGATCTTCGCCTCCAACACTTCGGCCATCCCCATCGCGCGCATCGCCGAGGGCTCGGAGCACCCGGAGCGCGTGCTCGGCATGCACTACTTCTCGCCGGTCGAGAAGATGCCGCTCCTCGAGGTCATCGTGACCCCGCGGACCTCACCGGAGGTCACCGCCACCGCGGTGGCGGTGGGCAAGAGGCAGGGCAAGACCGTCATCGTGGTGAACGACGGCCCGGGCTTCTACACGAGCCGGATCCTCGCCCCGGCCATGAACGAGGCGGCCGAGCTCTTGCTCGAGGGCGCTCGGGTCGATGCGATCGACCGGGCCCTCACCCGCTTCGGCATGCCGGTCGGGCCCCTCACCCTCCTCGACGAGGTGGGCGTCGACGTCGGACAGAAGGTGGGAAAGACCCTGCACGAGGCGTTCGGCGAGCGAATGGCCCCCCCCCAGGCGCTCGAGCGACTCCTCAAGGACGGCCGTCTCGGCCGCAAGGCCAAGCGGGGCTTCTACACTTATGGTCAAAAGAAGAAGGAGGTGGACGGCGCGGTCTACCGGCTCTTCCCGGAGGTGGCCCGGCGCGAGGTCCCGGAGGACGAGGTGAGAGAGCGGGTGGTGCTCGCCATGGTGAACGAGGCCGTCCGCTGCCTTTCCGAGAACATCCTGCGCAGCCCGCGCGACGGAGACGTGGGCGCCATCTTCGGGCTCGGCTTCCCGCCCTTCCTCGGGGGGCCTTTCCGCTACGCCGACAGCCAGGGCCCCGAGGCCCTCCTCACCCGTCTGAAGCGCCTCGAGGAGCGGTTCGGGGCGCGCTTCGAGCCGGCGCCGCTCCTCGTCGAGAACGCGCGAGCGGGCCGCAGGTTCTACCGCTAGGTGACCGAGAAAGGGCCTTGTCAATCCCAGGTTCTCGGCGAGGCCCTCCTGCGTAAATTGCCCCAGGCGGGAAAGGCGCCGTGCGACGCTGCGTCCGGGGCTCTTCCTCGACTGTCAGTCGAGCGCTGTTCTCCTTCTGCCCGCGTTCTCGGCCCTTCCGAGATCGAGGTCGGGTCAGGGGAGCCTTCCTGCCACCGCGAGCGCGGCCTCTGGCCCGCCGGTCGCATGCTCCTTCTCCGAGGCCGGGGCCGAGGTGGAAGGCCCGCGGTAAGAAGGCCTCCGTCGATTCACGAGGGGTGAGGGGGTTGGGGTCCGCGGGCCCGGTTGAACACGAGGCCCGCGGACCCCGCCAGTTTCGAGCGGTTTCGAGGGGGCGCCGTCGTGAGGGGGGTGGGGGAAAAGACCCAACCCCGAGGCCGGGCCCGACGAATCCTCTCGAGCCGAGCGCCCCCTCGCCATCCAGAAATGCCTTCCTCCACACCCGTAGTCCGGCGCGCGCCTGGCGCGAAAGGCGCGCTGAGGCTTAGCTCCGCGCAAGACTTGCGCCTGCGAGCCGGACTCACGTTCCTCGAAGCCTCGTAACCCAGGGCGACGTGCCGTGGGGCAGAACGTGCAGTTCATGAGCGCATCCAGGTCTCCCGCCACGCACGGTGGCCGACACCTGCGTTGGCTGCCCCGCGGCACGGATCGCTATTAAGGTGCTCCACCTCGAGCTTCCCGAACCACGCGTTCATCATCGAGCGCAACCTCCGTGGCTCCTGCCGCGCGGACGAGGTCGACGGAGTCGGGACCAGGGCCGCCTTCACGCGTGCGATGACGCAGCTCGGCAGGACCATCGCGGCGGCCTCCATGGAAGAGCTCGGCACGCCTGAGCCCGCCCACCTCCGGAGACGTCATCGTCATCGAAGGGTCGAAGGCCCTCGCCACCTCTCTCACCGAGCATCGTGGTGCTACCTACACCTTGGCCAGCCCGCTCACCCTCAAGTCTCAAGACGTACATCGCCAACCCGAACGGCAACTCACCGGCGATCCACAGTGTCAGGGTGGGCATCTCCTCCCTCGACGAGCGGCACCGACTTCGACACCCCTGGCACGGTCCTTATTGAAGACGGGCCCCTCATCCGCGCGATCTGGAACTACAGCCTCTTCGCGGACGACAGCTCGGGAGCACGATGACGAACCGGCAGACGAACCCGAAGGGCCGCCCCTGGCGCGTTCCTTGAGTCTTAAGGGGTAGGCGAGGGCCCGGGGCGAGGAACTGCTGGCCGCTCGTCTTTTCCGGCTGGACCCGTCCACGCCCTGGCGCACGCCCTGCGGGAGCCTCTCTCGCCCGTGGCGCCTTCAAGGGGTGGACGACGGAGGATGGCCTCCTCTGACCCGCCTCAAGCACAGTTCCCCTCGATTCCCGGTCGTCGAATCGGGGGCTTGGGCGGCAGAGTCCTTCCCCGAGCCGAGAGGGTGAAATCACCCAACCCCTCGGGTCCCCCTGCGTGAAAGTCCCCCGCACGAAAATCATGCGCACAGCTCGATGCGCTCCGTGGACGGGTGGTCGGGCCCGGGCGGCTTCATGGACAATTCCAGTCCTTTTCCTCTTCTCGTTCGCAGCCGATCGCGTTTCACCGCGATGTTACTGGATGATCAGGCGACCTCTTCCCCACAGGGCGTGAACGGGTGGGCGAAGCCACATTCTCGGGCAGTTGGCGCCGTCGATAGCTCGGGTTCGCGAGGAAGTCGGCCCGAGTCTCGCAAGGGGAGGCCGCGCACCGGAGTGCACGGTGCATTCGTCCCCCCACCGCTAGAGCGGGAGAGAGAAACACTATGTTCAACTTCAAGCATCGGGCGCTGACGTTGCTCGCCGTCGTGGCGGTCGGCGCGGCAGGCTGCAGCGGCAATGGAGCGACCGGCCCCACGGGCGACACCGGCGCTCAGGGCGCCCAGGGTGCTCCGGGCACCAGTGCGACCGCGGCTGGTACCATCTCCGGAACTCTCACCTACATGGCGGGTACGACCTCCACGCCGGCTTCGGCGGTGACGGTTTCCACCCTCCCGGCGACCTCGACCGCCACCTCGGACGCGAACGGAAACTACACGCTCGCGAACGTCCCGGTGGGCATCTACTCGGTCGTCTTCTCCGGCAACGGCTATACGAGCGCCCAGGTCGGCGCGGTCTCGGTTCTCGCCGGGCAGACCTACACGGTGAACCAGGTCCTCGTGGCCGCGAACCCGCTCGTCGTCACCTCCACCACCCCGCTCACCGCGGTCGGCTTCAACAGGACCGCGACGGCGAGCTTGACGGTGAGTGGCGGCTCGGGCAATTACACCTACACCTGGTCGCCGACGCCGGCGGGGACGGCGCCCAATACGGTGAACCCCACCCCCATCACCGTCTCCGGCAGCGGCACCTCGGCCACCTTCACGACCGGCACGCTCGCCGCCATCATGGCGAGCCCGAGCGTCCTGGGCCTCGGCTACGGCATCGGCACCTACGCCTGCGCGGCCCTCCCAACGAGTGACAATTCATCTACGGCCTGCAGCACGTTCCCGGGCCGCGCCGGCTACATCGGCGTCACCGCGCAGCAGGTCCAGCAGATGACCTACAGCGTGAACTGCCTCGTCAAGGACACCACCACCGGCTGGACGAAGACCATCTCCATCGCCATCCCCCCCGTGAACCTGGCCCAGGGCTCGACGAGCGTGCCGGTGAACTCGATGGTGATCGCGAACCTGCCCGGCAACACCACCACCCTCACCCTCTCGGTGGCGAACACGACCGGCACCTCCCAGGCCCAGCTCCAGGACGCGGGTACCGTGAACCCCTGGTTCGTCCCGGACGTCCCCGGTGACTACACCATCATGAACGGGGCGAACGCGGCGCTTCCCACCGTCACCGCCGGCCGGTACGTGAGCGCGAGCCCGAGCTGCGGCGTCTGCCACTCGAACGTCGCGAGCGACCCCACGCTGGTCGCGACGGTGGCCGCCAAGTTCAAGGCCTGGACGAACTCCGCGCACGACAACTACTACTTCGACTCGATGTCCTACGACGCGAACGGCAACCTCCAGTGGAACGCGGGGGTCACCCAGCTCGCGACCTCGAGCACGACCGTCAACTGGCCGACGAGCGCTTTCCCGACGGCTCCCGGCAACAACGGCGGGACCACGGTGCTCCCCATCCCGCTCTTCGAGTTCGGCATCGCGGGCGGCGAGGGCGGCCACTACAGCGGCAGCTGCATCGGCTGCCACACGACCGGCTACAACCTGGCCGTGTCCGACAACGGGTTCGATGACGTGGCGACGAGCTGGCAGTGGAGCTTCCCGAACCTCAACACGAGCTCCACTTATGCGGCGGGCGTCCCCGCCACCCCCAACCTCACCGCCTGGAACGCCATGCCGGCCGCGGTGAAGCAGTACGTGGGGATGCAGTGCGAGAGCTGCCACGGCCCGATGGGCGAGCACCTCGCCCGCAGCGCCGCCGCCCCCAAGGGCGAGTACGCCATCGACGCCTGCGCGGTCTGCCACGACAAGCCCACCAACCACGACAAGGTCTACCTGTGGCGTAAGTCGAAGCACTCCGACATGGAGACCGCGGTCTCCGAGGGCGCCGGGACGACCAACTCGCCCTCCAACAGCTGCAACCGCTGCCACTCGGCCCAGGGCTTCGCCCAGTACATGGCTCAGCTCCAGGGCACCCTCACCTACCCCGACGGCAAGGCCGTTCCGGCCTTCGGCGGCGTCCTGCTCGATCCCACCAGCACCGAGACCGCTCCGGTGGGCGCCACGGCGGGCTTCCTCATCGGCCTCGGCATCACCCCGGCCACGGTTCAGCCGCAGACCTGCCAGGCCTGCCACGACCCGCACACCACCCAGCTGCGCGTCTCCGGCAGCGTGGTCGACCAGAACAAGAACCTCGTCACGCTGCCGGCCGGCTTCACGGTCTCCGGCGCGGGCAACGGCGCCATCTGCTTCGTCTGCCACAACAGCCGCAACGGCGCGCGCAACGACTTCGCCACCGTCGTCTCGGGCGAGCCGCAGTTCTACAACAACCCGCTCCCCGGCGCGGCCCAGTCGACCGGCCTGCAGACCTCCATCGGCGGCCCGCACGAGGCGAACCAGGGTGACGTGCTCATGGGCGTGAACGCCTTCTGGATGCCCGCCTCCAACCCCTCGAAGCACCTGGCGGTGGCCGACACCTGCGCCGGTTGCCACATGAAGATCTTCCCGGCCGGCCTCACCGGCTCGAACACGAACCACACCTTCACCATCGACACCACGAGCTGCGCCACCTGCCACGGCTCGGAAGTCGACGGCGCGGGTATCCAGGCCCAGTTCGCCACCGCCTCCACCGCCCTCGGCAACGCCCTCAGCGCGGCCGCGATCGCTCCGGTCCAGGCCGGTAGCTACGTGAAGGGCAAGTCGCAGACCGTGCAGATCGTCCCCTCGAACATCGCCTCGATCCAGTTCGTCTCGGGCCGCTCGCCGGGCTTCGTCATCACCTTCACGGCCGCCATCAACAACCCGGACGCCACCTCGGGACAGGTGACGAGCCTCGGCAGCGCGAACTCGCCCTACACCATCGCCAACTTCTACTCGGACGCCGGGGTGACCCCCATCTTCGACCAGCTCTCGGGCCGGGTCGCCAAGGCGAATTGGAACTACTCGCTCGTCACGCAGGACGGGTCGCAGGCGATCCACAACCCGACCTTCGTCTTCGGCGTCATCTCGGCCACGAACACGGGCCTCGCCGACACCACGAAGAAGCTGTAGTCCCAGGTCAAGAGGCCGGGCGCGCTCCGCCGCGCCGGTTTCGCTGAAAGAAGGCCCGGGTCCCGCCAAAGGGGGCCCGGGCCTTCGTGCCTCCAGAAGGCGTCGAGGTCGAAGAAGGGCTATCCTTCCCCTCGTGCAGCTGAGGCGCGTCTACCCGCTCATCATCGCCTTCGTGTTCCTGCCGGCGGCCCTCATGCTCACGGTGGGGATCCTCATCCTCGTCTTCGGCTCGGCGGCGCGCGACTACGTCTTCGGCACCCTCATCCTCGCCCTCGTCGCGACCACCGTCATCGGCACCGCGGCCACCCTGGCCGTCCTCTACCGCCAGGCCCGCCTCGCCAAGCTGCAGAGCGATTTCGTGAACAAGGTGTCGCACGATTTGCGCACTCCGCTCACCAGCATCCGCATGTTCGTGGAAACCCTGCAGATGGGACGGCTCAGGGCTGACCCCGCCCGCGAGAGCGAGGCGCTCGGGATCATCACCGAGGAGGTGGGGCGCCTGTCGGGCCTCATCAACCGGCTGCTCGACTGGGCGCGCATGGAGTCGGGCAAGCGCAGCTACGAGTTTGGGCCCTGCGAGGTGGGAGCCCTGCTCGACGAGGCGCTCTCCGCCCTCGAGCCGCAGCTTTTGCACCAGCCGGCCGAGGTCGTCCGCGATCTACCCGAGGGATTGCCCTGCGTGCGCGCCGATCGGGCGGCGCTCGGCGACGCGCTCCTGAACCTCCTCCAGAACGCACACAAGTACACAGGACCCGACAAGCGCATCGAGGTCTCCGCCCGCGCCCTCGGCACGAGCGTCGCCCTCACCGTGTCGGACAACGGCCCCGGCATCGCCGGAGCCGACCAGAAGCACATCTTCGACAAGTTCTACCGGGGCCAGGATCTCCTCGACCGGACCATCGAGGGTTCGGGCCTGGGGCTTTCCATGGTGAAGCACATCGTGAAGGCGCACGGCGGGAAGGTGACGGTGTCCTCCCAGCCCGGACACGGGGCGGCCTTCACCATCACGCTCCCGGTCGCGCCCCGCGACCGCGCGTGAACCGATGCCTCGCAGGCGAAATTGGCTCGTCCCGCTGGGCCATATCGCGCAGGACCTGCGTGGCTACGCCAAGCCCTTCGCCCGGGGGGCGAAATCATGGAGAGGACGAGTCCATGAAAAGCCGTTCCCGGGCGAGCACTTTTCACGCCGTGGGCGGGGTTCTCCCACCGAAGCCAACGCCCCGAACCCGCCCGGCATTTTCGGGTGCGCCGCCGAAAGCTCATCCCGCCTGCAACCGGGGCCGAGGTCGGCCTAGCTCCGTGGTTTTCTAAGAGGAAACGCAAAGTCTTCGCCCTCGGCGGTGGCACCCCAATCGCATGTGCGGCCACCTACGTACCGGTTGAACCGGGTGACGTGGTGTCCCCCCTCCAAACGCGGAGACGATAACCTCATGCGGACGTATCATCAGATCACGCTGGCTTGTATCGCGGCGGTCAGCCTCGCTCTCGCGGGCTGCTCAGGGCAGGCGGGTCAGAAGGGCACAACCGGTGCCACGGGTGGTCAGGGTAGTCAGGGCACCCCCGGTGCGGCCGCTTCGCCGGGTTCCATCACCGGCACGGTGATGTTCTCGATCAACGGCGTCGTGAGCCCGCAGAATCTGGCCTCGGCGGTGACCGTGACCGAGTCCCCCAACGTGAACGTCACGGCGACCACGGCCCCGGACGGCACCTACACGCTCGCGAACCTCCCCGCCGGCTACTACACGCTCACCTTCACCGGGCCGGGCTCGGACTACGCGAAGGCGGTGACCGCCACGGCGAGCGTCGTCTCCGGCGCGGGGGCGACGACCGTGAACGTGACGCTCGTGAAAAACGACCCGCTCGTCCTCACCATCACGCCCTCGGTCGACCCGAACAACCCGGTCGCCAACTCGACTGTGATCCCGGCCACGAACCCGGTGAACCCGGTCGGCTTCGGCCTGCCGGTCGACCTCGCCGTCTCGGCCAACTACAGCGACGGCACGACCGTGAACAACTCCACCATCACCTACGCCTGGTCGGTCACCGCCGGCCCCAGCATGCCGCAAGGCGTGACCTTCAATCCGCTCTCGGCCGCGAGCGGCACGAGCGTCGTCTTCTCCACCCCCACGATCGCGAACCTCATCGCCGGCGGCAGCGTGCCTAACTTCGCCCCGGAGTCGGGCTCGACGACGAACGTCACACAGAACGGGGTGGTCGTCGCCCTCCAGCCCGTGTATCGACCGAGCTTCATCGGCATCACCACCGAGATGCTCGCCAAGATGACCTACACGGTCCAGGTGGTCGCGACCGATTCCGCGACGAAGTGGACCACCACCAAGACCATCAACGTCGTCCCCGGCACCCTGGCGCAGGCCAACGTGAACGTCCCGGTCGGCACCACCGTCCTCGGCTACGATTCGCAGACGGTCTGGAGCTGGGCTCTCACCTTCCAGGCCCCGGGGGCGACCACAGCGGTTCCTTCGTTGCTCCTGCAGGGCGCCACGACCCAGTACCCCTGGTTCGTCCCCGACCAAGCGGGCATCTACACGCTCACGAACACCTACGCGACGGGCAAGACCACGACGCTCGTCGTCCACGCCGCGAACCTCTACACGGGCGCCTACGCCGACGGCAAGACCGAGACAACCGGGGCGACCTACAACAGCTCGCCCTGCATGGATTGCCACTCAGCGGGCTACGGCAAGCAGGCCTATGACTGGGCCTACGGCTATCACGGCGACTACACCTCGGGCACTGACCAGCCGAAGGCGGCGCCCTGGTCGGCGACTGCGGTACCTCCGGGCGGGTACAATCTCACTACCCCCACCACGCTCCTCTCGCCCAACGCGACCATCTTCGAGGCAGGCATCACCGGCCAGATCCTCGAGGGTGGGACGGCCTTCTACTCGGCATCCTGCATGGGTTGCCACACGACGGGTTACAACGCGGCGTCGACGGCTGTGAACGGCGGCATGGACGACATCGCCCTCGCCGACGGCTGGACCTTCCCCGTAGGCGCGAACGGGCAGCCGTCACTCACGGCAGCGAACTGGACCAACATGCAGCCGAACATGCAGCACCTGCAGGGCATCCAGTGCGAGAGCTGCCACGGCGCGAACACCATGGAAGGCTGGAATGTGGCGGCGCCGGGCGGATTCGGAACCCCCGCCGCTGCAGCAGTGGCCTACCAGACCTTCCTCTTCCCGAGCTACAGCGCGGTCATGTGCGGCCAGTGCCACGACGAGCCGACCTTCCACGACAAGTTCGCCATGTGGGCGAAGGGGGCCCATGCGGTGACCGAGCCGCTGAACTTTGGCGCTGCCGATTCACGACTCTCGGCCCTCGCGGTGACGACGTCTAACCTCTACCCGAACTACGGCGCCGGCAACTGCGGCCGCTGCCACACGGCCCAGGGTTTCGTGGCCTTCGTGAACTACATGGCCGCGAATCCGAGCGCGTGCAACTTCAGTGCGGGGTCGGGCATCATCCCCAACACCTGTTACCTGCAGAACACCCCCTGCAATCTCGCGGCAGCCTGCTACGTGGGCGGGGTCTCGACGCCTCCCACCGCGTCCACGGCTGGTTGCACCTTGCCCACGAGCACGTCCACGACCCCCAGCACCTGCTTTGACTACGAGTACGGTACGTACACGTACAGCAGCACCGCCAGCAGCTGGTCTCTCACCCCGAACTTCGACCTCGCGACCTACCTCGTCGGTCTCGGGATGGTTTCACAGCCCTTCGCCACGGTGACCCAGACGACGAACAAGGAGCCGAGCGGCGCCGCTATCGCTGCCGTTGCGAGCACGCAGATGACGGCCGTGCAGCCGCAGACCTGCCAGGCTTGCCACGATCCGCACACCACGCTTCCCCGCGTGATGGGTGCCTCGCCCATGCTGCAGGTCGGATTCAGCGTGACCGGCGCCGGATCGGGCGCACTCTGCATCATGTGCCACAATAACCGGGCCGGGCCCCGCAACGACGCGGTGACCCAGTTCCCACTCGCTGTCGTCAACGGGAGCAATCAGCAGTCGGTCAGTACGGCTCACGACGGCCCCCAGGGCGACGTCTTCTGGGGCCAGAACGCGTTCTTCATGAACGGCGCCGTCATGCCCTCGAAGCACGCGGCGGTGGCCGACACCTGCGTCGGCTGCCACGTGGCCCTCGCTGACTCGAGCGGTTCCACCTCCAACATGCCGAACCACACCTTCCGGGTCGACTCCGCTCTCTGCGCGAGCTGCCACGGAAGCGACGTCGACGGCGCCGGGGTCATCGGCACGTACATCTCGGGGGTGAACGCACTCGGGACGACCATCGCCCAGACCTTCACGAACTTCCTGGCGGCGAATCCGAACGGCCTCGTCATCAAGGGCTCGTCGAGCAATCAGGTCATCGTGGCGTCCAACATCGCGAGCGTGACGAGCGCGACCGCCGCTCAGCCCATCGTCAACACGGCACCGCTCTACGTGTCGAACAACCTCGTCAATGTGTCGAATGCGAGCGCCATCGTGGTCAACCTCACGACGGCCATCACGAACCCCAATGGCACGGGCACAATCCAGAGCTACACCGTCTCGGTGACCTCGCCGCTCTACCTCAACACCGGCACCGTCGCCGCACCGGTCGTCGGGGCCCAGGCCCTCTCCGCGAGCGGCCTCTTCGCCCGCGCGTTCTGGAACATCTCGCTCATCGCGAACGACCACTCGAACAGCGTGCACAACCCGTCGTTCGTGAGCGCCGTCATCGCCAACACCGAGAACGCGCTCCTCAAGAATCCGCAGGCCCTGCCGTACTAAGCGCAGTCTGAACCGACTCAACAGGAGCCCCCTGTGCCCTTCGCGGCGCCGGGGGCTTTCTTTTTGGGGGACCACTGCGCGAGCCACGGCGCCGACTCCGCAGGTGGGGTGACCAGGGGGCCCCGACGCTCTGCGGCAAAAGCGGACGAGCGTCACTCACCCGTCATTTGGGCAGGTTTGCTCTCCGCACCCGAGCCGCCCTTGTCGCCGAACCGTAACCTTCCCCGCAGGGCACACTTTTGCTAAGCCGAGCGTCCTAAGAGCATTAGAGTGTGCTCGAGCATGGGCCCAGGAGCGCCGCCGTGAAGGGCAAGATTCTCGTCGTGGAGGACGACCCCTCCATCCTGCGCGGTCTCCAGCTTAACCTCGGCATGGAGGGCTACACGGTCAGGTCCGCCATGGACGGCGAGGTGGGCCTCGCTCTCGCGAAGAGCGAGGAGCCCGACCTCCTCCTCGTCGACATCATGCTCCCGAAGCTCAACGGGCTCACGCTCATCCGTTCCCTGCGCGAGGTGAACCCGAGCGTCCCCATCCTCATCCTCTCGGCCAAGGGCCAGGAGGCGGACAAGGTGGCGGGCCTCGAGTTCGGCGCGGATGACTACGTCGTGAAGCCCTTTTCCTTGAAGGAGCTGCTCGCCCGCATCGCCGGAGCGCTGCGCCGGCAAGAACGCGCGCGCTCGACCGAGGTGAAGACGATTCGCCGGTTCGGCGGCGCGGAGGTCGACATTGAGGGACGCAAGCTGTCGGTGCGGGGCAAACTCGTGACCCTCACCGCACGGGAGTTCGACCTGCTCGCCTTCTTCCTCACCCACCCAGGCCGCGTCTTCACGCGCGAGCAGCTCATGCAGGCGGTGTGGGGCTCGCGCTACACCGGGACGGCACGGACGGTCGACAACTTCGTCGCGCGCCTGCGCGCCCACATCGGAGACGACGCCGAGGCGCCGCGCCACCTCGAGACGGTGCGCGGCTACGGGTACCGCTTCGCCCCTTAGCGCACCCGGCGGCGTCGCAGCAGGAATAACGGAAGGACGAGGAGGGCGACGACGCCGGCGCCGCCGACGGCACAGCCGCTCAGATTGTCGGAGGTGCCGAGGTGGCCAGGGCCGATGCCACCCCCCCCCACCTGGCTTCCGGTACCTCCATCCGATCCGCCGTCCGAACCTCCGTCGGTTCCGCCTGGGTTCGCGAGATATCCGGTCAAGCCCACCACGAGCGGGGAGAGCGTGTAGGAGTCGCTCCCGCCCGCTTCAAAGAGCGCGGCGCCCGTGACCCCGTCCGCCTGGATCTCCATGTCGAGAAACTCGGCCCAGGTGAGATCGGTCGACTCCCAGGCTCGCCCGATGGGCCCGGCCTCCGTGATGTAGAGCGGGGCACGCAGACCGCAGTCGGAGATGATCTGACGGTAGGCGAGCGTCGTCGAGGACTCGGTCGCGACGTTCGTCGTCATGGTGGGGGAGCGCGCGTGGTAGCTCCACCCGTAGGACGCGGAACCGCCTACCGCGCTCGCCACCTGGCTCGCGACCTGGCAGAAGGCGTCCGAGCTCGTCCCGGCGCCGGAGGGTAGGCCGGAGGGGAGTGCTCCCACGATGGGCAGAAAGCCGCTGTTCCGTATCTGAAAGGCGAGGGAAGACCAGAATGTGGCGAGCTGGGAAGGCGTGCCGACCGGCTCGGAGGGGCCCTCCACCCCGTCCACCGTGAAGAAGCTCTGAGCCCCGAGCACCTGGGCCACCCAGTTTCCCCAGGAGGCGACCGGGTTACTGAGATCGACCGCCCCACTGCCCCCGACCTGGACGATGACGAAGGACCCAGTACAGTTCCTGCGGTAGGTCCCGACCGCGGTGCCGATCGTGCTCGAGAGCTCGGTCAGCCCGTCCGCGGGAAGCGGAACCACGACGAGCCTCGGACAGGCGGCGAGGATCGTCGTCACGTCCGAGCTGGAACCGAGGACGACGACGCCGAGGTGGCTCGTCGAGACCGGAGTGGCCGTCAGCACGGCCGCCGCAAGCGCGACGAGCGGGCTCATGAGCTCATTCTACGCCGAGATCTTCAGCCGAGGGCCATTCGAACCGCGAAGAGGAGCTTCTCGTCCTCGGCTGGATCGACTGTGCGCGGGTCGAGCACAAGCGCCCCCTCCTCGATGCGTGCGACGACGGGCGGCGCCCCGGCGCGCAATCGGGAGGAGAGGCCGTCGGGATCCCCCGAAGGAAAGGCCAGCACGTGGGTCGGGAGCGTCACCCCAGGGAGCGAGCCCCCGCCCACCGCGGACTCACCTTGCCGCACCTCCGCCCCCTGCGCTTTTTCGCCGAGTGACCTCTTCCAGCTTTCCACGCGTACGCGGAGCTCCTCGGGCGTCCTCGCGATGGCACGCCATATGGGGAGGGCCCGCACGGCCTCGCCACGCTCGTAGTGGCCGAGGGTTGCGGCGAGGGCGGCGAGCGTGGCTTTGTCCACGCGCAGGGCCCGCATGAGGGGATGGCGCTTCACCTGTTCCACCGCCTCGCGGCGGCCGACCACGATCCCGGCCTGCGGCCCGCCGAGGAGCTTGTCCCCGGAAAAGAGGACGAGATGAGGCCCCTCTCCCACGCGCTCGGGAACGGTTGGCTCTTTGCCGAGGCCGAAGGGAGAGGTGTCGAGGAGCGTGCCCGAGCCGAGATCGTCGAGCACCCAGAGCCCCTTTCGCCTGCCGAGCTCCACGAGTTCTCCGAGCGCCGCGTCGTGCGTGAAACCGGTGAGCCGGAAGTTCGAGCGGTGTACCGAGAGGAGGATGGCGGTGCGCTCGGTGAGTGCCCCCTCGTAGTCGCGAAGGTAGGTCCGGTTGGTGGTCCCCACCTCGACGAGGAGAGCCCCCGAAAGGCGCAGGACTTCCGGGATCCGGAAGCCGCCGCCGATCTCGACGAGCTGGCCGCGCGAGATGACGACCTCCGGCTGGCCGGTCGGCCTCGGTGCCGGGGCTGAATTCTCTCGGGGAGGGGGGATGCGCGAGAGGGCCGAGAGCGCGAGGAGGACCGCGCCCGCGTTGTTGTTCACGACCACCGCGGACTCGGCTCCCGTGAGCCGGCACAGCGCACGCTCGGCGTGACCATAGCGGTCACCTCGCTCCCCCCGGGCGAGGTCGTACTCGAGGTTCGTGTAACCTTCCCCGACCTCGCGCATGGCCGAAAGGGCGGCCTCGCAAAGCGGCGATCGTCCGAGATTCGTGTGCAGGACGACTCCGGTCGCGTTGATGACCCGGCGCAGGGAGCTTTGAACGCTCTGCGCGAGCCTCGCCTCGAGCCTCGCCTCCACCTCGCCTTCGTCGGGACAGGTCCCACCGGCGAGGACCTCGGCCCGAAGGAGATCGAGCGTCGAACGCACCACCTCCATCACCGCAGGGTGCCCGAGCAAGGCGACGAAACCCTTCGCCTCCGCCACCTCTAACAGTCGGTCTGCCCTGGGGATCCTGCGAGCCTCGGGAACCCCTTCTCGCCTGTCGAAAGGCCTCATGACCCACCCGCACCGCATCCCCGCGGGTCCCCGGACGCGCTCGCCGCAAGGGGCGCCCAGGTCCACCCCCCGGAAAGGAATAAAGCCAGTTGCCACCGTCGCATGGCCACGGTAATCCTGTCACCCACCTTATGATCCCCTCTCTGGGTGGTCCCACCGCGGCCCAGTCCTACCTGTGGCTCATCATCATCCTGCCGCTCGTCGGCGCCGCGTGTAACGGCCTCATCGGCCGAAGGCTCGGCAAGGCGAACGTGGCCCTCATCGCGGTGGGCGTCCTCGTCACCTCCTTCGTGCTCTCCCTCATCGCCTTCTCCGCGATCGTCCGTGGGGTCTCCCTGCACTTTCAGGGGGGGACGTGGTTCCGGGTGCCCGGGCCGGAGGGGCGCGCCCTCATCGATGTGAGCTACGGCCTGGTCTTCGACCGCTTGTCCGGAGTGCTCGCCCTGGTCGTCACCGGGGTGGGCTCCATCATCCACATTTACTCCGTGGCCTACATGAGCCACGAGGACGACTTCGGGTACGCGCGATTCTTCACCTACCTGAACCTGTTCGTGGCGGCGATGATGACGCTCGTCCTCGCGGACAGCCTCATCCTCACCTTCGTGGGTTGGGAGGGAGTCGGCCTGTGCAGCTACCTGCTCATCGGCTTCTGGTACACCGACGAGCAGAAGGCCTTCTGCGGCCGCAAGGCCTTCGTCGTGAACCGCATCGGGGATTTCGGCTTTCTCATCGGGGTCTTTTCCCTCCTCTCGGTCTTCGGCACGGCCGACTACGGGCTCCTCGCCTCGGCGGCCAGGTCGGCTTCGCCCGGGCTCGTCCTCACCTCGGGCGTCTTCTCCGGGCACACCCTCGGCTTCGCGCTCACCTTCGCCACCCTCATGTTCTTCCTCGGCTGCGCCGGGAAGAGCGCGCAGCTGCCCCTCTACGTGTGGCTCCCCGATGCCATGGCCGGCCCGACGCCGGTCTCGGCCCTCATCCACGCGGCCACCATGGTGACGGCCGGGGTCTACCTCGTCGCGCGCACGAGCTTCCTCTTCGCGCTCGCCCCCGCCTCGCTCGCGGTGGTCATGCTGGTGGGGGCGGCCACGGCGGTCTTCTCGGCCGCCATCGCCTTCGCCCAGTTCGACATCAAGAAGGTGCTCGCCTACTCGACGGTGAGCCAGCTCGGCTTCATGTTCATCGGCGTGGGCGCCGGGGTCTTCTCGGCTGGGGTGCTCCACCTCGTCACCCACGCCTTCTTCAAGGCCTGTCTCTTCCTCGCCGCCGGATCGGTCATGCACGGCATGGGAGATGACACCGACATCCGCAACATGGGCGGGCTCTCGAAGAAGATGCCCCACACCGCCTTCACCTTCCTCGTCGCCACCCTGGCCATCACCGGGGTCCTGCCGCTCTCCGGCTTCTTCTCCAAGGATGCCATCCTGGCCGGTGCCCTCCACAGCGAGAATCCGGCCGCCCCGTGGGCGGGCACCCTCGCCTACGTCCTCGGCACCGTCGCCGCGGCCGGGACCGCCTTCTACATGACCCGCCTCTTCGCCCTCACCTTCGCGGGCAGTCCCCGCACCGAGGCCTCCCGCCACGCCCACGAGTCCTCCAAGGTCATGACGGTCCCCCTGTGGATCCTGGCGCTGCTCTCGGTGGTGGCGCTCGTCTTGGGGCTGCCGCGCTTCGAGGTCTTCGGCTCGGCGGGTGAGGTCTTCGACCGCTTCCTCCGGCCGGTCTTCGCCCAGGCGAGCGCCGCCCTCGGCGAGCACGAGGAGGCGGCCGCCCTCTGGCCCTTCGCCGTGGCCTGGCTCGTGGCACTCCTCTCGGCCGGCCTCGCCTGGTCCATGTACGTCGGTGCCTGGCGCGGCTTGCCCGAGCGCTTCGCGCGCGCCCTGCCCGGCCTCTACCGCTTCACCGCCGAGAAGTTCAAGGTGGACGAGCTCTACGACGCGGTGGTGGTCCGGCCGGTGCGCGCTCTCGCCTGGGGGCTCTGGCGCATCGTGGACACCTTCCTCATCGACGGCCTCGTGAACCTCGTCGCCTCGCTCTGCGCCGCGCTCGCTCGCCTGTTCCGCAATGTGCAGAACGGCGACGCCCAGCGCTACGCGGCCCTCATGGCGGTCGCGGCCGCCGTCATCCTCGTCGCGGTACTCCTGGGAGGGCGCTAGTGAACCTCTTGAGCGTCGTCGTCTTCCTGCCCGTGGCGGGCGCGGTGGTGGCGGCCTTCTTCCCGGCCGACGAGCCGGGCCAGCACCGAGCCCTCGCCCTCGTCGTCTCGCTCGCCACCTTCTTCCTTTCGCTCGGCCTGTGGCTGGGTTTCGCGACCGGCCCCTCCGCCCCCGAGTTCCAGTTCGAGACGCAGCTGCCCTGGATCGCGAGCCTGGGCATCGGATACCACGTCGGGATTGACGGGGTGGCCTTGCTCCTCGTCCTCCTCACCACCGTCCTCACGCCCATCGTCGTGCTCTCCACCTTCAACTCGGTGCGGGAGCGGGTGAAGGAGTTCATGATCGCGCTCCTCGTGCTCGAGTCGGCCATGATCGGCACCTTCGCCGCGCTCGACCTCGTCCTGTTCTACGTGTTCTGGGAGGGGGTCCTCGTCCCCATGTATCTCCTCATCGGGATCTGGGGCTCGGACAACCGCCTCTACGCGACCATCAAGTTCTTCATCTACACCTTCGTGGCGAGCGTGCTCATGCTCGTCGCCATCATCTACGTGGCGGCCCACGCCCAAGGCTCCTTCGACTACGTGAAGGTGCGCGCGAGCCTCGCCCTCACCCCCACGGCCGAGCGCTGGGTCTTCCTCGCCTTCGCCGTCGCCTTCGCCGTGAAGGTGCCCATGTTCCCGCTCCACACCTGGTTGCCGGACGCCCATACCGAGGCACCCACCGCGGGTTCGGTCATCCTGGCCGGCGTCCTCCTCAAGATGGGGACCTTCGGCTTCTTCCGTTACGCGCTCCCACTCTTCCCGGTGGCGGCCCTCTATTACCGGCCGCTCATCGCCACCCTCGCCGTCATCGGCATCCTTTACGGCGCCCTCATGTGCCTCGTGCAGAAGGACATGAAGCGCCTCGTCGCCTACTCCTCGGTCTCGCACATGGGCTTCGTCATGCTGGGACTCATGGCGCTCACCGCCGAGGGGCTCACCGGAGGCGTCTACCAGATGCTGAACCACGGCGTCTCGACGGGCGCCCTCTTCCTGCTCGTGGGCCTGCTCTACGAACGGCGGCATACCCGGGCCATCTCCGAGTTCGGCGGGGTGGCGAAAGAGGTGCCCTGGCTCGCCACCGCCTTCGTCGTGGTCACGCTCTCCTCCATCGGGCTCCCCGGCACGAATGGGTTCGTCGGCGAATTCCTGGTGCTCTCCGGCACCTGGCTCGGCCGCCTGGAGGGCTACCTCCTCGGCCACGTGGTGCGGGCCCCCTGGTACGCGGCCTTCGCCGCGCTGGGTGTCATCCTGGGAGCCGTCTACATGCTGCTCCTCGTGGAGCGGGTCTTCTTCGGCCCCTCGCGTAACCCCAAGAACGCACAGCTCCCCGATCTCTCGCTCCGCGAATGGTTCGTCCTCGTTCCACTCGTGCTCCTCATCGGCGTCATGGGCTTCTCACCCCAGCCGTTCCTCGCCCCCCTGGAGCAGCCCACCCACCGCCTGCTCGCCCGCTTCTCGGCCGTGGAGGAGCGCCTGCGCAAGGAGGACCCGTCGCTTTCGCCCGCCACCGGGACCGAGCCGCCGGCCATCGCTCTCGAGGGTGTGAGATGAACGGCACGAACTACGCCGACCTGGCTGCCTTGCTCCCGCTCGCTCTCCTCGTGGTGGGCGCCTTGACGCTCCTCATCTCCGAGGTCTTCCTCACCTCGGGCCACCGCGACTACCAGGTCGGGCTCACCGTCGCCACCGCAGCTCTGGCCGCCCTGGCCGCGCTCACCGCTACCCCGGCCGGCCATGTCTTCGGGGGCATGGCCACCGTGGACGCCTTCTCGGAGTTCCTCACCGTCACCGTCTGCTTCGGGGTGGCGCTCTCGGCGCTCGTGGCCGGCCCCTGGCTCAAGGAGCGCGGTGCCGAGCGCGGCGAGTTCTACGCGCTCATCCTCTTCTCGGCGAGTGGCATGGTCCTGCTCGCGAGCGCGAGCGACCTGCTCGTCGCCTTCATCGGCATCGAGGTGATGAGCCTCGCCACCTACGCGCTCGCCGCCTGGATGCGCCGCGGCCGCAGGCCCGCCGAGGCCGCCTTCAAATACTTCCTGCTCGGTGCCTTCTCCTCCGCCCTCTTCATCTACGGCAGTGCCCTCGTCTACGGGGCGACCGGCACCACCCTCTTCGCCGCCATCCCGCACGCGGCCGGGGCGCTCCTCGCCATCGGCCTCGGCCTCGTCGGGGCCGGGCTCGCCTTCAAGGTCGCCGCAGTGCCCTTCCACCTGTGGACGCCCGACGTGTACGAGGGGGCGCCCACGCCGGTGACCGCCTTCATGGCCGCCGGCGTGAAGGCCGCTGCCTTCGCGGTGCTGGCCCGGCTCCTCGTCAGCGTGTGGGCGGGCCCCTCCGCCCCGGGCCTCGGGTCGGGCGGGGTGGTGACCGTGCTCGCCCTCCTCACCATGATCTTCGGGAACCTGCTCGCGCTCCCCCAGCGCAGCGTGAAGCGAATGCTCGCCTATTCGTCGATCGCTCACGCCGGCTACCTGCTCGTCGGCGTGGTGGCGGCGGGGGCCATCGGCGCTCGGCCCAACGGGATCTCGAGCGTGCTCTTCTACCTCGTGGCCTACACGGCCACCGTCATCGGTGCCTTCGCGGTGGTGGGGATCCTCGAGCGGCGCGGGACAGCCTCCGAGGAGCCGAACGACGCGTGGGACCTCTCTCGCCTCTCCGGGCTCGCCCGGCGCAAGCCCGGCCTCGCCTTCGTGATGGCCGTCTTCATGGTCTCGCTCGCCGGCATTCCTCCGAGCGCCGGCTTCATCGCGAAGCTCCTCATCTTCAAGGCGGCCATCTCCGCCCAGGCCTACGGGCTCGCCGTGGTGGGCGTCCTCACGAGCGCGCTCGGCGCCTACTACTACCTGCGCGTGGTGGTCTACATGTACATGCGGGCCCCCGAGGCCGAGGAGGCTCCCGCGGTCGCCACCTCGCTCTCGGTGGCCCTCGTCGCATGCGCGCTCGCCGTGGTCGTCCTCGGGATCGGGCCGGAGCCGGTGGCGGCGCTCGCCCGGGCGGCCTCCTCGCTCATGCCCTGAACCGCGCCTGCCCTGGGCCGGGACGCAAAAAAGGCGAGGGGCGGGTTTCGCCGCCCCTCGCCCGTTCAGCCCCTCTATCAGAACTCCTTGAAGCTCGGGTCGTTCTCCATGGGGATGACGTCCTCGGGGCGGACGGTCATGCCATTCTTGCCGTTCTTCTTGGCCGGGAGGAGCTTCGCCTTGGGTGCGGACTTGAGGGCGGGCTTTCCGGCGGGGGCCGGGGCCTTGAGCGAGAGCTGGCTGTGCTCGAGCTTGAAGGTGCTGACCATGGCGGCGAGCTCCTCCGACTGTCCGGAGAGCTCGGCCGCGGCCGAGGAGGATTCCTCGGAGTTGGCGGCGTTCTGCTGGGTGACCTGACCGACCTGGGAGACCGCTTTCGAGATCTGCTCGATGGCGGCCACCTGCTCGCGGGCGGCGGCGGCCATCTCGGCCACGATGTCGTTCGCCTTGCCGACTGAGGTGGTGATGGCACCGAGCTGCTCACCCACGTGGCGGGCGGTGACCTCGCCCTCGCCCGCCTCTTTCACCGACTGGCGGATGAGCTCCTCGGTCTTGTTCGCGGCCTCCTTCGAGCGGAGTGCGAGCGAGCGCACCTCCTCGGCGACCACGGCGAACCCACGGCCGGCCTCGCCGGCGCGAGCGGCCTCCACGGCGGCGTTCAAGGCGAGGAGGTTCGTCTGGAAGGCGATTTCGTTGATGTCCTTGATGATCTGGGAAGTTCCCTCGGCGGAGGCCTTGATCTTCTCCATGGCCTTCGACATCTGCTGCATGGCGGTCGCGCCCTCGGTGGCGGCGAGGGTGGCCTTCTGGGCGAGGCCGTTCGCCTGCTGCGCGTTGTCGGCCGCTTGCTTGGTCGTGCTCGACATGGACTCGAGGCTCGAGGAGGTTTCCTCGAGGGAGGAGGCCTGCTCGGAGGCGCCGGCCGCCACCGATTCGCTGGAGGAGGCGATCTGGCCGGACGCGGCGGAGACCTGGCCGACCGCCTGGGCCACCTGGGCGAGGGCCTCGTGCAGGGAATCGGCGCTGGCGTTCAGGGACTGCTTGATCTTCGCGTGATCGCCCTGGTAATTGCCCTTCACCCGGGCGCGCAGGTCGCGCTGGGCCAGGGCCTCGAGGACCTCGGCCGCCTCACCGATGGGCCTGAGGACCGCGTCGAGGGTATCGTTCACCCCGGCCACGATCTTGCGGAAATCACCCTGGTGCTTCGTGGCATCGGCGCGGGTGGAGAGCTTGCCCTCCACGGCCGCCTGGGAGAGGGCGGTGGCGTCCTCGGCGAGGGCCTTCACCGCGTCGATGCAGCGGTTGAGGTTCTCCTTGATGAGGTTGAAGTCACCCTCGTACGTGTCGGTGATCTTGGGAGGGAGGTCGCCCTTCGAGATGCGGTCCACGTACTCTGCGGTCACCCGGATGGGCTTCGTGAAGGCGTCCATCGTCTTGTTCACGCCCGCGATGACCGGCTGGAACTCGAGGCCGACGGCGTTCGGGTCGCCGCGCACCGTGAGCTCGCCCTGCTCCACCGCTCGGGTGAGCTTCCCCGCTTCTCCGAGGAGCCCGCGGATCACCGCTGCGATGGAGCGGGAGAGGAAGAGGCCGGCTCCGATCATCATGAGGGCCCCGAGCAGGATGGCGCCGAGGATGAGCTTCACGGCCGCTGCGATCGCGTCGTGTCCCTCTTGCTTGCTCGCCTCCACGTTCTTCCTCGTCTGGACGATGGCAGTCTGGAGGGCGAGGTCAAATGGGCCGAAGGCCTTGCGCGCCGCTTGCCAGGCCTCGAAGCCCCGGTTGTCGATCATCATCCCCTCGGGCGAGTCGAGCGACTTCCCGCTCGCGACGAACTCGTCACGCTGGTGCTGCACGGACACGGCCGACGTGAACGCCTGCTTCCACTCAGCCATGGCAGGTCTCACGAGGTTCCAAAGGCGCTGCGTCTCCTCGTTGTGAGGGATGAGGTCCCAGGCCTTCTGGGCCTCGTCGATCTCGGCGAAGCCGCGGTCGATGTCGGCGTAGAGGGAGCGGCGGACGTCCATGTCAGCCATCCGCCTCACCTGCAGCGTCGCGATCGCGCGGCCGACCCTGCCCTGTTGCTCGCTCATGGTGGCGAGTGCCTGAGCGCTCGGGAATCGACCGTTGGCAAGGGAGTCGAGCTGGTCGCCGATGCGCTCGGCGCTCCAGAACCCGATCCACCCAACGACGAGGGTGATGAGGAGTGCGACCGCGAAACCGGACAGAATCTTCGTGCCTGACTTCATGTTGGCGAGCATGTGCTCCCCTTGTCGGTGGAGGCGCTTCGACAGCGTAGAAAGGAAACCTTAGGCGGCGGCGCTCTGCGCCATGGCGAGCGCGTCGTTCTCGGAGAGCACTCGCCCGATGGCGAGCAGGAAGACGACCCGGTCCTCGGTCTTCCCCACGCCGAGCACGAAGTCGAGATCTCCGCCGTCGGCGCGCAGGGAAGGCGGAGGAGGCTCGATCTGCGCTTCCTCGATGGACAGCACCTCGAGCACCTGGTCGACGAGGATGCCCATGGTGAGCTCGCGGCCGGAGACCTCGCACTGCACGACGATGATGACGCTCTGATCGGTGTTCTCTCCGCGCGGCATGCCGAACTTGGTGCGGAGGTCCACCACCGGAATGACCTTCCCGCGCAGGTTGATGACGCCGCGCATGAAGTCCGGCGTCCTCGGCACGCGGGTGATCTCCATGACCCGGATGATCTCGCGCACCTTCAGGATCTCGAGTCCGTACACTTCGTCGGAGAGCTTGAAGGTCATGTACTTCCCGGCGAGGCTGCCCTCGCCTTCGCTTACTGTCCTTGGTGTGTTCGTGGTCTTCATGTGCTCTCGCGTGTGAAGGTTGCGCCTCACCCTGCTCCCCGCTCCGGGCACACGGGATTGCATCCCCCCTGCCATTTCGAAACTCGCTCACGCGTCTGCGGGTTCTACGTTGTCCGAACGTGATGTAAGATGCTCTAACATCGACTCCAGGTGACCTTTGGCTCAAGGGCGGCCCAAGGACGCGGCGCCAGGCTCAGGCAGATCGTGACCGATTTGAGCGAATAGCCCCTCCCCCGAGCAGCTTGGCCTAGACCCAAGGTCGAGCGGGACTCATCGCCAGGGGCGAAGGAGAGCGCACCGCGATCGTAGAGAGGTATCCGCCTGCTCTTCCATTAAACTCGTCGGCCGAGGTCAGTCGACGCCCCGGGACGTCTCGAGTGGCGAGGGTGGGAGGGCGGTCTCGGGGGCACGGACGCCAAAGGCCCCCTTCTCGAGTTCCGGTACCAGGGTAGGAGGGGCGCGCACCTTGGCTCTTCTCGATGTGCTCGGTTCGAGCTTCGCGGTCGCGGGCCTCTTCGAGCTCGCGAGCGGTCGTCGGCCATCGGACGCGGCTCAGGCTTTCCGGGCCTCACCGCGCAGGACGCGCACCTCGCCCACCCGCAGAGTGACCTTCTCCCGGTCGAAATATTCGGCGAGTGGGATGACGTGCTTGCGGGTCGCGCCCACGAGATCCTTGAATTCCTGCGTCGTGATCCTCGGCTTCGAGTGAAAAAGGCGCACGAGCCTTTCGCGAAGCTCGTCCACCGCCGCGAGGTCGAAGTAGAGCTCGGAGGAGACCCGGACGACGCTTCCCTCGGCGACGAGGAGCTTCAGGACCGCCGCCACCTCCTCCGGATTCGCGGCGAGGAGCGCGGGCAGCTCGGAGAGCCAGGGCGGCGCCAGCCTGGCCCGCTTCAGGGTGTCCGCGAGCAGCATCTTCAGGGCGCCCCCCGCCGTGCCACTCGCCGGCCGGTGGGCGGGCGTCCGGACGTGGTCCCCCTCGGCGACGAGCTTGCCGCGCTCGACGAGCTGGGCGAGGAGCCTCGCGAACAGTCGGGGATCGGTGGACAGAGGCAGGCGGCTGCGCAGCTCCTCGCGCGAAACGCCCGCCGCGAGGGGATTCGCCCTCTCGAAGCTCCCGGCCGTAAGGACGAGCCGGTCGCTCAACGCGCGCGCCACCTCCCCCGCCACGTAGCCACGGCGATCGCGGTCGAAGAGGACCGCCTCCCCCCTCGCCGAGAGTCGCTCGAGAGCGGCCTCGACCGCCTTGGGCGCGATGGCCGTCCGCCCGACCAGAGCGCGGGCGCTGTATCCCCCCGGACCCGCCTCTGCGAGCACCGCCGCGAGCCGCGCGTCGACCTCGCCCTTCGCGAGAAGAGCGAGCTTGGCGTTCTCTGCCGGCCGTCCCCGCCGGCGCCGCCGGGCCGCCACCGCGAGGACCCGACCCCCGGCGAGCGTCCGGCCGCGCCCCGAGAGCGCCGCGAAGCCGCGCAGGATGAAGTGCTGGCCGGGGAGGGCGGTCACGGGCGCCGACAGGTGAAGCTGGCACAGGCACGTCGAGCCCGGAAGGAGCTCGCTCCGGTCGAGCAAGACGAGCGTTGCGCCGACCTGGGCTGTGCCCACGTGGAGCAGGAGCTTCGCCCGGTGGCGGAGCGGCCGCGGTGCCGCTCCGATGAGGGTGAGCTCGACATCGAGGGCACGACTCGCCGGGACGAGTTCGGGATGGACGAGGACCTGGCCGCGCAGAGCGGCCTTGGCCTCCACGCCCGGGAGGTTCACCGCCGTACGCTGGCCGGCGAGGGCACGCTCGACCGATCGGCCGTGGACCTGGATCGAGCGCACTCGCAGCACCCCCACGCCCTTCGCGGCAGGCGAGAGCTCCACCGCGTCTTCCACCGCGACCGTGCCGGAGATGAGCGTTCCGGTGACGACCGTGCCAAAACCCTTCAGCGTGAAGGCGCGGTCGACCGGGAGGAAGAGAGGGCCATCGGCCGGGCGCTCCGGCACCTCGTGGAGCAGGGCGAGGAGCCTCTCCCGCAGAGCCGGCAGGCCTTCGCCGCTCCTCGCCGAGACCGGAACCATGGGTGCTCCCTCGAGGAAGGTGCCGGCGAGGGCGGCCCGTATGTCCGCCTCGAGGAGGGGCAGCCACTCGGCGCCGAGCTCCGGGAGGAGGTCGGACTTCGTGATGGCGACGAGGCCGCGCGGGACGCCGAGGAGCTGGCAGATGTCGACGTGCTCCCGAGTCTGAGGCATGACCCCCTCGTCGGCGGCCACCACCAGCATGGCGAGGTCGATCCCTCCCGCCCCGGCCGCCATGGCACGCACGAAGCGCTCGTGGCCGGGCACGTCCACCACTCCGGCCACCGACCCGTCGGGGAAGGCGAGGTGGGCAAAGCCGAGCTCGATGGTGATGCCGCGCCGCTGCTCCTCCTTCAACCGATCGGTGTCGATGCCGGTGAGCGCCTTCACGAGGGCGGTCTTGCCGTGGTCGATGTGACCCGCGGTGCCGAGGACGATCCGCTTCATGGCCAGTCGAGAAGGCTTTAGACGCCCACCTCGCCCGGATCGCCACTCCCCGGCTCTCCGGGGTGGAGCTGGTAGTCCCAGCCGAACACCACGAGTGCCTTGGTCTCGAGGGCGAAGAAGTCGGGCCGGTGACCGTTCGGCCGCACGACGAGGGTAGCCGTCTTCACCTCACGCGCCCCGGCACGCGAGGCCGAGCGCGTGGCCGCCGCGAGGGTACGCCCGCTCGCCGTGACGTCGTCGACGAGGAGGACGCTCTTGTGTTGGAGGTCGCGCAAGTGTTCGCCGAGGCGGCGGGTCCCCACCCGCACGATGCGGACCGATCGGAACTCCGCCCGGAGCGGCATGGCGAGGGCGCCTCCCAAAAAGACTCCACCCGGCACCACCCCCAGCACCACCTCGGGCCGATAAGCCTGGGCGATCCTCTCGGCGAGCCCCCGGGAGAGCTCGCCGAACTCGGCCCATCCCACCTCGCGCACGCCGCTCTCGCGCCGGCGGCTCGGCACCCGCAGCCGCTTCATGGCGAAGGGGTCGCCCACCCCCACCCCGAGCGGCTGTTCCGCGCGCGGGTGCTGGCGGCGGCGGCTGGGCTTCTTCACGCGGCGACGCCCAGCGGAAGGGCGTTTCCGCGCGCGGGGGCGAGAGGCTTTCGAGGTGCGCGTCGCCATCGAGGATCGCCCTCCGGTCAAAGAAAGACATCTAGCACGGAGGTGCGGCTCCTTGACATCCTCCCTGCCTCGAGGCGAGCGATTCCGGCCGGGCGGCTTCCGCCGCCTACCCCTGGGCCCCCGGGCCAAGTCCTGGCCGCACGGCTCGACTGGCCGCAGAGGTGCCTTTCCTTTTGCCCGGGGGTAGGTCGCTCTCGTGGCACGTCGCTCGTATACGAACGGTCCGGCCGGGCTCGCCCGGTGAGCCGAGCGCCCTTTCCCCCCGGCCGTCGGCGGCGGGGTCTGTCGGTCAGGACCCCTCCTCGGCCCTGAGTTGCTTCTCCATTTCGCGCAGCTCCTCCTCGGAGACGACGTAGCGCGCTCGGCAGAACTCGCAGGTCACCACGGCCTCACGCTCGTGGTGCAGCACGTCGAGCAGACCGTCCGGACCGAGCGCCGACACCGCCGCCCGCGCTCGCGTCCTGCTGCAGCGGCAACGGTAGGCGACCTCGAGGTCGGCGAAGAGCTCGAACGGGCACCCGACCACCGTCTCGATGATGGCGACCGGGCTTGCCGCGGCTCGCAGAGCCTGCCGGTAGGCACCGGAGGCGAGCGCTTGCCTCGCTCGGGCGAGCGCGCCATCGTCCCCGCCCGGAAGCTTCTGCACGACGAGACCCGCCACGTCGCCCAAGGGCTCGGCCTCGGCCGGAACGATCGCCATGTCGAGGGCGGTCGCCACCTGCTCGCTTTCCTCGAAGTAGCGGGCGAGATCCCCCGCGATCGAGAAGCGCTTCAGCGCCACCTGGCCCCGGTAGAAGTTCCCACCGCCCTGGTCGTGCATGACCGACAGAAAGCCGCGGCCGCCCAGGGCTGCCCGCGCTCCCGCCGCCGCCTCGCCTGGAAAATGGACGAGTGGCCTCTTCACATAGCCCCGCACCTGTCCGTGCGGATCGGCGTCGACGAAGAGCCCGCGTACCGGTCCGTCGCATTCGAGCTGCAGGTTCACCCGGGATCGATCCTTCTCGAGCGAGGCGAGGAGGAGGCCCGCCGTGAGCGACTCGGCGAAGAGGTGGGCCGAAGAGGGATAGAGCCCGTGAAGCATGCGGGCCATGCGGGCATTCTCGGTGACGCGGACGTGTGTCACGCGAAGCCCGTGCTCCGGAAGGATCCCGCGCACCATGCGGTCGGACATGACGAGGAGTCTTGTAATCGGCGCTTCATCGCCTGGCGAGGCGGACCGCCTCGCCCTCGCCGGAGGCCAAACCCGACCTCACGCCCCTACAGCACGCTCCGGATGGTCTCCTTGAGAGTGTGGCGGGGGCTGTAGCCGAGGTCGCGGATGGCGAGCGACCCGTCGACCGCGCACAGGTACTGCAGGTGGTCGAGCTGCTCGGGGGGGAAGTCGATGAGGCGAGCCTCGAAGGCTCGCCCGATGAGCGCGCGCACGAACAGGTGCGGCACCGGAATGGGCGTGCGGCCGAGCTCCCGCAAAATGGCGGAGAGCGGCACCTCGCCCGGGCCAGTCACGTTGTAGACCCCGCGCGCGCCCGGGCGGAGGGCGAGCGCCAAAGCGAGGCAGGCGTCCTCCGCGTGGATGAGCTGGATCATGGGGTCGAATCCGAGCACGGTCACCGGATAGGCGAGCCGCAGATACTTCGAGGCGGCGTTCTCGATGGTGGGCCCGACGATGTGTACCGGCCGCAGCACCACCGTCTCGACCTCGGGGTGCTTCCACAGGAAAGACTGGGCGTACATGTCGAGCTCGATGAGGTCGCGCACGCCCGAGTAGCGATCGGCCGCCATGAGCGGCGCCTCCTCGGTGAGGAAATTCGAGTTGTCGGGCGCCGGACCGTAGACGGTGGACGAGGAGAGGACCACCAGCTTCTTCACCCCGTGCTGGACGCACAGCTCGAAGAGCTTGGCCGTGCCGAGGATGTTGAAGCTGTGGGTCTCCGAGAAGGGCGTGCGCGGGTGATGCCCATGCCCGAGGTGGATGACCGCCTCCACCGGGTGGCGGCGGAAGACCTCCTCGACCTTGCGCTTGCGCAGGTCGACCTCATGGTGGACGAGGTCCTTGGGGCGCTCGGGAAACGGCCTGCGATCGATTCCGACGAGCGAGGTCTCGGTGTGGAGCAGGCGCGCGAGCACCCGGCCGAGGTTGCCGGAGATGCCGGTCACCGCCACCACTCTCGGCATGCCGGGGAAGAGAGCCGCGCTTTCGAGAGAGGAGCGCATGGGCCGCTCACCAGAAGATGTGCCGGCGCTCCTTCAGTCCCTTCGCGAGGAGCTTCTCGATGGCCCCCTTCACCTCTTCGACCTTGCCCTCGAGCAGGTGGTCCTCGTCGTCGGGCGAACCCTTGAAGCGGAGCGGCTCGCCGAAGTGGAGGTGGTAACGGGTCGGGAGGGGCAGGGCCAAGGGCGTGGGGGTGAGGGGCAGCGCCGGCATGGCGAGCAGACGGGCGAGGGGCTTCAGGTCGAGCAGGGCTGGGGCTTGCTCCTCGGCGCCGACGATGCCGACCGGGACGATGGGGGTGCCCGTCTCGAGGGCGAGCCGCATGAAACCGACGCCGAAAGACTTGAGGCGATAGCTCTGCCAGAAAGGCTTGCACAGGCCACGCACCCCCTCCGGGAAGACGAGCAGGGCCTCCTCGGCGGCGAGGAGGCGGCGGCAGTTCTCGGGCGTGCCCACCACCTGGCCGAGCCGGGCATAGAAGCTCGATACGAAGGGCAGGCGCGGGACCCACCTCTCGACGAGCGCACGCGCGTAGCGAGGGGGGTCGAGCTCGACGAGCAGCGAGAGGCCGAGCATGGCAGCGTCGAAGGGCAGCTGACCCGAGTGATTGGCGATGATGAGCAAGCGTCCGCTTTGGGGGACCTTCTCGATCCCGTGGACCAGGACCCGGAAGTACTTGCGGTAGAGCCAGAGGAAGGGAGCCATGGCCGCCATCGCGTAATCGACGTCGAAGCCGTAGGGGTCGACCCCGTACTCGTTTCTAGCGGGCTCGAGCTTGGCGAGTCGTTCGCGGCTGCCGGGACCTCCAAGCTCGAAGGTGAGGGCACGCAGGCTCCCCCGCACCACCGCGCCGAGTTCGCTCATGACCCGACTGTTATCACGCTCTCCTGCGCCGCTGGGGTGCCCCCTCGGGACCCTGCCGAAAGGTGCACTACGCCGTGACCCGCAGCTCGTCGGCCGCCTCCGCCAGGGGAACCCAAGAGCGGTCGCGGTGGTCGCCCACGAAAGCCGCCAGGCGGGAGAGGCGCAGCTCGAGCGGCACCCGGAGCTCCGGCTGGAAGGCCGGGAGGGCGGGGGGGACCTCGGTTCGATCGAGCAGGTCGAGGCCGTGCAGCTCGAGATCGAGGAGCGGCCGGGACAGGAGGGCCCGGGCCACGAGCCGCACCGCCTGGCGGGGCGCGAGCGAAATGAACGCACCAGTCAGGGGGAGGGCGAAGAGACCCGTCGCCACCGGGAGCTCGATGAGTTCCGCCTCGCCCTTCGCGTAGGGCTCGCGGACATGCGGCCGGTAAGGGACGCGCGGCGCGAAGAGGACCCGTGGGCGATCGAGGATGGCGGCCGAAGGGCGGCCGACGAGCCGCCTTGCGAATAGCACGGCCGCCTTGGCGAGGTAGTAGGGCGCAGCGGGGAAGGCCGAGGCATCGTAGCGGTAGCCCTCCGCCAAAAGGACGGCGAGGAGCTGCGAGGAGAGGGTGTATCCAGGGGCCCGGAAGCCGACCGGCCGGCGGCCGGCGACCTGCGTCACCGCCTCCGCCCCGCCGCGGATCTCGGCCAGGATGGCCTGCGGCGGGTGGCGCGAGAGCGCGTAGTCGTGCGAAAGCGAGTGGTTCGCGATCTCATGACCTCCCTCGGCGAGGAGGCGCACCGCCCGGGCAGCCCCCTCTTCCTTGAGGTACTGGCCGACGCAGAAGACCGTGCCCTTCACCCCGAGGCGAGCGCACAGTTCGCCGAAGCGCTCGGCACCCTTGAGGTAAACCGGGTCCTCGGCCAGGCGAGGCTCGTCGAGCCCGTGGATGCGGTGGTAGTGCGCGAGCGCGTCGAGGTCGATGGAAAGCGAGGCGAGGCGTGGGGCCACGGCGAGGGAGTTCACACCCCTAAGAGGCTTCGTCCGGGTCGCCCGTGTGAGCGGCCCCCTCGCGCGCCGGCCGGGAACGGACCCGGAGCACCCAGAAGAGCCGGACGAGCTGGCGCAGCACGTTGGGGACGCGGCGAAAGAGGGCGATGGAGGGCGGCCGCTTCTCGGCGAGCTTCACCGGGATCTCGATCACCCGCTTGCCTTCGAGCCCGGCCCGTAGCACGAGCTCGCTCGCGAAGACGTCACGATCCACCACGCAGCGGGCGGCGGTGGGGGCGATGCTCTCACGTACGAACGCCTTCACACCGTGAGTGTCGGTACCCTTGAACCCCAGCGCCAGGCGGAGCACGGTGTTGTGGACCGCCGTGGCGAGTCGCCGGTAGGCGGGGCGCCGGTCGAGCGAGCCGGGAGCTCGCTTCGAGCCCACCACCATGTCGATCCCGCCCTGCTCGAGCAAAGGGAGGGCGCGATCGTAGAACGCGAGGTCGCACAGGTCGATCTCGTCGGCCACCACGTAGTGGCCCCGCGCTTCGAGGATGCCGCGCTTCAGGGCGAGCCCGTAGTTCGGCCTCTCGGAGTGGAGGTGACGCACCCGCGGCTCCTCGGCGGACAGGGCACTCAGGATCTCGAGCGTGTGATCGCGCGAGCCGTTCTCGCTCACCACGATCTCGAAGGAGTAGCCCCGCTCGGAGAGGCGCTCCACGAGCTCGCGGCAGGCCTCCCGCACGATCACCTCCTCGTCGAAGACGGGAATGACGACCGAGAGGTAAGGGGCCTCGCCCATCTAGGCCACCCTTCTCGCGCATTCCCTTCCGGCGAGCAAGGCATCTTCCATCGAGGAATACTCCCAGCGGCCGTAGCGCCCGGCGACGAGGACGTCGCGGGAGGCGAGAAAGTCGATGACGGCGCGCCGTGCGGCGCCGTAGCGGTGATCGTAGATGACGTAGGCGTGCGGGATGCTTCGCGTCTCGGTGAAGTGGACGTCCGCTTCGCTGCGGAGGAAGCCGAGCTCGAGGAGAGTTTGTCTCGCGAGCGGCTCCACCTCGGAAGAAGGCAGAGGCGACGCGGCGCTGAACTCCACGTAGAAGCTGCGCTCGCCTTGGGGCGCAAGCGTGGGTACGGCCGCCGAGGCCGAGCCCACGCGATAGGGCCTGAAACGCGCCTCGGGCAGGTAGACCCAGTGGAAGGGGGGCCCGCCCACGTCCCGGGCGGCCACGTTCACGTAGGTCACCGTGGTCGCCCGGAGCTCGGAGGCGGCTTCCTGCACATGCTTGGGCACTTCCCCGCACAAGGCGACGAGCTCGGGCAAGGCGATGGTGGCGACGAGGTGGCGGTAGGGCACCTCTTCGCCACTCGAGAGCAGAACGGCCTTCTCGTCGAGATCGAGCCGCGTCGGCGCGAGGCCGGTCTCGGCCGGGAAGGGCAACAGGCGCGCGAGCGCGCGGGCGAAGGCCTCGATGCCTCCTTCCCGCGGATAGATGAAGGTGGCGTTGTAACCCGCGGAATCGCCCTCCAGGCCGAGCGCGCCCCGCACCACCTCCGCGAGCGTCGGCCGCGGAACGAACCGGCCCATCCACTCCGTGCCGAGCTCGCTCGGGTGCACGGTCCAGAGCTTCTCGTTGTAAGGGAACATGAAATTCTTTGCGAAGCCCGCGCCCAGGTGGCGCAAGATGAACTCGGCGAGGTCGCGCGGCTCGCGCTCGCGCAAGGCGCGGCTCCCCTCACCGAGCTGCGCCTCGATGAAGCCGAGCAGGTTCTCGGCCACGACCTCGGCTGGCAGCCCGTGCGTGTTCACCTGGTAGGGATAACGGGTGAAGCGGCCGTGCGAGAAGATGGCGGCGCGGCGCTCGACCATGACCCAGCCGCCCGGCAAGCACCTCTCTGCGAGCGCCCTCATCTCGGGGTCGCGCAGGTGAAGCCAGTGCCCGGTCGCGTCGAAGAAGAAGCCAGCCCGGGAATCGGTCTTGCAGAGGCCGCCCACCCTCTCGCTCTTCTCGATGAGCCGGTAGGGCCGGGAAGCGTGGAGCGCTGCCGACAGGCCAGCGAGACCGGCGCCGAGGATGAGGAGATCCCTATCGGCCATGGCGCGACGGGCTCGTGCGGCGTTCGTAGGAAGGACTCACCCCGAGAACGCGGACGCTAGCACGGAACGGCTTTCCAGCGAAACCTTGCCGGTCTCGAGGACCGGGTGTTACGCTCCGATACCGCTAGGGATTTCACGTGCGCGTCTCCTGCCCGACCTGTCACGCTGCGTACGAGATCGACGAACGCCGGGTCCCCGCGGGGGGGCTCAACGTCCGGTGCCCGAAGTGTCAGAAGACCTTTCCGGTCAAGCCTCGGGCTCCGGGACAGGGCGCCGTGCGGCTCCCGAGACCCTCCGCACCAGGGCAAGTCGCCCCCGCGAAGAGTCCGCCCGCGGCAGCTGCGCCGGAGCGAGCTCCTGCCACGACCCTGCAGTTCTTCGCGAATCCTCAGGTGCCGAGCCCCCCGCGCGCCTCGCCTCCGCCCTTGCCACCGGTCGCGTCCCCGCCGTCGCCGTTCGGACCGGAAGGGGCGACGGTCCCTCCCGGTATCCCCACTTCGCCTTTCTCCTCCCCCGCGACCTCCTCCGGGGGAACCGAAATCCCGAGCTTTCCGCCTCCGACTCCTGCGGCTCGGCCCTCGCCCTTCTCGGGGAAACTCATCGACGCGTTTGGCTCGGAACCGGGCTCCCCTCGCCCGAGCGCAGCCGAGGTCGCCCCGACGCCCTTTTCCGCTACCCCAACGCTCATCGACGGCTTCGGACCCCAGTCGCCCTTCGCTCCCGCGCCCGCCGAGGCCCCTCCCTCGCCCTTCTCGGCCCCCCCGAAGCCGGGAAAGGGCCTGGAAGGACCCGATCTTCCCCCGCCGCCGCCGTTCTCGCCTCCGCCGACCGAGGATGCATTCGCAGCGCCCTTCGCGCAGGCGGTTCCTCCCACCGCTCCTCCGCCGCTTTCCAAGAGTGCCCGGGCTGAACGAGAACAAGAGCCCATCGCGGCGCCGGAGGCGCCGGTGCCCCTCCCCGCGGCCGCGGCGCCGCCTCCCTCCCTTTCGTTCGGAGAAGTCGACCTGGGCGAGGAGGGCCCCGCGCCAGGAGAGCACCTCGAGAAGAAAGTCGAGCCCTTCCCGTTCGAGGACAAGAGCGAAGACCCCTTCGCCCCCGCGGATCCCTTCGGGCGACCTCCCGCGGCCGCGGCGCAGGATCCCTTCGCGGACGCCGTCCCGCCGGAGCCGTTCAAGGCCGCGCCGGATCCGTTCGCTGAGCCAGCCGTCCCGCCACCCGCCCTCTCGCGCGTGCCCCCGACTCCCGTGGAAGAGGCGAGCTCGACCGCTGGACAGAACGAGGAGAAGCCCTCCGAAGACCTGGAGATGCTGTTCGACGAGGCAGCACGCGCCGGCACGCCCAAGCCCAAGGAGACCGGCTACAAGGTCAGGCGTCGCTCGGGCAAGATCTTCGGGCCCTTCGACGTCGCGACCGTGGTGGAGATGCTCGGAAAGGGCGAGCTGCTCGGGAACGAAGACGTCTCCGCTGACGACGGACAGACCTTCACCGCCATCGGAGCGGTGCCGGTCTTCAGCGACGCCATTCGCCATCTCATGGAGGCCCCGGCCGCGAACGGCGCGGTCCGCATCTCGGAGCTCACCGGAGAGGTTCCGAAGGCCAAGGCTCCCCCCAAGAAAGCGGGCGAGCAGGGAGCTCCGCTGCAGAAGCTCTCGGAGCAGGTCCGCGGGCTCGCGCAGAAGGTGCCGCTGCGCGCCCGTCACCTCAAGATCGCCCTCCTGGCCGCACTCGGCCTCGTGGTGCTCTCCGGCCTCGGGGGGGGCTTCACCCCCTACGGCTTCTTCTTCTACCGCTTCTTCGCCGGCCAGACCGGCGTCCACAGGCCGGGCGCCAAGTTCCTCACCGAGGCGCGCGCCGACCTCGCCGACGACAGCTACGCGAGCCTGCGCGCCGCGGTGGGACAGGTCGAGCGTGCCCTGCGGGAAGACAGCTCGGACCGGGAGGCGAGGGCCCTCTACGTCTACTCGGCCTGCCTGCTCGCGCGCCGGCAGGGCGGCGGCAGCGTCATGCCCCGCGTGCACGACCTCCTCCCCGATCTCACCGCGCGGATGGAGAAGGACCCCGACGCGGCCAAGGCCGTGCTCTCGGCGGCCCTCCTCACCGGCGACGGCGCCCTCCAGGCGGCGTCTGCGACGGTCCAGCGCGAGCTCACGGCGAACCCGGGCGACGCCGACGCCTTGCTCCTGCTCGGCGACGCTGCGCTCTCGCGATCCGACCTCGTCCAGGCCTCGGCCCTGTACCGCCGGCTCGACGCTCTCAGCCCCGGGTCGGCCCGCTCGAGCCACGCGCTCGGGCGGGTGGCGGCTCTGCGCGGAGACCGGCCCGCAGCCCAGAAGCTGTTCGAAGCGGCGCTGAAGAAGAACCCACGCCACCTCTCCTCGGCGGTCGAGCTCGCGCGCCTCGCCCTCGAGCAGGGCGATCTCACGCTCGCCAAGGGCACCGCACAGCAGGTCCTCGCCCCGGAGGCGAAGGACCTCGCGAGTCCCACCGAGCGTGCCCGGGCCATGACCATCCTCGGCCTTGCGCTCGCCCGCACCCCCGCGCCCGACATGGCGCAGGGAGTGCTCGCCGCGGAGGCGGAGCTCCAAGCGGCCGTGAAGGAGGCGCCGACCGACCTCGAACCCCGGCTTTCCCTGGCCTCCTTCGAACTCGAGCGCGGCGAGCCGGACAAGGCAGCCGAGGCGCTCGCCCCGGTGGCTTCTGGCAACTCGGACCCGAGGCTCGTCGACGCGCAGGCGCGCGCCCTCGCAGGCCAGGGCCGGGTGCTCGACGCGATCACCCTCCTCGACGCGGCCCTGGTGCGCCTCCCCGGCGATCCGAGGCTCCTCTTTGCCCGCGGACTCGTCGTATACCAGGGTGGCAAGCACGCAGAAGGGGAGAAGCTGTGGGCCGACGCCGCGGCGCGGAGCCCGGACGCCTGGGAGCCCCACCTGGCCCTCGGCCAGGCCGCGCTCGCCCGCGGGGAACTCGATGCGGCCGAGAAGGAGCTCACCCTGGCGAGCACCAAGGCGCCGGGGGAGGGCCGCGCCGTCTGCGGCCTCGCCGACCTGCGCCTGGCGCGCGGGGCGCTCGACGAGGCGGCGAAGGGTTACGAGCACGCGCTTTCCCTGGAACCCGCCGATGCGGAGGCCCGCTACGGGCTCGCCCGCATCGCCCTCGCCAAGGGGGACGAGACGGCCGCCCGCAGCCGGCTCGAGCAGGCGCTCTCGCTCGAGCCGCGTCTCGGCCCGGCCCAGGCCGCTTACGGAGACCTCCTCTGGAAGAGCGGTGACCTCACAGGCGCCCGCAAGGCCTACCAGGCGGCGGTCGCCATCGACCCGCGCGACGGCCACGTTCGCGGCAAGCTCGGGGCGGTCGAGCTCGAGGCCGGCTCGACGGACGCCGCGGTCGAGGACCTCCTCGCCGCGAGCAACCTCGAGCTCGAGGCGGCCGATATCCGCTACTGGTACGGCCGGGCCCTCTTCATGAAGGGTGAGATTCCGGGCGCCATCGAGCAGCTCACCAGGGCGACCCAGCTCGACCCGAAGAACGCGCAGTACGAGCTGCAGCTCGGCCACGCCCACGAGCGCGCGGCGAACACCGTCGACGCCATCGAGTGCTACCGCGCCGCCCAGGCGCTCGCCCCCAAGGACGGGGCCGCCTACGAAGCCCTCGCCTCCCTCTACGCCGGGCAGGGCCGCTTCAAGGAGGCGCTCTCCCAGGTCGAGAGGGCCTCGGCGCTCGCCCCGAAGGAAGTGCGCCTGTGGGTGGCGGAGGCCGACTACAAGATGGAGCTCGGCCAGTTCGGCGACGCGGTGACGCTCTACCGCCGCGCGCTCGACGGGAACCCCAAGCTCGTCGGGCTCTACTACAAGATCGCCCGCGGCGAGCACCAGGCCGGCAATCGCAAGGCGGCCCTCCCCTGGTACGAGCGCGCCGCGCGCGAGGAACCGCAGAACCCCATGCCGCACTACTACCTCGGCTTCGCCTACAAGGAGCGCGGCGATCGCACCCGGGCCGTCCTCGAGTTCAAGGACTACCTCAAGGCGAAGCCCGACGCCGAGGACGCGAAGGACATCGGCAACGAGATCGAGGATCTCGAGGGGCGTTGAAGCTCTAGGCCCCAGGTGCCCGAGCCGAGAACGACCCTCCCTCGCGCCGCGGTGCGAGGCGGAAGCTCACGCTTCGCGGGGGGCCTCGAGGATCTCGGAGTCCGCTCGATGTTCCGGGACCTCCAGGCGCTCCCCCTTCGAGCGTCGCAGATCGTCAGCGGAGGGCCAGCATGGTGGCGGTCTGGTTGATGTGGCCGAGGTAGGCCTCGCCATACGTGCTGAAGCCGATGGTGGGCACCTCGCTGAAGAGCCGGCCGTAGGCCTCGGACTGAGCCTTCTTCTCGAGTTCGAGCGTCCGCAGGATGCAGTTGAAATTGACGAGGCCAGCGAGGCCGCCCAGGGTCTGCTTCTGCCCCTCGAGCGCAGCGCGCGTCACCTCGACGATGTCGGTCGAGCGAAGCACCTCGAGCTCCATGCCCTCGGCGATGGCGCAGTAGAACTTCACGTCGGTTCCGAGCACCCGCTGCGGGCTGCGCACGAAGGGCTCGTCGCCCACCATGAGACCGAGGGGATGGCTCATGAACATGCCGGGGAGACTCTCCACCCTCACCCCCAACGCCTCGGCGTAGGCCTCCGCCGCCGGGCGGTGATTGAACTCCTCCACGACGCGCTCGCCGGTGCGGACGCGGGTGGCGACGAGGTGGCGACCCGTCCCCTTGAAGCTCTGGGTCTTCAGCACCGCGAAACCCCGGTCGATGCGCAAGATCGCAAGCACGGCCGCGTCCTCGTACGCCTTTCCCTCGGCGAAGACGTGCGTGCCACGGAAGGCGAGGTCGTCCCCGGCCGAGCCGCCCACGAAGGTGAGGTCCGAGCCGGTGCTGAGCGCGTCCATGACCTGCTCTTCCGCGCCGGAAAGGCCGTCCACGAGCACGAGGCCCACGTAGCGATTGGGGTCGAGCCCGCTCGCTGCGTGGCCGAAGTGACGGGTGAGCTTCGCGAGCGCCTCCTTCACCGGGGAGGTGCCGGCGCGCAGCCCGGAGACGACCTGCACGGCCACCTCGTCGACCGTGCCGAAAGCCATGGCCACCACGCTGCCCTTCAGCATCGCGCCGGAGGTGATTTCACCCGCGGTCGTGCAGCCGATGACCACGGCGGGCGAGAAGGCGCGCTCCATGGCTGCCGCGATGGCCGCCGGCGCGTAGCGGGGGGAGGCGAAGAAGAGCACGAGCCGCGGCGAAGCGCCCCGCAGACCTTGGCGTAGCTCGGCGACGGCGGTCTCGACCTCGGGATGGCTGCTCGTAGCGATCTGGGTCTTGGTCACGGTGTCTTCTCCTAGAGGTTGACGCCGAACTCGGCGGCGACGGCGCGGACGCGGGCGACGAGCTCCGGGTCGTCTGGTGTGCTGGTCGTGAACTTGGCCGGGTTGAGGCCCTTCAGGATGAGTTTCGCCCGGGTGGCGTCGACGAAGGTCGGATTGGCCTTGCCCCGAACAGCGATGATCTTCTCAAGCATGCCCTTCACGGTTCCGGTCACGGTGGCCTTCCTCATGCGCCCAGGGCGATGTGGAAACGTCGACCGGGCGCTGCGTTCGCGGGTTACCTTCGATTCGGACTACGCGCGCCGACCAAGAGCAAGTGGCAGGCCAGCCCACGGCCACCCCGAGATGGCCTTTCTTGAGCGAAGTCCCGCCGGAGGCTTCCTCCCAGGGTCTGGATACCAGACGTCCCGTCCAGATCCTGGAGGCTGTGGTGCGGTCACGGCAGGGTGGTTAGAGGTGGGCCCTCGCCATCCGCGAGGCAGCGAGGCCCCGAGGGTACACTCTCAGACGAGCCGCACGCGGCAAGCCTCCCGGGCGATGCTCACTCTCCCAAAGCTGAGGTGCGCCTCCTGGGCTTGCGGTGTGGACGCGCGGCCCTTGGGCCCGGCCCCTCACTCCTTCGCACGCTCCTCTCTTCGCGGAGCCGCCGGCGTTCCCATTCCATTTCGTGCAGACGGCGGCGGGCGTGTCGGCAGAGACCTGCGCACTCACCTGCCCCGAGCCCGCGAAGGGCACTTTCAGCCGCTCCTTCTCGAATACCTGTGAGCCGAAAGCCGCACGCCTCCGCCGACCCAGCGATGCCAGCCCACGCCACCCCCACTCCGCGCGAGCGACCCCGCTGGCGATAACCCACCCGGGGCATGCCAGGTCTCCGCCATTCACTCGTCTCACAGCACATCGGGCTCAGACGGTGTTCGGTTGAAGAGCGATCTATTGCGCGCAGGCCAAGGAGAACGTCGTGAAGCGCAAGAACGAGAATGAGACCCTTCGCATCCTCGGCGACGAGCAGCTGACCGCGGTGTGCGGGGGGGAAGCTGTAACTCGTCGAAGAGCCGAAGTTGTGCGAGCGCGCCCTCACGTGTTCGGGCTTGGGTCGTGAGCTCGTCACGGTGTCCGCCAAGGCTGCTTCGGATCTGGTATGAGGGCCTTCCCGTCCAATCGAACCGCACCCTTCTAGCGTGATTGGGGAGGACGAATGATCGCGCAGGGACTCATTGCCGCGCTCCTCTTGACCCAGGCGGGAGCGGTACAACCCGAGGGCCCACAGGCCATCGCGGGACCGACCCTCAGCCTCGAAGAGGCACTCCGACAGGCCCAAGCGAGAAACCTCGACCTCAAGGCGGCGCGCGAACGTCTCTTGCAATCGAGGGAGCTCAGCGCGGAGGCCTGGTCAGCCTACCTGCCCCAGGTCTCGGCGAGCGGAACCTACACCCACAACAGCTACTCGGACGTCACCTTTCCGGAGCAGTACGCCATCCGGGACTGCGGGACCCCGGGCTGCTTCTTCGACGCGAACGGGAACCCTCAGCCGGCGCCGCCGCCCTCCGGCGTGGGCGGTACCGCGACCACCCTCGGCATCGTCCCGGTGGGCCCCCCCGCCGTCATCGCCAAGCAGGATGCACTCGCCGCCGAGGTGAGGGCCACCCAGGCCCTCCTCAACCCTCAGGCCTGGTACACCATCGCCTCCGCCCGGGCCGGTGAGGACCTCGCCGCGGAGACGACCGAGGGGACCCGCCGCGACATCCTGTTCGCCACGGCCCAGGCCTATTACAACGCGGCCAGCCTGAAGCAGGTGGTGAAGGTCCAGGAGCGTCAACTCGCCATCGCGCTCGACCATGAGAAGGACGCCCGCGTCCGCTTCGACGCGGGCACGACCAACCGGGTGACCCTGCTGCGGGCCGAGATCGATCGGGCGCGCGCCGAACAGGACTTGAAGCGCGCCCAGAACGCCTACATCTCGGGGCGGGTCGCGCTCGCCACCCTCATCGACCGCAAGGACGTGGCCTTCGAGGTGACCGTGCCCCCGCACCCCACCCTTCCTGAAGGAGACTCGCAGGCGCTCGAGGAGGCGGCCCTGAAGGACCGCCCCGACGTGAAGGTCTCGGCCCTGCAGATCACGGTCAACGAGAAGAACCGCAACGCGGTGTTCTCGCGCTACTTCCCCACCCTGGGTGCCTTCGGCCGCTATGACTACGCCAACACCTCCGGCTTCTCCGGGGTGACGAGCACCTGGGCGGTCGGCCTCTCGCTCAACTTCACGCTGCTCGACGGACTGTTGCGCGAGAGCGACCTGCGCGAGAGCGAGGCGAAGGTGAGGGAGGCGGTGGCGACCGACGCGAGCACTCGAGCCAAGGCGCTGCAGGAGGTGGCCCAGGCGCGCCTCGATCTCGACAGCGCGATCGCGAACCGCCAGAAGGCGAAGGAAGAGCTCGCCTTCGCCCAGGAGAACCAGCGCCTCGTCAACGTGAACTACCAGGCGGGGACGGCCACCTACCTCGAGGTGTCCGACGCCAACACCGCGCTGCTCCAGGCCGAGCTCAGCGAGGTGTCCGAATCGCTCAACGCCGACCTCGCGAGTCTCCGGGTGGAGAAGGCGGTGGGAGCTTTCGACCCCCGGTGACCGGGAGGCCCCTCGTCACTCGTCGTCGGTGGCGGTGACGACGAGGTTGCGCCCGCTCTCCTTGGCCCGGTAGAGGGCGCGATCGGCACGGGCCAAGATCTTTTGCTCGGAACGACCCGCCTCGTAGCCCTCGCCCGGGGAGACCACCGCCACCCCGATGCTGACGGTGAGGGCGATCTCCCTCCCGTCGAGGCTCGCCCGGGCCCGGTCCACCGCGAGGCGGATGCGCTCGGCGAGCGTGTGCGCTCCGGAAAGAGCGGTCTCGCGCGCCAGGACCACGAATTCCTCGCCCCCGAAGCGGGCCACCACGTCTTCCTTGCGCACCGCCACCTTCAGGGTGGTCGCGAGCATCTTCAGCGCCTCGTCGCCGGCCAGATGGCCCCGCTCGTCGTTCAGGCGCTTGAAGTGGTCGACGTCGAGGAGGAGAACCGCCACCGGACGGCCGTGCCGGTCGGCCGCGGTGAGCTCGGCGCTGAGCCGCTCCATGAAGTGGCGCCGGTTGTAGAGCCCGGTGAGCGGTTCGAGCAAGGCGCCCTGCGAGAGCTTGCGCTGGTACTCCGCCTCCACGTCGTCCGAGTAGACGAACTTGATGGTGGTGTGGGCGCCGAGCTGGAAGCGCATCCCGTCCTGCAGCAGGATCTCCTTCACCCGGTTCCCGTCGACGTAGGTGCCGTTGGCGCTCCCCAGGTCGACGAGCCGTCCGCCCTCCTGCCCGGCCAGGATGGAAGCGTGGCGCCGGGACACTCCATCGTCGTGGATGTGGACGTCGGCGTCGGCCCGACGGCCGAGCAGCATCTCGCGGCCGGGCACGAGTTCGAACAGCTCGCCGAACTGCGGTCCGCCCAGCACGAGGAGGTAGGGGCGGCGATCGACACGCTCGTCACGGCGCGGCGGCGTCGTGAAGGTCTGCTCCGGGGGTTCGGCGGCCTCCCTGCGAGGTGCCATCCTCGGGATTGTAGCCCTTCCTCGGGGGGAAGGAGAGACCTCGGCTCCTTGCCGGCCTCAGCTCACCGAGGCGCGCGGCCCGCCGTGGCCGTCGATGAAGCTGTGCAGCTGGCCGATGAGCCACTCCTTCTCGTCCAGCATGAGACGGATGAGGTCGCGCATCGAGATGACGCCGATGACCTCGCCGTTCTCCTCCACGAGCAAGTGGCGCGTGTAGTGGTCGCGCATGAGCGCCGTGCACTCGGTCTCGCTCGTGGTGGGTGGCACCATGGGGAACCGCTCCATGATCTCGCGGATGGGCAGGTTGGAGGGGGAGCCACCCGCCACCACCCGGCGCACGAGGTCGCGTTCGGTGATGAGGCCCACCACACGCGATCCCTCGCGCACCGCCACCGACCCGATGTTCTGCTCCGCCATGAGCCGCGCCGCCTCGCTGCAGGGGCTCGCTCCGTCGAGTGCGGTGAGGTTGCGCGTCACGTGTCTCTCGATGGTGGCCATGGTCGTCTCCTCGCAAGGTGCCTTCTCTCGCAGCGTAAACGGGAGCGCTCGTCCGATCCCAGTCATGAGCCAAGACCTGTTGGGTACACAGCCCTGCTGCGCCGCGTCGAGGACCGGGCGCTCGCAAGGCCTCGTGTCTTGGCGACGGGCCGGAGGATCCGCGGCTCTGTTTCGACTGGCTTGGAGGGCGGGGTAGGCGAGAATCCGGCCGACTTGCGCTCGAGGTGACTTTAACCCGCTCAGGGCCGGGGCCTCGCGCCTGCGAAGCGCGCGGCCATCGCGAGACCGGGTCGGCCTCATCAACGCCGGCGGTTCGCGTCGTCACTGCCTCGGCACATTGGGCGAGCGGGGTGAAGTCCGCTCCAGGCGAGCATCATGGCTCGCCCGCGGGCGCGAGGGAGAACCCCTCGCTACTCGCCGGCGACCCTGGCGCGCGATCGGCGCGGCGCTCGGAGGCGAGCTTTCGGAGGGACGGGGCGGGGTCTTGCGCGCGGGCGAAGAAGTCGGAGGTGAAAGGTGCCCTCACTTCCCCTTCTTCACCGCCACCACTACGTTCGGCACTTCCCAGGCGAGGCCGTTCTCGTCGGTCTGGCCCTCGAAGTTTCCGAGCCGCTCCACCTCGTGGTCGCCCGAACGCACGAAGAGCTGGGCCTCCGGCCCGCCCTCGACGTAGAGCGCCCGCCTCAGGTCGAGCGGGAGGGCGAGCAGGCTGTCGATGAGATCGTGGACGGCAACGGGAGAGCGGGTGTGGATGAAGAGCGCTCGTCCCGCGCCGTCGAGGCCGATGGCCGCCGCGCTGAAGCGCCTCGCCTCGGGAGCCCACACGTTCTTGCGGTCGCAGGAGACCATGCGGATGGACTGGATGAGCGTTCCGTAGACCTGGGGCAGCGGGTCGAGCTCGCCGCAGGCCCCGTCGAGGATGCGCACGGCGGGCAGACCGGGTCGCAAGGGATCGAAGGCGAGGACCGCCTTCAACCGCCCGGAGAGGCGCGGATTGTTCTCGTGATCGCGCGTGCGCATGAGGCCGAGGCTCGTCAACCCGTCCTCCTTGAACATCCCGGCATTGATGGCCGCCACCGCGCCGGCCGAGACGGCCCACTCGCGCACCGTGTGGGGTCGTGCATCCTTGGCCGACGCGTTGAGGAGCCTCAGCTCGAAGCGGGCCGGATCGATGCGGACCACGTAAACCCGGCCGTCGCCGGAGGCCGCAGTCGGGCCCGGGAAGAGCCCGAGGTCGAGCCCCGGCTCGAGCGTGCTGAATCCGGGGGCGATCGGCCGGACTGGCGGAGCGGGCGCGCCCGCGGGCGCTGGCGCCCGCTCGCCGGGATCGGGCGCGAGGAGCCACAGCGCGAGGAGCGCGGGTGTGAGGGAACTTGTGTGCACGTAGGGCCGAGTATAGCCCCGGAAGAGCCTGGCTTCCTCGGCATAAGAACGAACGAAGGGACCCCACACTTAGGATCCCTTCGCTCGCCTCAGGCTCGCGGTCGGAAGCCGGCTACTCCGGCACGTTCGCGAGGACGAGGTCCCCGTGAGCGTCCGCGACGCGCTCCCGCACCTGCAATAGCTCGTACCACCGATAGAAGGCGACCACGAAGACGATCGCCATGAGGACCATGAGCAGGGCCGACAGGACGACGTTCAGCCACATGCCCTTCGGCAGGTAGTTCGTGGTGATGTTCAGGTATCCCGCCGACATGACCACCGGGATCATGAACAGGCCGGGGACCGCGGTCACCCAGGCGTAGCGGGCGCGCCCGAGCCGGATGAGCATGGTCGTGCAGACGATGAGCGCACAGGTGGCGAGCAGCTGGTTCGACATTCCGAACAGGGGCCAGATGGTGCTGATGTCCCCCGTGTAGACGAGGTAACCCCAGGCGAAGGTGAACAGGGCGCTCGTGAAGATGATGCCCGGCATCCACTTCTTCTCGCTCACCTTCGGCACGGCCTTGCCCACCATCTCCTGCAGCATGTAGCGACCGACGCGGGTCCCGGTGTCCACCGCGGTGAGGATGAAGACCGCCTCGAACATGATGGCGAAGTGGTACCAGTAGCCCGCCAGCGTCTTCATGAAGGGGATGGAGGAGAAGATGTAGGACATGCCGACGGCGAGGGAGACCGCGCCGCCCGGCCGTCCCTGCAGCTGCTCGCCCACGGCCTTGGCGAGCTCGCCGAGATGGGCGGGCGCGAGGCCGAGCTTGGCGAAGGCGGCGGCGGGGGCGTTGATGGCGAAGTAGTCCGAGGGCACGAGCACGCAGGCGGCCACGAGCGCCATGATGGCGACGACGCCCTCGGCCAGCATGGCTCCGTAGCCGACGAAGGGGACGTCCCGCTCCGACCCGAGCATCTTGGGCGTCGTGCCGGTTCCGATGATGGCGTGGAAGCCGGAGAGCGCGCCGCAGGCGATGGTGATGAAGAGGAAGGGGAAGACCGAGCCAGGGATGATGGGCCCGCCGCCGTGGACGAAGGGCGTCACCGCCATCATCTGCAGGTCGGGATGGACCCAGACGATGCCGAGGACGAGCGCGAGGACGGTTCCGAGCTTGAGGTAGGTCGAGAGGTAGTCGCGCGGGCAGAGGAGCAGCCAGACCGGCAGGACCGAGGCGATGAAGCCGTAACCGGTGATGAGGATCGCGATCTCGTGCTTGCTGAAGGTGAAGGCTTTCGACCAGGCGGGGCTCGCTGCCACGTGGGGGCCCGCCACGAGCGCGACGAAGAGGAGGAGGACGCCGAGCAAGCTCGCACCGAGCACGTCGCCCACCCGGATCTTGTAGAGGTACACGCCCATGAGGAGCGCGATGGGCATGGTGGCGGCCACGGTGAAGGTGCCCCAGGGGCTATCGTGCAGCGCGTTCACCACCGCGATGGAGAGGCCGGCCAGGGTGAGGATGAGGATGAAGAGGATGGCATAGGAGGCGATGTTGCCCGCCCACTTCCCCACCTCGTACTCGGCGATGAGGGAGAGGCTCTTGCCCTTGTGCCTTAGCGAGGCGAAGAGGACCACCATGTCGTGCACCGCCCCGGCGAACACCGCGCCCACGATGATCCACAGGGCGCCGGGCAGGTAGCCGAACTGGGCAGCCAGGACCGGACCCAGCAAGGGCCCGGCCGCGGCGATGGCTGCGAAGTGGTGGCCGAAGAGAACGTACTTGTTCGTCTTGTGGTAGTCGTGCCCGTCGGCGAGCTCCAGCGCCGGGGTAGACCTCTTCGGGTCGATGGCGAGGATGCGCCGCGCGATGAAGAGGCCGTAAAAGCGGTAGGCGATGGCGAACACGCACAGCGCTACGAAGACGAGCGTGAGGGCGTTCATGGGCTCCTCCCTGTTTTCTAATCCCCCAGGGGGTGGAGCGTACGGCGCCGCACACGCCCCGGCAAGGGTCCAGCGGAAGAGTGCGCTTTTGTCGCTACCCCTAAATACGGAGAGAGGACGGACCCCAGGCTGGGGCCCGTCCCCATCGCTAGCGAAAAAGATTGACGGAAAGGGTACTTGAAGGAGGGGCCTAGCCCCCCACCGCCTTCAAGGCGGCGTCGTAGTTCGGCTCCTGCGCGATCTCCGGGACGAGCTCGCGGTGTATGACCTTGTCGTTCTCGTCGAGGACGACCACCGCCCGCGCGGTGATGCCGGCGAGCGGTCCGTCGGTCATGAGCACCCCGTAGTCCTTTGCGAAATCGCGCGAGCGCATGAGCGAAAGGGGGTGGACGTTCTTCAGGCCCTCGGCCGTGCAAAAGCGCTTCGATGCGAAGGGCAGGTCGGAAGAGACGACGAGGACGACCGTGTTCGCGAGCGAGCCCGCCTTCTCGTTGAACTTGCGGGTGGAGGTGGCGCAGGTCGGGGTGTCGAGGCTCGGCACGATGTTCAGGACCTTCTTCTTGCCGCGGTAGGCCGAGAGGGTGACGTCCTTCAGGTCGGTGTCCACGAGCTTGAAGTCGGGCGCCTTCGAGCCCAGGGCCGGTAGTTCACCAATGGTGTGGATCGCATTTCCCCGCAGCGTGACGGTGGCCATGTGCTTTTCCTCCCCAGTGAAGAAGACGAGCAACGGTAAGCAAACCAAGGCGGAGCGCTCCCCCTAACCGGGCGCCGGCACCCGCGAACGTCCCAGATAGGCCGTGCGGCGCCTCGCCCGAGGGATGTGGGCATCTGTAGGAGGTCGGGCCCGGCTCGCCCCCGGCCGTGCCGGTCCGGCGAAGACTCGCGCGCCGGGGACGAGAAATGGGCAGGAGCGAGGCAGCGCTTAGAATCGCAGCATGCGCCCTCGGATCGCGCTCGCCGTCCTCGTCGCGCTCTTCGCCCTTCCCGCCTCGGCGCAGCGGCCCGGACGGCCGCTCCCCTGGTTCGGGCTCCGCCTCGAAGGGCTCCTCGCCACCGACTCCGGGGCCCCCGCGACTCCCAGCGCCGGCGGCGTCGGCGCCTATGCGCTCTTCGACGGGCGCGAGTTCCTGGCCGACGCCTCGGCCGACGCCTTCGGCGGCGACCACGCCGAGTTCTTCGCCTTTGGACTCGGCGTGTATTATCCCTTTGCGCTCCGCCCGCTCGCCCCCTATGCCGGTGGGGGCCTGAAGCTCGGCTTCACCAAGTTCGGCGGAGGAGGCACCTTCGGTCTCATCCCGTACCTTGCCGCCGGCCTGCTCTTCGGGCGCGAGGGTTACATCCAGGTGCGCACCGAGCTCGCCTGGTTCTTTTCGGCGAGCAGCGAGGACCATGGTGCGGGGACGCCGAGCTGGCACGCCAACGGACCGATGCTGTCCCTGGGCCTCGCCTTCTGAAAGGCGACTCGCAACGCTCTCTTTCCGGAGGTAAACCGGAAGTCCGGGTGTCGGTTTCTCCCCTCGGTGGCCAGGGTGCGTCCGGGTGGGTGTTCCTCGCCTCGCACCGGGTCCCACCCGTGCGCGAGGGGCTGTCGGTGCGCCTAGGGATGGCGTAGCATCTCCAACCGGATGGTGGACGAGACGACGAAACCGAAGGTGCTCGTCGTCGACGACGACGAAGCGAACCTTCGTGCGTTCCAGCGGGTGTTTCGCCGCCAGTACGACATCACCGCCGCCTGCTCCGGGGAGGAGGCTCTCGTCGAGCTCAAGTCCTCGCGCTTCGACGTGGCGCTCGTCGACTACGCCATGCCGGGCATGAGCGGCATCGATCTGCTGCGCCAGATCGAGGTGCTTTACCCGGCGGTGAGCCGCATCATGCTGACGGCCCACGCCGATCTGGCCGAGGTGGTGGCCACCACACGATCCGGACTCACCCTGGCCGCCGTGATGAAGCCCTGGGAGCGCTCCGACATCGAACGGGCGGTGAACCGCGCCTTGAGCCTCGCCTCGATGGCGAAGGCGGTTGCCCACATGAGGGCCAAGGCCGGTCACCCCTAACCCTTGAGGCGCCAAAAAAAGGGGTGGCGGACCACCCCTTCTTCTCAACGCAGAGGCCGCGCGTCAGCGGGCGATGGCGGTGCCGGGCTCGACGAAGTCGTAGCCGAGCGCGACCGCGACCGCGCGGTAGGTGACGAGACCGCGGTGGACGTTCAGGCCGGCGAGCAGATGCGGGTCCTCGGCGAGGGCCCTCTTCCAGCCCTTCTCGGCGATGGCGAGCACGAAGGGCAGGGTCGCGTTGTTGAGGGCGAAGGCCGAGGTCCGCGGGACCGCGCCCGGCATGTTGGCCACGCAGTAGTGGATGACCCCGTCGACCACGTAGGTGGGCTCGTCGTGGGTGGTCGGCCGCGAGGTCTCGCAGGAGCCGCCCTGATCGATGGCCACGTCCACGATGACCGAGCCAGGCTTCATCCGCTTCACGGTCTGGGCGGTGACGAGCTTCGGGGTGGCGCCCCCCGGGATGAGCACGCCGCCCACCACCAGGTCGGCGCTCGCGCAGTGCTTCTCCACCGCGTCGCGGGTCGAGAAGACGGTGTTGAGCGGGCGGCCGAACTGCTTCCAGAGGTTCCGCAGCGCGTCGACGTTGCGGTCGATGACCCACACCTCGGCGCCCATGCCGAGGGCGATGGAGACCGCATGGGTCCCGACCACGCCGCCGCCCAGGATCACCACCTTGGCCGGATCGACGCCGGGGACGCCGCCGAGGAGGACACCCAGGCCGCCGTGGGCCTTCTCGAGGAAATACGCGCCGGCCTGGATCGACATGCGCCCGGCTACCTCGGACATGGGGGCGAGCAGCGGCAGGCCGCCCGAGGCGGAGGTCACGGTCTCGTAGGCGATGCAGGTGGCGCCCGACTCCACGAGGTCGCGCGTCTGCTCGCGGTCGGGAGCGAGGTGCAGGTAGGTGAAGAGCACCTGGCCCGGCTTGAGGAGCTTGCGCTCGCCCGCGAGCGGTTCCTTCACCTTCACGATGAGCTCGGCGCGCTCGTAGACCTCGGCGCCCGAACGGACGATGATCGCTCCAGCTGCCTCGTAGGCGGAGTCGGGCATCCCGATCCCTTGCCCGGCGCCGGTCTCGACGATGACCTGGTGGTGATGCGAAGTGAGCTCCCGCACGCTCGCCGGGACGAGGCCGACCCGGTACTCGCGGACCTTGATCTCCTTGGGAACGCCGACGATCATCGCTCTTTCTCCTTCGAAGGTACCCCGCGTGGGTGGATGATCTCTTCGCAAGGCGAGTGCCAGCAGACGGTCGAGTCAAGATCTCGGAATCACGGTATGTTCCTGGTCGGCCCCGAAGGAGAGCCTGTACCGAAGCTCGGACACCTCCTCGTCCAGCCGAGCCGATGGCGTCCATAAACTACCCAGATTTTAAATGGTTGCGGGCCAACGTATGAAAGAGTTTACAGCGTACTCATACGTGTACGGAGCGCTCGACCGCGATTAGACTAAAAACCCGTGCGCCTCGACGTCCGCTTTGTCGATCGCGTGGGCATCGCCCAGGAGATCCTGGCCGTCCTGGCCCGGCGGCAGCTCAATGTCGCGGCCGTCGAGGTCTGGCCTCCCCACATCTACATCGACGCCCCGCAGCTCGCCGCTGCCGAGCTCGAGGACCTGCGGGGTGCGCTCGACGAGGTGAGCGGCGTCGTCGAGACGACCGAGGTGGACCTGCTCCCGGGCGCAAGGCGTCGCCTCCACCTCGAGGCGCTCCTCGCCGCCATGGCCGATCCCGTGCTGCTCGTCGACGCGAGCGGCAGGGTCTCGGCCGCCAACGCGGCGGCGGCGGCGGTGGCGGGGGTGAGCGAGGCGGAGCTTCCCGGGCGCGCCCTGGGGGAACTCTTCTCCGACCCCGCGCTCGAGACCGAGCTGCCGCGAAGCGGATTCCGCGCGCCCGCCCGCGAGATCATGGTGCGTGGCAAGCCGTTCTTGCTCGAGGCCACCCCGGTGAGCGACGCGGCCCGCGGCCGGGTCGCGGCCGGCGGCCTCGTCACCTTGCAGTCGCCCCGGCGCATCGGGGACCGCCTGCAGGCCCTGCACGCCCTGGCCGCCTTCGGCGGCTTCGACGCCATCATCGGCGAGTCGCCGCCCATGCGGGCCCTCAAGACCCGGGCGGCCCGGGTGGCCGGCGTCGAGGCGACCTTGCTCATCCGCGGGGAGACCGGGACTGGCAAGGAGCTCGTGGCCCAGGCCTGCCACCTGGCGAGTCCGAGGCGCGAGGCGCCCTTCCTGGCCCTAAACTGCGCCGCGCTCCCCGAGAGCCTCGCCGAGAGCGAGCTCTTCGGATACGCGCCGGGAGCCTTCACCGGAGCGCAGCGGGGTGGAAGGCCCGGCCTGCTCGAGATGGCCAACCACGGCACCATCTTCCTCGACGAGATCGGGGAGATGTCCCCCTACCTGCAGGCGAAACTCCTGCGCTTCCTCAACGACGGGCGCTTCCGGCGGGTGGGGGGCGACCGCGAGATCCAGGTGGACGTGCGCGTCCTGTCGGCGACCCACCGCGACCTCGAGGCCATGGTGGCCGGGCAGCGTTTCCGCGAGGACCTCTTCTATCGACTGAACGTGCTCGGCCTCGAGGTCCCGCCGCTGCGCGCGCGCGGAGAGGATATCTTGCTCCTCGCTCGCCACTTCCTCGAGCGCGCCTGCACCCAGGTGCAGCGCCCGACCTGCGAACTCAGCCGGGCGGCCTGCGCCGCCCTCCTCGCCAACGACTGGCCCGGAAACGTGCGCGAGCTGCACAACGTCCTCTTCCGGGCTGCCACCCTCTGCGACAAGCCGGTGCTCGACGCAGCCGACTTCGACCTCGCCGGTTCGCGCGCCCTCCTCGCCGAGCCCTCGGCCGGGCGAGAAGGGGATCACTCCTGGTCGCGGGCGGTGGAGGCGTTCGAACGCGGCCTGCTCGAGCGGCTCTACCCCGAGTTCCCCTCGAGCCGGAAGCTCGCCGCCCATCTCAAGACCTCGCACACCATGATGGCGACCAAGCTGAAGAAGTACCGGATCCCGGGGCGCCGCTCGTGAGGGAGGGGACGGCCGCCCTCGAAGAAGAGCGGCCGTCCGGTGGAAGGGACGCCCGCTAGCGCGCAGGCGGACGGATGGGAAAGCAGGCCCGGCTCTCGCCGTTCGGACCCGATCGGCAGGTCCCGTCGAGCGTGTCGCCGCCGAGGGTGACCGCGCACTCGGCGCCCTCCTCCATCCCGCTGCAGGCCGCCACCGCCTCGGGGGGCGGTCCGTGAGGAGGTCCACCGGCGGGGAAGCAGGCGGCCGGTAATCCGGGGGGGCCCTTGCGGCAGGTGCCCGAGACCGAGGTGCCCTGGAGAGCGAAGGTGCAGCTCGCACCCTCGGCGAGACTGCTGCAGGCGGTGATGGCCTCCTCGGGTGGGCCGGGAGGGCGGCTGTCGTCGGCTCTCGCCAACGCGAGAAGAGCCGCACCGCCAATCACGGCCGAAGCGAAGATCAGGCGAGCTCGCAAAGTGTCACTCCTTGTGAAGGCGCGGGCCCGATCGCCCGCCGCCACCCTTAAGACCGGCGCCGTCGCCCGACCGTTAGGGGCGCGCTGAGACTCCTTAGCGCGGAGGCCCGAAGGGAGGCGGCCCGCCGGGTGGAGGCGGCCCGAGCCCGGGCGGCCCGGGGGGGCGAGGACCTCGCCCCGGCGGGGCGCGGGCGCGCAGCGCATCGAACTCCTTCGCCTGCGCCTCGGTGAGCAGGCCGCGCATCTCGCGGTCCATCTTCTCCTCGACCTCGCGGATCCGAGGGAAGCTCGCCGCGAGCACGGCCTCGAGCTCGGGCCGGTACTTCTCGGCAATGGCTTGCGCCTTGGTGCGCTGCTCGGGCGAGAGGTGGAGTTCGGAGAGAGGCGGAGGAAGCCTTTCGGCTGGCGGCGGCCAGAAGGGCGAGTGGGCTGGCCTCATGAAGGCGAGCACGCCGGCACCGGCCAGGGCGCCCGCCAGAAAGACGCCCAGGATGATGAGACCCGAGGCGAGGTGAATGCGTCGCGCGGAGTCCCTAGCGGCCACGGCCAGCCTCGATCGTCCAGAAGAGGTCCGCGTCGGAAGGGATGGAGCCCGCCTCGGCCCAGGAGGAGACGAGCGCCAGCCGATCCGGGGTGCGCGATTCGCCCTGCCGCCACCGCAGCACCGCCGGGATCCAGGCGCTGAGGGCGAGGAGCGCCGCGCAGGTCACCGCCACCTTTCCCCAGCCGAGCAGAACCGGAAACACGGGATGGACGCGAGGCCTCCCACGAAGAACCACCGCCCTCACCATGCGCTCGAAGTGGAGGGGGTCGCGCTTCGGGTCGAGCGCCGAGAGGTCGAGGCGGTCGTCATTCATCGGCGGGCTCCTCCTCCCTGTGCTCCTGTCCCAGATTTTCGCGCATGAGGCGGCGGGCGACGAAGAGGTGCTGGCGCGACATCACCTCGGAGAGGCCGAGCGCCGCCGCCACTTCTCCGTGGGTCCACTCCTCGAGGTCGTGGAGCAGCACCACCTCGCGCTGCACGGAACTGAGCCGCGAGAGGGCCGACAAGAGCCGGCTCCTGAGGAGCACGCCCTCGCTCGCGCCGGCGGTGAGCTCCTCGCGAGGCTCCCCCCGGGCGTAGGCGGCCCGGACCTTGGATCTCCCGAGCCGATTGAGGGCCCGGTTCCGCACCCCCGCGAAGAGCCACGGCGCGAACTTGGCGGGGTCCCGGCACCGGTCGAGGCGTTGCAACGAGGCCATGAGCGACTCCTGCGCGACGTCCTCCGCCTCGGAGACGTCCCGGACCACGGCGAGCGCCACCGCGTAGGCGGGGCGCAGGTACCGCCGGGCCAGGGCCTCCATCGCCGCGTCATCCCCTTCGCGCGCCCTGGCGACGAGGACCGTGTCCGAGGGTTCGTCCATCCCCGTCTTGAGCCCATGACAGCCCTGCCTGGGAAGTTGTTAGCACAGCTCCCAACCGCCCGAAATAGCGGTGGGAAATGCTCGCACCCGCCGGAGCCGCTTAACGAGCGTGGGCGGACGCGGGTCTTCGCTCGAGCGAACGAGCATGGCGGCCGATTCCGAAAGGAGCCTGCGCGCACTCATCATCGGGCCGAGCGCGGACCCGGAACCGTGGCTCGGTCGACCCCTTTCCACGCAAGGGGTGGCGGTCGACTGCCGTGTCGGCATCGAGAGCGGCTTCCCCGCGCTGCTCCGGGATGCGCACGACGTGGTGGTGGTCATCCTCGGCCCTTCCGCCCACGAGGGCGTGGAGCTGTGCCGCGCCCTCAGGGCCCGCAGCGGCCTGCCGCTCCTCGCCCTTTCCGAGGGCGGGGACGAGTCCGGGCGCGTCCTCGCCCTCGAGGCCGGTGCCGACAGCGCCCTCGTCTGGCCCCTGTCGACCCGCGAGCTCGCGGCGCAGCTGCGCGCGCTCACTCGCCGCAGGCCGTGGATGGGCTCGAGTGAAGAGCCGGTCCGCCTGGGCGAACTCGAGATCTCGAGCCGGGACCACGCCGCGCGCCTCAACGGCCGGTCGCTCGGCCTCACCACCACCGAGTTCGCCATCCTGCGTGTCCTCGCCGAGCACGCCGGGGGTACGCTGTCGCGCGAACGGATCCTCGAGCTCGTCAAGGGGGGCACGGACGAGGCATTCGACCGCTCCATCGACGTGCACATCTCCCGGCTGCGCCACAAGCTCGGCGACGATCCTCGCGATCCGCGGTTCGTCCGGACGGTGCGCGGGAAGGGTTACCTGCTCGCCGCGGTCCGGTGACGGCCGTGCCGTAGCGGTCGAGGGGATCGCCCGAACGCCAGCCGCCGAGAGGTCCCGGCGCTCCCGAAAGCAGACGACCGGCATGAGCTCATCACGAAGGCGGTGAGCCTGCTGCCCCAGCAGAGCGACGGCTCGGGGCTCCCGAGCGGCGGCGACGAAGGGTTCGCGGCACGCGGGTTCGAGCATGTGGGCCGCGGACGGGCGCGGGATCCTCAAGCGGGGGCCCACGCGAGCGATCGATGAGGCCTGGCGCCGCTCGGCCATCCCATTCGGCGAGCCGTGCTAGCCTTGGGCCCGGAATAGCCGGAGTCCCTTATGCACGGAGCGTTGTCATTTGCCCTCGCCGCGGCGCTCACCTCGGGCGCCGCCCCTCCGCCCTTCGAAGGCGTCCTCGAGTCCACCCTCAGCGTCGACGAGCGCGGAGTGGCGGGAAAGGGCACGGCCAAGATCTACATGTCGGCTGCCGGCATGCGCATGGAGGTGAACTTCGTGCTCGGCGGGGCTTCGGTGTCCATGACGTCGCTCGTCCTGCGCGCGAGGCCCGGAGTCGTGTTCCTGCTCGATAACGCGAGCCGGAGCTACTCCGAACTCGACAGCCAGGGAGCGCCGGCCGGGGAGAGCGGAAAGTTCACGGTGAAGGAACTCGGCCACGAAAAGGTCGCGGGCTACGACACGGTGCACGTGGTCGTGACCGACCCCCGCGGCGAGATGTTCGAGGTCTGGACCACCCAGGAGATCGGTGGCGCCGAGGCCTACTGGGCGAGCCAGCCGACCCGGGGCAAATGGGCCGGCTTCTACAAGGCCCTCGAAGCTGCCGGCGCCGGAGGCTGGCCCATGAAATGGTCTCAGCGCGAGAGCGCGGGTGGGAGCCGGGCGAGCTTCGAGGTCACCAAGGTGGAGGCGCACCCCCTGCCGGGCGAGCTCTTCGATCTGTCGGGCTACCAAAGGTCGAAGGCCAGCGCGTCCTCCCCCTGAGCGCATCCCGCGTCGGCGAGGCGTCTCACGTCGATCCTGACCCGAGCTTCCCGAGGGCTAGCCTGTGTGACCCTCAGTCATGTCCGGCTGGAGCGCAACTCCGGGCCCCGTCACCCAGAAAGGTCGGGACAATGGACGGCACCTTTTCTGGCACGAGGATCGCATGAGCACAGGCCAGCTCAAGCGGCCGCCCGAGCGAGCCATCGCAGCTTTTCGAGAGCGGAGAGAAAAGAAGCCTTATGTACGCGACACTTCCTTGCCCCAATTGCGCGCACGGCGTGCTCACCTCCCGGGATGGGCGGCTCGATCAGTGCGGCAATACTTACCTGCCCACCACGGTATGGTCGTGCGACACCTGCGGTCTCGAGAGGTACGAACCCGCCCGGGCGGCACACTGGTGCGAGACCGGTGCGGCAGCGCTCCCACTCCTGCAGCGCGCCGCCTGACGGTGGCCCTTGCAAGGGGGCGATACCCCCCACGGCGGACAAAGACGTTGTAAGCGGAGATGAGACCTCGGCCAGGGCTCCCGCCCTGGATGCGCCGAGGTGCTCTCACGCCTGCCCTGCGAGCTTAGCCCGCGGTCCTTCTTTCGCTCACAGTGATGAGAGATCTCGGGCGCGGAGGGAGCGGGCGATACCTGCCCCAAAGGCAGCGCCTGCGGGTGCGCCGCGACAGGGTTTCGGGTGGGCTTTAAGGGGCTTCAACTCCGGTCGTTCCTGAGGCAGACTTCCACGGAACGTCGCGAGGGATCCCATGGCATTCCTTTCCGCCATCGCCGTTGTCGCGCTCGCGCTCTCCCCGCTTGCCGTCCGGGCGGCCGACACGAGCGATGCGCCGGCGAGCGGCTCCCCGGCGGCCTCCGGCCCCGACGGTGGCACGCCGGCCTCCTCGCCCGGAAAGAAGAAGCCCGAAGAGGCGAAGAAGGCGAAAAAGGAGGACAAGCCCGCAAAGGGCGCTCCCAGGGAGCAGAAGGGCGAGAAGCCCTGCGAGGAGGTCAAGCCCTGTCCCATCGACTGAAGTCGTCTCGACCGGAAGAGAAGGAGGTGGCGGCCCCGACCCCGTCCGGCCGATGGCTCTGGGCGGTGCTCGCGCTCGGCCTCGCCGGTCTCGGGCTCGCCCTCATGCTGGCGCGGCTGCACGAGCAGGCCCATGCCGGCGTCGTGAGCTTCTGCGCCATTAACGACGTCGTGAACTGCGACACGGTCGCGGTGAGCCGCTACTCGGTCTGGCTCGGTCTGCCGGTGGCGGTCTGGGGCATCCTCGGATACGCGCTCATGAGCGGGCTCGCGCTCTGGGGTCTTTTGCCCGGCCGACCCCAGGCCACCTGGCCGAGGGGCCTGCTCGTCGTCCTTTCCGGCGTGGCAGTCGCGACCTCGCTTGCACTCGCGCTCGTGAGCGAGTTCGCCATCGGGGCCCTGTGCCTGCTCTGTGCCGGCTCCTGGGTCATCTCCATCGCGCTGTTCCTCGCGGCCTTTCGGCTCGCCCGCCCCCTGGGCGTCCTCTCGGCCATCCGGGCCGATCTCGCCACCGTGCTCGCACACAAGTCCTTCACCCTTGGGGCGGCCCTCGCCCTGCTCGCCCTCATCCTCGGCGCGGCCAAGGCCTATCCGCATTACTGGGAGCGCCCGGCCCCACCCCCGCAGAAACTCGCCGAGGCGCCTTTGAGCCCGCTCGCTCCCGGCCAGAAGTTCACCATCGTCGAGTACAGCGATTACGAGTGTCCCTTCTGCGCCCGCGATCACGACGAGGCGAAGGCCTTCCTCGCCGACCGCCCGGACGTGGTGGTGGTGCACCGGCAATTTCCACTCGACCCCACCTGCAACCCGGCCGTCAAACGACCCATGCACCCCTCGGCCTGCGCGCTCGCGAAAGCCGCCATCTGTGCCGACGAGCAGGGACGCTTCCCCGCCATGGACGACGCGCTCTTCCACAACCAGAAGGAAAACGAGCCCGTCGAGAACCTGGCCGCCCGCATCGGCCTCGACATGAAGGCTTTCAAGGAGTGCCAGGAATCGAACCGGGCGGCCCAGCGCCTCTCGGTCGAGATCGAAGACGGGATCCGCGACCACGTGAGGGCCACCCCGACCTACGTCGTGAATGGCAAGGCCTACGACGGGCAACTGCCGCAAGCCCTCGTCCCGCCCAAGCGCTGACCGCTCGCACGGGCACCCCTCAGTGGAGCGAGGTGTCGTCGGCCTGACCGGAGGAGGGCGCGCTCGCGCCTGCGGGCGCGTCGGGACCCGCTTTGGGCTCGGGCCCGGTGGCGCTCTCGGTCCCATGCGCGACTGCGGCCGGCGCCTGCTCGCGGGTCTCGCCGCCCGGCGCCGCTCCCTGCGTGCCAAGAGCTTCGCTCTTCACCATCTCACCGCGATGGGCCTCGGGTCCGGAGGGGAGAGCCTTTCGCGCCTCGGCGTGTCCGTGCTCGTGGCGCTCGAGCCGCACCGTTCCGCTCCTCGGCAAAAGGCAGTCGAGTTCGTTGCGGAGGAGGAAGCCTGCGCGCCCGTCTGCACTGCGCCGCGCCGGCACGTATCGCTCGTCGGGAGCATCCGGTACCGCCACCACCTCGTCGCCGGGAGCGCAGCGGCCGCCGGCCGGCTCGTAGAAGTCGCCTTCGGATGAACTCTGGAGCCGGTACCAGGCAGCTCCCGTCCGCCGGGCCCGGCAACGGGGAAGTACCGCGCGGGTGGAAAGCTCGAAAGCGTCGCGACCTGGCCAGCGAAGGCCGCAGCACACCGAACCTTCTGCCTCCAGGACGACGAGGCGAGCGCCTGCGGTGCGGAGGGAAGCCCGGTCCATCGCGCCGTCGAGCCTGGCCGCACCCCCGGACGAGCGCTGGCCTTCGAGCGTGCACTCGCACACGTCCGCCGGGTCGTCACCCGCCGCCTGCTCGGCGCGATAGATGACGAGCACCCGAGACGGAGAATCCACCACGTCGAGCCGAGCGCCGTGGCCGACGTAGGTCCCGCTCAGATCGGCAGCCCTTGCGAGGGTGAGAGGGGCGAGCGCGAGCAGCGCCGAGGCGCCGAGGGCCCGGAGAGAACGGGCACTCTTGAAGACCGGTCCGGGGCTCACGCGGGGACCTCGCTCGATTCCTCCTCCCCTCCCTCAGGTCGGGCAGGGAGAGAGCGGGGCCCTGAAGAGTCGAACGTCTCGCTGCGGCGAGGGCGCCTCCGCCCTGGCGCGGCCCTGGCTTCCGTGCCCTCGGGTGAAGAGCGATTTCGGTCCATGCGAGCGGCCCGTCGAGACGCGGCATTCTACTCCCGGGCCCCCGGGTCGTGTCAGCGAGGGCGCGGAGCCTCGTGCTCGCTTGCGTGAGGTCCGAGCCGCGCGAACCGTGCACGATCCTTTCTTGGGCGCGAGGCTTCATCACCCCAGGGGAGGACGGCCCGGACGAGCACGATCGCGACCCGATCGCCTGCCGCCCACAGAGAGGAGGTTAGAAGGGTCGCGCTTAGAGAGAACGGGCCGGCCTCGCGAACCCGTCCGCGCCGGCCGGCCTGGGAAGGCTACAGGGTCTTCATGTCGATCGAGAACCGGTAGCGAACGTCGTTCTTCACCATCCGGTCGTAGGCTTCGTTGATCTTCTGGATGGGGATGACCTCGACGTCCGCGCCGAGATGGTGCCGCCCGCAGTAGTCGAGCATCTCCTGGGTCTCGGCGATCCCTCCGATGAGCGAGCCGGACAGGCTCCGGCGCCCGCTGATGAGCCCGAAGGCGGCGATCGGCATCGGGGTGGGGGGCACGCCGACGAGGACCATCGTTCCCTCCACGGCCAGCATGCCGAGGTACTTGTTGTAGTCGTGGGGGGCCGAGATGGTGTCGATGATGAGGTTGAACCGGTTCTTGAGCTTCGTGAAGGTCGCCTCGTCGGTGGTGAGGGCGAAGGCCTGGGCCCCGAGCCGCCGCGCGTCGGCCTCCTTGGCGCGCGAGGTGCTGAGCATCGTCACCTCGGCCCCCATGGAGGCGGCGAGCTTCACCGCCATGTGGCCGAGGCCTCCGAGCCCGACCACGCCCACCCGGTCGCCTTTCTTGCAGTTCCAGTGGCGCAGCGGTGAATAGGTGGTGATGCCGGCGCACAGGAGCGGCGCCGTCTGGGCGAGGTCGAGCGAGGGCGGGATCTTGAGGACGAAGCGCTCGGTCACCACCACCTTCGACGAATAGCCGCCGTAGGTGAGGGTGGTCCGATCCATCTCGGTGGAGTTGTAGGTGAAGGCGGCGCCCTTCTCGCAGAACTGCTCGAGGTCGTGGCGGCAGGGGTCGCAGACGCGGCACGAGTCCACCATGCAGCCCACGCCGGCGAGGTCGCCCACCTTGAACTTCTCGACGCGCCGCCCCACCTGCGTCACCCGGCCCACGATCTCGTGCCCGGGGACCATGGGGAAGAGGGAGCCACCCCACTCGTCGCGCACCTGGTGGACGTCGGAGTGGCAGACGCCGCAGTAGGCGATGTCGATGAGCACGTCCTGTTCGCCCACCTCGCGGCGCTTGAACTCGAACGGCGCGAGAGGCGACTTCGGGGAAAGAGCGGCGTAACCCTTGGCGGCGAGCATGCGGTTCTCCTCTCCTGGGGAGCGAGTGAGCCCGAAACCTAGTTCGGAAGTGGCGCCCGTGCAGACCCCTGGGTATCTCAAGATCGCTCCCGACCCAAGACCCTGCCCGGGGCGGCCGGCCGAGCAGTCTTCGGAGGGGCCGCACTCCCAGATGCGTTGCCGAGGAGTGAAATAGGTCCCGGAGCCGGAAGCCCTGGGCGGCTCCCGGGTCGCGGGGGGGAGGGCGCTCCCTCTCTAGCCCCGGGTCAGGGGAGGCCAGGCCTCCACGAACTCCACCTCGTCGAAGCCGAGCGACGCGAAGAGGCCGGTGAGGGCGCGGCGCGCCGAGGCAAGGGCGCGTGCGCGCAAGGCCGCGTTGGATTCTATCTCGCGTAGGAAGCCCACCCGGGCGAGCTCGAAGAGCTCGGCGGTCTGCCCACTGTCGAGGTTCGAGCCGATGACCTCGGTCTCCCCCGGCCGAAGCTCGATGCTCACCCGGAGCGGGGGCAGGAGGAGCGACGCCCTTCGACCGCTCACCCGAAGGCTCTCGCTCCCGAGCTTCGCGAGGTCGAGGCCGAGATGGGCGTCCGCGAAGACGATGGCCTTGCCACGCGGAGGCGTGAGCGAGCGCTTGGCCCAGTTCCACAGGTCGCCCCAGATCGAATCGGCCGGACTCGGCTCGGGAGTGAACTCCACCTTGCGGTACAGCGTCACGTCGAGCACCTCGAGCCGCGCCACCTCGCGCACCTGCTCCAAGACCAGGGTGGCCGGAGGAGGCGGAGCGCGGCGCGGGAAGAAGAGACGCACCGCGCCCACCGCGCCGGCTCCGAGGGCGGCCGCACAGAGGAGGAAGGCGGCGAGCCGCGAAAGAGAGCCTCGCATGCACGCAGTGTCGCCCCGGAGGGATGAGAGCGCAAATGCGAGAGGCTCGCGTCAGGCGCGCCGGCAAGTCGCCCGAGGCCCGCGCGTCAGGGCTTCCCGCCCCGAAAGCGGATGGTGCTCGCCTGCTCCGGATAGCGACCTACCTTGTCCCGGTAGAAGGCGCGGATGCGTCCGAGGTCCACCTCCTCCTTTCCTTCGAGCTCGAGGTAGGTCGTGACCCCCACCCGACGCCTCGGGTAATCGATGAAGGCGAGTCCGATAGGCAGGGTGGCGGCCAGGGCGAGCCGGTAGAAGCCGGACTTCCAGTGGTCGGTCTTCTTGCGGGTTCCCTCCGGGGCGATGACGAGCCACAGGCGCTCGCTCCGCGCGACGGTGGCGGTGAGCGCCTTCACGAGCCCGGTGGGAGCGCGCCTGTCGACCGGAATGCCCCCCAGGCGCCGAAAGAGCCGCCCGAACGGAAAGCGAAAGAGCGTGTCCTTGCCGATCCACTGCACCTCGATGCCGGAGGCGAGCCGGGCGAGGTACCCGAATACGAAATCCCAGTTCGAGGTGTGGGGGTAGAAGACGAGGACGCACTTCGGGCCCGGGGGAAAGACGACCTCGGCTTGCCAGCCCATGAACGCGAGGAGGCGGCGCGCCCAGCGCTTCCCCTCCTCGCGCCTGGCCGGGTAAGGGCAGAGGGAAGAATCCATGGCACGCCACCTCTCGTAAGGAGGGCGCCTGTCTCCGGGAGCGCGCTGCGCGCGCCCGGCTTCTCGAATTCGGTTCTAGCGCGAACGGCTCGTCACAGGTAGGCCCAAGGGGACGGGTCGAGGACGGCCGGACCGGGCCTGAACTCGCCCGGCTTTCGCCCGAAGCACACCCCGCTCGCCTCGTAGAGTGCGACGAGGCGCTCGTCCACCGATCGGCTCCGGATGGCGTCCTTGGCCCACATGTAGCGGACGAGGCCTCCCTTGAGTCCGGTGACCGTCACTCCGGAGAGGCCCTGGAGGAGCAGGTAGACCGCGCCGGTGCCGAGGTCGAGGCCGAAGTTGGCGTCGAGGGCGCTCGTCGGCCCCGAGCGCACGAGGTAGCCGGGAACCACCTCGCGTACCTCGGGCACCTCGTTCATGGTTTCCACGAACAGACCGAGTTCCCGGTAGGCGGCCCGGATGCCATCGTCCGCCTTGACCCGTTGGGAGAGCTCCTCGCGGATGTAGCGCCCGGAGCCGCCGAGCTTCTTGTGTCCGAAGGCGTCCGACTTCACGCTCCCGTCGGAAAGGACACCCCCGCGCTCGTCGTGGAAATACTCCGAGACGACGATGATGTAGGTGGCGGCGCGCGTCTCGCTCTGCCTCATCCGGCGCAAGAAGGTCTCGCGGGCGTGGGCGTAGACGACCTCGAGGTCGACTGGGATTTCCGGGAGCAGGATGCAGTCGGCACCCCCGGCCAGCCCGCCGCGCAGCGCCGTGTGCCCGGCATAGCGTCCGAACACCTCGACCACCATGATGCGTCCGTGGCTTCGGCCGGTCGTCTTGAGATCGGCGACGAAACGGGCGATGCGGTTGACGGTCGTGTCACCGCCGACCGAGTAGGTGCTGAGATCGAGATCCATCGTCTTCGGGGCATGGACGCAGCGCAGGCCGTGGCCGGAAAGGTCCACGGCGACGCTGCCCGTGTCGTCTCCCCCCGCGATGACGAGCCCCTCGATCTCGAGGCGTTCGAGCCCGGCCCGGATGCGCTCGTACCGGTCCGGATCGGAGATCTTGCTGACCTTCACCCGGCTGCTGCCCGCCTCGGAACCGGCGAGCAAGGGGTCGATGCGCTCGATGCGGGCAAGGTCGAGGTCGACGAAGGAGGGGTGGTCCTTCAGGTTGTAGAGCCCGGCATAACCGCCGAGGATGAGGGTGGGGGTGAACCCATTCGCGAGCGCCGCCGAGGCAGCTCCCTTCAGGACCGCGTTCAGGCCGCCGCAGTCGCCGCCGCTCGTGAGGATTCCGATGCGTCTCATCCCCGGCGCCCCTTCTTGGGAGTCTCGCGCGGCTCCTCGTCCAGGACGGGCCTGAAGGGCTCGGGCGGGCAGGGCGTCGCGTCCGGGTATTTCGCGAGTTCCTCGTTGCTGTAGTACAGGTCGTTGAATGCGTCGACGAAGGGGACCTTCGGTTTCGTTGCCATGGTGAATGCCGCCTCTCTCGCGGTGACCGCCAAGGGAAATCGTTCGTAGGAAGGGTCTACGACGCGGCCAAAAGGACGAGCGAGCAGCGCGTCCACCTCGCTGCGGGAAAGGGGCGTCGTGGCACCGTTTTGCGCCGAGGTGAGCGCGCCGAGCGCGTTTCCGAGCTCGCAGGCGGCCGCCAGGGATTGTCCGGAGAGCAGGCCGCACACGAAGCCGGCCGCGAAGGAGTCACCCGCGCCGCAGGGATCGACGAGGTCGACCGCGAAGCCGGGAGAGTAGAAGCGCCCTCCGAGCGCGTCGACTGCGAACGAGCCTCTCGGGCCGAGGGTCACGACGCAGGCCTTGAGGCGGTGGCGGGTGAGGAGCGCCTCGGCCACCTCGGAGGGAGGCGCCGCGCGACCGAGGCAGACCCGCGCGAGCTCGCGCGCCTCCTCCTCGTTCATCTTGACGAGGGTGGCGTGCTCGAGTGAGGCGCGGATGGTGGAGTCCTCGTAGCAGCCCGTCCTGAGGTTCACGTCGTAGAGCACTTCCCGTCCGGCGGCGCGGGCGAGCAGCTTCCGCAAGGTCTGCCTGAAGGCCGGCTCGCGCTGGGCGAGGGTGGAAAAGCAGAAGCAGTCGGCCCGGGCCACGCCTTCCCCGAGGACCGCGTCGTAGTCCAAAAACTCGTAGGCGACCTTGGTCTTGATGGTGTAGGTCGGGTTCTTCTGCGCGTCGAAGGCGATGTCGACGCGGCCGGTGGGATGGCCATCGCGCCGGACGAGCGAGGTGTCGAGGCCGAGGGCCTCCATGGCCGCGAGCAGGCGCGAACCGGCCTCGTCCTGGCCGACCGCGCTCGCCACGAGCCCTTCGTGGCCGAGGTTCACCACGCGGTAAGCGAAGTTGAGGGGGGCCCCGCCCAGGATGGGGCCGGTCGGGAACATGTCCCACAGGATCTCGCCGCAGGAGACGATCCGCAGGCGCATGGCGCTCACCGCTTAGAGGTTACCCCGCCCGCGCAGGTAGTCCCTGATCTCCTGGGCCGTGGGTTGCACCGGGTCGGGGGTGAGACCGGGGATGAAGCGGGTCGCCTCGTAGAGGACCGGCGCCACCTTGTCGTAGGTGGCCGCCACGTGGTGGATGTAGGGGCCCTCGATGATCCGCTCCTCCCAGAGCGGCCAGTCCGGCACCTCCACCCACAGATAGGTCCCGAGGTTCTTCGGGCCGTCCACGCCGCGCCCGTGGCCCATGAAGAGGGAGTACTTGCCGTTCATGCCGTCGAAACGGGCTATCGTCACGTCCCCCTTCTTGAGCCGGAAGTTGCCGGTGCCGGGCATGTGCGGGGGGATGACGAAGTGCGTCCCGAGGAACGGCTCTGGCTGGCCTTCCTCGGCGAGAGCGTAGGGGAAGTTGCCGCAGTGCCAGAGCAGCTCGGCGTTGTCGTTCGTGGGATGCCGGACGGTGAGGTCGGCGAAGAAGATGGGGTCCTTCGTGTCGGAAGCGTAGTGGAGGAGGGTGGCGGTGAGCGCCCCGTGGATGTCCGTCTCGCAAGTGACCGGCACGCCGATGTCGGTGGCGAGTTCGCCGTTCACGAAGCACGGGTAGACGCCGAGTGCGCGCTGCAGGTCCACGTGGCACTTGAAAGCGATGGCGGTGAGGTGCTCGGCCTCGGCCCAGTCCTTGAGGACGAGCTTCAGCGCGGCGATGCTGCGGAGCGCCTCCTCGTCCACGCCCTTGAGGGTGATGCGCGAGCGGATGGACTCCATCACCTCCTTCACGCGAGTGTCGTTCTTGACGAGCGCCTTCACTCCCTTCTCGATGAAGGTGATGCCGACCGGTGCGAGTTCGATTCCCCAGCGGGAGAGCAACTCCTGCTCGTTCACCATGACGGTGTAGAAGTTGCCCGGCCGGGTATCGACCTGTCCGATGCGGGCCTTGAGGAAGCGGCCGGCGGCGCGGGCCGCGCGCAGGAAGGTCTTCACGCCGCGCTCGAACTCCGGGGAGTCGAGGCGCGAGTTGACGATGTAGGAGAAGGGGACGCCGTACTTCTTCAGGACGTTGCTCGAAGCGAACAAGCCGCACTGCGTGTCGCGCAGGCGGGGGGATTCATCGCGCGGCCCCCAGAGGAGGAAGGGCTTACCCACCCCCCGCCCGACCTGGGCGACGATCTCTTCGGTGCCGAAGTTGACGTGGGGAGCGAAGACCGCGTCGACCTCCTCCTTTCGGAACCGGGCGATGGCCTTCTCGGCGTCGCCGCGCTGGAAGAGCAGGCCCTCGTCGTTGATCCCGTCGAGGTTGACGAAGTCGACGCCCCACCCGGTGAGCTTCTCCTCGACGAGCTTCTTGTAGCGGTGAGCGTCCTCGACCGAGAAGACAAACCGCCGCGTCGGAGCCAGCCCCAGCTTGATCTTCTTGTCCACGGTAGGTCCTCCGCGAAAGGGCATAACGTTATTACATTTAGCTCAAGCCTCGGTCAAGGCGCCGGTTTCACCTCGACCCAGGCCTTCGTGCGATCGGCTTCGGCGAGGGCGTCCACCACTTCCTGGCAGCGCAGGCCGTCCTGGAACGACGGGGAAGCCGGCCTTCCCTGTGCGATGGACTCCACCATCTCCACCACCTGGTGGACGAACCCGTGTTCCCATCCCAGGACGTGTCCCTCCGGCCACCAGTGCCCCATGAACGGATGGGAAGGCGCGGTCACCATGATGCGGCGGAAGCCACGGGTCTCCTCCTCGTCCTTCGCGAGATAGACTTCGAGCTCGTTCAGGCGTTCGAGGTCGAAACGCAGGCTCCCCAGGCTCCCGTTCAGCTCGAGGACGAGGGCATTCTTGCTGCCGGCGCACATGCTCGAGAGCTCGAAGACCCCGAGCGCGCCGCCCGAGAAGGCGGCCAGGAAGGCGGCGGCGTCCGGGGTGGAGACCTTCCGCCTCCCGCCCTCGGCCGCTCTGCGCTCCGCGACGAAGGTGGCGCTGCGGCAGCTGACGGCCTCGATGTCGCCCACGAGGTAGCGGGCGAGGTCGATGACGTGCGCCCCCTTGTCGGCGAGGACGCCGTGCCCGGCCTCCTCCCGATCCATGCGCCACACGAAGGGGAAGTCGGGGTCGAGCATGAAGTCCTGCTGGTACAGGCCGCGGAACTGGTAGACCCGACCGAGTTTCCCCTCGGCCACCAGCTTCTTCGCGAGTCTCAAGGCGGGCACGCCGCGGTAGACGAAGTTCACCATGTGGTTGCGGCCCGCGGCGCGGGCGCCGGAGAGCATCTCGCGGGCCTGTGCCGCCGAGAGCGCCATGGGCTTCTCGCAGAAGACATGCTTCTTGGCCTGGAGGGCGGCGAGGGCGATGTCGCGGTGGTGGCGGTCGGGGGTGCAGATGTCGACGAGGTCGACCTCGGGATCGGCGACCGCCCTCTCCCAGGAGCTTTCCACCCGCTCCCAGCCGTAGGCGGCCGCGGTCTCCTTCACGTCGGGGCCGAGGCCACACAGGACCTTCATGCGGAGCTTCAAGGGAAGGTCAAAGAACATCCCGGCCGTGCGGTAGGCATGGCTGTGCGCCTTGCCCATGAACTTGTGGCCGATGAGGGCGACGTTCAGTTCGGGAACCGCCATGGGAGTTCGCCTCCGCTCTCTGGAAGATCGAAAGCCTCGCTGGGAGCGCCGCGCCCGAGAGCGCTGAGGGCGGCGAGGTGCGAGCGAGGCCTTCGACTCACGCCCAGTACATCTCCCCGGGGGGCTCGAGCATGGCGAGCTCCTTCAGCTTTCGGACGCTCTTCTCGAACCCCTCCGCCACCGACATGAGCCCGTCCTCGTGCTCGATGGAGAGCACGTAGTCGTAGCCGGCCGTGCGCAAGGCCCCGAGGATGTCCTTCCACACCTCGTCGCCGTGGCCGTAGCCCACCGTGCGGAAGGTCCAGGAGCGATCGCGGACGCGCTCGTAGGGGGTGGCGTCGTTGCACCCGTTCACCGCCGTGTTGAAGGGGTCCACCTGGCAGTCCTTGGCGTGGACGTGAAAGATGGCCGGGCCGAGGCGCCGGATGGCCGAGGGCAGGTCCACCCCGTTCCAGAAGAGGTGGCTCGGGTCGAGGTTGCAGCCGAGGTTCTCCCCGGCCGCCTCGCGCAGCCTGAGCAGGGTGGCGACGTTGTAGACGAGGAACCCGGGGTGCATCTCGACCGCGACCTTGACGCCGCGGCCCTTCGCGAAGGCGGTCGCCTCTCGCCAGTAGGGGATGGCCACCTCGTTCCACTGGTAGTCGAGCATCCGGCGAAAGTGAGGGGGCCAGGCCGTGGTGACCCATGACGGCGCGCGGTCACCCGGCGCCCCGGCCGGCGTGCCCGACACCACGTTCACCACCGGGACGGAAAGTTCGGCCGCGAGCCGCACCGTCTTGCGGAAGAGGGCGTCCGAGGCCTGGGCGAGCTCGGGCGAAGGCCCGAGCGGCTCGTGCTGGCAGCTGAGGGCGCTCACCTTGAGGCCGCGGCGCTCCACCTCGCCCTGGTAGGCGAGCCGCTCCCTCCCGCTCTCGAGCAAGCGGTCGAGGGGGCAGTGATGGTCGCCGGGATAGCCGCCGGTGCCGATCTCGATTGCGCCCAGGCCGGCCGCCGCCACCCGATCCAGCATGGCGGTGAACGGCATGTCTTGGAAGAGGACCGTGAAGACTCCGATGCGCATGGCGTGGGCGCCTCCTATTCGCTGCGCTGGACCAGGACGGAGATGACGATGATGAGTCCCTTCACCGTTCCGGCCAAGAACGGCGAGACGCCCATGAGCGTCAGCATGTTGTTGAGCATGCCCAGGATGAGGACCCCAAAGAACGTTCCCAGGATCGATCCCTTGCCACCCGACATGCGGGTCCCGCCGATGATGACGGCGGCGATGGCGTCGAGCTCGTAGTTGACGCCCGAGCTGGCCGCCGAGACCGAGTTGAGGCGCGAGGTCTCGATGATGGAGGCGAAGGCCACCATGAGCCCGCCGAGCGCGTAGGTGAGGGTCTTCACCCGCGGCACGGCGATGGCCGAGAGGTGGGTGGCCCGCTCGTTGGAGCCGATGGCGTACATGTAGCGCCCGAGGCGCGTCTTCTGCGCGAACAGGTACATGAGCGCCGAGAGCGCGATGAAGTAGTAGACCGGATAGGAGATGCCGAAGAGCTTGCCGTTGGCGATGGCCTCGTAGCCCTTCACGTGCGCGCTGATTCCACCGCCCTCGAGCAGGTAGAGCGCGAGCGAACGGCAGGTGGCCATGGTGCCGAGCGTGGCGATGAAGGGGGTGACTTTCCCCCGGGTGATGATGGTCCCGTTGACGAGGCCCACGCCCATCCCGGCCGCGAGCGCGCAGAGGAGGCCGAGCGCGATGCTGCCGGTGTGGTTCATGACGAAGATGTCGGCCGCCCCCACCAGGACGAGCGAGGAACCGACCGAGAGGTCGATGCCGCCCGAGATGATGATCATGGTCATCCCGAGCGAGATGGTGCCGACGATGGACACCTGGCGCAGGATGTTGATGACGTTGCTGCGGGTGAGGAATGCGTCGGGTGCGAGCAGCGTCGAGACCACCACGATGGCGGCGAAGGCCATGATGACGCTGTTGCGCCCGATGAAGCGCGCCACCGGCGAAAGGGCGCGGTTCTCGCGCACCCGACCCACCAAGACCGAGCTGCGCAGGTTCATGACCGACCCTCCGGCTCTGGCGGGGGGGAGGCGGCCGCCGCGCCGGTGGCGTACATCATGATGGCCGACTCGTCGGCTGCCTGGCGGTCGAGGTTTCCCACGATCCGGCCGTGGTACATGACGACGATGCGATCGCAGAGCTTCAGGACCTCGGGCAGCTCGGAGGAGAGCACCACGATCGACTTGCCGCGCTGGGCGAGCTCTTGCACCAGGCGGTAGATGTCGGCCTTGCCGGCCACATCGATTCCCTGGGTCGGGTTGTCGAGGATGAGGATGTCGGCGCCGGCCTCGAGCCACTTGGCGAGCACGGCCTTCTGCTGGTTGCCCCCGGAGAGCGCGGTGATGGGCTGGGAGGGGTCCTGCACCTTGATGCTCAGCTCGCGGACCCTCTCCTTCGCACGCGCCGCCTCGCGGGAGGCCGACAAGAACGCGAAGCGGACGAAGGCCTTGAGCCTGGCGAGGGTGATGTTGCCGGCCACCGAGAAGTCCTTGACGATGGCGTTCTCCTTGCGATTGCGGGGAGCGTAGCCGAGCCCGGCGGCCTGGGCGCGGGTCGGGGAGGACATGCGCCACTCGGCGCCGTTCACGAGGATGCGCCCGCGCTCACGCGGCCTGTCGCCGAAGATGCACTGGAAGAGCTCGGAGCGGCCGTCGCCGAGCAGCCCGGTGAACCCCAGGATCTCGCTGCGCCGCAGGCTGAAGCTCACCTCCTCGAACTCGCCCTTCCGCGTGAGACCCTCCACCTCCAGGACCTTCGGCCCGAGCGAACGGGGGGAGTAGAACTGGAGGGAGGCCACCTCCTTGCCCACCATGAGCCTCGCGAGCAACGACTCGTCGACGCCCGGGTCGGCGATGGCCCCGCTCGACATGACCTCCCCGTCGCGCAGGACCGTATAGGCATCGCAGATGGTCATGACCTCCTTCAGCTTGTGCGAGATGAAGATGACGGCTACCCCCTTGGCCTTCACCTGGCGCATGACCCGGAAGAGCTGCGCGATCTCGTGGTCGCTGAGCGAGCTCGTCGGCTCGTCCATGATGAGGATCTGGGTGTCGTGCAGCAGGGCCTTGGCGATCTCCACCACCTGCTTGTAGGAGGCGTCGAGCTGCCCGACGAGCGTCCTCGGATCGATGGCCACGTCGAGCATGGACAGGATCTCGGTCGTGCGCGCGCGCATGTGCCGCTCGTCGAGGAGGCCGAGCTTCCCGAGCGGCTCCGAGCCCAAGAAGACGTTCTCGTAGACGGTGAGGTCGTTCACGAGGTTCAGCTCCTGGTGGATGAAGCCCACCCCGAGCCGCTTGGAGGCGAGCGGGGAAGCGATGCGCACCGGCTCGCCCTCGAGCCGGATCTCGCCCGCCTCGGGCGAAACCACCCCGCCCAGGATGTTCATGAGGGTGGTCTTGCCGGCCCCGTTCTCGCCGAGCAGGGCGTGGATGGCTCCCTTCTCGAGGGAAAAGTCGACCTCCTTCAGGACCGGCTGGGAGCCGAAGCGCTTCGAGATGCCGCGCATCTCCAGGAGCCTTGGGGTCGTTCCCGAGGAGCCCCCGCGGAGAGGTTCCGCCCCGCCGCGCATAGAGCCGTCTCGGCCGGTCACGCGCTCCCCTTCAGCTCGCCGTGCAGCGTGTAGAGGTCGGCGCGGTAGTAGGCCTGCAGGAACTCGACCGGGATGTTGTGCTGCGAGTAGGAGATGCGCTCGATGAAGATGAGGGGTACCTGCCGGCCGATCTTGAGCAGGCGGGCGAGCTTCTTCGTGGGCATGATGGCCTGGATGGTCTGCCGCGCCTGGGCCCAGCGGATTCCGTAGTCGCGCGCCTTCACTTCCCGCAGGGAGTTCTTGGCAAAGTCGTACTTCAGGATGCCGGGACAGTAGCGGTGGACGAGGCGGGAGCTCTCCACGCACATGGGCGTGTCGCCGGCCAGGCGCAGCCGCTCGAGGTGCACGAGCTCCTCGCCCTCCTCGATGCCGAGCTTCTTGGCCACGTCGGCCGGGGCTTTCACGAGCCGCGCCGCGATCATCTGGGTGTGCGCCTCGTAGCCGCGGGTACGCATGTCCTCGGTGAAACTGATGATGTGGGTGAGGCCATGCTCGAGGCGCAGGCGCGAGACGAAGGTGCCGCGGCCCCGCTCGCGCCGGATGAGGCCCTCGTCGGCGAGCTTGTTCAGCACGGCGCGGATGGTGATGCGGCTCACCCGGTACTGCTCGATGAGCTCCGACTCGGGCGGGATCATGAAGTCGGCCTTCCACTCGCCGCGCATGATCGTGTCGTGGAGGATGCGGTAGATCTGATGGTAAAGGGGGAGCTTGCTCTCGGGATCGATGGCCCGGGCGGCCAAGGACGGCCGGCGCACTGTGCCTCGCTGCGGGTCGCTCATCGTGGAAGAGCCTCGGAGCGGGTGATGGCGTTCTCGATTTCTGTGCCGTGCCTCGCGCACTGTCAAGCCGGTTGCTCCATGTCCTAGGCCCCGCGCACCAGCCGGAAGAGGGACCCGAGCCGGCCGGCGCTGCCGAGCTCCTGGCTGCGAGCCTCGACGAGCTTCGCCAGCTCCTCGACGTAGAGGCGGCCAGGCTTGCGGAAGTCGATGTTCTCGGGGTGATCGCGGAAGTATTCGCGGTGCACGCGCGTCCAGACGAGCCTCGCGTCGGCGTCGATGTTGATCTTGGCCACCCCGGACGCGACGGCCCGCTGCATGTCCTCCCGGCTCACCCCCCGCGTCCCCTCGTCGACCTGGCCGCCGGCCGCGTTGATGCGAGCGAGCTCGGAGCGCGGCAGCGAGGAGGAGCCGTGCAGGACGAGCGGGAGGCGTGGCACGGCCGCGGCGATGCGGGCGAGATGGGCGAAGTCGATTCCCTGGCCGGCCTTGAACTTGTGGGGGCCGTGCACGGTGCCCACCGCCACGGCCAGGCTGTCGCAGCCGCTCTCCTCGGCGAATCGGGCGGCCTCGGAGGGGTCGGTGAAGCGGGCGGTGTCCGAGCGCACGTCGTCCTCGACCCCCCGCAGGGCTCCCAGCTCCGCCTCGACGCTCAGCCCCCGGGCGTGCGCGTGGAGCACCACCCGCCGGGTGACGGCCACGTTCTCGGAAAAGGGCAGGGCCGAGCCGTCGATCATGACCGAGCTGAAGGCGCCGGAGTCGATGGCCGCGTGGCAGGTGGGCTCGTCCCCGTGATCGAGGTGGACGGCGAAGACGAGCTCGGGGCGCAAGGTCTCCGCCGCCTTGGCCAGGGCCACCGCTGCCGGCAGGGAGGCGTAGCCCAAGGCCGAGCGCGAGAAGGCCAGGAAGAAAGGGGCCTGCGCCCGCTGGTGACCTTCGAGCACGGCCAGCACCTGCTCGAGGTTGTTCAGGCTGTAGTGTCCGACCGCATAGCCGCGGTGGGCCTCGCGCAGGAGGGTTTCCCCGGTGACGATCACGAGCGGTCCTTTCCGAGCGAGAACGACGGCTTCCCGCCGAGCGAGTATAATGTTATAACATTCATGTCAAGCCGACGCGCTTCGGATGTCCGTTGACAGGCCGCGCACAAGGCCAATACAGTATAACGTTATAACGTTCACGTGGTCCCCAAGGACGCAACGTCACCCGCATGACAGGAGAGCCTATGACGAAGTTGGCCCTACGATTCGCGCTCGCTGCGGCCCTCATCGCCGCCTTCACCACCGGCCGCGCCTTTGCGGCCTCGAAGACCCTGGGGCTGTGCTTCCCCGCCGCCGACCACGGCTGGGTGGCCGCCGTCATCTACAACGCGCAGAAGCAGGCCGAGGCCCTGGGGGTGAAGTACATCCTCACCACGGGCGCCAACCCCAACGAGCAGTCCTCCAAGATCGACGAGCTCATCGCCCAGGGCGTGGGCGCCATCGTCATGCTGCCCGCGGACACGAAGCCGCTCACCCCCGCCGCCAAACGCGTCCTCGACGCCGGCATCCCCCTCATCATCTTCGACCGCAAGGTCGAGGTGGAGCCCACCTTCTACCTCGCCGGGGACAACCCCGGCATCGGGGTGAACGCCGCCCGCTTCATCGGCAAGCAGCTCGGCGGCAAGGGCACCGTGGTCTCCATCGGCGTGCCGGCCTACGGCTCGGTCCACACCGAACGGGTGAATGCCTTCCGTGACACCCTGAAGAAGGAGTTCCCCGGCATCCGCATCGCCAAGGAAGTGGGAGCCGAGAACAGCTCCAAGGAGGCCGGCCTCAAGATCGCGAGCGACTTGCTCAACGCCGAGAAGAAGATCGACGCCGTCTTCACCATCGACGACGAGCTGTCGATCGGCGTCATCCAGGCCATTCGCGAGAACGAACGCAAGGACGTGAAGGTGGAGACCGGCGCCGGCGGGGCCCAGGAATACTTCAATGCCATCAAGGACTCCCCCGACATGACGCTCGCCTCCTTCCTCTATTCGCCCATCATGGTGAAGGACGCGGTGAAGGCTGCTGTCGACATCATGAACGGCAAGAAGCCGGCGAAGAAGGCCGTCATCCTGCCGGCGACCGGCGTCACCAAGGAGAACGTGACGGGCTACCTCGACTCGAGCTCACCCTACTAACCCATCCCATCCCCCCCAAAACCCACCCTCTCCTCGCGCGAAGCGCGCGGGGAGAGGGTGGGTGAGGGTCGGCACGGTTTAAGGACTTCCCTCAAGGTCCCGCGCGACGGCGCGACCGGCAGCAGCAGGCCTCCCTCGCCAAGGCGCGGTGAGATCCCCGCCCAGCAGGTCCGTCGGGGAAGAGGCTCTCAGCCACTTTGGCGCGGGGACGACCTCCTCTCCCCCTGCCGGGAAGTGCCCAGGCAAGACCCCTTGACCCCGGGTATGCCCACCCGCTGCGCGGCTCCTCGCCTGACAAAGCGAGTGAACGAGCGATCGGGCACTCGCCGGTAGCGCGTCGAGAATCGAGGGGCGCGAGGGCCGGCCTTGGGGCCGAGGCCACTCGTCCCGCGAGTCCGCCCGTTTCCGCGGCTGACCCCGAGAAGGCTCGCCGAGCACGACGCCGCTCCGCAAGGTATGGGCCCGGCGGACCGCTCGCCCCCATCCGCCGGTGTGCGACGACGGTGTCCCTACTCGCCTGCCCACGACACGTTTCGAAATGTGTCACGGCTCATCGCCCCGCTCTCCGGTGCCGAAGAAACTCACGAGGCGCCCCCTACTTCGAAGGAAGACCGAACCATGACCGTCTCCACCCTGACCAGCCTTGGCAATGCCTCTCCGGTGAGTTCCGTCGGCCTGAGCGCGGGGAGCGCCTCCCCGGCTCTCGCCAGCGCCAGCGAGACGAGCGAGACATCGCAATTCGCCGAGCTCATGAAGGAGCTCGCCGACCTCGCCCAGTCGAACCCTGCCGAGTTCAAGGCGGTCGCCCAGCAGATCTCGCAGGACCTCGCCCAGGCGGCGCAGGGGTCGAGCGGAGCGCAGGCGAACTTCCTCGACGGCCTGTCGAACAAGTTCGCAGAGGCCGCGCAGAGCGGTGACCTGTCGGCCCTCGCGCCCTCCTCGAGCTCGGGGGGCGGGCATCCCCATGTCCACAGGTACGCGGAGCAAGCGCAGAGCGCGAGCGCCTCGCAGACCGGCTCGGAGGTCGCCGAGATCATCGCCTCCGCCCTCGGCCAGGCCACGGCCTAAGCCGCCTTGGCCGGGAGCCGGCCGCCCGATCCTCCAATGCAGAGAGGCCTACGAGCGCCAGGCGTCGCCGAGGGCCCGCTCCACGATGGCGAGGACGGTGCGGAGGTCCTCGATGGCCATCTGCCCGGGGGCCGAGGCCGCCTTCCCCACCGCGAAGCTGACGGCGGAACCGAAGAGCACGCCCACCATGCGGCTCACCGAACCGTACGGGCCCATCGACATGCTGATGAGCGGGACGGTGAGCTCGCGGTGGGCCCGGTGCGTCGCCGCGAGGAGCGTGAGCACGTCCTCGACCCCCTTCGGCATGGCGGCCACCTTGGCGACGTCGGCGCCGGCCCGTTCGGCGTCGCTGAACTTCTCGAAGAGCGCTTCGAGCGGGGGCGTGCCCTTGAAATCGTGGAACGACAGGATGGCCCCCACCCCGTGGCGCGAGGAGGCTTCCCGCACCTTACGCACCTTCTCCGCCGGGTTCCCGAGCTCGTAGTCCACGAAGTCCACCGCCCGGCTCTCGCACACCGCGCCGTAGAGCTCGATGACCTCGTCCTCGCCGACGGGGTTCGCTTCTCCTCCCTCGCGAGGGGACCTGCGGGTGAAGACGATGGGAACCTTTCCGGCCGCCTTGCGCAGCGCCCGCGCCAGGTCGACCACCTCGCCCGTGCGGCCGAGGCCCTCGAAGAAATCCACCCGCCACTCGAGGAGGTCGGGCCTCTTGGCGAGGACGGCGGCCGTCTCCTCGAGCACCGCCGGACGCGTCCGTCCCACGACCGGTGTGCAGATGAGCGGGACCTTCCCGCCCGCCACCTCTTGGCCGTTCACCTTCAACGAGCGCGCCTTCGACATGGTCTTATCCCTCCACTTCGCCGTGAGGGACGCCCCTCGGAGAGGTGGATTCCTTCTCGAGCCGCGTCGCGTTCGCCTCATTTTCCTTCTTCCTTGCGGCGAGGCCCAGGCCTACCGTTCCCGGAAGCGAGGCGGACCCCGAAAAGGACCCGAGCACACGGGATTGGCGCGTCCGCCAGAGTTTTGGTCGAAAGAACGAAGTTCCAATGTCCCTCCCGGGCGCGTACCTTCGAGGTCCCGAGCCGAGGTGAGCCCGCCCGGTGCAGGAAGGGCTCACCGAAGGCGGGCCGAAGAGGCGCAGCGCACGACGGTGCCCCGTGGAACACTGCGACAAGGTGCCTCAGCGAGGCGATTCGCGAGCGGAGAGCGTCAGGGTCCCCACCACATCCCCTTTGACGTGGCGTTTCGGAAAATAATAGAATTATGTTCTATTACGGAGGGAGGCCGCCATGAGGGCTCGATTCTCGCTAGCGCACCTGACGGTGATGGGCTGCGCGCCGCCCGAGATGACCTACATCGCGGCCCGGGCCGGCTACGAGTTCGTGAGTTACCGCATCATCCACATGGGCCTTCCGGGCGAACCCAACTACGCCCTCGCCCAGAACAAGGAGATGCTCCGGCAGACGCAGACCGCCTTGCGCGATACGGGTCTCAAGCTGAACGACATCGAGCTCGGGCGTATCCACGACGGCCTGAAGCCGGCGCAGTACCGTCCGGCCATGGAGGTGGCGGCCGAGCTCGGCGGACGGGCCATCATCTCCAGCATCTGGACTGAGGACCGCAGCTTCGCCACCGAGGCCTTCGGCGAACTGTGTGCGCTCGCGAGGCCCCTCGGCCTGACGGTGGACCTCGAGTTTCCCACCTGGGCGAGCGTGAACACCTTGAAGCAAGCGCTCGAGGTCCTCCGGGCGACGGGCCAGGACAACGCCGGGATCCTCATCGACACCCTGCACTTCTACCGCTCGCGCGTGACCCTGGCCGAGCTCGACGAGGTCGATCCCCGCCGGTTCCACTTCGCGCACCTGTGCGACGGGCCCCGCGACATCCCGACCACCCGCGAAGAGCTCATCCACACCGGCCGCGACGAGCGCCTCTACGTGGGCGAGGGGGCGATCGACATCGCCTCCATCCTCAAGCGCCTGCCCGAGGTCCCGTACTCCATCGAGCTGCCTCACCTCGCGCGGGCGAAGGAGCTCGGCTATGCCGAGCACGCCGCCCGCTGCCTCTCCACGGCGAGGAACTACCTCAAGGCTCACGGCTGGGATTAGCTCCCGGGGGGCTTTGGGCCGCGTCTCTGGGCCGCCGGCGAGCCTCTCCTGCCGCCCCTGCGCTCATGTGCGGCGCGGCAACCGCCCTCGTCGAACGGCCCGGGCCCACGAGCGGACCCCGGTGGGCCGCCGCGAGGCTCACGCCCGCGACGGGCTCATCTGCTCGGATCTCGGGGCCAGAAGGCGCGAGGCAGGCCCTCGCGAAAAGGCGGTCTCCGAACCCTTCCCGCCCGCGCGTTTGCTGGAGATCATTGGAGTGGTGCCCCCCGCAGGCTCCGGGGACTCGGCGGTGCTCTCCCGTTCGAGTTGGAACGTCCCGATCGTTTTGGCGAGCTGCTCGGCCCGGCGCGCCAGCTCGGAGGCGGCCGAAGAGGACTCCTCCGAACTCGCCGCGTTCTGCTGGGTCACCTGGTTCATCTGGGCGACGGCCTTGGTGATCTGGGCGATGCCCACGGCCTCTTCCTTCGAGGCGGCCGAGAGCTCGCACAACACCTCGTAGGCCTTGGCCGCTCCTTTGCCGATCTCGACGAGCTGGGCATCGACGGCGTTCGCCGTGGCCTCTCCCTCGTTCGCCTCCTTCACGGATTCGCGGATGAGCCCTTCGGTCTTGTTCGCCGCCTCCTTCGAGCGCAGGGCGAGGGAGCGAACCTCCTCGGCCACCACGGCGAATCCGCGCCCCGCTTCGCCCGCCCGGGCCGCCTCGACCGCGGCATTGAGGGCGAGCAGGTTCGTCTGGAAGGCGATCTCGTTGATGTCCTTGATGATCTGAGAGGTGCCCTCCGCCGAGGCCTTGATCCTCTTCATGGCGCCGGTCATCTGCTTCATCACCGTGTTGCCCGCGGCGGCGGTGTCTTTTGCGGTCGAGGAGAGCGCGGTCGCCTGCTCTGCGCTGTCGGAGACCTGCCGGGTGACGCTTGTCATCGACTCCAGGCTCGAGCTCGTCTCCTCGAGCGAGCTCGCCTGCTCGGAGGCACCGCTCGCCACCGCCTGGCTCGACGAGGCGATCTCGCCCGAGGCGGCCCGGACTTGCTCGATGGTACTCGCGACCTCGCACAACACGCCGTGCAACGCCTCCGCTGTCTGGTTGACCGCTTCTTTCATCTTGGCGTGGTCACCCGCGAAGTCGCCTTGCATGCGTGCCCGCAGGTCGCGCTGGGCCAGCTTCTCGAGGACGCGCTCGGCCTCAGTCAGGGGGCCCATCACTCCATCCAACGTCCGGTTGATATCCTCGACGATCTTCCTGAAGTCCCCCTGGTGCTTCGCGGCGTCGGCACGGACGGAGAGCCTGCCCTCGGCTGCGGCTTTAGAGAGGGCGACCGCGTCCGCGCTGAGGGCGCTCACCGTCTCGATGCAGGTATTGATGCTCTCCTTGATCTCGTTGAAGTCGCCCTCGTAGGCTTGCGCGATTTTGGGTGGGATGTCGCCGCGGGCGATGCGCGCGAAGCAGTCGGCGGCCACTCGGATCGGTTCCGCGAACGAGTCCAAGGTCGCGTTCAGTCCCTCGATGACCGGGCGAAACTCGGCATCGATCTTGGCCACGTCGCCGCGAACCTTGAGTTGCCCGCGTGAGACGGCAACCCGCACCCGCTCCGCCTCGGCGACCATGAAGGAGAGGGGGCGCGTGACCGAGCGGGCGAGGTAGACGGCGGCTCCCGCTGCCAGGGAGGCGGTGAGAAGCACGATGACCGCGATGACCCCATACTGACCGCGGCGCTCGCGCTCGACGGCTTTGCGCTCCACCGCGACGGTCTCGTCGATGTCGTCCACGTAGTTCCCGGTGCCCACCACCCAGCCAAAGGGCGCAAACTCGAGCGTGTAGGCGCGCTTCGGAAGCTGTGGGCCTCCCTCCTTCCGAACGAAAAAGTAGTCGGTGTAGCCTCCGCCCTCCCGCCCGTGACGCAAGAAGTCGCGCACGAAGGAGGACCCCTTGGCGTCCGTCTTGTCGAGGCGGCTCTTTCCCTCGTCGGCCGCGCGGCCGAGCAAGACCACGTTGACGCCCTCGCAGGTATCCGCCCAGAAGTAGCCGTCCTTGGCGTAGCGGAGACTGCGCAGCTGGTCCGCCCCGATCCTCTTCGCCTGCTCCAGGCTGAGCTCGCCCCGCGCTGCGCGATCCGCCACGCTCTTCAGCATGGAGATGGCGGTCTCCACCTGCAGCCGAGCCTGCGTGTCGAAGTTAGCCCGCAGCGTCTTCTCGAAGGCGGCGACCCGGCCTTTGGCCGAATCCGCGCTCAGCTTCAGCATGCAGGCGCCGAGCGTCAGGGCCACGCCCAAGCCGGTCGAAACGGCGAGCAACACGATCCTTCCGCCCACTCTCATGACTTCCCCACCTGTGGTCTTTCGGGCTACCCGAGCTCAAGCAACTGACGTACCCAGCGTCTTAGCATGGCACGTGCCAACGGACTGTCCGTCAAATAGGTCGACTCTTCGATGGCGCGGCCGCGCCGGCTGACCCATGGGTAGGTCCGGGTACCGGCAGGACCGGGGCCCGGACGCGTTGTATTCGAACCTCATCAAACCCTGGGCCCCGTCGACTGGCACGCTTTGCGATCTCTGGCCCAGATCCCTTGCGAACGGGCGGACCGTGGGCCGGGCAGAGAGTGCCGCCAGGGTTCAGGCCGGGGCGGTCGTCCCTAATAGCTGTAACGATCGTCCTTTGCGCGCAGGGCGGTGAGGGCAGCGAGGTTCACGATCGACTGCACGCTGCACCCCATCTGCAGGATGTTGACGGGCCTCTTCATGCCGAGCAGGACCGGCCCGATCACCTCGGCGCCCCCCACCTGGGCGAGGAGCTGATAGGCCACGTTGGCGGCATCGAGGTTCGGGAAGACGAGCACGTTCGAGTCCTCCTTGAGTGAGGTGAAGGGGAACTCGGAGGCGCGGGTCTCCTTGGACAGGGCGAAGGAGACCTGGATCTCGCCGTCGACCTCGAGATCCGGACGGCGCTCACGGACGAGCTCGACCGCGGCGCGGACCTTCTCCGGGCTTTTTCCCCGACCGCCGCCGAAGGTCGAGTAGGAGATCATGGCCACCCGCGGCGTCACCTCGAAGTAGCGGGCCAGGTTGGCGGTGTTGATCGCGATCTCGGCGAGCTCCTCGGCCGAGGGGTCGATGTTCACCGTGCAGTCGGCGAAGAGCAGCAGGTCCTGCTTCGTCACTACCACGTAGACCCCGGCCGCCCGCTCGCCGGCGCGGGTGCCGATGATCTGCAGCGGAGCCGTGATCGCCTCCGCGTAGGGGGTGGTGAGCCCGGTGACGAGCCCGTCGGCCGCTCCCTCGTGCACCAGCATCGACCCGAAGTACGCCCGCTGTCGGGCGCGCTGGCGCGCTTCCTCGAAGGTCATCCCCCGCCGCTGGCGCAGCTCCCACAGCCGCGATACGTAGCGCGCGTTGAGGTCGCTCTCGATGGGGTTCACGATGCTCACCCCCTCGAGCGCCTCGTACCGGCGTTCCAGGATGGCCGCCCGGATCTTTTCGGCCGGCTCGAGCGCGAGCAGGATGGGCTCGCAGATCCCTTCCTCGCGGAGGATCTGGGCCGCCTGCAGGATCTTGGGATGGTGGCCCTCCACGAAGACGATGCGCGCCAGCTTCCTGCGAGTCTTGGCGAAGATCCCGCTCATGGCCGTGTGCGTCCGGCTCTGCAGCTTGCGCAGCCGCTCGCGGTATTCCTCGAGGTCGATGCGCTGGCGGGCCACCCCGCTCTCCATGGCAGCCTGCGCCACCGCCGGTGCCACCCACAGGAGCGCACGCGGATCGAGCGGCTTGGGGATGATGTACTCGCGCCCGAAGGTGAACTTCTCGCCCCCGTAGGCGCGCGAGACCGACTCGGGGACCTCCTGGCGCGCGAGCTCGGCGAGGGCCCGGGCGGCCGCCAGCTTCATGGGCTCGTTGATGGCTCTTGCCCGCACGTCGAGCGCTCCCCGGAAGATGAAGGGGAACCCGAGCACGTTGTTCACCATGTTGGGGAAGTCCGAGCGGCCGGTCGCCATGATGACGTCGGGCCGGGCCTCCATGGCCTCGGGATAGCTGATCTCGGGATCGGGATTGGCGAGGGCGAAGACGATGGGATCCTTCGCCATCGACTGCACCATCTTGGCGGTGACGAGCCCCTTCGCCGAGCAGCCGAGGAACACGTCGGCCCCGGCCATGGCGTCGGCGAGTGTCCGGCAGCGCGTCTCGGCCGCGAACTCCTGCTTCCAGGGGTTCATCCCCTCGCTCCGCCCCTTGTAGACCACGCCCTTGGTATCGACGAGCAGTACGTGCTCGTGCTTCGCGCCCAGGGAGATGAAGAAACGGGTGCAGGCGATGGCCGAGGCTCCCGCTCCCGACACCACTACCCGGACCTCCTCGATCTTCTTGCCGGCGAGCTCGAGGGCGTTGAGGAGAGCGGCTCCCGTGATGATGGAGGTGCCGTGCTGGTCGTCGTGGAAGACCGGGATCTCCATCTCCTTCTTGAGGCGCTCCTCGATGACGAAGCACTCGGGCGCCTTGATGTCCTCGAGGTTCACGCCGCCGAAGGTCGGCTCGAGGGCCTTCACCACCGTGCAGAAGTGGTCGACCTCCTTGGCGGCGACGTTGATGTCGAAGACGTCGATGTCGGCGAACTTCTTGAAGAGGACGCCCTTGCCCTCCATGACCGGCTTCGCCGCGTGGGGACCGATGTCCCCGAGGCCCAGCACGGCCGTGCCGTTCGACACCACCGCCACGAGGTTGCCGCGGGTGGTGTAGGTGTAGCTCAAGTCGCGATCGCGGGCGATCTCGAGGCAGGGCTCGGCGACGCCCGGACTGTAGGCGAGCGCGAGATCGCGGGCGGTCGCGCAGGGCTTCGTGGGGACGACCTCGAGCTTCCCCCTGCGACCCTGGGCGTGATAGGCGAGCGCATCCTCGCGCCGCACCTTCGACCTCCGGTCCACCGGAGCTTCGTCACGGGCGCGCTCCGCGCCCTCTTTGGCCGTCGGGTCGTTCGCCACGGAGCACCTCGAGCAGGATTTGAGGGAGGGCGCGATCGAAAGCGCATTCCGAGGCCGGGTGTCAAGACGGCCGGTGCGACCCGAAAGTCGCTTCGTATCGCTTGGGGAGTCGGTGGAAGCCTATGCCGAGGGCACTCGGACGAGCCGACTCGAACGAAGGGGGCAGGCTCCGCTCCTAATGATCGGGGAGGATCGCCGACGGCAGCTGCACCCCGAAGCGGTGGAGCGTCTCCGCGAGCACCTCGGCCACGACCGACTCGATCCCGGTGCAGGAGGCGGCCCGCTCCTCCGACTCGAAGACCTTGAAGCGACTCACAAGAGCGTTGCAGGTGGCCCGCTCGGCGCCGGGCATAAGGCGAGCGATCTCGCCGTCGTAGTGAGCCATGGCCTCCCGCAGGGCAGCGGTGGCCGGCCCGGTCGGATTCGGATCTCCCAGAAACTCGCCCAATATGAGCCGGCCCGCCTGCACGGCGCCGCAGGCTCCCTGGCCGGTCAGACCGCCCTTGCGCAGGGCCTGATAGGGTCTCGTGGGAAGGCCGAACGTCTCGGCGAGCGCGATCCCGCAGCTGCGATGGGCGACCCGCTTGCCCTCGTAAAGCACCCGCGCCTTCTCGCGCAGGGCCGCGATGCGCTCCCGCACCGCCTCGTCATCGAGTGCCATCCCTGGAATTCTATCCCACCGAAGGGCGGCTCTTCACGGCGAAACCCGCCTTCTGCTCGAGGTCCTCCAGGGTCCTCGGCCAGTCTTCCTTGAGCAGGCGCGCGAGCGAGCGGTCCGAGAGGATCCTTCCCTCGGTCTGGCAGCGCGGGCAGTAGTTGGTCTCGTGCTCGCCGTGGACGATGCGCTGGACGGGGGCGTCGCAATCTGGGCAGGGCAGACGGTAGCGCCCGTGCACGGCGAAATCCTCGCGGAAGGCGGTCACCTTCTCGGGGAATCCCCCCGCCCGTTCTTCGCGAAGGCGGGCCCTGAAGAGGGTGAGGACCTCGCGTGTCGCGCGGTGGATGCGCTCCACCTCCTCGTCGGTGAGGCGCCCGGTGAGCTTCAAGGGCGATATCCGCGCCCGGTGCAGGATCTCGTCGGAGTAGGCATTCCCGATGCCGGCGAAGAGGTCAGGATCGACGAGCGCGCGCTTCACCGTGTGGTTCTCGCGCTTCAAGGCCGCGGCGAAGGTCGCTAGCTCGACGAGGAGCGGCTCGACGCCGAGCCGCGCAAGCGCCGCCAGCCCGGCCCGCCCTTTCACGAGGTGCAGGGCGGCCCGCCGCTTCTTGCCCGCCTCGGTGACGGTGAGGCGCCCCTTGGGAAAGAGGAACGAGGCGAGCACGTGTCCGCCGCGCGCGGACTTCTTCCCCCCCTCGGCCGTGAAGTGCAGCCGGCCGGCGATCATGAGGTGGAGGACGAGGAAGAGGTCCCCCTCGAGCGCGATCACCACCCGTTTCCCCAGCCGTTCCACGCCGCGGACGAGGCGGTTGGCCGCCTGGCTGATGGGGGGCTCCGCCGTCCTCAGGAGGAAAGGGCTCTTCAGCTCCACGGCGAGGAGCGGCTCGCCAAGGATGCGCTCGGCAAGCGCTTCGACGTAGGTCTCGATGTCGGGAAGCTCGGGCACCGTCTTTCGATCTTAGTGCGATGGGGTAGAGGCGTCTGGGGCGGGGGCCCGCTTCCACACCAAGGGGCCATCCAATGGAGTTAGGCCGGAGTACGGGGCCCATCTGGCCGCCGCCCCGGCCGAGCGTCGCTCGACCCCGAACGCGGCGAACCGTACACTCAACTCTCGTGCGCGCCCTCGTGCCCATCCTCGCGGCGCTCGCGTACCTTTTGAGCTTCCTGGCACTCGCCCTGTGGCCGCCGGTCGTCCTGGTGGTCCTCCTCCTCACCTGGCCCTTCGACACGAATCGGGCGGCGGCCGGAAGGCTCCTTCGCGCGTGCGGCGCCTTCATCTCGCGGAGTTTCCCGCTCTGGCAGATCCGCATCGAGGGACGCTGGCCCGAGGCCGAGGGTCCTTTCGTGGTCGTCTCGAACCACGAGTCCTACCTCGACGTCCTGCTCATCTCCAACCTCCCGCACGAGATGAAGTGGGTTAGCAAGCGGGAACTCTTCAGGATCCCGTGGGTCGGCTGGGCCTTCGCACTGGTCGGCGACCTCGCCATCGAGCGCGGGCACCCCGGCAGCGCCGCGAACCTCATGAAGCGGGCTCGCGCCTATCTCGATCGCGGGATGAGCGTCATCTTCTTCCCCGAGGGGACTCGCAGCGCCGACGGACGGCTCCTTCCCTTCAAGCCGGGCGCCTTCAAGCTGGCGGTGGAGGCCGGGGTGCCCGTCTTGCCGCTCTCGGTGTCGGGCACGGCGCGGGGGATGCCCAAGGGAGGCCTGAAGATACGGCCGTCCCGCCTCACCCTGCGCATCCTAGAGCCTTTCCCCACGCGAGGGCTCGCAGAGCAGCAGGTGCCGGTGCTGCGCGACCGAGTCCGCGAACGGATCGCGCGGGCGCGGTCGGGAACAAAGGAGGCGCTCGAGGGCGTGCACGCGGCAGAAAGCGCGTAGGGCTCTCGCGTCGGTGCGCCCGCGCTGCGAGAGCTGCTCGAAAAGCACTACGGGCGCCCATATCGAGGTGCCGCCGGGGGACGGCCGGGCGGCGCCCCCCGGGCCCGAAGAGGCCGCGGGCAAGCGATGGGGGGAGGCAGCATGTCCACCTCGGAGACGCTGGCAGGCTGGGCAGGGCAAATTCACGAAGAGTCGGAAGTCCCCGAAGCCTTCGCCGAGGCTTTCAAGCGAGCGGAGCTCGGCCAAAGACCGTTCCCGCTCGTCATCTACAGTCCCACCTTCCGCTTCGACCAGTTCGAGATCGCGCCGCGGCTCTTCGCCGTCACGCGAGATCGCGCCGTCTGCCTGGAAGAGCACCCTGAGGGCGTGAGGGTGGGCGAGGTCTACCTCCCCTGGGTCCACTGGGCGGAATGGGGGACAGAACTCCTCAACAGCTGGCTCCGCCTCGAGGCGCTCGGGCCCATGGGCGCCTCGGCGGTGCGCATCGACTTCAACACCGCCTCGCGGGACCTCTTCCAGCTCGTCCTCGATTCCATCCGGTCCACCCGCTACCGCGGCCTTCACACCGACATCGAGCGCGAGCTCGAGAAGTTCGAGCCCCTCAATCGCCTCGACTTCAAGCTCATGACCTTCGGCTGCCAGTGCATTGTCGACGGGGCCCTGGTTCACCGTTTCCACCTGCAGACCCGGGTGAGTTCGACCGGGCCGAGCGGCCAGCTCATCATCGACGTCCCCGCCTCGCTGGCCGTGCTCACCCAGAAGGAACTCATCTTCATCCGCGAGGGGGACGCTCGAGACACCGGCTACTACGCCGGCGCCTTCCACTTCCTCGACCTCGCCCGCATCGAACGCCTGGAGATCGTGCCGGTCCCCGACAGGCCCTTGCTCTCCCTGCGCGCCTTGTTGCCGGGAGGCTCGGTGGCCTCGAGCGAGTACGCCCGCGAGGGCGAGCCCGGTCTGCGCGCCTTCGCCTGCGAGGTGGTGAAGCGCAAGCTTTCGGCCGGCCCGTGATGATCGTGCCGGAGGGGTGCCCCGGGCTTCGCTGCCCCTCGGCCGAGACCATGAGTGCGCCAGTACCGGGGTGCGCCCGGCGCGGCTCTCGTTTGCCGCTCTCGGCCATGCGCTCCCGAAGCCTTCGTGCCACTCCTATCCCGAACAAGCAAAGCAGCTCTGCCTTCGCCGACACACCCGGAACCTCCTCCGCCAGGAGGACCCTGAGTGTACGCCGAAACCGGCCCCGATCAGTCGAGCACTTCACGTTTCGTTGTCGAGCCCCACGGACATGGTGGGTGCCGCCGACCTGTCCGATCGTTCGTTCGCACTAAACGTCGCTTTACTCAGTCAGCCGCTCGGCTAGTCTCCCCCGGTCCGCGAAGGAGGGTCGGCTGCGAGCGGCCTCGTCTCGCTGTCCTTTCGAGCGGGCAGCGCGGTGGTGCCGGGGGAGAACGGAGCAGCGGTGTGGAAACGCCCGATTCGATGAAGTGCAGCTGCGGGCTCCTGATCACGATTTCCAAGGACCTCGTCGAGAAGGCGAACCGGATGAGGAAGACGCTTCCCGCGAACCAGTATGGCAGTGCCGGCATCGTGAAGTGCCCAGGCTGTGGGGGAGAGAGTCCGCTCATCGTGACGGCTCCGTTACGGTTGCCGACTCTCCGCTCGTGGCCCTGGAGGCGCACCTGATCTTGTCGCAGGATCGGGCCGAGCGGCGCGACCTCACCGAAAGGCATCGGTCCGCGCCCCGGCGCCCGTGCCCGCGGGCGGACAGGTCCTCGCCGTGAGACGCAAGGGAGGCTGATCCGCGGGGCCGCTCTCTTGCCTTTCAGTGCGGGTGTTCCGGCTCCAGCTCGTTCGTCGCCCTGGGCGGCGGCACCGACCGCGGGCCATCCCCGTTCCCGCTCGCACCCACTCGCCCCTCGGCCTCGCGCAACCCTTGCCACTGCCGCGCCGTGTCCACGATGAGCCGCGCCCCCCGGCCGAAGGTGGCGTAGCTCCACACCCATTGCAGAAAGACCGCCACCCGGTTGCGGAACCCCACCAGGAAGAGGATGTGCACGAAGAGCCAGGCGAGCCAGGCCAGGGTTCCCCTGAGGTGGAGCCGGCCGATGCGGCCCACCGCGTGACGCCGCCCGATGGTGGCGAGCAGGCCCTTGTCGAAGTAGTGGAAAGGCAACTTCGCCTCTCCCCGCAGGGCCCGCACGATGTTCTTCGCCGCGTGCGCGCCCTCCTGGATGGCCGCCGGAGCGACCCCCGGCACGAGCGAGCCGTCCCGCTCCGCCAGGACGGCGAGATCACCCACCACCTGGATCTCGGGATGGCCGGGCACGGTGAGGTCGGGGTTCACTTTCACGCGACCCGCACGGTCGAGCGGAGCCCCGAGCGCTCTCGCCAGGGGCGAGGCGGTCACTCCCGCGCCCCACAGCACGGTACTCGCACGAATGCGGTCCTCGCCGGCGGTGACGCCTTCGGCGTCGATGGCCGTGACGCGAGCCCCGGTGCGGACCTCCACCCCGAGCTCGTTCAGTTCATCGCGCGCGGCGCGAGAAAGGTCCGGCGGGTAGGCGGGCAGGATCCGGTCCATCCCCTCCAGCAAGAGGATGCGGGCCCGCCGCGGATCGATGCGGCGGAACTCGGAGGCGAGGGTGTGACGGGCGATCTCGGCGAGCGCTCCGGCGAGCTCCACCCCGGTCGGCCCTCCTCCCACCACCACGAACGTCGTGAGGCCCTGCCGCCTCTGCGGATCGAGTTCGCGGTCGGCCTCCTCGAAGGCGGTGAGAATGCGGCGCCGGATCTCGAGCGCATCCTCGATGCTCTTGAGGCCGGGGGCGAGGGAAGCCCACTGCGGCTTTCCGAAGTAGGAATGGGTAGCACCGGTCGCGAGGACGAGCTCGGAGTAGGGCAGAGCGCCCCCGTCGGCGAGGAGCACGCGGCGGCCGGCGAGGTCGACCCCGCCCACCTCAGCCAGGATGACGTCCAGGTTCTTCTGATGGCGGACGAAGCTGCGGACCGGAAAAGCGATGTCGGCCGGATTGAGGCCCGCGGTCGCCACCTGGTAGAGGAGCGGCTGGAAGAGGTGGTGGTTGTGCCGGTCGACCAGGGTCACCTGAACCGGCGCGCGGGCGAGCGCCCGCGCGCAGCGCAACCCACCGAAACCTGCGCCCACCACCACGACCTCGGGCCATGCCATGGCCTATGAGCTAACCGACGGCCACCGGCCCGGCCTCGGACATCGGGAGAGGACCGCACCGGGCCGTCCGCCCCGCTCGAGGGGTGAGCCCAACCCCCCCGGGTTGGCTCGCGCCCGTGCTACCCTGGGGCACCCCGTGCTCGAAGACAACCGCTCCCACGTCCACGCTTTCCGCATCGTGCCCCGCACCGGGGTCATCTACGTCACCACCGAAGCGCTGAAGCACGGCTTCAACCCTCGCGATCCGTCGTGGTCGAATTTGGGACAGGGCCAGCCCGAGACGGGCGAGCTTCAGGGCGCCCCACCGCGTGTTCGCTCGGTCGAGGTGGACGTCGATGACCTCGAGTACGCGCCCATCGCCGGCATCGGGGAGCTCCGGGAGGCGATCGCCGCGCTCTATAACCGGCTCTACCGGAGGGGACTGCCCTCCCAGTACACGGCGGAGAACGTGGCGGTCTCGGGCGGCGGCCGCACGGCGCTCACCCGAGCGGCGGCCAGCCTCGGACACATCAACCTCGGCCACTTCCTCCCCGACTACACCGCCTACGAGGAATTGCTCGACATCTTCAAGGCCTTCACCGCCATTCCCATCCTCCTCGAGGGTGAACGTGGCTACGCCTTCACCGCGGACGATCTGGGGCGGGAGATCGCGGGGCGAGGTCTGTCGGCCCTGCTCGCCTCGAACCCCTGCAACCCGACCGGCAAGCTCGTGCAAGGGGAGGAGTTGGCGCGCTGGGTCGAGGTGGCACGGCAGCTCGACTGCACCCTGCTCCTCGACGAGTTCTACTCCCACTACGTCTTCACGGGCGCGCCCGGCCGCTTGCCGGTGGAGAGCGCCGCGCGCTACGTGGAAAACGTGAACCGGGACCCGGTCGTGCTCTTCGACGGGTTCACCAAGAATTGGCGCTATCCCGGCTGGCGCGTGACCTGGACGGTCGGCCCCCGTTCCGTCATCGACGCGGTGGCGAGCGCCGGGTCCTTCCTCGACGGGGGTGGGTCGCGCCCCCTGCAGCGCGCTGCCATCCCGCTCCTCGCCGAGGATCACGTGGTGGCGGAGACGCAGGCGATCCACCGCGCCTTCGGCGAGAAGCGGGCGCGACTCCTATCCCGGCTGGAGAGCCTCGGCATCCGCACCGACCGCGCGCCCGACGGGACCTTCTACGTGTGGGGTTCGGTGGGTCACTTGCCGGCGCCCCTCTCGGACGGCATGGGTTTCTTCCGCGCCGCCCTGGACCGGAAGGTCATCTGCGTGCCGGGGGAGTTCTTCGACGTGAACCCGGGCAAGCGGCGCGCCCGGGCCGCCTCGCGCTTCCGGCAATACGTGCGTTTTTCCTTCGGGCCGCCCATGGAGGCGATCGACGCCGCGCTCGATCGGCTCGGCGAGATGATCCGCGACGCGAACCAGGGTGCCCTGCCCGCCCGCGCGCGCCTTTCGCCTTAAAGCCCCTCGGGCAGGCGGGCCGAGAGCCTCAGGCGACGAGGTCCGCGCACGCCTCTTCCCCGAGCATAGGCAAGGGAACCGTGAAGTGGACGGCGGCGCCGCCCCCCTGCGGGCTCTCCGCCCAGATGCGGCCGCCGTGGCCCTCCACGATGCCGCGGGCGATGGCGAGCCCGAGCCCCGCCCCCTTGTAACGCGTGCCCGCGCCGCGCTGGTACGGCTGGAACAGTCGCTCGAGCTGCCCCGCCTCGAAGCCGTGTCCCGTGTCCACGACCGAGAAGCGCACGGCACGCTCCTCGCTTGCTAGCTTCAGCACGACGGTGCCGCCGCTCGGGGTGGCGCCGAGCGCGTTGGAGAGCAGGTTCCCGAGCACCTGCTGGAGTCGGCTCGGGTCACAGCGCAAGGGCGAGGGCGCCGCGCCGACCACCGCCTCGAGCGACACCCCCGCCCGCCTGGCCAGCGGCCCGGCCGCCCTTACCGCCTCGCGGGCGAGGAGGGCGGCGTCCACCTCGCAGTGCGAGAGGCGGAGCCCGCCGTTCTTCAGGGCCGCGACATCGAGCAGATCCTCGATGAGGTGGCTCATGCGCAGGGAAGCTTGCTGGATGATCTCGCCGCGTTCGGCGAGGTCCGCGCGCGGGTCCTCTTCGTCTAGGGCGCGGTCGAGGCCGCTCGCCGCGGCCCGGATCGCCGCGAGGGGGTTGCGCAGATCGTGAGCCACGAGCGCCAGGGTCTGCTCGCGGGCCGAGGTCGCCTGGCGAGCCTCCTCGAGGAGGCGCTCGCGCTCCTCCTCGGCGAGCCGCCGCGCGGTGACGTCGCGGGCCGTGCCGATGAGGCGGGTGGCACGCCCTTGCGCCCCAAAGGACACGGCCCGACCGTGCACGACCGCCCAGCGGAACGAACCGTCCTCGAGCGGGAGGCGCACCTCGGCCTCGAAGGCCTCCACCTTGCCCTCGAGGTACCGGCGAAGGGCCGAGAGCGTCGCGGCGCGGTCATACGCATGAACGAAGCGCACGAGCTCCTCGGCCTCGCGCGCTTCAAACTCGCGGCCGAGATGCACCCCGAGGATCTCCGCCCAGCAGGGTCCGGTCCTGGCCCTTCCCTGCTCCACGTCCCACTCCCAGCTCTCCGTGCCGGAGGCGGAGAGGGCGAGACTCAGGCGCTCTTCGCTCTCGCGCAGGGCGGCTTCGGCCGCCTTCTCCGCCGTGACGTCGCGCCCGACGCAGAGGACCCCGGAGACGGCGCCCGCGGCGTCCTTCAGGGCGACGAGGCTCATGCTGACGGTGATGGGGCGGCCGGTCTTACCGGTGAGTTCCGCGAGGATCGTCCCCTCCTCGCCGGCCGCCGCCGCCACGATGCCCGGCACGAGGCCGCTCGCCCCCTCTCGTGCGGCGAACAGCTCCAGGGCCGAGGCGAGCACCACCTCGTCGCTCGTCCACCCGAACATCCGCTCGGCAGCGGGAGACCACAGCTTCACCCGCAGGGCGGGGTCGAGGACCAGCACCGCCTCCTGCATGTTCGCGAGGAGGGCGGCGGCGAGTCCCTGCTGTGCTTCCGCGGCGTGCCGCGCCGAGATGCTGCGCACCGCGCTCTCCAGGTAGCTCTCGCCCCGCTGCAACGCGCGGCGCCGCCACATCCACCCTGCCCAAAGGCACAGCGCGAGCACGGCGATGAGCGCCGCTCCCCTCCGATCTGGACGGCTCGAGAGCGCGAGGACCGCGAGAGAGGATGGCAAGACGAGCCCGTAGAGCCACAGCACGGGCCTGCGCACGCTCTTGGCGGCCGGAGCCACGGAGGGCGCCGATGCGGGGCGAGCGGGGGCGGGGTAGAACTTCACTCCGCCGCGGCGAACCTCGCTCGAGCCGAGCCGCCTCGCACCCAGTCTGCCGGCCTCGGGGACCTCGGAGGAGGAGAGCTCTTGCGCGCTCTCCAGGCCCCGCTCATCGCACGCCGGCCCCAAAGCCAAGGACGACCACCCCGTGCCGGAAGGCGGTGCGAAGGCGTAGGCGGAAGCCTCCTTCCAGACGTCGAGCCCCTGCGCGGCGCGTCGAGCACTTCCCAGCTTCCACATGGGCGCCGCTCCTGTGCAGGAAGCGCACCGAGCTCGGAGAGTCGAGGCCGCCCCGATATTGCTGGCGGTTTCTTCGTGAGATCGGCGTCTGCCGGTGGTGTGGTCCGTAGCTCGGAAATGAAGTCTAGATTCCGGAGCATGTAGGCGTGCTTCCCTGCAGGGGGACGAGGTGGGCAGAGGCGCCGCGGTAGCGAACTCGCGGAGTAGCTGCAGGGCCGCGGTCCGTCCGGGCTCGAGCACCCTCGCCCCACATCCTCCAGCGCGCGGAGGGTCGGCTCTCGCCGCAGCGCGCCGCCCGGCGTGCTCGACGCCATCGCCGAATGCGACGCCTCCCTGCGGGAGGTGAAGGAGGCCGCCATCGACACCGGGCAAGAACGACCATCCACCGCCGGTGCGACGCGAGCACTTCACCGAAGAGGGCCGACGCGAAGTGCGCGCTCGCCGGCTCGGCCGCGGGACGGGTTCGAGCGGTCGAGCCGCTTCAGGCCCTGGCGGCCACCCATCGGGGCGCGGTATGACGGCTCCCATGGCCCAAACCCTCAAGGCGCTCGTGCTCGACTACGGTGGGGTCCTCGTCCGTCCCCAGCCCGAGGCGAGCGTCATGAGGATGGCGAGCCGCGCCGGCGTGCCGAAAGAAGAGTTCGAACGAGCTTACTGGATGCACCGCCGCGCCTACGACCTCGACGGGCGCGCCCCTTCCTACTGGCGGCGGGTGCTCGAGAGCTGCGGCGCGCACGTGCCCCCGCCCGCCCTCGATGCCCTCGTCGCCGACCTCGTAAAGGAGGACGTCGCATCCTGGACCCACTATCGAGAGGAGGTGTGGGACCTCGCGAGGGGTTTTCGCGAGGGCGGCGGGAGGACCGCCGTCCTCTCGAACGGCAATCTTGAAATCATGGGGCGCGCCCGGGCCGAGCGCCCGTTCGAGCGCGTCTTCGACGCGGTCGTGCTCTCCTGCGAGCTCGGGGTGGTGAAGCCCGACCGCGCCATCTACGAGCGGTGCCTGGAGGAGGTGGGAGTCGATCCCGGTCGGACCCTCTTCGTCGACGACCTTCGCGAGAACCTCGTCGCCGCGCAGGCCCTGGGACTGCTCACCCTGCACTTCGACGGCGAGGCGGGGGTGAAGTCCCTGCGCGAACGCCTGGGTTAGCGGCGAGCGCTCGAGCTTTCCTGTGGGGGCCGAGCTTTTCGTGTAAACCTTCCTTCGAGGAGCGCCGATGCTGCGCAAACGAGCCTGGGTGGCGATGAGCAGCGGCAAGGACAGCGTGTGGGCCCTCCACGAGACGAGGCGCCGGGGCGAGCTCGAGGTGGCGGGCCTCCTCGCCACGCTCACCGAGACCTTCCGTCGCGTGTCCATGCACGGGGTGCGCGAGAGCCTGCTCGACCGCCAGGCCGAGGCGATCGGGCTGCCCTGCTACAAGGCCCAGCTCCCCTGGCCCTGCTCCAACGGAGAGTACGAGCGCGCCATGGCGAAGGCGCTCGAGGCGGCGCGGGCCCAGGGAGTCACCCACCTCGTTTTCGGCGATCTCTTCCTCGCCGAGGTGCGCGCCTACCGCGAGAGGATGCTGGCGCAAAGCGGCATCGAGCCGTCCTTTCCACTCTTCGGCCGGGACACCGCCGAGCTCGCCCGCGAGATGCTGAAGAGCGGCCTCGAAGCTCATCTCGTCTGCGTCGATCCGCGCCGCCTCGATGGCCACTTCGCCGGGCGCCGGTTCGACGAGGGGCTCATCGCGGAGTTGCCGCCCGGGGTCGACCCCTGCGGCGAGAACGGGGAGTTCCACACCTTCGTCTCGGCGGGGCCGGTGTGGAAGAGCAGGATCGCCGTCGTCGCGGGAGAGATCGTCACGCGCGAGGGATTCGTCTTCGCGGACCTGAAGCCCGCCCCGACCGTGCACCTCGCCATCGAAGAGGCGAAGGCGGCCGACCGGGCCTGCCTCGGCGCGCTCCTCGAAGGGGCGAGCCTGCCCTCGTCTGACCTCGATCTCGCGCGTCAGCGCTTCTTCGTCGCCCGCCTCGGGAACGAGCCGGTGGGGTGCGTCGGGCTTGAGATGCAAGGCACCCACGCGCTCCTGCGTTCCCTGGCCGTGCGGGCCGACCGGCGCGACGCGGATGTCGGCACGCGGCTCTGCGAGCGGGCCATCGCCTTCGCCCGCCACGCGGGCCTCACCTCCCTCTGCCTCCTCACCACCTCGGCCGAGGAGTTCTTCGCCCGAAAGGGGTTCAGGCGGACGAGCCGCGAGGAGTTGGCGGACCTCGTGGGGGAGAGCGAAGAGGTGAGGTCGCTCTGTCCAAAGAGCGCGGTCCCGATGAAGCTCGTGCTTGTCGACGCTTCGTGAAATCCGCCTAGCGCGCGGTCTTGGCCGCGAGCTTCTTCTCGTACTCCCGGATGCGCTCGACCTTGGGAGCCGAACCACCCCCCTCGAACTCGGAGGCGAGCCAGGCCCGGACGACGGTCTTCGCGAGCTCCGGGCCCGATGACCCGCGCTCCCATGGTGAGGATCTGGGCGTCGTTGCTCTTGCGGGCGCGCTCGGCCGAGAACGTGTCGTGGGCGAGGGCGGCCCTCACGCCCGGGACCTTGTTGGCGCTGATGGCCATCCCGATGCCCGTGCCGCACATGAGGATGGCGCGCTCGAAGCGGCCGGCCGCCACCTGCTCCGCCACGGCGAAGGCGACATCCGGGTAGAGGACGGGTCGACGCTCGAAGGTTCCGAAGTCCTCGACGGTGTGCTTCCCGTCGGCGAGGAGCTTCTTGATGACCTCCTTGAGGTCGTAAGCTGCCTCATCGCAGCCGATGGCGATCTTCATAGCAATCCCCGAAAACTGAGGGGCCTTGGCCTAGCTACGACGCTCCCCAGAGAGCCCGCGGCATTGGCGATAGCTCACACGGCGAGCAATTCATCACGGTGTTGTGTAAACAACAACTCGCTCGACATCCCATCCTTGACGGGTGAGCAAGAGCCTCGACCTGGAGAGAGCGCGACCGTTCCCTCGCTCGAAGCTCAGGGCGTGTAAACGCCTCGTCGCGCTTTGAGGACGAGCGTCCCTCGAACGGCAGGGACCTGATGCGACGCCCGGCCATGCGCGAAGCGGGCTCGCCCAAAATCGCCCCCTCGCTCATCGGCGTGACGGTGGCCGGGACGTCGATCTGCACTCCGGCGAACCTCGGCGGCTCGAGGTGGCTCCCCCTCGCGAGGGCTAGCCTGCTCTTCCCTCCCGGCGCAGCGCTTCCTTCCGGGCCGGGCGCGGGAGTGGCTCGGCGAAATCCCGCCCGCCGCGTGGGGGCCGGTCGTTCCGTCCTCGCTTCTAGGCCCAGCCGAACTGGGCGGTGAAGTGCCGGAGGTAACGGGCCTGGGTGAGGATGCGCACCCCGCGCACCTCTCTCGCGCGCTTCTTCAAGTCGCAGATCACCTCGGCCACGTAGTCGAAGTGACTCTGCGTGTAGACACGTCGCGGGAAGGCCAGCCTTACGAGCTCGAGGTCGTGGTAGGTCTCGCGGCCGTCCTCGAGATGCTTGCCGAACATGACCGAGCCGATCTCCACCCCGCGGATGCCGCCCTCCAGGTAGAGTGCGTTGCACAGGGCCCAGGCCGGGTAATCCTCGGGCCGGAGATGAGGCAAGAAGTCCTTCGCGTCGAGGTAGACGGCGTGGCCTCCGGTGGGCTCGACGATGGCCACCCCGCCGCCGAGGAGCTTTTCCCCCAGGTACTCGGCGGTGCGCAGGCGGTAGCGCAGGTAATCTTCCTTCACCACCTCCTCGAGCCCCACCGCCATGGCCTCGAGGTCGCGGCCAGCCAGCCCACCGTAGGTGGGGAAACCCTCGGTGAGGATGAGGAGGTTGCGCGCCGCTTCCACCCAGCGCTCGTCGCGCAGGGCGATGAAGCCCCCGATGTTGACCATGGCATCCTTCTTGGCGCTCATGGTGCAGCCGTCGCCCAGGGAGAACATCTCGCGGGCGATGTCGAAGACGCTCTTGCCCGCCTGCCCGGGCTCGCGCATCTTCACGAACATGGCGTTCTCGGCGAAGCGGCAGGCGTCGATGATGAGGGGCTTGTCGTAGCGGTCGAGGAGGGCCCGGTAAGCGCGCAGGTTCTCGAGTGAGACCGGCTGGCCACCCCCCGAGTTGTTGGTGACCGTGATCATCCCGAAGGGCACGCGGTCCGCCTTCTCGGCGAGCAGGCGCTCCACCCTGCCGAGGTCGATGTTCCCCTTGAACGGATGGCGCCGCCGTGGCTCGTGTCCCTCCGGGATGACGAGGTCGAGGGGCTCCACCCCCCCGTACTCCAGGTTGGCGCGGGTCGTGTCGAAGTGGGTGTTGGAGGGCACGATCTGGCCCGACCGCGTGGCCACCGAGAAGAGGATCCGCTCGGCCGCTCGGCCCTGGTGCGTGGGGATGACGTGAGGGTAGCCGGTGAGGTTCTGCACCGCCGCCTCGAGGCGGTAGAAGCTCCTCGCTCCCGCGTAGCTCTCGTCGCCCTCCATGACCGCGGCCCATTGCCGGGCCGACATGGCGCCCGTCCCCGAGTCGGTGAGGAAGTCGATGAGGACATCCTCGGCGCGGAGCTTGAACACGTTGAGATGGGCAGCCTCGAGGAGCCTTGACCGCTCCTCGGCGGTGGTCATGCGGATGGGCTCGACCGACTTGATGCGGAAGGGCTCGATCATGGTCCTGGGCACGGGAACTCCTTCGTGGCTTTGGGGCGAGGGCGAACCTACACCCGCGGCCTCGCCGGCCGGAAGGCCGGTCGCGCCCAAGGTGGCCTAGCGGCCCTCGAGCTCGCTCGCGAGATCGCGGGCGAAGCGGGTGAGGTCCTCCTCGCGCGTGTCCCAGGCGCACATGAGCCGCGAGCCGAGGCCGGCGATGAAGTCGTAGAACCGCCAGCCGCGGGCCCGCATGCGGTCGGCCACCCCGGGGGGCAGCTCCACGAAGAGGCTGTTCGCCTGCACCGGGTGGACGATCCTCACCCCGGGGATGGGGCGGAGGAGCGCCTCCAAGGCCTTCGCCATGGCGTTCGCGTGGCGGGCGTGCTTGAGCCAGGCGCCGGAGCGGAGCATGCCCACCCACGGCGCGGCGAGAAAGCGCATCTTGGAGGCGAGCTGGCCCGCCTGCTTGCAGCGGTAGTCGAACTCCGCCGCCAGCGCCCGGTCGAAGAACACCACCGCCTCGCCGAAGGCCATGCCGTTCTTCGTTCCGCCGAAGCAGAGCACGTCGACCCCCGCCTGCCAGGTGAGGGCCTTCGGCGCGACCTCCAGCGCCGCCACCGCATTGGCGAAGCGCGCGCCGTCCATGTGGACGCGCAGGCCGAGGGCATGAGCGGCTTCGCCCAGGTTCGAAAGCTCGGCGGGCGTGTAGACGGTCCCTTGCTCGGTGGCCTGGGTAAGGGAGACGGCGCGCGGCTTCGGATAGTGGATGTCGCTCCGCTTCTCCACGAGGTGGCGCATCCCGGCGCTCGTCACCTTGCCCTCCGGCCCGGGCACAAGAAGCACCTTCATGCCGTTCGAGAAGAACTCCGGCGCCCCGCACTCGTCCGTCTCGATGTGGGCCGTCTCGTGGCAAAGCACCGAGTGGTAGCTCTGCCCCAGCGCGGCGAGCGCGAGCGAGTTGGCTGCCGTGCCGTTGAAGGCGAAGTAGACGTCGCAGTCGGTCTCGAAGAGCTCCCGCAGGAGGTCGGCCGCCTCGGCGGTGAGGGGATCCTCGCCGTAGCCCGGCTCGTGTCCCTCGTTCGCCTCCACCATCGCGGTAAGGGCTTCGGGGCAGATGCCGGCGTAGTTGTCGGAGGCGAGATGGCGGCGGGCGGGTGCGCGAGGCATGGACGTCGATAGCGCCAAACGCCCCGGCGGGTAAAGGCCGAAGGCGACCGAAGGGGTCGTGGTCCTTCCGGCCGCTGCGAGACCATTATCATGAGCCGGCGCCCTCGCGAGGTCCTCATGCTCGTCGAGCTGAGCTACGGCCGTGGAAAGCTTCCCGTCGAGCTACCGGACAGCGTCCGCCCGACCGTCATCCGCAAGCCTTGCATGCCGGTCTATCCGGACCCGGCTGCCGGCGTGGCGGCCGCCCTCGCCGCTCCGGTGGAGGCGGAGCCTCTCGCCCTGGAGGCCCGGGCGAAGCGCACGGCCTGCATTCTCATCTGTGACATCACGAGGCCCGTTCCCAACCGCCTCATCCTGCCCGCCCTCCTGAAGGCCCTCCTCGCAGCCGGGCTCGAGGCCAAGGACGTGTGCGTCCTCGTGGCGACCGGGCTCCACCGGCCGAACCTCGGCGCCGAGCTCGAGGAGCTCGTCGGCGAACGGCACGTACTCGAGACGGTCCGGGTGGAGAACCACGATGCGCGCGACGACGCCGCCCACCTCGATCTCGGACGCACGCGGCTCGGCACCCCGGTCAAGATCGATCGACGGTTCGCGGGCGCCGAGCTCAAGATCGTGACCGGCCTCGTCGAGCCGCACTTCATGGCTGGCTACTCGGGCGGCCGCAAGGTCATCGCACCCGGGGTGGCCCACCGCGACACCATCACCACCTTCCACAGCTCGCGCTTCATGGCGCACCCGAGGGCCGACAACTGCCTGCTCGAGGGCAACCCCCTCCACGAGGAGCAGCTCGCCATCGCGGGCATGCTCGGGCGCGTGCTTTCGGTGAATGCGGTCCTCGACGAGTCGCGCCGCCTCTCCTACCTCTCCTACGGCGAACTCAAGGCGAGCCACGCCGCGGCGGTGGCCTTCGTGGAGCGCTATGCCCGGGTGCCGGTGCGGCGGCGCTTCCGGACGGTCCTGACGAGCGGCGCCGGCTACCCTCTCGACAAGACCTACTACCAGACCGTGAAGGGCATGGTCTCGCCCAAGGACATCCTCCTGCCCGACTCCGATCTCGTCATCTGCTCGGAGTGCTCGGAGGGCATGGGCTCGCCCGAGTACGTGCGGGCCCAGGAACGGTTCATCCGGCTCGGAGAGCAGGGCTTCCTCGAGGACATCGCCGAAAAGCGCTTCGCCGACGTGGACGAGTGGCAGACCCAGATGCAGGTGAAGCCCATGCGCCTCGCCCGTGTCCACCTCTACTCGGACCGCCTGGCCCAGGAGGACCATGCGCTCACCGGCGTCGAGGTGGTCTCCTCGGCGGCCGGGGCGGTCCTTCGAAGCGTGCGCCGCACCGGCGATCCCGAGGTGGCCATCATCCCGGAGGGGCCCTACGTCGTCCCTTTCCTCGCGCCCGCCGAGCACGACACGTGAACGCCGACCTGGCGCGGCTCCTCGCGGAGCTCTTCACCGTCCCGAAGACCCTCGCCTTGGGCGTCGTCCTCGAAGGCGCGCCCTACCTCGGGCTCTTGCCGTTTGCTGTGAGTGCGGATCGCACCACCGCCTACGTCCACGTTTCGCGCCTCGCCCGGCACACGGCCGGGCTCAGCCGGGGCGCGCGCGTCTGCGCACTCCTGCACCTCGAACCCAGCTCGGTGCCCGATGCGCTCCAGATCCCGCGGCTCATCCTCAGCGGGGTGGCTGAGCCGCTCGACCCGGGCTCCCCCGAGTACAAACCGGCCCGCGCGCTCTACGAGGAGCGATTCCCCGGCATGAGCGCCACCTTCAGCCTTGGCGATTTCGTGTTCGTCGCCCTCCGCTTCGAGCGAGGGCGGCTCGTATCGGGCTTTGCCAAGGTGCGCGACCTCACGGCCGCCGATCTGGTCCCTGAACGGACCGAGAGCGCCTGACCATCCCCCACCCGCTTTCCTTTTCGCAAGTTAGAAGGAGCAGCTGCCACCGGGCAGGCGCCGCAAGGTCGGCCGACGCGTGCGGGTCTCGAAGACCAGTCGCCCGGAACGTACCCATCTGTACGGCGCGAGCCTCCCCTCGACTGCAAGGAACCCCATCGGAACCTCTGCGCCCGCGATCCGTTCAACGGGTGAAAGCCGTGAACGTGGCGGGGATCGTGGGCGGGCGTCCGCTCTGGAGATGCTCTCGGATAAAACGAGGAGCTCAGCCGAACGCCTCAATAGATCCAGGTCGCCGGGACTTGGGTCAGCGCGATCGCGGACCATGCCACGCCCGAGCCCGACTCGGGATGGCGAGGTGCCTCCCGTGGGGGGATATGTTTTCCTGAATTCAAATACTTGCATGATAGGATCCACCTGGCCGAGCGCTGTGGAGGCCCATCTCGGCGTAGACGCTATTAAGGACGCGATGCCCGAGGCACCGGATGCCGACTTTCCTGGAAGCACGGCGCATCATCCTCGATCGCGTGGCGAGGCTCGGGACCGAGGTGGTGGCGCTCCTCGGCTGCGGGGGGCGCGTCCTCGCCGTCGACTTGGCCGCTCCCTGGGATCTACCGGCTTTTGACAACTCGGCCATGGATGGGTTCGCCGTCCGGGCGTCGGACTGTTCCCGGCCGACCGAGCTCGAAGTGGTGGGATACCTCCCGGCGGGCGAGCAACCGAGAATGCCGCTCCCTCAAGGCGTGGCGTTCACCATCCTCACCGGGGCGCCCATGCCACCGGGCGCTGACGCGGTGGTGCCGATCGAGGAGGTCGACCGGTGCGAGACGCGGGTGCGGATCCGTGGCCCGGTTCCCCTCGGCTATCAGGTCCGTCAACGGGGGGAGGACATCCGTGCGGGCGAGACCTTCCTCCGCGCCGGCGCGGTGCTCGGACCAGCCGAGGTCGGTGTCTTGGCGAGCTTCTCCCGGACGCAGATCCCGGTGGTCCGCCACGCTCGGGTGGCCATCCTCTCCACCGGCGACGAGCTCATCGAGCCGGGCGAGCCGCTTTCCCCGGGAAAGATCTACAACAGCAATGCCCTCGCGCTCGCGGCCGCGTTGGGCGAAATCGGTGCCGAACCGCTCCTGCTCGGCATCGCCCGCGACGAGCGGAGCGCACTAAGCGAGCTTCTCGCCGAGGGCCTGCGCGCCGATGCCCTCGTGACCACGGCCGGCGTGTCCATGGGTGACCGCGACCTCGTCCGCGAGGTGCTGCGGGAACTCGGGGCCGAGCAGGTATTCTGGAAGGTCGATGTGAAGCCCGGCCGCCCCACGGCGTTCGCGATGCGCGATCGCACCCCGATCTTCTCGCTCCCCGGGAACCCGGTGTCGACGCAGCTCATGTTCGAACAATTCGTCCGTCCGGCGCTGCTCAAGATGATGGGGCACGAGAAGGTGCTTCGACCCGAGGTGAGCGCCATGCTGGCGGAGGAGGTGCCGAAGAAGCCGGGCCGGGTGTCGATCCTGCGCGTCCGCCTCGAACGCCGCGGCGGCAGGCTCATCGCTGCCCCAGCCGGGAATCAGGAGACGGGGATCGTGAAGACGAGCCTTCGGACCGACGGGCTCGCCCTCTTGCCCGCCGAGTGGAGCACGGCCCGCGCCGGGGCGGTGGTCGACGTCCAGCTCCTGCGCGCAGGGGTGGGCAGGGCGGAAGAGGCGCCTTGAGCGCGGCGCTTGCCCCGGGGAACCGGCCCGGATTCTTGCGAGTCGGGGAGCGGTACGATTCCGTCATGCCGCCCGCACGATTCGACAGGCCTCGGGTTCAGCGCCTTCGCCACTCCAGGATGGCGTATCGCGACGCGCTTTCGGCCGAGGCATCCCGTCCTTAGAGCCCCGGTGCAGGCACCGGCCTTCGGCTCTGCTAGGCTCTCGGGAGGGTTCTCTCGATGCACGCCCTCGCCAGGCCTCCGCCCCGCCCGTCGCCGCCGGTTCCTGCTCGAAGCTCGTGTTTGTGACCATGATTCCTCAAGGGGAGGTTCCATGCGCATCGTCGTCGCCCCGGACTCGTACAAGGGAAGCCTCTCGGCGCTCGCCGCGGCCGAGGCGATGGAGCGGGGAATCCGCAGCGTGTTCGCGAGCGCGCAGGTCGCGAAGGTGCCCATCGCCGACGGGGGGGAGGGCACCGTCGAGGCCCTCCTCGTCGCCACCGGCGGCACGCGCCGATCGAAGCGGGTGAAGGGGCCGCTCGGCGAGCCGGTCGAGGCCTTCTACGGCGTCCTGGGAGACGGGATCACCGCCGTCATCGAGATGGCCGCCGCGTCCGGACTCCCCCTCGTAGCAAGGGAAAGGCGCGATCCGCGCATCACCACCACCTACGGCACGGGCGAGCTCGTGCGCGAAGCGCTCGACCAGGGACTGCGCAAGCTCGTGGTGGGGATCGGAGGGAGCGCCACGAACGACGGCGGGACGGGCCTTGCCCGCGCCCTCGGCGTCCGCTTCCTCGACGTTCGGGGACACGATCTCCCCGAGGGCGGCGCCGCGCTCGCGAGGCTTCACCGGGTGGACCTCTCGGGAGTCGACCGGCGACTCGGCGAGGCCGAGCTCCTCGTCGCCTGCGACGTCGACAATCCCCTCGTCGGCCCGCGCGGGGCCTCCGCCGTCTACGGCCCGCAGAAGGGGGCCACGCCGCAGATGGTGAGCGAGCTCGACGCGGCGCTCGCAAACTACGCGCTCGTGGCGAAGGCGGCCACCGGCCGCGACGTCGCGGATTCACCGGGAGCGGGTGCCGCAGGCGGGCTCGGGGCGGGCTTGCTCTTCTTCACCCCGGCCCGGCTCAGGCCGGGGGTCGAGATCGTGCTCGAGGCGACGCAGTTTGATCGGCTCCTGGAGGGCGCGGACCTCGTGGTGACCGGCGAGGGCAGGACCGACTTCCAGACCGCCATGGGCAAGGCCCCGGTGGGAGTCGCGGAGCGCGCAAAGCGGCGAGGCGTTCCGGTCGTGTGTCTCTCGGGCGGCCTGGGCCCGGGCGCCGACGAGGTGCTCGAGAAGGGCATCGACGCTTTGGCCTCGGTGGTTCCCGAACCCATGAGCCTCGAGGCCTGCATGGCCCGCGGTGCCGAGCTCGTCGAGGCCGGGGCGGCCCGGGCCTGCCGCCTCATGAGGCTCGGTCAGTCGCTCCCGCGCTAAAGAAGGGCGGTGCTTTCGCTTTCGGCGAGGAGAAGCTCACCCGTCCTTCGCGGCCGGGTGGCCGTGCTCGTGGCCCGAGGCGAGCGTGCGGTGAGGCCGGGCCTTGCCGCCGGGGAGGAGCGCGCGCCGGGAGAGGACCCAATCGCGGAAGGCTTCCATGCCCAGGCCGGAACGGGCCGAGATCCTGAGGATGCGGGGCTCGGGCATGACGCGGGCGAGAGCGTCCTCCAACTTGGCGAGATCCACCTCGAGATAAGGCGTTAGATCGCACTTCGTCACGAGCACGAGGTCGGCCTTCTTGAAGATGACCGGGTACTTCTCGGGCTTGTCTTCGCCCTCGGTGACCGAGAGCACCACCACGTTCGAGTCCTGCCCGAGGTCGTAGAGGGCCGGGCAGACGAGGTTCCCCACGTTCTCGATGAAGAAGACGTCGAGCTCCTTCCAGGGGAAGTCGTGCAGGGCGTGGTGGACGAGCTCGGCGTCGAGGTGGCAGGCCTGGCCGGTGGTGATGGCCTTCGCGACGATGCCGGCCCTCTCGAGCCTTCGGGCGTCGTTGTCGGTGGCGAGATCGCCCGAGACGGCCCCGAGGCGCATCCCCGCCATGAGGCGGGCCGTCGCCTCGAGCACGGCCGTCTTGCCCGAGCCCGGGGAGCCCATGACGTTCAGCGCGAGGACGCCCGATTCCCGGAAGTGCTCGCGGTTGTGGGAAGCGATCCGGTCGTTTCCGGCGAGGATCCTCTCGTGGAGCTCGACCGGCACGAGCTCCTTGTCGCCGCAACCGCAGGTCGTGCACATCAGGGTACCTCCAGTTCGATCGACTCGAGCAGGAGCTCGTCGCTCCCGGCGTTCAGGTGCGCCGCGCGGTCGCAGCCGGCGCAGCGAAGCACCTCGCCCGGCTCGAAGGCACGGCCGCAGTTCGGACAGGTGTAGCGGGCCCGGACGAGGGTCACGTCCAGGCTCGCCTTCGCGCAGACCGTCCCCTCACGGAACACCTCATAGGCGGAGCGGAAGAGCTCGGGCTCCACCCCGGACAGCTCGCCCACGCTCACCCTCAAGCGGTGGACGCCCTTCGCCTTGTTCTCGCGCACCGCCGCCTCGACGCGCTCCACCATGGCCCGTACGAGCGAGTACTCGTGCATGTTACTTCCCTTCGAAGCGAGGCGATCGCTTCTCGAAGAAGGCGGCGAGGCCCTCGGCGAAGTCCGGTCCGTCGGCGATGCGGACGAGCTCGTCGAGCTCCCGGTCGAGGTGAGCGTCGAGCCGATCGGCCGTGGCGGCCTCATGCAGGAGCCGCTTCGTGATCGAGAACGAGCGGGTCGGCCCCTCGGAAAGACGTCGGGCGAGGGCGGCGAGCTCCTCGTCGAAGCGCGCGGTCTCGAAGACCCGGGTGACGAGGCCAAAGGCGAGGGCGGCCTTGGCGTCGAGCCTCGGGTTCAAAAAGGCGAGTTCGAGGGCCCGCCGCAGCCCCACCAGGCGCGGCAAGAAGAAGGTCGAGCTCTCGGCGCCGGTGAGGGCGGTCTTCCCGTAGGCCCACTCGAAGGTGCTCCGCTCCGAGCACACCACGAGGTCGCCGGCCATGGCGAGCCCAAGGCCGCCCGCGGCCGCCACCCCGTCCACGGCGGTCACGACCGGCTTCGCGGCTCTCTTCATCTCGGAGATGGTGGAGTGCAGGTACTCGAGGATCTGCTTGAAGCGCTCGCCGTGCCCGCCGGGCACCGGGCGGGACTCGGCGAGGAAGTGGAGCTCCTCCTCCTCGCCGCCGCCCCGGATGTACTTGAGGTCGGCGCCCGAGCAGAAGACGCCGGGATAACCCCGGAGCACGAGGCAGCGCACGGCCGGATCGCGGGCGAGCTTCAGGGCCGCCGCCCGCAGGTCCTCTGCCATCTTCACGTCGAGCGCGTTGAAGCGCTCGCGCCGATCGAGGGTGATGACGCCCACCGCGCCGTCCCGGTGCACGAGGACGAAGCTCACCGGGCCTCTCCTCGTTCGTAGGGGAGACGGGTGTGTCCTGCTGCGGGAGAAGGCACTCGGTCGAGGCGCAGGCGAGTCATCGGACTCCTCCTCAGCAGATGCGGGGAAGCGGTTCACCCTCGAGCTCGGCGACGAGCCGCTTCCCGAGCCCGGTGTCGAGGATGAGATTGCCGGGGCGCTCGGCGATGCAGGTGCCGAGGAGGGCGGCCCGCCGGCCGAGCGGGTGCTCGCGCAGGGCGGCGAGGACGCGCTCGGCCACCTCCGGTCGCACCCCGAGCACGACCTTGCCCTCGTTCGCCACCGAGAGCGGATCGATGCCGAGGATCTCGGCGGCGGCCCTCACCTCGGGCGTCACCGGCAAGCGCTCCTCCTCGAGCACGATGCCGACCCGGGCCTTGCCGGCCATCTCGTGCAGAGCCGAGGCGAGCCCGCCGCGGGTCGGATCCTTCATCGCCACGATGCCGTCGCCCCCGGCGGCCAGCGCGGCGCGCACGAGCCCGTTCACCGGCGCGACGTCCGACACGATGTTCCCCTCGAGCTTCAAGTCGCGACGCTGCGTCATGACGGCGAGGCCGTGGTCGCCGAGGGTGCCGCTCACGAGGATGCGGTCGCCGGGGCGAAGGCCGGCGTCGGTGACCACCCGGTCCGTCACGGCCAGACCGGCGGTGTTGATGATGATGCCGTCGACCTCGCCCCGCCCCATCACCTTCGTGTCGCCGGTGACGACGGTGGTGCGGGCCTCGGCGCAGGCCGCCTTCATCGAGTCGCGGATGCGCTCGAGATCCCGGCGCAGAAAGCCGTCCTCGAGCACCACCGCGCAGGTGAGCCCGAGCGGCTCGGTCGCACCCATCACCGCGAGGTCGTTCACCGTGCCGCAGACGGCCAGCCGGCCGATGTCTCCTCCCGGGAAGAAGATGGGGTGGACCACGTGGGAGTCGGTGGTGACGACGATCCACTTGTCGCCGAGGCGCAGCGCCGCACCGTCATCGAGCGCCGACAGGCCGATGCCGTCCACCGGTCCGCCCAAGCTCGCGAAGACCTCCCCGATGAGCATGCGCATGGCGCGGCCGCCCGCCCCGTGCTTCAGGCCGATGCGTTCGGTCGAGGGGGAGGCCATCCTAGCGCACCTCCTTCAGATCGGGGATGCCGCCGTAGCTCTGCCAGATCCGGCAGCTGCCCTCGGAAGACACCATGCAGGCGCCCACCGGCGAGTCCGGCCGGCACTCCCGGCCGAAGAGCTCGCAGTCCTTCGGCACCTTCAGGCCGGCCATGATGTCGCCGCAGATGCAGCGGGCCGCGAAGGAGGCCGGCGCCGCGTCGGCGAAGGCGGACAGGTCGACCGGGAAGCGGCGGCGCGCGTCGAGGGAGGCGTACTCATCCCGCAAGCGCAGGTTGCCGTTGGGGATGTGGGCGATGCCGCGCCAGCGGCCGCCCACCGGCCGGAAGACCTTCCACAGCTTCTCCTGGGCGCGCTCGTTCCCGCGGGCGGTCACCACCCGCGGGTACATGTTCACCACCTCGGCGCGCCCGCTGTGCACGAGCTCGACGAGCTTCAAGAGGGCGGCGAGGACGTCGAGCGGCTCGAAGCCGCCGACCACCACCGGGAGGTGGTGTTTCTTCACGAAGGGCACGAACACGTCGGCCCCGGTGATGGCGGCGGCGTGGCCCGCGGCGAGGAACCCCTCGACGCGGGTGCCAGGCATCTCCGCCACGATCTCCATGGCCGGCGGGATGTACTTGTGGGCCGAGAGCACCGAGAAGTTCTTCGGGACCCCGCGCAGGATCACGGCCGCCGTGGCGACGGCCGTCGTCTCGAACCCGCTCGCGAAGAAGATGACCTCCTCGGAGGGGTGAGCCTCCGCGAGCTCGATCGCCTGCTCGACGCCGTAGACGACGTGGACCTTCGCCCCCTCCCCTTGCGCGTCGGCGAGCGACTTCACCGTGCCCGGCACCTTCAGCATGTCGCCGTAGGTGGCGATGCGATGCCCGAGCAGGCCGAGGGCGACCGCCTCGTCCACCTCGGGCATGTCGGTCACGCACACCGGGCAGCCCGGCCCCATGATGACGTCGAGCTCGGAGGGAAAGACGGCCCGCAGGCCGAAGCGGGCGATGGCCTGCTCGTGGCTCCCGCACACGTGCATGACCGAGACCTTGGGGCGGCCGATGGCCTTCACCTCGCGCAGGAGCGCCTCGGCGAGCGCCCGCGCCCGCCCGGGGTCGCGGAACTTGAGCTCCGCCGCCTGTTCGTGTGCATCGGCCATCCTAGCTCCCCTTCTTCTGGGCACGCCCGGCCGCGATCTCGCTGCGGACGTCCTCCGCCATGAGGTCGCCCTGTTTAGCCGAGGAGAGGACCTCCTCGAAGAGCTTGAGCGTCTCCTCGGCCTCCTCGGGCGCGATGCGCCGGATGGCGAAACCGACGTGGTTCAGCACGTAGTCCCCCACCGCCACTGGCTCGTCCACGATGTCGAGCCGGAGCGTCTTCGTGACGCCGAAGAAGTCGACCGTGGCGCAGAGGCCGTCGACGGCGAGGACCTTGCCCGGTACACCGAGGCACATGGTGCATCCTCCAAGAGCTACGCCGCGGCGGCCCGCGCCCGCGCACTCGCCACGAGCGCCTGCCCAAGCGCGATCCCGCCGTCGCCCGGAGGGACGAGTCCGGGCAGGTATATCGCGAAGTCCCCGCAAAGCTCGGCGACGAGGGCTCCCGAGAGGAGCGCGTTCGCGAAGCAGCCGCCAGTGAGGACGAGCGGAAGGGGGCCGAAGCGCGCCGCGGCCAGGCGGACGAGCCTCGCCCCCGCGGCGCCGAGCGCCCGGTGGAGGCGGGCCGACACGAGCCCCGGCCCTCGCCCCGCCACGAGGTCGGAAGCCACCTCCCGAAAGAGCGGCCGCAGATCGATCTGCCAGGGCGTCTTCCCGGTGTCGAGGGCGAAGGGATAGGTCCCGCGCTCGGCGGCGTCCGCCGCGGCCTCGAGCGCCATGGGGAGCTGACCCTCGTAGCGGGAACGCGGCCGCTCGAGCGCGAGCGCGGCCACCGCGTCGAAGACACGCCCCACGCCATGGGCGAGAGGCGCGTTCACGCCCGAAAGGATCATCTGCCGCACCGGGGCGAGCTCCTTTCTGGAAAGAGCCCGGAAGAGCGGCAAGGCCTCGACGGGCGCCTCCCCCTCGAAGGCGTCGAGGACGGCGGCGAGGGCGATGCGCCAGGGCTCGCGGATGGCCTGGTCGCCGCCGGCGAGCGCCAAGGGACGGAAGGTGGCGATGCGCTCGTAGTCCTCGTAGCGCGCGCAGAGGAGCTCACCCCCCCAGCTCGCGCCGTCTTCACCGAACCCGGTCCCGTCCCAGGTGAGCGCGAGGACCGGCCCCTTGAGACCGTGCTCGGCCATGGCCGAGACGGCGTGGGCGTGGTGGTGCTGCACCCCCACCGCGGTGAGACCCTCGGCCCGCGCGCGATCGAGCGCGTAGCGGGTGGAGAGGTAGTCCGGGTGGAGGTCGTGAGCGAGGAGGCGGGGTCTCACCCCGAGGAAGCGTTCCAGCCGAAGCACGGCGCCCTCGAAGGACTCGAGCGTGGCCAGATTCTCGAGGTCGCCCTGGTGAGGCCCGAAGTAGGCCCGCTCCTCGAGGCCGAGGCAGAAGCAGTTCTTCAGCGCCGCCCCACAGGCGAGCGTGGGTTCCGCGAAGGGCCGCTCGACGCAGATCCCGCGCGGCACGTACCCGCGCGACCTGCGGAGCAGGACGGGCCGACCGAGGACCACCCTCACCACCGAGTCGTCGGCGCGCGCTTCGATCTCGCGGTCGTGGACGAGAAAGAGGTCGGCCACCTCGCACAGTCGCTCCCTCGCCTCGGAGTCGCGGAAGGCGATGGGCTCCTCGGCCAGGTTTCCGCTCGTCATGACGAGCGGGCGGTCCGCCTCGGCGAGGAGGAGGTGGTGGAGGGGGGAATAGGGCAAGAAGAGCCCGAGGAGCGGGCTACCCGGGGCGAGCTCGGCCGAGAGCCCCGCGCCGCTGCGGCCGGCGACGAGGACGATGGGGCGCTCGGGCGCGGTGAGGAGCGCGCGCTCGGGGGCGGTGAGGAGGGCGAGGCGCTCTGCCTCCTCGAGGTCGCGGACCATGACCGCGAGGGGCTTCTCCTCGCGCCTCTTTCGCTGCCGCAGGCGGCCCACGGCTTCGCTCGAGCGGGCGTCGCAGGCGAGGTGGTAGCCCCCGATGCCCTTCACCGCCACGATCGCGCCCTCTTGGAGCGCACGGGCGGCCAAGACGAGCGCCTCGTCGCGCACGGCGAGCGTGTCGCCCTCCCGCGCGACGAGCGTGAGGCGGGGCCCGCAGGCCGGGCAGGCGTTCGGTTCAGCGTGAAACCGCCGGTTGGCCGGATCCTCGTACTCACGTTGACAGTCCGCGCACATGGGGAAGCTCGCCATGGTGGTGCGGGCGCGGTCATAGGGCACGCCGCGGGCGAGGGTGAAGCGGGGACCGCAGCGGGTGCAGTTCGTGAAGGGATACCGGTAGCGCCGGTCGGAGGGGTCCTCGATCTCGGCCAGGCACTCCGGGCAGGTGGCGAGGTCGGCCGGGATGGAGATGGAGACTCCCTCGGCCGGCGAGAGGCTCTCCGCGATGACGAACTCACCGCAGGGCTCGGGAGCGATGGGCTCGCAGGCGACGTCCTCGAGGAGGGCCGAAGGTGGCCTCTCGGCCCGCAGGCGCTCGAGGAGGCGGAAGAGCGCCGCCTCCTCGCCGAACGCCTCCACCACGACTCCGCGGCCATCGTTGCGCACCCGCCCACTCAGGCCCAGGGACCGCGCGGTGCGGTAGACGAAAGGTCTCATCCCGACGCCCTGGACGGTGCCGCGGAGGGTGATGCGGAGCCCCTCGCACACGAGGGGCACTTTCCTGGGCTCGTGCAAGCTGTTCCGAGTCGGACACGGTGCCATGGAGGCACCGAGCCTCGCGGATTTCCTCGTGAAAGAAGGATAGCAAAGGGAGGAGCGGCAAGGCAAACCGCGATCGGCCCCGTGCGTCCTTAAGGCGCAGGGACGACGGAGCGTCCGGAAAGGTGCCTCTTTCCCCCGGGAGGGCTATCTCGCGGCGGACGGTGCGCTGCCACAGGCGCGCCGCTTCTCGGCGATGGCCGGGGCGAGCTTGGGATCGAGCTGCTGGGCCGTCGCGTAGGACGCCGCCGCCTCTTCGCACTTCCCTTGTGCGGCGAGGGCGTCGCCGAGCAGGAGGTGAGCGGGAGCGAAACGGGGGTCGGTGGCGAGGATCTGGCGCGCCTCCGCCGCCGCCTTGTCGGGCTGCTTCATGGCGATGTACATCTCGCCCATCTTGACGTGGCGGTTCGCCACCGCGCCCTGCATGTCGTTCGGCATGAGCGCGCGCTGGGGGTTGTCGATCTTCGCCACCTCGGCTTCGCCGATCTCGTGCAGGGCGTAGCGGACCTTGCCCCGGATGCGGTCGCAGTAGTTCACCTCGAGGAAGGGCTCGTAGGCGACGAGCTGGAACTTCTCGTTGGCGATGCCGACGCTCGGGTGCAGGCGCACGCCCATCCGGCCGTAGAGCGCGTCGTTCTCGTCGATGAGGACCGGCATCTTGACGGCCGACTCGTTCACGGTGGCCTTGACCTCGTCGGCGCTGTAGGACCCCGAGACCACCGCCACCCAGTGCACGGGCTTGCCGGCGAACTCCTTCTCGCACTGGGCCATGGCCTTGAGGGTGTCGAGCGAGTGGTCATGGTGGGGGCGGAAGAAGATGATGACGTTGGCGAGCGACTTGCTCGACATGAGCGGCTGCTTGCCCCCGCCCAGCACCGGCATCTCCACGTTCTCGATGGAGTCGCCCACCGCCACCGCCGCGAAGCCGAATCCGGAGAACGGCCACACGACCAGGGATAGACAGAACCCCATCGCCCATTTTGCCGCTTGGCGTCGAGTCATGATGTCTCCCTACTTGGCGCTCGGGGGGGTGGTGGGGGGATTAGCCGCAGGAGCGCTCGGGGGGGCACTCGAGGGGCCCGGCTTGTTCACGTAGGTCTTGGTTTCGTGGCAGGTCTTGGTGCAGGTCCCGCCGGTGGGCGTCTTCGTGAAGTTGATCTTGAGCTGCCAGCCGGCGCTCCCGTAGGGCACGCTCTCCCGGATGCGGAAGGCCTGCTTGGCGGCGTGGACCTCGTGGCAGGCCCGGCAGGTGCGCCCGCGCTCGGTCTTGTGCACGTGGAGGTAGTGCAGGTTGCGCGACCCGTCGCGGAAGTTGGTGAGGGTGGTGGTCTGCTCGGCGCTCACCACCTTCTCGTTGTGGCAGCCGTAGCAGAGGGCGTAGGCCTTGAGGTCGTAAGGGGCGTAGAACTGGGCCGGGTACTCGGCGACGAGCAGGCGGAAGTTGTTGCCGCCGTGGGTGCGGTGGCAGGCCGAGCAGTCCTTGGACTGCACCGGCTTGTGCCAGACCTTGTTCTCCTCGAGGAGCTTCTTGAAGTTCGTGAGGGTGACGCCGTTCCAGTCCTTCATGTCGTCGACCGCGTGGCAGCCCACGCACTGGTCGAAGGGAAGGGCGGTGAGGAGCTTCTCGATGTTGGCGCCGTGGGGGTTGTGGCAGTTGGCGCACTTGCGCTCGGTGGTGAGGGCACCGTGCTTCACCGTGCTCGTCTCGGCGATGGACTTGATCTGCTTGTGGCAGTCGAAGCACTGGGCCGTCTGCTCCTCGTGCAGGAGCTTCTTCTCCTTGGCATTGTGCGGGTTGTGGCAGTTGCAGCAGGCGGTGACCGAGGGGGGATGCTTGTACCGGCGTGCCATGATCTCCTGGAACTCCTCGTGGCAGCTGTAGCAGAGGGCGTTGCCCTCCTTCTTGACCGGCCCCGGGTTCTTGGGGTCGTTCGACTGGTGGCAGAAGGCGCAGTCACCGGCCGAGAAGGGCGCCATCGAGCTTCCGGCCTTCTCACCCTCCGGCAAGGGCTTGTTGTTCACCTTGCGCAGGGTGGGGTACTTGTACTGGCCGGTCTCGGCCGGCGCGGCCGGCGCGGCGTCGGCTGCCTTCACCCAGGCCCCGGATAGCGCCACGAGCGCCACGACGAGGATCCGCCTTGTCATCGAGATCATGCTCTTCCCCTCGGTGAGCGCCTCGACCTCATGAGCGCGATGGCGCGCGACCTAAAGCCGGGCTTGGGTCGCGTTCGGGGTTCTCGGCTGGGCCGGGGAAGACCTTCCCCGGCCATGCGCCCGGGCGGTGACGACCCCGGGAGCGTTGCCGGCTCAGCAGCAGAACGGGGGTGGTGGGTGCGGATGGGATAATGTGACGCCCTGTCACGAGACGTGATCCACCGTAAGGCGAGTCGGTACACGGATCGTGCATGGGCCCCTCACCGCCGGACTTCGGCGCACCTGCATTTGCACCAACTGCGCCGGATCGCGCAGGCGGACGGGGCGCGGGCAAGATTCTCTTTACCTGAGCGTTATCGGGGGAGCTTCAAAGGCCGAGGGCGCTTACCCCGCGCCGCGACCTCCCCGGAATAATGACCCTGGGTCAACGCAACCCTTGCGTCTCGCCGCGCGGATGGCGCAGAGCTTGACCGGTCGCCTCTCGCGCTCGCGCACGGCGGGCAGCCGGCCGGGCGGGCCTCCCCGGCCGCCTCGGGCCGGATGACGGGACGCTCGCCATCCTGCGCAGGAGCGCGAGCGAGGCCTTTCGGGCGTGAACGCTCAGCGCTGGCCGGCCGGACGGATCTGCTTTGCGTCCGAGCCGACGAGCCGCAGGCGAGCGCGGGCGCGCCGGGAACGGTCGGCCGGACCGTGCAAGAGGGCGCCGGCGACCGCCATGAGCAGCTCGAAGACGAGCGCGGTCGACATGAGCGCGGGAAGGCCCTCACCGAAGAGCGTGGCGGTGAGGAAGAGGGCCGTCAAGGCCTTCGCCGAAACGAGCAGGGTGACCCGCCGAAAGCGGAGCCACTCGAGTCCGTAGCCGAAGCCGAGGAGGAGGTGGAGGACCCCGGCCCAGCGCACGAAGAAGAGCGGCGCGGGGGGAAACCCGCCGGCTCGCAGGGCGAGCGCCGGAAAGGCGCCCAACCACACCCCGATCACGGCGCCCTCGGCCACCGCCACCGCGACGAGGAGGAGCTCGGCAACCTCGGCCGGGCCCGCCTCTCCTTTCGAGGTGACGGGCCCCGCCTGGCCGGACTTCGCACTCATGAGCCTCCTCCCACTTCGACCTGTGCACGAAGCGCTCCGAACGCTACCCCAGCCGCGCAGGAAACCACGGCGCCGAAGGCACCACCCCTGCCGAGGCCGACTCCGCTCGCTCCGGACGAACCGAGACGTCCCACCTCGAGCGCGCGAGGGGAAAGGCGAGTGCCCTCCCTCGCACGCTTTCGCCCCACAGAAGCCGCCCCGACGGGAGGACCACAGGTCGCGCGGCGGGCCAAGGGTCGAACGCGGACGAGTTCGTCCTCGAAAACCACGTCCCGGAGACCGAGCACTCCGACGCGAACCATCGCACGATCCGCCTTAACGCGGCTTCGAGGCGGGTGCACGCCGTGCCGCCGATCGTCACGCCCGGGGAGCCGTACCTCTTCTCACAAGAGGTGAAGAGAGTTCCCGGGACTAAACCTTTCCGCTCTCCTGCCCACCGTGAGGACCGCCCTTGGAAGAAAGGCGCGGCGCCCCGTCCTTCGGCGGCGAGTGCGAGGGGAGGGCACGGAATCGTGCTTCGAGAGAGAGGTCTCCGGGCCCTGCGAAGGCCTTTCGGCCGAAGGGAGTCCCGAGCGGATTTCCGCGGGCCGCCGACACATCTTGGGCGCCGTGAGGGAGAGGCAGGTGCCGCGAACACGGCCCGCTTGGCCCGAGTGCCGGGTCCCGGACAAGGGGCCAAACAAGCGAAGGCCCGGTCTTTCGACCGGGCCTTCGGTATCCGCGAACTGGCGTCGACGCTCAGATCGCGCGGACGTTCGCGGCCTGGAGCCCCTTCGGACCCCGTTTGACCTCGAACTCGACCTTCTGGCCCTCGGCGAGGGTACGGAACCCCTCGGCCTGAATAGCGGTGTGGTGGCAGAAGACGTCTTCGCCGCCACCGTCCTGAGTGATGAAGCCGAAGCCCTTTGCGTCGTTGAACCACTTCACGGTGCCTGTAGCCATGTACTGCACTTCCTTACTATGTTCGGCCCGCGTTCATCGCGGGTCCGGTACCAAGCCCGTCACGGGTCGTGGACCGTGGTCGTGTACTGCAATCTGCGCACAAAGTCGAGACAAACCCCCATAGATGTACAAACCATCATTGGAACTCGATCTTTTCACGGGAAGTCCGGACGGAGCGAGGCGTGCGACCGCGATCGCCTTCGCTTACTTCTTGTTCTTGCTGGGCTTTGCGGCAGATGCCTCGATCGAGGCGGCCGTCATCCGGTAGCGGACCGTGACCTTGGAGCCCTTCTGGATATCGCCCGTCAGTTTGGTGTCTGCCGTCCGCGCAATCTCGAAGTTCTCCTTCCCCTTCGCGACGACGATGAGGTCATCCGAGACCTCGCTCAGGACGCCGGTCACCTGGTAGCTGTTGGGCTGGCGAGCGAGGGCCGGGACGGCGAAACCGAAGAGCACCACTGCGAGCACGAAATGCTTCATGCGACCTCCAAAAGAAGAGAGCCCCCAGGCGGGGCTCGCGATGGGGGCTTTCCCTAGCTCGAGTCTCGCGCTTCCGCCACCGGGAAAGCGAGCGGCGGGCTCGGGAGACGAGCGGACCCTCGTCCTCGCCTCAGACGAGGAGGAGGAGCGAGCCGGTCGTCTTGCGGCTCTCGAGGTCCTCGTGGGCCTTCGCGGCATCCTTGAGCGGGTAGGTTCCTCCCACCTCGATCTTCACCTTCCCCGAGAGCACGACCTCGAAGAGGTCCGCCGCCAAGGCCTCGAGATCCTCGCGGCGGGCCGCGTAGGTCATGAGCGACGGCCTCGTGAGGAACAGGGAGCGCTTGGCGAGCAGCGAGAGCTCGACGTTCTGGACCGGCCCGGAGGCGTTCCCGAAACTCACCATCATGCCGAGCGGCTTCAGGCATTCGAGAGAGCCGAGGAAGGTCGACTTTCCCACCGAATCGAACACGACCGATACGCCTTGGCCGCGCGTGAGGGCCAATACCTTCTCCGGGAAGTTCTCGCGCGTGTAGACGATGACGTGCTCCGCCCCGTGGGCACGGGCGAGCTTCGCCTTGTCGTCCGAGCTCACGGTTCCGATGACCGTGACGCCGAGCGCCTTCAGCCACTGGCAGGCGATGAGACCCACGCCGCCGGCCGCCGCGTGCCACAGCACCGTCTCACCCTGTTCTACGCGGTAGGTGCGCCGCGTCAGATAGGCGACGGTGAGTCCCTTCAACATCATGGCGGCTGCGGTCCGGTCGTCGATGCCCGAAGGCAACCGCACGAGTCGGTCAGCGGGCAAAAGCCGCACTTCCGAGTACGCGCCGGGCGGCCCGCCCGCATAAGCGACCCGATCGCCACGCTTCACGTGCGTCACACCGGGCCCGACCGCCTCGACGACGCCTGCTCCCTCCGAGCCGATCCCCGACGGCAGGGCGAGCGGGTAAAGACCCGATCGGTGGTAGGTGTCGAGGTAGTTGATGCCCACCGCGGTATGGCGCAGACGTGCCTCGCCCGGCCCGGGCTCTCCCACCGATACCTCTTCGAAGGAGAGCACGTCGGGGCCGCCCGTCTTGTGGATTCGGATCGCTTTCGGCATGGAGTCGCTCTAGCGCGGCCCAGGTGCCAAGCCAAGCTCAAAAGGCGGGCTCGTTTACGAGGACGCCGCGCCCGCGAGAGCGAGGCGGGCGCGGCGGATTCCCCGGAGCCGAGGAGCCCCCCGAAAAAGGATAAGGACCGGAGGGCCGGCTCTTTTTTCCGGAACCGCCAAGCGGAGCGATCGGCCACGTCTCTACCCAGGCAGGCCTGGAACGAAGCTCGCTCGGAAGAAAACCCCTCCGGGGCTTTGGAGGCGGGCGATATCCCGAAGCCCACCTTCGGCTACGTCAGGCTCCACCTCGCCCTCACCCACGATCGTGGGAGTGGGGATGCCAGACGGAGATCATAGACTAAGCGTAGAATGAGTGAAGCCGTGGACCGAAAAGGACGGGTGATCGGGCGCGTGGCTGTGGACCGAACCATCCGTCTGCGCACCGAAGCCACGGACCCGTCGAGCGAACTCGCCCAGCGCCCGGCCGAGAAGAACCTCACCTGCTCGCGCTGCGGCACCGTCGTCTGCGAGGGGAGCCGGGTGAAGCTCTTCGCCGGCATCGTGCTCACCTGCAACGGCTGCGGCGAGCAGATTCGCGGCTAGTTCCAAGGGCCTACTGTAGCCCGCACAGCCTCGCCACCGCCTCGTCGAACTCGTCCATGCGAAAGGGCTTGGCGAGATAGGCGTTCGCCTTCGCCGAGCGCAGGTCGGAGAAGGCACTCGTGACGAGCACCGGGATGTCCCTGTGCTCGGCCTGGGTCCGCAGCTTCTCGAGGAAGGCCCAGCCGTTCATGCGAGGCATCATGAGGTCGAGCACGATGACGTCCGGCTCGAGCCCGTCTTCGAGCGCCGCGAAGGCCTCGACGCCGTCGCCCGCCTCCGTCACCTTGAAACCGGAGGTCGCGAGCGACTCGGCGAGCAGGTAACGAATGTCTTCGTCGTCCTCGACGATGAGGACCGAGGAGCCGCCCTCCAGGGTCGGACGGGGGTCCATTCCGAGCGTGTCGGAAAGGCGGGGATTCGGGAAAGAACAGCTCTCGATCGTCTCCAAATGCCCTCCGGAGCCCCGCGCACGCGCACAATGGCCACGCTGTGTGGAAATCTCAAGTTCTTGTCGACACGATCTGGCCCGCGTGGGCCGCGTGGTCCGATCTCAGACGGAGGGGTGGTAACCGGTCGATTTCAGCGAGGCAACTTACCTTTCCGACACATGAAACCGCGACTGCGCTCAGATGAAGGCACCGAATGGGCTCCTGTCGCCTGGCCTGGAGTAGACTTATCGCGCTCAAGAGGAGGTCGGATGCCTGAGAGCGCGTCCCACAAGTCGGTGAAGCCACTCATCGGGCCAGCTGGCTTTTGGCCGGTCGATCGCCTCCTTCTCTCGGCCCTCGCAGCGTTGTCGGTCGTTGCCGCCGCGCGTTATCCTCACCCGCTCAAGTTCCTGGGCGTCTTCGGAGCGCTCGCCCTCTTCATCTACGCCTCGGCGAGGTTCGGTCCTCGCTCGCGGGTGGGCGACGTGCTCCATTCCTTCGCACCGCTCGTCGTCATCATCGCCATCTTCGAGACGGTGGGCTTTCTCGTGGGTGCCGCGAACCCAGCCCGCTGGGACCGCACCTTCTCCGCCCTCGACGTGAAGCTGTTCGGGTCCCTCCTCCCCGCCTGGCGCAATGCTTTCGGGCGTCCCCCGTGGCTCACCGACCTGCTCTCCATCGCCTACATGGCCTACTACGTGGTGCCGGCCATCATGGGGGTAGCGCTCTACCTGCGCCAGCGCCGGGAGGAGTTCGACCGCTTCGTCTTCGGCCTCCAGGCGACGTTCATCTGCTCGTACGTGTTCTACTTCCTCTTCCCGACCTCGGGGCCGCGCATCCCCCTCGCCGAGGCGAAGCAGATCCTCGGCGGCGGGGCGGTGAGCGAGCTCGTTCGGCTGTTCCTCGACAACTGCGAACTCAACAACTTCGACGCCTTCCCGAGCGGCCATACCGCGATCGCGGTGGTCTTCCTCGCTTACGGCTGGAACTTCCTGCCTCGCTGGCGGATCCCGCTCGCCATCACCGTTTCGGGGATCATCTTCTCCACCGTCTATCTCGCGCACCACTACATCGTCGACCTCCTCGCTGGCGCCCTGCTCGCGCTCGGGATGCTCTGGTGCATGCCCTACCTCCAGCGGGTTTTCGGCTTCACGTCGCGGCCGTGGGTGAGGAGCGAGGAGGGTATCCCCTCCTAAAAGGCGAGCTCCGGGCGGGTCCTGAACCTTCTCTCCTCCCAGTTGGCTCACACGAGCGGATGCCCATCTACGAATACGGCTGCGAACGGTGTGGTGAGGCTTTCGAGGAGCTCGTCTTTCGTTCGAGTGACGAAGACCAAGTCCGCTGCCCTCGCTGCGGTGGATCCGAGATCGAGCGCAAGCTCTCGCGACCGGCGCCGGCGCGGGGCTCACCTCGGTCGACGAGCCGCGCCTGTGGGCCCTTCAGCTGAGGGACGTGAGGTCCTGGCGGTCGGCCAGGAGCTAGAAGACGAACTGAACTCCCAGGGACGGAGAGAAGCTCCAGGTCCCCCCCTCACCTCGGCGCAGCGACGGGAACCACTCGAACAAGAGCCCGAGCCGTAAGATCTCGAGCGCCACGCTGTAGACGCCGGCCTGCGCGGTGAAGCGCGAGCAGGTCCCGATCGTCCCGTTGCCGGGGTCCGAGCAGGACCTCGTCCCGAAAGCGTCCCCGCTCGCGAAGAGATAGCCGGCGCGCAAGACGAGCCCGTGCTGGAAGGTGGCGTTCGAGATCCCGGGGAGGAGGCTCCCGAGACCGACGAGGGGGGCGAGTCCCCAGGGCTTGCGTTCCGAGGAGAGCAGGTCATAGAGGCCGTAGGTCTGCAGGGCGAGCTGCAGCTGCAGGTTGCCGGCGAGCCCCCCGAGCTGTGGTAGGCCCCGGCCGTAGCCCACCTCGACGTCGCGGCTGAAGGCGATCCAGGACACGTTCTGGGCGGGGACGTAGACGAGGGCATTCGCCGCCACCTGCCCGATGTGTTCGAGGGCGATGCCGTCGCTCGCCGGCTGCGCCCTCGAGATGGCCTCCACCACCGACCCGAGCTCGAGCCGGATGCGCCGGAGCGCGTCGCCCGCCTCGGCGGGCTCGAGACCCAGGTCCTTGAAGCGAAAGCGATGGTTGGCGAGCAGGCGGACCACGTAGGCCGTCTCCGCCTCGCTCCGGCCCTGACGCAGGTCGGCCCCGGGCTCGGCCGAGACGCCGGGCAGAATCGGGGGAGCCTCCCCCGCGTGCGCTCGGCGGCAGGCCGGCGCCGAACGGGCCACCGCCTCCTCGGTGGAGGAACGGCACGTGTCGTAGAGCCTCTCGAGCGAGACCTGCGCCAGGATGCGGAAATCCGAGAGGTCGTCTCCGGAGCAGGCCTGTTCAGCCTCGAAGGCGCCATCGAAGGCAGCCCGCAGGCAGCCGAGCGGGCGCCAGGCCGCAGCGTCGGCGGAAGCCGATTCTTCCGGGAAGGTGAAGGCGGCTCCTCCGGACCTGCGCTGCACCGAGGGCGCCACCCGCTCGGCGATGATCCGGCGGGCGTCGTACATGCCGAGGTAGAAGTCGAAGCGCCTGAACTCGCGCTCGAAGAAGCCGAAGAAGGCCGCCATGGGCGAGCTCGCCGCCGGGAAATTGCGAGCGGGCACCACCACCTGGTCCGCGATCTCGGGCGACTCCTCGATGAGCGTGTAGAGGTTCTTCGCCCGCGCGGTGACGAGGAAGGCTTCGGCCTCCTGCCCGAGCAGCCGAGCGAGCGTGGTGTGGCGGTCGAGGTCGAACACCTCCTCGTGCGATGGGTACGTCGTCACGTCCGGCGAGACGAACACGAAGCGCACGCCGGGCATCGGTACCTCAGCGCTCGCCTGCGAGCGCGCAAGCCAGCGCGCCCGTTCGCCAGGCGTCTCGCGCAACCCCGCTCGGGCAAGCCTCGTCGCCAGGCGGAGCGGGGTGTTGTCGAACACCCCCCCGTCGATGAAGAACGCCTTCTTGGCCGCCTCGGCCGGGCAGCGCGGCGGGCCCTTTCCCCGCTCCGGCGCGCAGTGAGCGAGCTCGACCGGCGAAAAGGCGAGCGGCACGGCCGAGGATGCGAAGAGCAGCGCCTTCAGCGCCGAGAAAGGCACCTCGCCGTCCTCTCCTTCGGGGAGCAGCAGGGTATCGCTCGCGCCGTCGGCGTCGACGTAGTTCGTGAGCCTGGGCGGCCGGCCCGGGCCGCGGCCCTCGATGCGAAGCGCGAAGCGCTCCTCGACGCGCGGCACCTCCAGCGCGCGCCCGAGCGCGATGGTGCGCGGCACGACCCGGGTCGCCGAGATCCCGAGTACCACGTCGCAGGAGCTCGAGAGTCCCGCCTGCCAGCGGGCGAAGAGCTCGGCCGACGTCTGTTCCATCCAGCGCCGGGAGAGCGCCGAGAGCGCCGACACGTCCGACGGCACGTACAGGTCCTTGAGCCCGAGCGGGACCCAGGTGCGGTAGAACAGGCTCTCGGTGGGCGTGGGCGCACCCTCGCCGCAGTGAGCCAGGACCGAGAGGACCGCGTTCACCGAGCCCGCCGAGGACCCGGTGGCGAGCCTCAGCTCGGATCGCCTCCCGTTGGCTTCCAGCCAGGCGAGCGTGTAGTGAAGGAGCCCCGCCTCGTAGGCGCCCAGGCTCACCCCGCCGGAGATGGTGAGCGAGAAGGGCGTGGGCGGCACGGCTCTCGCAGAAGCGGGGCTCGAGGCGACGAGGAGCGCGGCCACGAGCGCGGTGGCGGTGCGCCGGCGCGCTGCTGGGCGAGGAGGGGTCATCCCGGCCGAGCATAGCCGACCGCCCTCGAGCGTTGGTGTGACGGCTCGCCGCCTCGACGGTTCGCGAGACGCCCAAAGCCGCCTCGCGCCCGGCGGCGGCAGTTCGGCCGGTGAAGACCGTATAATCAGGGCGACGGCACGCGAGGTCCCGACTCGAGAGGTCACATGACCCAGCGCCCCATCAGCGTCTTCGTGGTCGACGACCACCAGCTCGTGCGCGAGGGGCTCGCGAAGCTCCTCGCTTCCGAGGAGAAGACCACGGTGGTAGGCCAGGCGGCGAGCGGCCGCGAGGCGATCGAGACCATCCCGCTCAAGAACCCGGACGTGGCGGTGGTGGACGTGGTCATGCCCGGCATGAGCGGCATCGAGACCATCCGCTGGCTTCGCGAACACCACCCGCGCACCGAGGTGGTGGCGCTCTCCGAGCACCATGGCGAAGCCTACCAGCGGGAGGCCTTCGAGGCCGGCGCGCGCGCCTACCTCATGAAGGACGCGAGCTTCGACCAGCTGCTCGATGCGATCGGCTCGGCCGCCCGCGGCGACTACTACCTCGCCGGCGCTCAGGGCCGCGACGTGGTGGCCGAGTACGCGAAGCCCTGGGTCTCCCGCCTGCGACCGGGCGGTCTCATCACCCCGCGCGAGCAGGAGATCGCGGTCCTCCTCGCCGACGGCTACTCCTCGAAGGAGGTGGCCGCCATCCTCAACATCAGCGTGCGCACCGCCGAGACCCACCGCACCTCGCTCATGCGCAAGCTCGACGCGCGGAACCTGGCCGACGTGGTGAAGTACTGCATCCGCAAGGGTCTGGTGGGCGTGTAGGCGACCGTGGGCCCTCCTCGCCTCCGTGTTTCTGCGTAGGCCCTTCGGCGAAAGTCCGGATAGGCGCTCGGGGTTCGGCCGCTCTACCCTCGGGGCGTCGTCTTCCCCCAAAGAAACCTCGCACTTCGAGGAGAGGCCCGATGAACGAGTACCTGACGAAGTTCATGTCGGACGTGAAGGCCAAGAATCCGGCCGAGCCCGAGTTCCACCAGGCCGTCCACGAGGTGATGGAGTCCCTGGCCCTCGTCTTCGAGCGCCACCCCGAGTACGTGGCGGCCCGCATTCCCGAGCGCCTGGTCGAGCCCGAGCGGGTTCTCATGTTCCGCGTCCCCTGGCTCGACGACCAGGGCAACGTTCAGGTGAACCGCGGCTTCCGCATCGAGATGAACAGCGCCATCGGTCCTTACAAGGGTGGCTTGCGCTTCCACCCGTCGGTGAACCTCGGCATCCTCAAGTTCCTCGCCTTCGAGCAGGTCTTCAAGAACTCGCTCACCACCCTGCCCATGGGCGGCGGCAAGGGCGGGTCGGATTTCGACCCGAAGGGCAAGAGCGACGCCGAGGTCATGCGCTTCTGCCAGAGCTTCATGACCGAGCTCGCCCGCCACATCGGCCCCGACACCGACGTCCCGGCCGGCGACATCGGGGTGGGCGGCCGCGAGATCGGTTACCTGTTCGGACAGTACAAGAGGCTCCGCAACGAGTTCACCGGGGTCCTCACCGGCAAGGGGCTCGGCTGGGGCGGCTCCCTCATCCGGCCCGAGGCCACCGGCTACGGTGCGGTGTACTTCGCCCAGGAGATGCTGAAGACCCGCAAGGAGTCCCTGGAAGGCAAGACCGCCCTGGTGAGCGGTTCGGGCAACGTCGCCCAGTACACGGTCGAGAAGCTCCTTGACCTCGGGGCGAAGCCGGTCACCCTCTCCGACTCCGGCGGCTGCATCTACGACGCGGAAGGCATCACCCGCGAGAAGCTCGCCTTCGTGATGGAGCTCAAGAACGTCCGCCGCGCCCGCATCAAGGAGTACTGCGAGGAGTACAAGTCGGCGAAGTACCTGCCGGCCGACCCGCGCTCCGGCCTGAACCCGGCCTGGAGCTTCAAGGCCCACTGCGCCTTCCCCAGCGCGACCCAGAACGAGATCAACGGCGAAGACGCCGCCCGTCTCGTGAAGAACGGCGTCTACGTCGTCTCCGAGGGGTCGAACATGCCGTCCACCCCCGAGGCCATGCGCCTGTTCCTCGAGGCGAAGATCCTGTACGGGCCCGCCAAGGCGGCCAACGCCGGTGGGGTCGCCACCTCCGGCCTCGAGATGGCGCAGAACAGCATGCGGCTCGCCTGGAACCGGCAGGAGGTCGACGAGCGGCTCCACCGCATCATGATCGAGATCCACCAGAACTGCCGGGAGACCGCGGAGCGCTTCGGCACCCCGGGTAACCTCGTGAACGGCGCCAACATCGCCGGGTTCCTGAAGGTCGCGAACGCCATGATGGATCAGGGCGTGGTCTAAGACCCGAAGCGACGCTCTTCGGAAAGGGAAGGCGGGCGCCGCGCGCCGACTTTCGGGCGAGCGGCGCCCGCCTCGTTTGATGGCGCGCCCAGGCTCACCCCGGAGGAAAGGGCCGGGACGAGGACGCCGGCCCTTTGGAGGGGCTCCCGCGCGACCTCGAGCGCCCGACCGGTGCGGTGCCCCTTCGCGGCCGCCGCGGCGGCGGGCGTTTCTCACCGCAAAGGGAGGGCGCGCAAGGCGTGAACTCGGGTCACCCACCCGAGGCGGGAGCAGGGGAACCACCCCGGCCAGTTCGGCAATGTTATCGTCCTAGGCGAGAGCACGGCCATGGTCGGCGGAGAGCATAGGGCGCAGGTGGCCCGGGTGGGCGGCGCCCAGGACTTCCAGGAACTCATGCGTCACCGGGTGGGGAACATCCTGCTCGTGGCGAGCCGCTACGACTGCTTCATCCTCGAGGAGGACGGCCAGCTCAACGAGCGGATGATCGGTGAGTACATCGAGCTCGGTCTGTGGCAGACCCCGGGGCTCACCCGGGTGGGCAGCGGGGCCGAAGCGATCGCGCGGGCGATGGAGGAGCGGCGCTTCAGCCTCATCGTCGCCTCGCCTCACCTCGGCGACATGAGCGTGGTGGAGCTCGCGAAGGCCGTGCGCGCCCACGGGCTCGACATCCCCATCGTGCTGCTCGCCTTCGACGGCCGGGAGCTGCAGGCCTTCCTCGCGAAGAGCGACATCTCGCTCATCGACCGCGTCTTCCTGTGGCAGGGCGACGTGCGCATCCTGCTCGCCATCGTCCACTACATCGAAGACAAGTGGAACGCCCCCTACGATTCGGCCATCGCGGGGGTGCCGCTCCTCCTCCTCGTCGAGGACAGCGTCCGTTACTACTCGTCCTTCTTGCCCATCATCTACACCGAGCTCGTCAGGCACTCGCAGCGCGTGCTCTCCGAGGGGGCGAACCTCTCGCAGAAGTTCTTGCGCATGCGGGCGAGGCCGAAGGTGCTGCTCGCCACCACCTTCGAGGAGGCCTGGGACACCGCCCAGCGCTACCGGGATAGCCTCCTCGGGCTCATCTCCGACGTGGAGTTCCCCATGGGCGGGGCCGCCCGCGAGGAGGCGGGGGTGACGCTGGCGAGGCGGGTGCGCGAGCTCGAGCCGGACGTCCCCATCGTGCTGCAGAGCTGGAGGCGCGCCAACGAGCGTCTGGCGCGCGAGGTGGGGGCCGACTTCCTCCTCAAGGGCTCGCAGCTGCTCCTGAACGACCTGCGCCGCTGCATGGTCGAGGCCTTCGGGTTCGGCGACTTCGTGTTCCGGCTGCCCGACCACCGCGAGGTGGGCCGCGCATCCGACCTGCGGACCCTGGAACGCGCCCTGCACACGGTGCCCACCGAGAGCATCATATTTCACGCGGAGAGGAATCACTTCTCGAAGTGGCTGCGGGCCAGGGCCGACTTTCACATCGCGGAGAAGCTGAGGCCCCGCCAGGTGTCCTCCTATCCCCACCCCGAGATGGTTCGCCAGGATCTCATCCGCTCGCTCTCCGAGTACCGCGGCGAGCAGCGCAAGGCCATCGTGGCCGATTTCGACCGCGACCTCTTCGAAGGCAGCCCCGGTTTTTTGCGCATGGGCGGCGGATCCCTGGGTGGCAAGGCGCGCGGCCTCGCCTTCGTGCGGCGCCTCCTCGCCGAGAGCGGGCTCGACCGCAAGTTCGCGGGGGTGCGCGTCCAGGTGCCGGCCGCGCTGGTGGTGGGGACCGACGTCTTCGATCAGTTCCTCGACGAGAACTACCTGCGCGACTTCGTCATCAACTCCCGCGACGATGCCGAGATCCGCAAGCGCATCATGGCGGCCTCCTTTCCGGAAGAGGCCCGGGCGAACCTCCGAGCCTACCTCGAGAAGGTGCGCTACCCGCTGGCGGTGCGATCCTCGAGCCTGCTCGAGGACTCGCAGCACCAGCCCTTCAGCGGCGTCTACGAGACCTACATGCTGGCGAACAGCCACCCGGACATCGAGGTCCGCCTGGATGCGGTCCTGCGCGCCATCCGGGGAGTGTACTTCTCCACCTTCGCCGAGCACGCCAAGGCCTACCTCGCGGCCACCCCCTACCGCGTCGAGGAGGAGAAGATGGCGGTCATCCTCCAGCGCATGGTGGGGGCACCCCGGCACGACCGTTTCTATCCCGACGTCTCCGGCGTCGCGCGCTCCTTCAACTTCTACCCGGTGCCGCCGGCGAAAAGCGAGGACGGCATCGTGGCGGTGGCGCTCGGCCTGGGCCGCATGGTGGTGGGCGGCGGCAACTGCCTGCGCTTCTGCCCGCGCTACCCGAAGCACCTCTTCCCGCTCTCCACGGTGGCCGACCTGCTCGACAACTCCCAGCGCGATTTCTGGGCGCTCGAGCTGAAGGAGGGACGGCTGGGGATGGACCCCGACCAGGAGATGCGGGAAGTGAAGTTCAACCTTTCGGTGGCCGAGCGCGACGGGGCGCTCGGCATGCTCGCCTCCACCTACTCGAAGGAGAACGGTGCGGTCTACGACAGCCTGTCGCGCCCGGGGGTGAGGCTCGTCACCTTCGCCCCCATGCTGAAGCACGGCCTCTTCCCGCTCGCCGACCTGTGCCGCGACATCTTGCAGGCGGCCTCGCAGGCCCTGGCGAAACCGGTCGAGATCGAGTTCGCCGTGAACCTGCAGGCGAACCTGGGGGAGCCGAGGGAGATGGGCTTCTTGCAGCTTCGCCCCTTCGTGGCGACGCTCGACGGCGAGGAGGCGGAACTCGGCGAGGTGAACAGGGAGGACCTGGTCTGCCGCTCGGTGAACGTGCTCGGACACGGTGAGCTCAACGAGATCCGCGATCTGGTGGTGGTCGACGCCCACCGTTTCGAGCGCGCGAAAAGCTCGCAGGCGGCGCGGGAGGTGGCGCACTTCAACGCGAGCCTGGTGGCGAGCGGCACGCCCTACGTCCTCATCGGCGTCGGCCGCTGGGGCTCGCTCGACCCCTGGCTCGGCATCCCGGTCACCTGGGACCAGATCGCCGGGGCCCGCGTCATCGTCGAGGCTGGCTTCCGGGACTTCAAGGTGACCCCGTCCCAGGGATCTCACTTCTTCCAGAACGTCACCTCGTTCCAGATCGGCTACTTCACCGTCGACGAGCAGGAGAAGGGCTCGCTCGTCGACTGGGCCTGGCTCGCCTCGCAGGCCGCCATGACCGAGACCGCGTTCGTCCGTCACCTCCGCCTCGAGAGGCCGGTCCGGGTGAGGATGAACGGGCGCAAGCGCGAGGGCATCATCCTGAAGCCGCTCGCCTGACGGCCGAGGCGCGGAGCCGCCGCTCTCGGAATGCCGGACGAGGCGGCGCGGCGAGGGGGCGATTGATAGGGTCGGGCGGACGCCAACCTAGGCCGGCGTCCGAGGCTGACCACGGCCGGACGGCCGCTCTCCGACGCGTTTCCGTTTCAATGTGCTCTCGAGCAAATATCGTCCCAAGGGACGGCCTATTATGCTGCCGCCGCGGGCTTCCCCCGCCCTTCCAATTCAACGCTCGACTTAGCAAGGCCAATTGCCGCGTTGGCCTGGCCCGAAGGCGCGCCTCCTTTTCGAGCGGGCCGAATGCCCGAGATGGGTGCAAAAATCGACCGCGCTTGGCAGGCCTCGCCCGGTTCAGGCGGCCGCGCACGGGACGCCCGAGAGCGTTTGCCTCAAGCGTTCGAAGGGTGCGACCCGGTGCCACACTTTACTACCAGGTCGGGCGGCCCGGGTGCGGTCCCGCGGCCGGTCGCGCTTTGGATTGACCTCACCCACGGATTGGGTGTTCCCCCCCGCCCTTCGCGTTGCGCAACCAACACGATCCTGCGAAGACACGGAACAGCCGGAAAGCGTTTGGCCTTTTTGAAAGAATGGCTCGCCCTCATCTCGATAGCGCTTGGAATTGCGCCGTCTTATGGTAAAGAGGTTGTACACGCAGGGCGACCAGCCCATCCAATCCTCGTTCCGAAGGAGAAGACATGCCTCGAAAGGCACAGAGCATTGAGGACCTGTTGAAGAGCGCGGTGGCGGCGGCCATGCAACGCGTCGCGCCGGCCATTCAGCGCCAGGTCGCCGAGCTCGCGGCGGTGGAGCTCGAAAAGAGTCTCGCCGTCAAAGACGGCGTGAAGCGCCCAGCCCTGCGCCCCCGCCGCGCCCGCGCTCGCGGGGAAGAGATGACGAAGTGGGTGGCCGATCGACGGGCACGCCGCGTACCCAAGTTTGTCATCGAGATGACGGGCGGTCTCGACACGAAGAAGAAGATCGTGGCCAAGTTTGGCGCCAACTCGGTCTTCGAGAAGGGCAAGCCGCTGCCGAAGCCGGAGAAGTGACGCAACCTAGATTGGCCCCTTCCCTCCTCGTGCCGTCCGCGCAAGGCGAGGAGCGCAGGCGAGCCCCGGGTGAAGGACGGGAAGCTCGAGAGGGCGGCGCGGGAGTGCGGTCGTCGTTCCGGCGAGGGGGATCGAGGTCCTTGGAAGGCGAGGGCCTCGAGCGCCGGAGGGACGCGGGGTCCCTCCGGCTCGGCCCATCGGGGTCCATGGCCAGCCCGCAATGATTGGCCGACGCCACACGCCTCCGTGGAGGACTTGAAGCGCGCCCGAAGCGCAACTAAGCGCCGGGGTCGAGATAGCCCTCATCCGGCAGGAGGCCTTGCCGGCGGAGGGCAGCCTCGGCGGACACGAGGAGCTCCCTCGGCAATCGCATGCCGGAATGGAGCCTCGGAGCCGCAAGCGCGGCAGCACGCGGGCCGTGGGCAAAGAAGTGGTCCATCGCCTTGTTGGCGTTGGTGAAGGGATTGCCGTAGCCCACCTCGGCGGCGAGCGGGAAGAGCTCGTCGCACAGGGCCGAGAGCTTTTTCGAGAACACCTCCGCCTCCTCGAGCCTCCCCCGCTCGACCGCGGCGACCATCTGAGAGAGGGCACGAGGAAAGCAGTTCGCCGTGCTGAGCAAGAGCCCGTCGTAGTGCCCGCCCGCTCCGACGAGGTGGCGGGCATACCCTCCCTCCGCGCCGCGCACGAGGAAGACCTCGCGAAATCCAGACCTCGCCACCGCGTCGGTGCCACTCGAGTCCTTGAAGAGGAAGAAGTTCGGGTAGCGCTCTGCGAGCGCGGCGACCGTGTCCGGAGCCATCTCGTTCTTTGTGACCTGGGGAAGCTGGTAGAGGGCGACCGGAAGCTCGAGCGAGAGCACCTCCTCGAGCGCTGCGCCAAGGCGCGTCTGCGCGAGCTCGGGTCCGGAGGGAGGGCACACCGCGAATCCGCACACCGAGGACCGCCGCATGCTCTCCAGCGCATCGCTCACGCCCACCCGATCCTTGAGCCAGGAGACGAACTCCTGCATCGCCTGCAGGACGTCCGCGACGTCGCTCTTGAGGATCCCCACGAGCAGGTGGCCGCCCCGCGCATGCACGAGCTCGATGAGGGGAGCGAGGAGCTCGCGCACCTCGTCGTCCGGCATGGACCAGCCCTCGCCGGTGCTCCCCGGAACGAGGAACCCATTCACCCAGGGTCGTATGAAGTTGAGTGCCGCCTTGAGCCGCGGCCGGTCGAGGCCGCCCTCCTCGCGGAAATGGGTGATGAGCGGACACCACAGCTTGGGGATTCCCCGGGGGAAGAGGCGCTCTACGAACTCGCGCCGAGCACCACCGAAGCGCGCCTGAGGGTCTGTCACGGGCAGGTCTCCTCGTAGGCTATCACGCCCATGATAGCTCGCACCCTGTCACTTCGAGGGAGTTCCTCGCTGCTCAACAGGATCGAGGGCGTCGAGCGGCCTTTTCGGCGCGCGCGCCCAAAAGGAGAAGACTCGGTTCCGCCCTTTGGCGATTGCGGGGAGCCGACGCGCCCGAGGGATGAATAGAGGTCCCCGCCCGGGGTTGCAGGAGGGCCCTGGGGCCTTCGGAGGATGCGGCGAGGGTGAGGGCAAGAGCAAGAGAGCAGCCACGGAGGCGCTGGGGTTTCATCGTCAGCGGCGCCTCTTCGTGCCGGGCGCCACCGGCCAAAGGGCGTGAGGGAGCAGGAAGGCCGCGCGCAGGCAGCGTGTCTCGGGTCACTTCAACTACCTTGGAGTGAACGGAACACGCCGGCGCTGCGGTACGCCGCTCGAGCCTGCGCCCTGGCAAGGGGTACGACCGAAGGCGCCAGCGAGCGCTGCCTCAACGAGAGGTCCGCGCCCAGCTTTCCCGACTGTGGCGACCCGCTTCATGAGCCGAACTCGACGGGAGAGCTTGATGGATCTCCGAGGCCGGCTCCGGTGGGGGCCTCGGTGGGCTGTCCGTCCAGGCGCAGTCGACCCGGGCGGCCCTTACAGCTCGACCTGGGCCTGCGGCGACTGTTCAGGTTGCGCCTCCGAGCCGAGCGCCGAAGGCGGTTCGGACTGCAATACGTTCTTGGCGCAGGACTGGTAGACGCCCGACATGGCCTTGAGCTCGTCTGGAGTCATGGGCTGGCCGTCGTTGAACCAGGTGTAGGAGAAGATCTCGGTCAGGCGGGGTATGGCGCAGCTGCAGAGGGCCTTCGCTCGGGCCGCCTCGAGGCCGCGGTCGATGTAGCTCGCCACGCACTCACCGCGAAGTTCCGCAACCTCGACCGGCTTCCAGTTCCGGGCGGTGCTCTTCTCAGCGTCGGGGACGCTTTGCTTCGCGGCACAGGCGAGCAAAGCGACAACGAGGAACGAAACAACCCCTTTCATGACACACCTTTCCCCCGCGTCATCAACCCTGCACGCGGATAGCTTCATGACGAGCGGCCCCGGAATCCGTGAGCGGATGGCTCGCAACAAAAGTTTTTATGACACGGCGCCTACAAGACCCGTACCAAGCGGGGGCGAGTGGCGATGTCCGTACGGCGCTGTGATTCATCTGCGGCCCGGCGCACTGAGTGGCTCCTGTATTTACCCTCGAGCCCGAAGAATGCTCACCGTTCGACCCATCCGGCCCGGCTAGAGACTTCGCCCAGGCATCCCACGGCCCGGCATCGGCGAGCCATGCTTGCGCCGCCGCCAAGAAGCTCCCGGGAAGCCTCGCTCTCGTCGGAGGTGCAATCTCGAACCCTGCGCCCGAAAGACGGGCAGCGAGGCTACAAAAGCCAGGCAGGTCGGGCCAAATACGCCGGCGGAGAACTCGGACCATCCGCTGACATGCGCGCCGCCTTCATCTCCCGCAACTGCCCGCCGAGGTCGCTCGCCGGAGAGGAGCGAAGAGGTCACCCGCGGAAACGCGCCGTCCGACCTGGACCTTTGCCCTAGGACGACCTCGCTCTCGCGAAGCGCAGCCATCGGGCGGGGTGCGCGGCGGCTCGGCGGCTGTCGAGGCGGCCTTAGAAGGCCTCCCCGGGAGAGAGAGAGCCGCAGACCGCTCTTTCGTCGGGATGCAACGGCAGAAGCACGCGGCGTTCGCGGGCGCTAGGGCACGCCTCGCGCCCTCGGGGAGGGAGTCGAAACAGGTGCTGATTGCGACAGCTCGGCGGCCGTCGACAAAAGGCCTCGGCTACATACACTTGACGTGGAATATGCTCCGTGGCCGCCACCTGCCGAGACCCGCGGTTCACCGGCACGAAGCGACGAATTTGGCGAGGCGGCGCCGCCCTGGTGCGGGTCCGGGAGAGGGCCCCCAAGCGCCCAACGCGCCGTGACTCCTCGGCGCTAGACGGGCAGGGCCGCTTCGTCGTGCTGGGCCTGGGGCTGGGCGACGCGTTCCCCGCGTGCGAGCATGCTGAGCGAGAACGCGAGGAGGGTCGAGATGAGCTCGTTCGATCCGGAGAGGTCGAGCTTGCGATAGATCCGCTTCCTTCGCGCGCGGACGGTCTCCGGCGAGATGTTGGCGCTCATTGCCGAATCTTTGCAGGCAAGCCCCTGGGCCATGCGCAGGACCTCGGCCTGCTCCGCCGGAGTGAGCCCCTTACCCTCCATGTACTTCGCCGCGAGCGGCGAGAGGATGTCGACGTCGATGTGAGGCATGTATTGTCCTTCCTGATACCCGGTGTGACCCTCCACGGGGGATGGTAACAACGGCTCGCCTGCGGAGCATCCCCATCGAAGCCGATTTTCGTCACTCATTGCAAAGTGCGGGACGCCTTCAAGGCTTGAACCCGGCGCAAAATCCAAGCGGCACCCCCGTCCTCTCCGAATCTTCGCGCCCGAAAGCTTTGGTGAAGAGGAGCAAGCGCGGCGGGCCGTGGCCCACCTGCTGGAAGCCGCTGCCGCCCCTTCAGGGCTGAGCGGCAGATGGGCGAGACGCCCGCTTGCCCGGTTTACCCCCCGAGAACCCCTGAGAGGGTAACACCCCTTATGGTCTATCCGGAATGGAATGCAGCCGCGGACTCGTGCTCCTTCCCCGGGTATGAGCCCCGTCGTACCCTTGGCTTCAGGGCCCTCGTGCTCGCGGGAATCCCCGAACTGCGAGCCACAGGGTCCCTCGGGAGGCCAGGGGGCGCGGATAGACCCTCTCGCTCCAGAACTAGCCCTCGGGGAGGGTGTCTTCTGCGCGATGGTGAAGACCCTCGCCATGATCCTCGCCGGCGGCGAGGGAAGAAGGCTCGATCCCCTCACCCGCGAGCGAGCCAAGGCGGCCGTTCCCTTCGGCGGCCGTTACCGCATCGTCGATTTCGTCCTCTCGAACTTCGCGAACTCGGGCGTTTTGCAGGTGAAGCTCCTCGTCCAGTACAAGTCGGAGTCGCTCAACCGGCACGTCCAGCGAGGCTGGCGCCTCACCGCCTCCTTGAACCAGTACGTCGAGATCGTCCCGGCCCAGATGCGGTTCGGTCCGAAGTGGTTCGAAGGTTCCGCCGACGCCATCTACCAGAACCTCAACCTCATCACCAAGGAGGCCGGCGAGCACATCTTCGTCTTCGGCGCCGACCACATCTATCGGATGGATGTGCAGCAGCTGCTCGAGTTCCACCTCGCCAAGCACGCCGACCTCACGGTCACGGCCATCCCCATCCCGGTGGAGAAGGCCCATGAGTTCGGCATCATCGAGGTGGACGCGAGCGGGCGCATGATGGGCTTCATCGAGAAGCCCGCCGACCGAGACGCGGTGAAGACCATCCCCGGCGACCCCGGCCGCTGCCTCGCCTCCATGGGCAACTACCTCTTCACCACCCAGGCGCTGGTGGAGGAGATCACCCGCGACGCGAGCGACCCGAATAGCGAGCACCAGTTCGGCAAGTCGATCGTGGCGGGCATGCAGGCGCGACGGAACGTCTACGTCTACGACTTCACCACCAATCGAGTGCCCGGCCAGAGCGAGCGCGAGCGCGGCTACTGGCACGACCTCGGCTCGATCGACGACTACTTCGAGGCCAGCATGGACCTCGTGGCGCCGAACCCGGTCTTCTCGCTCCACAACGAGGCCTGGCCCATCTACACTGCCCATCACAACTTTCCGCCGGTCAAGTTCGTGTTCAAGGGGGAAGGGGAGGGCCGCGTCGGCCAAGCCACGAATTCGCTCGTCTCGGAAGGTTGCATCATCTCCGGGGGCCAGGTGAACGAATCGATCCTCTCCCCCCGGGTGAGGGTGAACAGCTTCGCCCGGGTGGACCAGGCGATCCTCTTCGGCGATGTGAACGTGGGGCGTCACTGCCGGATCCGGCGCACCATCGTGGACAAGCACGTGAACATCCCTCCGGGTACCTCCATCGGCTACGACCTCGAAAAGGATCGCCGACGCTTCCACGTGACCGAGAGCGGCATCGTCGTCATCCCGAGAGGAATGCACCTCGAGACGTGACCAGACCGCTTGGGCCTCGGAGCGAGCTCACCCCGCTGCTCGCCCGGACAGGGCGCCGCCCGCTGGGAAGGATTAAGCCTGCGCCAGGGCTGCACCTCGCAGCGGAGGAGAGACCGACATGGGCCTGCCCACGACGGCGTCACAGCGCATCGCCGAGACGGCCGGTGGAGTCCCGGGGCCTGCGAGGAACCTCGTCGACCTGTTCGAGGCCACCGCGGCGCGGGAGGGACCCCGCATCGCGAGCCGAGACAAGCGCTCCGGCAGTTGGGTCGACACGAGCTGGCGCGAGCTGGGGCGGCGGGCGCGCCTTTTGGCGGACGGCCTCGCCGCGCTCGGCGTCGAGCCCGGGGACCGGGTCGCCATCCTGGGCGACAGCAGCACCCACTGGATCGTGGCTGACCTCGCGATCCTGGGTGCCGCGGGCGTGTGCGTACCCGTCTACCCCTCGAACAAGTCGGGCGAGTGTCGCTACATCCTCTCCGATTCGGGCGCTTCCTTCGTCTTCTGCGACCGCGAGGCGCAGGTCGAAAAGATCCGCGAGGTGAAGGACGCGCTCCCGCGCCTGCGCGGGCTCATCCGCTTCGAGGGCACGCCCAGGGACGGCTTCGAGCACTCCCTCGAGGAGCTGGAGCGGGCAGGCGAAGTCTTTCGCATGGATCACGAGGAGGCCCACGCGGTGCGGGTCGCCTCCCTCACCCGCGACGACCCGGCCTGCTTCATCTACACCTCCGGCACCACCGGGAACCCGAAGGGTGTCGTCCTGACCCACGGCAACTGGGTCTACGAGGCGGGCGCCCTGGGACCGCTCGGCCTCGTCCGGAGAGAAGACGTGGTGCTGTGGTTCCTCCCCTTGGCGCATTCCTTCGCGAAAGTGATGGAGGCACTCTGGTTTGCGAACGGGGCCACCGCGGCCTTCGTCGAGTCCATCGACAAGATCGTGGCGAATGCGGGCGAGGTCCACCCCACCACCATGCCCTCGGTGCCGCGCATCTTCGAGAAGGCTTACAACGCCGCCGTCTCGAAGGGCCTTGCCGCGGGCGGGCTCAAGGGTGCGCTCTTCGCCTGGGCGCTCAAGGGCCTCGATGAGCACGTGGAAGCCCTCGCCCGCGGGAAGGCCCGCGCGCGAAGCCTCGCTCTCGCCCTCGGACGGCGGCTCGTCTTTCCCAAGGTGGGGGCGGCGCTCTCCGAGCTCTTCGGCGGCCGCATCCGCCTCTTCATATCGGGGGGAGCTCCCTTGAGCCCCAAGATCGCCTGGTTCTTCCGCCTCGCCGGGTTCGAGATCCTGGAGGGTTACGGCCTCACCGAGTCCTCGGCCGGGACCTTCGTCAACCCCCCCGGCCAGGCCAGGATCGGGACGGTCGGACCGCCCGTCCCCGGCACCGAAGTCCGCATCGCCGAGGATGGCGAGATCCTCATCCGCGGTCCGGGGGTGATGAGGGAGTACTTCCAGAACCCGGCCGCCACCTCCGAGGTGCTGAAGGAGGGCTGGCTCTACACCGGCGACATCGGAAAGCTCGACGAGGACGGTTACCTCACCATCACCGACCGCAAGAAGGACATCATCGTCACCGCCGGCGGGAAGAACGTCGCTCCCCAGAACCTGGAAAACGAGCTCAAGGCCGATCCGCTCGTCTCGCAGGTGATGGTTCACGGGGACGGCCGCAAGTTTCTCTCCGCCCTCATCACCCTCAACGTGGAGAACGTTCGCGCCTGGGCGCGCGAGAACGGTTTTTCCCTTGAGGAAGCCCTAGACGAGGACGAGCGCGTGCGCGCGCGCATCGCGCAGGCCTTGGATACGGTCAATGCACGGCAGGCGTCCTACGCCACCATCAAGAAGTTCGCTCTGCTCTCCCGGGAGTTCACCCAGGAGTCGGGCGAGCTCACCCCCACGCTCAAGGTGAAACGGAAGTTCTGCACTCAGAAGTACAGGGAGCTTCTGGACGCGTTCTACGCCGAGTAGAGGCCGCGGCCGAACCGCCGCACGCTCTCGACGAGGCCGGGGAGGGGAAGATGAAGGACCGCGAGCCCCTGCGGGAGGAGCTGAAGGTCCCGCGCAGCAAGGACGACGACTACACTGCGGAGATGGCGGCGCGGCGGCGGGCCTTCGTGGCCGCGCAACGCGGCGCACGCCTCGAGCACCTTTCGGGCGCCGGATTTCCCCCGGCCGCGGCCCGGGGTCACGTCGAGAACTTTATCGGCGTGGCCCAGGTCCCCATCGGCCTCGCCGGACCCATTCGCCTCGAGGGAGACCACGCCCGGGGCGACTATTACGTGCCGCTCGCCACGACGGAGGGGGCCTTGGTCGCGAGCTACAACCGCGGGATGCGGCTGCTCACCGAGTGCGGCGGGGTGAAGACCGCAGTGGTGGAGCGCTCCATGCAGCGGGCGCCGGTCTTCCTGCTGAAGGACGCTCACGAGGCCATCGAATTCGGCCGCTGGATCGAGGAGAACTTCGCAGCCATCCGGGCCATCGCCGAGGCGACCACCCGGGTCGGGCGCCTGCTCCACATCGGCCAGTACCAGGTCGGGCCGCTGCGGTACCTGCGCTTCAACTACACCACCGGCGACGCCGCCGGGCAGAACATGACCGGCAAGGCCACGAAGGCCGCCTGCGAGTGGATGAAGGAGCGCTATCCGGGAGGGGCGAAGTACATCCTGTCCGGCAACATCGATACCGACAAGAAGCACTCCCACCTGAACATGCTCCTCACCCGTGGCCGGCGCGTCACCGCCGAGGCCGTCCTGCGCAAGGAACTCCTCGCCGAACTGCTCGGGGTGGAGGCGAAGGAACTCTTCCACAACCGCCAGATCCAGGTGACGGGCGCCTTCCTGGCCGGGGCCGCGAACAACGGGGCCCAGGCCGCGAACGGGCTCGCCGCCCTCTTCATTGCCACCGGACAGGACGTCGCGAACGTCGCCGAATCCCAGGCCGCGGTGAGCTACGCACAGCTGCTCGACAGCGGCGACTACTACACCTCCATCACGCTCACCTCGCTCATCGTCGCCACCTGTGGAGGGGGGACGGGCCTACCCACGCAGAGGGAGTGCCTCGAGATCCTGGGCTGTTACGGAGAAGGCAAGGCGGACGAGTTCGCCGAGGTCTGCGCGGCGGTGGTGCTCGCGGGGGAGGTTTCGCTCGCCGGCGCCATCTTGCACGGAGACTGGGTCTCGAGCCACGAGCGGCTGGGGCGCAATCGTCCCTGAAGGAAGCGCGGACCCCGGGCGGCCGGCGAGGGCGCCTCAGGCGACCTTGCGCCCGACCAAGAACGGCTCGACCGCCGCGAGGAACCTTCCCGGGACCTCGAGCTGCGGGACGTGTCCCACGCCCTCCAGCACGACGAGGCTCCAGTCGGGCCGGGCGGCCGAAAGGGCGCGGATCGCCTCCAGGCGCACGAGCCGATCGTGCTCTCCGTGGACGATGAGGGTCTCGGCGCGCACCTTTTCGGCGAGAGCGTAGAAGTGCCGGCGACGGAGCAGATTCACCATGAGCGAGCGCTGGGCCGCGAGAAAGTCGCGCCGGGCCTCCTCGCCGCGGTGCGCCCGCTCGCGGGCGAGATCGAAGTGGGCCCGCAGCACCGCGGGGTCGATGCGGCCAGGATCGACGCAGCACAGCGCCAGGATGTCGCGCACGGCCTGTTCCGGGCCGCGCCGGGAGCGCCGGCGCAGGAGGGCCGCGCCCGCGAGCGGCAGGGTGAGGCCGGCGAAGAGGGCGAGGACCTGCCAGTCGAAGGCGGCGAGGCGCACGATCGGGACGGCCGGAGCGACGAGCACCAGGGCGCAAACCTTGGCCGGCTCGAGCGCGGCCTCGGCGAGCGCGAGATAGCCCCCCATCGAGTTTCCCACCAGCACGGCCGGCTCCTGCACGACGGAGTCGAGAAAGCGTCCGAGCAGGCGACGGTTGGAGCTCACCGCCGCGCTGCGGCCGAACGAAGGCGTGCGTCCGTGCCCGGTGAGGTCGACCGCCAGCACGCGGCCGTGGACGGCCAGGCGCGAGGCCACGCTCAGCCAGTTCACGTGAGAGCCGCCGAGGCCGTGCACGAGCACGATGGGACGTCCCTCGCCGCCGAAGTCGGCGTAGTGAACGTCGCCGTCGAGGTTCACCGAACGATGTTGCACGAACTCATGCTCGCACGAAACCCGGCGTGAGCACGAGCTGGCGAGCCTCCCTGGAAAACAGATAGCCATCCCTTGGCGCCAAGCGAAGAGGAAGGCCGATGAAGGCCCCTCCAGAAACGAGGAAGCGCGACCGCCGCGGCGGAGGACGCCACGCGCCTCGGCCGGGCGAGCCGCTGGAGGTCAAATCCCGTTCGGAGCACTACGGGTGTGGCAGACCCTCCTCACCCGGGCGACCCCGAGTCAGCACTGCGAGCGAACCGGGGCGAAGCCCTGGGCGCGAGGATCCACGACGGCGCCCCAACTCGCTCGCCCCCTCGGCCAGTCCACTTACACGCAGGCGAGATGTAGGGCGACCCCGAGGGGTCGTGGACGTTCACTCTCCGGCTGCCCTCGAAGGACCAAAAGAGACCTTGGGTGAATTGACCCACCACGTTCCTGGGGCAGTGGGGCTCGCGAGCCCCTTGTACAGTGAACCCAACATGCGAGTCGGGGTCGTCGAACGAGCAGTGGAACGCGAAACCATCCGCCTTGACCTCGTCTCCTCAAGGGATGCCAAGGGCTTCATCGTCCGGCTCGACCCAGGTAAGCCGGCCTACAAGGGCCCAGGGCCGGCCAACTACGCTTGCGGCAAGTGCGGAGCGGTGCTCTGCGAGGGTGTGCGCGCCGGGATCCTGGGCGCGGTCATCTTCCAGTGCTCTTGCGGCGAGTTCAACCAGATGAAGAAAGCCGCTCCGAAGCCGGGTGCCGGCGGTTAGTGAGCGCCCCTCATCTCAGTTCTCCGAGTAGGTGCCCTGCCGAGGCCTCGCCAGCCTACCTCGGCGCTTCACGAGAGGGCTTCGGCGCGGCTCCCGAGCGGACCCTCGGTGTTGCTCGCGGCCTTGGGCCGATCCGGCGACCGAGCGCGAACGAGGCCAGGGCGAGCCCGATAAGCGGCCCCACCCCCGCGCCGCCCCCCGCCGACCCGCAACCCGAGCCCCGGGCGGCGTCCGTCACCGAGACGTTCGCAGAGGCCGCATTGCCGAGCGAGTCCACGACCTCCACCACGTCCGAGACTCCCGAACGGGGACCAGCGAGGTAGGCGCCCGTCGTCGCGTCGATGCTGCTCCCGTTGCCGGTCGACGCCAGGGACCACGCGTAGCCCGAGCCGCTCCCTCCGCTCGCCGTGAAATCGAGCTTCCCGCCCGGCACCACCGAGGTCGCGGGCGGGCTTATCATGATGGGTGGGCCCACGAGCACGTTCGTGCTCGCGACGTTCCCCCCGGAGTCGGTGACCGACACCACGTCGAGGACGTCGCCCCTCGACCCGGCCGTGTACACCGCCCCTTCTACCGAGCCGCCGGAGTTGTTGGTGGAGAGGGTGAAGGTGTAGCCCGTGCCGGTGCCTCCCTGGGCCGCGAAGCTGATGCTTCCCTTGGGTGGGGTGGAACTTGCCGAACCGGACAGGGCGAGGCTCTCCTCGACGGTCACCGCAATGCTCGCCTGATTGTTGAGCGCGTCGACCACCTCGATGACGTCGGTCACCCCTCCGGTCCGTCCGGCCGTGTACCTTCCCCCCGCTCCGGAATCGGCGGCAGTTCCGTTGTCGAGGGTGCCCCCCGATTCGTTCGAGAGGAACGACCAGGTGAGGACGTTCATCGGATAGATCGAGCCGTCCGCGCTGCTCGCGAGGAAGGTGAGGCTCCCGCCCGGCACCGTGGTCGTCGCCCCGCTGATCGAGATGACCGAGCTCCCGGCGACGTTGAGGCCCTGGGTGGCCGAGGTGGAGGGGGCGTAGTGCACGTCCCCCGCGTAGGCGGCATACACCGCATGGGTACCGCTCGCCACCACCGCCACCGTCGTGGCCGTGCCGTTCTTCACGACGACAGGCGAGCCCAGCGGTGCCCCGTCGAGGAGGAACTGAACGCTCCCGGCGATGGCGGCGCTCGTCGCGCTCGAGGTCACGCTCACCGAGAGCGTGATGGGCGTGCCGCTCGCGATGGAGCCTTGGGGGAGAGGAGAGAGAGTCGTGCTCGTGCCCGCCCGCGCCGAACCCGTGCCGGCGAGTAGGGTGACGAGCGCGGTCGCGTCGACCGAGCCGAGCCCGACCGTCGGGCTGTAACCCGAGCTGGCCGAATAGCCGTACTGGCCGGATGCCGGGCAACCGGTCGACCCCAAGGTGCAGGGCACGATGTTGTTCCCGGTCGTGATGGTGTGGAAGGCGCTCGGGTGGGCCTTCGCGAGCGCGTAGAGCGAAGGATTGACGTTGCCGAGGCCGCCCGACCCCGCCGCCTGGTTCAAGATGGCGAGGATGCCGGCGAAGGAGGGAGCTGCCGCCGACGTCCCACCGACGGCCTCGAGGTGGCCGTCCGGTCCGTCGCGGTAGCCGTTGGGGCTCACGCAAAACCCCGTCTCGCAGATGAGATACGGGTCGTGCAGGGGCGAAGCGTTGAAGGCGACGTCGGGTACCGCGCGCTGGCTTTGGCCCGTGCCCGTCTGCCAGGAGGGCGCGGGGAAGACGCTGCTCACCCCGCCTCCGCTCGCCGCGAGGCCACTCGCCGCGGCCGTGTCGTTCCAGACTTCCTCGCTGATGTAGCCGAGGGCCGACCCGTTCGCGAAGTCGTTCTGGGCGCTGAAGGAACCGCTCGAGCTCGAGGCGTCGCCGACGAACTCGGTGCCTCCCACGCCGGTCACCTCGGGAATGCTCGCCGGCACGTCCACCGCGAGGCCCAAGGTCGCCGCGCTCGCGCCCGTGAGGTCGCAGTCCGCGGCTCCGGCATCGCCCGAGGCGGCGGCGATGGTCTGGCCCTGGGCGTTGGCCTGCTGCGCCCAGTTCTGGATGAGGCTCGGGTCGGCGTTGGCCTCGCAGTTCCCGTAGCTCACGCTGATGACGGGCGCGAGGTCGTTGTCGACCGCGTACTGCAGCGCATCGAAGGCGTTGTAGCTCGTGTTGTTGCCGGTGTAGACGAAGAGGACCCTGGCGTTGCGGGCGATGGCGCCCGACCACTCGAGGTCGAGGTCGGCTTCCGTTTCGTCTCCCGAGGCGATGACGGGGTTGCCGCTGTTCGGGACGAGGACGAGCTTCGGCTCGTTCACGGACAGGCCGGAGAGGGCGCGGAAGGTGTCGATGTCGCTCAGGAGGACCTCGGTCTGGCCGACGACCGCGATCGATTCGCCGGTTCCATCGAGGCCGGCCTGGTAGAGGGGCTTCAGGTCGTAGATGGTGGCGAAGTCGTCCGGGACGAGGAAGTGACTCCCCGAGACACTCGACGTGAAATCGGGGAGCGGGCGGACCGCGCGCGGCCGGGGGCGAAAATCGTCGAGGTTGCGCACGCCCGACACGAGCCCGACGAGCGCGCCCGGAAGCGAGAGCTCGGTCGCGTTGGCGAAGTGGGTCTCGCCGCCTCGATCGAAGAAGTGGATCTCCGTGCGGAACGCGCTCTCGAGCTCGCTCACCGTGCCGTCGAAGGACACCCGCGTCCGGCTGCGCGAGGCGCCCACCCCGGTGAAGCCCTGGGAGCGGAGCCAGGCACTCACCTCGCCGAGGTCGTTCGTCGTGAGTCCGAATCGCTCGGCGAACTGCTCCGGGGTGATCCAGCGCCGGTAGCTCGGCGAGGCGGGATCCCGCTGGGCGGCGAGGAGCGCCGCGAGCGAGGCCTCCTGCGCGGCCGAAGGCCGGAAGTAGAGGGAGACGCCGCGCAGCGCGACCGCGCCGTCCACCCGGCCCAGATCGAAACTCGTGCGGGCGAGCGGGTGGAGGCTTCCCGGGAGCTTCGTGACCACCGACTCGCCGAGGGGCGCCGTGAGACGATCCTGGGCGGCCAAGGGCGCCGGCTGCGCGCCGAGCGCGGCCGCGAGAAGGAAGGATGTCAGGGAGAGCACGCCACCTCCGGGTCTTCCGGGACAACGGGGCCGAGCGGGTCTGGTGAGCGGAGAATCAGAAGACTTCGCGAGGCTTCATAGGCCGTGGACTTTGAACCGCGCCAGCAAGAGTACCATCTCGTAACTCCTAGTCGAAAGAGCTGCAATCATTCGAAACGAACCCGCCCGGCCGTGCGGGTTTTTTCGCCGCCGAGCACCTCCGGGGGAAGGACCTGCGCCCGCCCTGGATGGCCACCCGCGCTGGGTCATCGCGTGCGAGAAGGGGGGGCGATGAGGGTCTTGGGCGCACACGAGCGTGGGCAGCGCGCCACCCTGCCAGAGGTGTTGACGCTCGGAGAATGCGCCCGTTCTCCCGGACCGTGTCCTATTCACCAATCGTGACCATTCCCGCTCGAAGGACCGCGGCCTCCTCGAGCGAGGCCGGTCGCTCCCGCCCCGCGCGAGGCGAGAGGGCTCTCCTCCTCGCACTCGCCTTCCCGGGGCGCGACAGTTTGCCGCGCCCGTGCACGCTTCCGAGGAAGAGGCGGCGCGGCTCGGACGGAGAGGCTCGAAAGGAGCGCTGGCGGGTCAATTCGTTTGACGCGGCCCGTCAAACCGAAGCGCAATCTCTAGGCCATTGGTGCGCACCCCGACCCGGCCAAGTACCCTGAAAGTCCCTGGGCGCGTGTAGACTTGGGGGCGCAAGGGGGGTATTGGTAATCCGCATCGGATGGCTTGCGCTCGCTTTGATTCGCATGGCAACGCTGCGGTGAGTTGGATGTACAGCGAGGCAGCTCGAATCCCAAGACGAAGCGGGAAACGAACTCACTGAAAGGCTGAGTCATGAAGGTTTCGGGCGAAGTCGAGCAGTCGATCCATTTTTACGATAAGTTGAGCCGGACTCTCTGCGGCACCACCGAGCCCGAGCCGAAGTGTGTGACTTCCATGGACGGGGTGACCTGCTACGACTGTCGCAGCATGCTCGCCGCGCGCGACGAATTCCAACGCGCGGTGGAGCGGCTCATCCCCACCGCCCGAGCCCCCTGGGAACTCGGGCCGGAAGACCGGGCCACGCGCTAACGGCGGGCGGTTCGACCCTGCCCTGCGGCGCGCAGGGACCCTGCGGCCGCCGTCGTCTCCTCAAGGGAAGCTTCCGCGCGCCTTGACCGACATGTCGAGCGTGACCGTCCCGGCCCACATCGCGGCGGCGGGAGCGGTTCCGTTCGCTCTCACCGAGAGCGCGAGCTCGCTTCCTCCCCCCGTGATGGAGATGAGGTTCACGCCCGAGCCTTTGAGGGGAAGGGTCTTGCCGGCGACGCCGTCCGTGGATTGGTCGTAGGTTGCGATCGTGGTGCAATCGGTCGCGACCGTGCAGGACGTGTCATTGTTCGCGATGGCCGAGAGCGTGACGGAGGTGACCCCGCTGAAGTCGGCGCCGCTCGCCGGGGCGACGAGGGTGAGCACCGCGTCGTTCAGGATGAGGGTGTTGTTGAGGGTCACCGGACCCGCGCTGGTGGTCGTGCCGCTGAGGAGCGTGGAGCTCCCGAGCCCGACCGTGATCTCCGGCACGAGGTTCACGAGGCTCAAGGAGGCGCTGCCGCCAGGGATGCAGAGCGGGGTGGCTTGGGGGCACAGGTCGTGGGTGAGCGACACGTTTGGGTCCTCGACCTGCGCATAGCACCCGGCGAGCCCGGACAGGGCGAAGAGGAGCGGGAGGATCAGGGCAGTGGCTCGGTTCATCTTGGCCTCCCTCACAGGACGAAGAACAAGAACCCCACGTTGAAGCAGGGGATGAGCGCGCTGAAGTTGGCGTCGCCGGCTGCATAGGTACCCTGCCCGCCGAGCTGGGAATTGGCGTAGTTCGTGACGTCCTGGCCCGACAAGGAGGCGCTCAGGTGCGCGATGCCCGCCCGCGTGTAGAAGAGGAACCCGTCCCGCGAGCCGAACTCGAGCCCGAGCTGCAGGCTCCAGAAATCGTAGGCGGCGTCGTGGAGGAGCGCCTCCTCGTAGACGTTGGACGACGAGGTGAAGGTGGTGAGGTCCCCGCTGAAGTAGTGGCCGAGGTCGAAGTTGAGGGTCGGGGTGACCGGCAGACGGAAGGGGGCGACCGAGACGCCGCCGCGGATGCCGGTCCCGATGATGTTGTAGGCAAACCCGCCGTTCAGCCGTAGCCACCACCAGGGCCTGAAGACCAACTCGAACGCGGCGCCCTGGGGCGCACCGAGCTCCACGGCCAGGGCGAGCTTTTTGCCCGGGGTAAGCGCGTACCAGGGCTCGCCGGGGTCGCCTCCTTCGAGTTTCTGCTCACCCCGGGTGGATCCGGAAGGGGCGGGGTCGATGGAGGCCGAAGACGCGATGCTCTCCTCGCGCGTCGGGCCCCCCGAGGGAGCACTCGATTCCGGGTCGGATGGGATGCCCGGAGGAGTGCCCACGGCGAGGGCGATCGCCATGGAGGCGGCGAGCGAAAGAGGCATGGGATTCCTCGTAACGTGGAGGCTCGGCCGAATCGTCCTTCCGTGGGGGGACCCACGGATGTTTTCGTGACCTTGAGCCGAGCAAAAGGCCTACATCGACATCGCCAGACCGCATGCCCCTCATCGGAGCGCACCGAACCCTCAGGGGTTCGAGCCGGGCGAGCGCGTTCGCGCGGCTTCACTGCTTTTTTCAGCGGTGCTTCCAGGCGAAGGCCTCCCACTGGGCTTCGATGGCCTGCGCCCGGGGGATGCCCACGCGCTCGAGCCTGCGCCAGGCCTCGTCGACCTCGAAGCGCTCTACCGCCTCCACCGCAGTGAGCAGCTCCCCCAAAGGGCCGCCCCGTTCCACGAGCGCGGTCCGCACGTCCACGGAGAGGTTCAGGGACTCGACGAGCTTCTCCATGGAGACCTCGTACACCGCGTCGAGGAGCGAGAGGATCCCGGTGACGAAGGCCTGCTCGGGGCCATCGGGGGCGCGGCGGAGGCTCTCGTGGCGGCGGGCGAGCCCCTCCATGAAATGGGCCCGGACCGCGGCCATCTCGAGCAGCGGGTTGTCGAGGCCGGCCAGGGTGTCGCTCGCGAAGAGGGCGAGCTGCAACCAGCGCCGCATCTGGAGCCGGCCGAGCATGGTGATGGCCTGGCGCACCGTCCCGATGCGCTCGCGCGAGCCGAAGGCGACCGAGTTCACGAGCACGAGGAGCTTGTAGGTGAGGCCGGCGCTCTCGCGGAAGGCGGCCTCCACCGCCTCGACCTCGGCGTCCTCCATGAGCATGCGCAAGAGCTTCAGGAGGGTGGCCGCCGTCTCGTCGATGCGCCGGCGCTCCATCACGTCCGGTCGAGCGAAGTAGTACCCCTGGAAGTAGTCGAAGCCGAGTTCGAGACAGCGGCCGAACTCGCGCCGCCCTTCCACCTTCTCGGCGAGGAGCTTCACCGGGTGACGGCGTAGCTCGGCCACCACGGGCGCGAGCGTCTCGGCCGGCGTGAGGGTGAGGTCGATCTTCACGATCTCCACGAGATCATAGAGGGGACGGAACGACGGGTGATAGCGGTGGTCGTCGAGCGCCAGCGCGAACCCCGCCGAGGTGAGATCGCGGCAGCGGGCCACCACCGCGTCGTCTGCCTCCACCGTCTCGAGCAGCTCGATCACGCAGCGTTCACGGGGAACGAGCTCGAGCGACTCGCTCATGAGGAGCTCGCGGTCCACATTGATGAAGCCGCGCCGGTCCCCGAGGAGCTCCTCGGCGCCGAATCCGGAGAGCGCACCCAGCATCACCCGTGCGGTGGCGAGGGCGGGGTCGTCGATGCGGGCCGGCCCCGTGCGCGAGCTGCGAAAGAGCAGTTCGTAGGCCGCGAGCCGCTCTCCCCGGTCCAGGATGGGCTGGCGCCCGATGAGCCACCGCGCGCCCGCTTCCGCCGGGGCCGATTCCAGTGCTTCGAGCGAGAACGCCATGCAGCGTTTGGCATTTGCACGCGCCGGGCCCATCGGTGGAGCGCCGGCCGTAAGCCCTTGTCACCGGCCCGCCCGACCCGAGTCTCATGGACCCGGGTCGGGGGATTTCTCTCGGGGCAGGCGAATCGCCCGAACGGTGCACCCGACGGTCGTCGGGGCCAGGCGAAGGCACTCCTCGAGATGGGCCCCCTTCCCGTGTGGCAGGGCCTCGAGGCGCCGTCCGCCTCGGTCATGGTCTGTGAGGGCATGGGCCACCCGCCCGCCCCCCGGCCGCCTCCGCGAGCGGCCTCGCCGAGACACGGGAGGGCCGGCCGGAGTAGTGGACTCCGGCCGTGGCGTGGCAAGCCGGGACTACGACGCGAGGTTCAACGGCACGTTTCCCCGCGCGCTAGAGAACCCGCCTGCCTGGACGAGCGATTCAGGACGGGGCTCCTCGCGCTGGCCACTACCATGGACTGCGGCGTAACGTGTGAGCCTGAATGGATTCTTTCCCATAGCGCCCTGCGTCAACACCTTTTCCGGCGTGGTGAGGCGGTCGAATATCTTGGACATTCCTGTTCTCATCGTGGAGGACGATGCGGACATGGCGGTCCTCTTGGCCGGAGAGCTCACCTCCGACCCGGCCTTCAACCCCATCAGGGTCACGAGCGACGGCGAGCAGGCCCTGGCCCTCCTCGAATCGGGATTCGTGCCCGGGCTTGTCCTGCTCGACCTGGAGTTGCCGAAGGTGAACGGCCGCCAGGTCCTGAATCGGCTGCGCGAGGACCCGCGCTTCGCTGACACGGCCATCGTCGTGACCGGAAGTGAGGGCGTGCCCGATGCTCGCGGCAGGGGACGCCTCGGCGAGATCTGGTACCCCAAGCCCTTCAAGGTGGACGGCCTCCGTTCGGCCATCCGCGCCGCCATCGGTCCCCGTCACGCTGAGCCTTGTCTCTTTTAGGCCTCGCACGAGGTCCCTCCTCTCCTCTCTCGAGCGCCGTGCCACAATGGAACAAGGCGGTTCCATGCTGGCCCACGCTCGGAAGATGAACCCCGTGCGCCTCGCGACGGGGGCACTCCTCGCCCTCGGCTGCGCAAGTTCAAGGCTCGAGAAGCCCGTGGTCGCCCCCCCGGAACAGCAGCCCCGCTGCGAAGTCCTGCGCGACCTCGCCATTCGCGAGTGCGTCAACGGATTCATCGCCGTGGGTGGCGAGGACGCTCTGGAGATGGCCCTCCACGAGGTGTGCCCCTATGCGGGTGCCCTCGCCTGGAGCGGCTGTCGACGGGGTGCGCTCGAACAATTCAAGGGCCGGAGCGGGCGAGGGTCCTGCGACGATCTCGCCGATTACATCGAGAGTTCCATCGAGACGAGCTGCGTGCACCACGCTGGAACACCGCTCGATCGGTGGAGTGGCTTTTTGAAGGCGTGTTTCGAGTGGGCTCTGCGCGGAGGGGAGGATTACCGGTCGGGCTGCGAAGGAAACCCGGGAGCCCAGTCGCTCTAAGGGCCAGCACTGCCGATCGCCATAGGTCGCCGCAACCCGCATGGAGACGCCACACTCAGGCGACAGGGCCCTCTTCTCTCGAGAAGGACGGTCCGTCGCAGGGGGCACCCCGAGACAGGGAGCCCCATGAGACAGCAGTGCTCGCGCGCTGGCCGCGCGACAAAATGGGCGCACTCCTTGTGGGCGCGTCGCGCAGTTCGGGGGGACTTCGTGGCAGCGAACGACGACTTGGGTCCTCCGGGCGAGGGAGGGCCGGCGGGCGAGGGCGGTGGTTCGCCGGAAGGGACGCTCGGCCGGGCTTCCCCGACGACGAGGGCCGGTGCCGAACGCCTGAGCTGGATTCCGCGCAGGCAGCGCCGGGCGGACCTCGGGATGATCCGCCGACGCCACTATGGCGTGGGGGAATACCCCAAGGGCGCCGCCTGCGATGGCGACACCTTGTGGGTCGTGAACACCAACAGCAGCAGCGTGAGCCGGCTTGCGGTGAAGGACGGCCGGCTCATCGGCAGCTACACCGTAGGTTATGGACCGCAGAACGCGGTCTTCGACGGCGAAAACCTGTGGGTCACCAATGCCGCGGACGACACCGTGAGCAAGCTCGCCGCGAGGGACGGCCGCGCCGTCGCCACCTACCCGGTCGGCCCGAGGCCCTGGGGCCTCGCCTTCGACGGCGCCAACGTCTGGGTCACAACGGCCGCGAACGGGAGCGTGAGCAAGCTCGCCGCGCGGGATGGCCGGCTACTCGGGAACTATCCGGTCGGCGCCTATCCGATGGGTCTGGCTTTCGATGGCAGCCACATCTGGGTGGCGAGCTACGGTGGAAGCACCGTCACGAAGCTCCGGGCGCGCGACGGGGCCGCGGTCGGAGTCTTTCGGGTGGACGGACCGAGCGACCTCGTCTCGGACGGGGCATGCATCTGGGTCACCCACGCCGCGCGTGACAGGCTGGCGCGGCTGCGCCTGCAGGACGGCCGCCTGCTCGGGACCTACACGGTGGGCAATGGGCCCTGGGGCCTTGCCTTCGACGGCCGGAGCATCTGGGTGGCGAACCACCTCGACAACAGCGTGAGCGAGCTCGATGCCGAGCACGGCCATCTCATCGGCACCTACGCGGTCGGTCGCGGACCCCACCACGTGGCTTTCGACGGCTGTAGCATCTGGGTCACGAATGGCGGTGAGGACAGCGTGACGAAGCTCGAGCGCCGGCAAGAGGGCGGGCTTCGTCTCTGACCCTCACGCCGAGGGAGCCGGCGGCGTTCCGGCGGGGGTGGAGGGACGCTCCTCCAGGCGGTGGAGCGTTTCCCGCAGGAAGTCGCCGAAGATCTTCTTGCCGAAGAGGGTGAGCAGCGCGGAGAGGACCATGCCCTTGGCGTTCTTGGGATCTCGCTGGAACTCGAGGTGAACCTGGGATCCGCCCTGGGGTCGCGGCTCGACCGAGTAGACCCAGTAGCTGCCGGGGCGGAAGGCGTTCGAGTCCTTCACCTCGATGCGGACGACCCCGGGCTCGGACCAGTCGTACTGGGTCCTCTCCCACACTCCCTTCGAGCCCTCCGTCACCTCGGCTGTGGTCTGTCCGAGTTCGTGCACCTGATAGTACTTCCGGTCGATATTGGGCCACAGATTGAGCCGCTTTTCGGAAAAGTCGGTGAGCGCCCCGATGATGGCTTGCGGCGGCATGCTCGTGTCGAGGTCGAGAGCGACGTGGGCCATGATGGTCTCCTTCGGATAGGGGTTCGGCCTCGGGCCGGCTTCATGCACGCGATCGCGGAGGCCCGCTCGATCTTGCTGGGTACCACGGGGCCCGCCCGCACGCCTGGAAGGCAGGCGATCGCCTCCCTTCCCGATCCCGGGTCCTCTGCAACGCAGCGTGAAAGCCCTGCCTCGCCCCAGGGCGACCGTGCGTTTGCGTTAAGGGACCGGGTGAGTTAGGGGGGTGGCGTGAGTGACCTCATCGCCGCGCGCTCGCTCTTCGGCACCTCGCTCGCGTTTCACATCGTCTTCGCCGCGATCGGGGTGGCCATGCCGCTCTTCATGGTCCTCGCCGAGTGGCGCTTTCGCCGCACCGGCGACCCCGTCCACCTCGAGCTCGCCCATCGCTGGTCCAAGGGTACCGCCATCCTCTTTGCGGTGGGGGCCGTATCCGGGACCGTCATCTCCTTCGAGCTCGGCCTGCTCTGGCCGCGCTTCATGGTGTTTGCCGGCCCGCTCATCGGGATGCCGTTCTCGCTCGAGGGCTTCGCCTTCTTCGCCGAGGCCATCTTCCTCGGCATCTATCTTTACGGATGGGAGCGGGTCGGGCCGAGGTTCCATCTCGCCTCCGGCGGGCTCGTCGCCCTCAGCGGGGCCGTCTCGGCCTTCTTCGTCACCCTCGCCAACGCCTGGATGAACCAGCCGGCCGGCTTCGCACTCGTTCAAGGCAAGGCCGAGCAGGTCGCCCCCTGGCGTGCCATGTTCCCGCCCGGCTGGGCGCACGAGGTCATCCACGTCCTCCTCTCCTGCTACGCCGCGACCGGGTTCGCCGTCGCCGCCATCCACGCCTTCTACCTGCGCGGCGCGCCGCGGAGCGCCTTTCACCGCGCCGCCCTCGGCATCACGCTCGGAGTGGGAGGGGCCGCCGCCCTCCTGCAACCTCTCTCCGGCGATTACTCGGCGCGGGCCATCGCGCTCTCTGAGCCGTGGAAGCTGGCGGCGGCCGAGGCCCACTTCGAGACGGGGAGGGACGTGCCGCTCAGGCTGGGGGGGTTACCCGACGTCGAGACGCGCACCACCCGCTTTGCCCTCGAGATCCCCTACGGACTCTCCTTGCTCGCCTTCCATGACCCGCATGCGGTGGTGCAAGGGCTCGATGCTTTCCCGCGCGACGCCTGGCCGAACCCGCTCCTCGTCCACCTCGCCTTCGACGCCATGGCCGGAATCGGCCTGCTGCTCGCTCTCGTCGCCCTGGCCGGAGCCCTGCTCGCCCTGCGAGAGCGGGCCGTCCCCACCCACCGCCGCTACCTCGCGGCGGTGGTCATCGCTGGCCCGCTCGGCTTTGTGGCGATGGAAGCCGGTTGGCTCGTGACCGAGTGGGGCCGCCAGCCCTACGTCATCCATGGCGTGATGAGGACGGCCGAGGCGGTGACCCCGGTCGGGAACCTGTCCTTGCCCTTGGCGGCCTTCGTACTTCTCTATCTCGTCCTGGCGTTCACGGTGGGGGTCCTCCTCCGGCGGCAGATCGCCCACGCCGGCGACGCGGCGAGACCTGTTACGGAGGGGGGCCGGTGACGCTGGTCGACCTGCTCGGAGGCGTCATCCTGGTCGCCCTCATGGCCTACGCACTCCTGGCCGGGGCCGACTTCGGGGCCGGGATCTGGGATCTCTTCGCCTCCGGCCCGCGCAAGGAAGGGCAGCGGCAGCTCATCGAACACGCCATCGGCCCGATCTGGGAAGCGAACCACGTGTGGCTCATCCTCGTGGTGGTCGTGCTCTTCACCGGTTTTCCAGCGGCCTTCTCCGCCATCTCGGTGACGCTCTTCGCGCCGCTCGTCCTGCTCCTCATCGGCATCGTGCTGCGCGGAGCCGCCTTCACCTTTCGCGCCTACGACGAGCGCGGTGACCTCGTCCAGCGCCGATGGGGCGCCCTCTTCTCGGCGGCGAGCGTGCTCGCGCCCTTCTTGCTCGGCCTCCTGGTGGGAGCGCTCGCATCCGGCCGCCTTCGCGTCAACCCGGCCGGCTTGCCCCGCTCGAGCGCACTCGATGCGTTCACGCCGTTCACCTTCGCTACGGGTCTTCTCGCCTGCGCCGTGTTCGCCTTCCTCGCGGCGACCTACCTGACGGTGGAAGCCGAGGGCGAGCTGCGCGAGGATTTCCGGCGGCGAGCCCTCATCGCCGGCGTGGCGGTCTTCGCCACGGCGGCGCTCGCGCTTTTCCTGTCCTCAGATGAGGCACCCCGCGTCTTCTCGGGCTTGACCCAGCACGGCCTCTCCATCGTGCTGCACCTCGCCACGGCGGCTGCGGCGCTCGGCGCCTTTGCCGCGCTCCTTCGCCGCCGCCCGCGCCTGGCCCGGGCCTGCGCCGCGGGGCAGGTCGTCCTCATCGTGCTCGGCTGGGCCGCGTCGCAGTACCCCTATCTCGTCGTCCCGGACGTCACCCTCGCCTCGGCAGCGAGCCCGCTCAAGACGCAGGTGGCGCTCCTCATCGCCCTGGCGATCGGGGCCGCGACGCTCTTCCCGAGCCTGTATCTGCTCTTCCGCGTCTTCAAGGGCGAGCGGCCGCTCGCGCTGTCGGACAAAGAGCCGCCCCGCCGCGGCTGACGCCAAAAAAAGGAGACCGGCCGCGTTGCGACCGGTCTTTAGGACCCTTCGAAGACGCCTACTGAGCAGCCGGAGCGTCGGCCTTCTCGGCCTTCTTCGCCTTCTTGTGGTGGTGGTGCTTCTTCGCCTTGGTGGCAGTGGCCGGAGCAGCGGCGGTGTCACTCGCCGGCGCAGCCGCCGGGGCCGCAGGAGCCGCGGCCGTCTCCTCCGCGAGAGCGGGGGCCGAGACGGCGAGGAACGCCAGCGCAAGGACGGTGCTGATGAGGGACTTCATGGTGATGCCTTCTCCTCGAACTACGGTGGGACTCCTATCGACCGCGGGCGACCACAATCGGCCGGCCGCTCGAGATGAAGAACGAGCATGAGGCATGCCGGCCATGCCCGAAGTGTGCTTGGCCCTGTCGACGGGCACTTGCACACGACCGAAAACGCGCTCCCGAGGCGGCACGTGGCGAAAAGGGGCACGCGCCAGCTGCCCTGGGGCGCTCCTCCATGCGACCCGGTGCCGCGGGCCTCCAAAGGAATAGAGCACGAGCTCTACCCGCGAGAGCCACTCCCCGGGCCGAGCGCCCGCGGCCCCAAGCGCCTTCCGGTGCTCATCTCGCGAAGTGGAGCAGGACCGCCTGGAAGCTCATGTAGAGGAGCAAGAGGTAGTTGAGCGCGGCGCCCAAGACCGAGAGCCGGGCCCTCGTGTAGGTCCCCGCGGCGTGGAGCACCCGCCCGAACAGGTAGAGGCCACCCAGCAGGTGGAGGGTGAGGCTGTTCACCCCCGACGCCTCGAGCAGGAGGAGTAGGAGAAGGGCGAGCGGCACCCACTCCGCCGCGTTGCCATGCGCTCGGGCCGGGCGGATGAGCTGTGCGGGAAGCGGGTCGCCGACACCACACCGGTGAAGGAGGCGAAGCCGGGTCAGGTTCAGGCCGAGTAGGGTCACGAAGAGGACCGTCAACCCGCCGTAGAGCAGCGTGACTGGGAAAGGCACGAGGCCTCCTTCTCCGGGAAAGGTGGTCCACTCGTCTCGGGGGTCCCAGCCGCGGACCGCGTGCTGGGCTACCGCTTCTTGTGAAGGCGCGGGCTCATCGAAGGCCGGTCGCTTTCGAGCGAGGAATAACCCGGGGGCACGATGGCGCCCGAGGCGAGGAGTGATCGGAATTGGCCCATCCGCTGGGCGATCTTCTCTTTCACCTTCCTCGCGTCCGGCTTTGCAACGGTTCCGGGAGCGGGGGCGGAGAGTGTCGTCACCTGACCCCGCGCCCACTTGTCGGGACGGCTCATGAAGAGAAGCTAACGCGAGGATCTGACAGCCGCTGACTCGGGCCAAAGGCCGTGCAGGTTTGATCGGGCAGTGAAAACCTACACTTACCCACCCGATCCAAAGAGGGCCGGCTACGGGATTCGCTGAGCGTCCGGTCAAGCGGTAGCCGCCGCTGGCTGGCGCCGGCGGAGGCCATCTCT